>Ga0070765_100001135_pt1 | contig 16025 bp, 13 predicted proteins | sample HubBroMetageWFT5_FD_71516 | JGI IMG/M metagenome (GOLD analysis project Ga0070765, IMG submission 71516) | Warmed and freeze-thawed soil microbial communities from the Hubbard Brook experimental Forest, New Hampshire - Hubbard Brook CCASE Soil... | ecosystem: Environmental > Terrestrial > Soil... | reverse complement strand
GTCTGCCAGAAAAATTGCGCGTCGGCGAATCGCGCGCGCAACACGCGTTCGTGACCGGCGCGCACGAGCCCTTTCGGATCTTTCGGTAGATTAATGACAGCCAGAAAATGCGGCGCCAGTTCCCCGTTGCGTGACTCCAGGCCGAAATACTTTTGGTGGTCGCGCATCACCGTCAGCAAGATTTCGTCGGGCAGCGCGAGATACGTGGGATCGAAGTCGCCTACGATGACGCTCGGGTATTCGTTGAGGTATGCCACCAGCTGCAGTAGCTCGGCGTCCTCATGCGTGTGCAGGCCGCCGCGGTTGGTAAGAGCGCAGATCTCCGTTGCGATTTTACTCTCGCGATCTGCAGGCCGGCACAATACAAAGTTTTTCTTTAACTTTGCTTCATAGTCCGCCGGGCCCTTTACGGGAATGCGTTTCTTACCGAGGAAGCGGTGTCCGTCGGTGTGATTTCCGGCCTGCACTCCGGCGAACGAAAACGGAATTACTTTGCCGTCCAGCAACGCGACGATCCAGCGAATCGGACGAATAAAGCGCGGGCCATTAGCGCCGGTCCAATACATTGAGCGCGGCCAGGAAATTTCCTGAATGGCCTGTGGCAGAACTTCCGCCAGGATTTGCACCGCTGGTCTGCCGATCACGACTTGCTTCGCGCAGAGATATTCGCCCTTCGGAGTATTCACGATGCTCAATTTCGAAACCGGAATTCCCTGCTTCTCCGCGAAGCTCATGGCGGCGCGTGTCGGCTCGCCGACCTGGTCATACGCCACTGATTTCGGCGGCCCGGTAATTTCGCGCGTCACATCTTCTTGGCGCATGCGCACGCCGCGTGCGATTGCGACGAGCCGTCGCAGCGCACCGAAAGTTTCAATTGAAGTCTCGGCAGATTTTTCGTCCAGCAATCCATTCGCGAGAAAATGTTTCTGAAGTAATGTTTTAAGCTCGCGCGAAGCTTTCAAAATCATCCCCGCGGGGATTTCCTCGCACCCGATTTCGAAAAGAAAATCTCCGAGCGAATTTCCGCCCGCGGCCGCCGCCTTCACCTTCACGCGACCACCTTCGCCGCATCGGGTGCCGAGCTTGCAGTTTGCTCCAACCATGCAGCCGCCACGCGAATCGCGAGTTTGCGCACGCGAGCAATCATGGCCGCGCGCTCGGTCACCGAAATCGCGCCGCGAGCATCCAGCAAATTAAAGAGGTGCGAGCATTTCAGGCACAGATCGTAGGCCTGCAAGATCGGAAAGCTCTTCTTCTGTGGCCCCTTCAGGCTGGCATAAGCCGCGAGCAGACGCGCCGACTCCGCTTCCGCCAGGTCGAATTGCTTGCGCGTGGATACGGCGTCCGCGTAATCGAAGCTGTACGCCGAAAATTGCTGCTCTTCCGCGAGCCGCACTTGCCGGTAAGTTACCGTCTCCGACCAGCGCACATCAAACACGTTGTCCACACCCTGCAAATATGAAGCGATGCGGTCCAGGCCGTAGGTTAGCTCCACCGAAATCGGATCCAGATTCTGGCCGCCGCTCTGCTGAAAATAAGTGAACTGCGTGATCTCCTGCCCGTCGAGCAGCACTTGCCAGCCAATTCCCCACGCGCCGAGCGTCGGCGACTCCCAGTTGTCTTCCTCAAAGCGAATGTCGTGTTCCTTCAGGTTGATTCCAACGGCGGCGAGGCTTTCGAGATACAGATCCTGAACATCCGCCGGAGCGGGCTTCAGTATCACCTGAAGTTGCGTGTGCTTGTAGAGTCGGTTGGGATTTTCGCCGTAGCGTCCATCCGCGGGGCGTCGGCTTGGTTGCGCGTAAACTACTCGATAAGGTTGCGGCCCGAGGACGCGCAGAAAAGTTTCCGGATGCATGGTGCCAGCGCCAACTTCAATGTCATACGGCTGTTGAAGTATGCAGTCGCGGCGCGTCCAGTATTCTTCAAGCTTTAGTAGAAGGTCCTGAAAGCTCAGCCCTTTAAGCTTGGCCGGAGGTTTCGCGACAGCTTTGGCGCCTACAATTTTCTTCAAGTGCTTCTTCACGTCAGGGACTCCAGAAGTTCCCGCGATTTCAGCTTGCGGTCAATTTGATGTTCGATGACGTCGAGCATAACATCGCTCAGGTCGCGCGCGGCGCGCGGCGAAATCATTTCTTCGTTCAGCTTATCGAGCCGCTCGCCCAACATTTTGCGCGCCGCGGCCAGCACGGCGGGCGAAAGCGTGCGCATCCCCGGCCGGCGGCACTTGCTGCAGGAGATTGCCGAAGCGCTGGGCGAAAAATAAGCCGCTTCTTTCGGATCCAGTTTACGGCCACAGCGCGCGCAGGCGTCCAGAGTCGGCAGCCAGCCACCCAGCTTCACGGTCCACAGGACGAAATAAGCCAGCGGCAATTCCGGCTTGCCGGTTTTCTTAATGGTTTGCGCGACGAGGAGCAGCAAGCGAAAATTCGCATCGGATGGCTCGTGATCCGGCAGAACGGTCTCCGTCACTTCACTCAAAATCGCCAGCGTCACGCCGGAGCCGTAATCGCGGAACGCGTCCAGAAACGATTCGACCAAATCGCACTGGTTAATCCGCACCAACTCGCGATTCTGCTTCTCGTAAAACCAGATGTGTACGTGCGAAAGCCGCTCCAGTGTCGAGCCGAAACGGCTTTTGGTGCGCCGCGCGCCGGAAGCCACGCCGCGAACGCGGCCCATCGAGCGCGAAAGAAAGCTGACCAATCGGTCGGCTTCGCCTAGCGGATAACTCTGTAGGATGATGGCCTCGGATTCGTGAACTGGCATCAGGGTGCCGGCGCGACGCCGTGCACCGCAGCGAATCGTCCGCTCACGATCAGGACGACACTGCTCAGTGCCCAGCCACGCGCATGCGAAACAAAAATCTTTATCACAGCGCGGCATCTGGCGCAATTGCAAAACGAAATCCGGACGCTCGGCTGCCGCAAATTCCTAAATCCTTGCGGCCGCGCGCATCATCATTGCCTCTTGAAAATGCGGCAACGTTAGATACAGTCATTTAGACGATGTTCTGCAAAGCACAGCAAGAAATGGCAACGCGCCCGGAAAACAATCAGTGATCCCTCTGCAGGATTTAACGCCGCGGCGTTCGTTCCCCACGGTGACGCTGCTGCTCATTCTCGCCAATACCCTCGTATTCCTGTATCAGATTTCTCTGCCGCCGCACGCCGCTGACGCTTTCATCATGACCTATGGCGTGGTGCCCTACAAGATTCAGATGGCACTTGCCGGCCACCATTACACGCTGCAGGAAGCTCTTCTGCCGCTCTTCACCTGCATGTTCCTGCACGGCGGCTGGCTCCACATTATCGGCAATATGTGGTTCCTGTGGATTTTTGGCGCGAACGTGGAAGATCGTATGGGCCCCGTTGCCTACTTGCTCTTCTACCTGGTCTGCGGAATCGGTTCGAGCATCGCGCAGACGTTGTTTTCCTGGGGCTCGCACATTCCCTCTCTCGGCGCCAGCGGCGCGATTTCCGGCGTCCTCGGCGCCTACATCGTCTTCTTCCCGGGCTCGCAGATTTCCACGCTGTTCACTTTATTCATATTGTGGTTTCGCGCCCGGGTACCCGCGCTGGTCTTCATCGGCTTGTGGTTCGCCATGCAATTCCTCAATGCGATCGGGTCGCTCGGCACCACGGGAGGATCCGCGCCCGGCGGAATCGCCGTGTGGGCGCACGTCGGCGGATTTCTGCTGGGAATGCTGATCGCTTTTATAATGTCACTTAGTACTCGAAGTGTCGCGCGCTATTGATTCGTCGCCCGGCCGACAACTCCAGCAATCGTTGAGTTCTTCGCGGCGGCGCATTCAAGCAGCGTATAAGCAATTTCGACGCCGCCAATGCACTCGAGAGGCCGCGACCGGACCTCAGTTTTTACTTTAATGACGACAATTGTTACGTCACACCTCAAGCTAGAACGTTAAATAAAAACATCGGTGTGACCTTTCGAGTCCGCTGCCGTTTTAGGTATGTTGGGCTGTTCAAGTAATGCTTCGGGTGTGCGCCGATGCACGCGCTGCATCGCCATGGCCGCAGCAGCATCCTTACTTTGAACCACTGAAACTAGCTCCCCTGCGGACGGACCCAAGTTACAATGTACGCACGAATTCAGACCCGAGCCGCCGTTACTTCTGCAACCGGCGGCGCGTAGTAAATTTGTAGCCCACAAGCTCAAGCGAAGGAGCATCAGCGGTACATGTCCATGCCGTCGCAGACAGCAAAGCCCGACCTCAGTTCGCTGCGCATTGACCGAACCAAGCGCGACGCCGGCAAAGGCGGGAAGCGTTGGGGAATCGTCGTCGTTGTGCTGGTGGTTGTCGCGTTGATCGCCGGCGCCGCTTGGGCTTTGCGCGATCAGAAGCCCGTCGTGGAAGTGGCCGTGGCGCAAAAAGCTGCCACCGGCCGCCCTGCCCTGCTGAACGCGAGCGGCTACGTCACCCCACGCCGCCGCGCCACAGTCGCCGCGAAAATCACCGGACGCGTTACCGGCGTCTTTTTCGACGAAGGTGTGCACGTTAAACAAGGCCAGATCCTCGCGACTCTCGATGATTCCGACGTGAGGCGCGCGCTCGAATCCGCCGTCGCGGACCGCAATTCCACGCGCGCGCAAATCGCCGACCTGGAAGTGCAGCTCAAAAACGCCGAGATCGAGAAGCATCGAGCGCAAGCATTGCAAACCGCGGGCGTGCAAAGTCAGGAAGTCCTCGACAACGCAAGCACCACCGTGGACAGCCTGAAGGCCAGAATCGCTCTAACCAAAGTGCAAGTGGACGGTGCCGAAGCGCGCATCGCCGAAGCCCAGCAGGCCGTGGACAACTGCGTGATTCGCGCGCCGTTTGATGGCATCGCCGTTTCCAAGGACGCGCAGGTCGGCGAAATGATCTCGCCAGTCTCCGCCGGCGGAGGCTTCACACGCACCGGCGTCTCCACGATCGTGGACATGAACTCAAACGAAATCGAAGTGGATGTCAACGAGGCGTACATCTCGCGCGTCGAGCCCGGCCAGCCAGTCACGGCGGTTCTGGACGCCTATCCCGATTGGCAGATTCCGTCGAAGGTTCGCACCGTGATTCCCACTGCAGATCGCCAGAAAGCTACAGTTAAAGTTCGCATTTCATTCTTAAAGCTCGACCCTAGGATTTTGCCGGACATGGGCATCAAGGTCACTTTCCTCGGCAGCGAGCCGGATAAACCAACAGGCGTAGCCCCTGCCGCGCTGATTCCTTCCGGCGCTCTGCGTGACGAAAGCGGCCGCAAGATCGTTTTCCTTGTTAAGGATAATCAACTCGAGCGCCGCGCCGTCACCGTAGGCAATACGCGCGGCAGCGACGCCGAAATTATGGCGGGTCTCACGGCGGGCGATACGGTGGTCGTTAAAGGCCCCGCCGATTTGCACGATGGTGAAGCGATTCAGATCAAGAAATAGGAGCGCGCAAAATGGTGCGAGTGGACGGCAGTGGCAGCGCAAACAGCCTGATCAAGATCCGCGGCCTCGATAAGAAATACAAACGCGGCGGCGAGGAAATTGACGTCCTGCAGGGGCTGAATCTCGATGTGGACCAAGGCGAGTTCGTCGCCTTCATGGGCCCCAGCGGCTCCGGCAAGACCACCCTGCTCAATCTTCTCGGCGGGCTTGACGTTCCCTCGCATGGCAGCATCACCGTCGCCGGCGACGAAATTACCAACATGTCCAGCGGTAATCTCACCGAATGGCGCGCGCGGCACGTGGGCTTCATCTTTCAAATGTACAACTTGATCCCCGTGCTCACCGCGTTTCAGAACGTCGAACTGCCTCTATTGCTCACGAAGCTCTCGAAGTCCGAGCGCCGCACACACGTTGAAGCAGCACTTGCGATTGTGGGCCTTGCAGATCGCATCCACCATTACCCGCGACAACTCTCAGGCGGACAAGAACAGCGCGTGGCCATCGCCCGCGCAATCGTCGCCGATCCTACATTCCTACTTTGCGACGAGCCGACCGGCGACCTAGACCGCAAAAGTGCTGATGAAATACTTGAACTATTGACACGCTTCTCCAAGGAACACAACAAGACCATCCTGATGGTGACGCACGATCCGATGGCCGCAGAAAGAGCTCAAGCAACACTTCACCTTAACAAAGGCGTGCTGGTAGAAGGCGCACGCGTGGGGAGCCTGGCATGAAATTCCTCCCGCTGATTCTCGCAAACCTTTCGCGCAAAAAACTGCGCACCACACTGACCATCGGCTCGTTCGCGGTCGCGCTATTCCTTTTCGGATTCCTCGCCGTCATTCACGGAGCCTTCAACGGCGGCGTGGACCTGGCCGGGATTGACCGCCTGATGGTCATCAACAAGGTTTCGATCATCCAAACTTTGCCAAGTTCCTACGGCGACCAGATCCTGCGTATCCCTGGAGTCAAATACGTCGCCATCCAGAGCTGGTTTGGCGGAATTTATCAGGACCCCAAAAATTTCTTCCCCAGCTTCGCGATCGATCCCGTCACCGAGCACCAGGTGTTTCCGGAATTCGCTGTTCCCGACGACCAGTGGGCCGCTTTTCTGGGCGATCGCGAAGGAGCAGTCGTCGGCGCGCGCACTGCGAAGCGTTTTGGCTGGAAAGTCGGCGACCGCATCCCGTTGAAAGCTCCGATTTACGGCGGCGGCACTTGGGAGTTTAACCTTCGCGGCATTTACAACGATCCTCGCGAGGGCGCCGACCTCACGCAGTTCTGGCTGCATTATAAATATCTCGACGAGCGCCGCACCGTCGGCAAGGGCGACGTCGGCTGGTATGCCGTAAAACTGGATTCCCCCGACGATGCAGTGCGCGTGGTGAAGGCGATTGACGATGGTTTCGCGAACTCACCATACGAAACTAAAACCGAAACGATGCAGGCCATGGCCGCGTCCTGGGTCAAACAGGCCGGGAACATCGAGTTCCTGATTCTCGCCATCGGCGGAATCGTTTTCTTCACTCTGCTGTTGGTCACAGGAAATACGATGGCGCTCGCAGTTCGTGAACGCATGGGCGAGCTGGCGGTGATGAAGGCCGTGGGCTTCTCCGATCGCTTCGTGCTGTTCATCGTCCTCGCGGAATCCGTGCTGATTGCCGTGGTCGGCGGCGCAATCGGTCTGGGCTTCTCGAAACTTTTCACATTGAGCGGCGATCCCACGGGCGGAGTCTTGCAATCGTTCTTTCTGCCCGGTTCCGCGATTCTGCTCGGCATGCTCGCCGCATTAGCGGTGGGAATTCTCGCTGGAATACTGCCGGCCAGTTCCGCGATGCGTCTGCGCGTCGTAGACGCGCTTCGGAGGATTTGACAGATGGCGATTCCGATTGTTTACAATTTGCGCAGCATGCGCGCGCGATGGGTTTCCGCGATTGTCGCGGTGCTCGGCATCGCCGGAACCGTGGGAGTTTTTCTCGCGATGCTCTCGCTCGCGCGCGGCTTTCGCGCCACCCTGGTGAATTCCGGCTCGCCCGAGAACGCATTAATTCGACGCGCAGGTTCTTCCAGCGAACTGGATGGCTCGATTAGTCTCGACCAAATAAAGGTGATTCAGGACGCTCCGGGCATCGCGCGCGAAGACGGCAGGCCGCTTATCAGCCCAGAGGTTGTCGTCATTGCGGCGTTCCCGCTGATTATGACCGGCACTGATGCCAACGTGCAAGTCCGCGGCGTCTCTCTGGAAACACTTAAGGTGCGACCCAACATACGCATGATTCAGGGCCGCTTCTTCCAGCCAGGGCTCACCGAACTCATCATCGGAAAAAATGTGGCGTCCACCTACGCCGGTCTAGATATGGGCAAGCCGGTGAAATTCGGCGGCGGCACCTGGAACGTTGTCGGCGTGTTCGACGCGGGCGGCAGCGCGTTCGACTCTGAGATTTGGGCCGACAGCCGCGTCGTCAATCAAGTCTACAAGCGTCCAGACGAATTATTTCAATCCGCTACCGTGCGCCTCACTTCAGCCGCGGCGTACAACCAATTGAAGGATTCCCTCAGCACCGACCCGCGGCTGACGGTGGAAATGGACCGCGAGATCGAATATTACGCTCGACAATCGCAGGTGCTGACCACGCTGATCACCGTGCTGGGGACGTTGGTCGCCGTCATCATGGGCATCGGCGCGGTGATCGGCGCGCTCAACACCATGTATTCCGCCGTTTCAGAGCGCTCGCGCGAAATAGCCACGATGCGCGCCATCGGTTTCGCCGGCAGCAGCATCGCCATATCGTTTGTGTTTGAGGCGCTGCTGATCGCCCTGATTGGCGGCATCGTTGGCTGCATTTTCGTTCTCCCACTCAATGGCTTCACCACCGGCACCATGAACATGCAGACCTTCTCGCACCTTGCGTTCGCATTTAAAGTGACGCCACCGCTGCTGGCCATCGGGATCGTCTTCGCGTTGTTGATGGGTTTAGTCGGCGGTGTTCCGCCCGCCGTGCGCGCCGCTCGGAGACCGATCGCGGTCGCGCTGCGCGAACTGTAACTGTTGGTTGAACTCCGCGTGCGCGGTCGCCGTCGGTGCGCCGACAACTCGAGAATTGGTCGAAGCAAGCGGCGTACCGAAGCGCCTAAAGTGAATCCTTCATTTCTCCAGCGTAGTTTCTGTATGCATAATCTTGTTCCCAGCTGCGCGAACGAGTTTAGAATGACTTGGCTCCCGGCCCGGCTTTGATGCTGTAAGTAATTTCATACGCTTCAGCGAGGGAGGCTCGCGATGGAGACTGGCAATCTTAGTTTCGATTTCGATCAACGTGTACGGCGTGGTTTGCGCGTGGCGGCCGCAATCCTGCTGGGCGTGCTTTTCTTCCCGCTTTCGCCGCTGGCGCTGCTCGCGTCGCGCGCGGCTTCGGCACAGGAAGCCCCGCCAGCCCCGGTGGGCAATCAGATCATGGGCGAAGTCGGGTTTGAGGCCTCGACCAAGGCCGAAAAAACCGCGGGCGTCTGGGTGGACGGCCAGTATGTCGGTTACGTTAAAGAACTGAAAGGCAATAAAAAGATTCTGCTGCTGCCGGGTTCGCACGAAATTTCCGTGCGCCAGACCGGCTACCTTGAGCTGACGCAGACGATCGTCACCGAGCCGGGCAAGAAGACCGTCCTGACAATCAAGCTGGACAAAAACCCGCAAGCGCAGTTCTCCGCGATAACTGGCGAGATCAAGCTGGAAGTTACGCCGGATAGAGCCGCCGTATTCGTTGACGGCCATTTCGCCGGAACCGTGAACCAGTTCCGCGGAGCCGGTCGCGCGATGCTGATCGCGCCGGGAAAGCACCACATCAAGATTGGCCTGGTTGGCTACCAGCCGTTCGAAACCGACGTGACGCTCTTAGCCAATCAGAAAATTACCGTCAAGACGGATCTTGCTGCTGGGACGATTCAGCAAGCCGATCCAGCAGTGAAAAATAATTAACCCGGTCGTTGAAGTTAACTCCGGGCCGCGAAGTGCAACCGACATGCCGTCGAGGAACTCGCGCCCTGCACCTTAAAGAAATACATTAAGAACCAGTTCTAGCAGGAAAGCGAAAGAAGCACTCACGATTTTGATTTTCTCAGATTTACCTCGAAGTTTTTCTTTGTGCACTCGGTGTTAAAACTTTCGCATTAACTCGCAAAACCCGATTTCGCGACGGTGTTCGCCACCCAGTCGCCAACCTCGCGCGTCGAGAGTGTGCCGCCAAGCTCCGCCGGGGTCTTCCCTTCCTTCAGCGCGCCTCGCACCGCCTTGTCAATCGCTTGACCTTCCGCCCGCCAGCCCAGGAATTCGAACATCATACCGACCGTGAGAATCGCCGCCATAGGATTGGCAATACTCTTACCCGCGATGTTGGGCGCAGAGCCATGCACCGGCTCGAACAGCGACACTTGCCCCGGGTGTATATTCCCCGATGGCGCGAGGCCCAAGCCGCCCGCAAGCTGCGCGCCCAGGTCGCTCGCGATATCGCCAAACAGATTGGAAGTGACGATCACCTGGAATTGCGAGGGGTCGCGCACCATTTGCATCAGCAGATTATCAATGTACTGGTGGCTGGATTCGATGCCCGGATACTCCGCACGAACTTCCTTGAAGACGCGCTGCCACAGATCGTGGCCGAACGTCAGCGCATTCGATTTGTCGGACATGCACACACGCTGCAGGCCGCGCTGCTTGGCGTGTTCGTAGGCGTAGCGAATAACGCGCTCGACGCCCTTGCGCGTGTTGACGTCTTCTTGGATGGCGATTTCGTCCGCAGTTCCCTTCTTGAAGTTTCCGCCCATGCCAACGTAGAGGCCTTCGGTATTCTCGCGGAACACCATAAAGTTCACGTCTTTTTCGGAGCGGTCTTTCAGCGGAGTGAAGCGCTTGTCGAAAAGCACGCAGGGCCGCGCGTTGACGTAGAGATCTAGCTTGAAGCGCAATCCCAGCAGAATTTCCGCGGCGTGAATATTCGTCGGCACGCGCGGATCGCCCATCGCGCCCAACAAAATCGCGTCGAAATCGCGGTGCAAGATTGCGACCGCGTCCGCCGGCAGTGTGGTTCCGTCGCGCAGATAGCGGTCGGCACCCCAATCGAATTCCGTGAGCGTTACTTCTCTGCCACCGGAAGCAGCCGCGGCCTGCAGAACTTTTACAGCTTCAGGAATTACTTCTTTGCCGATGCCGTCGCCGGGAATCACGGCGATGCGCTTGCGCGCGCTGGACGCTTTCGCTAAATTCATGCCGTCGCGCAAACTAACACGCGGGTACGGTGCTGTCAACGCAGGCAGACGCTCGCGCACGCACCGCCCGAATATTTCCGAAACGTCGAGACGTGTTGAAGCATCGAAGACGGTCACTGCGCTACAATCAGCGTAGTCAAAAACCTAAATCGGACGGAGGAATCATGGCAAAAATGCGCGCAGTACAAGTTTCGAAAGCCAAAGGACCATTTGAAATTGTGGAACGCGAAATTCCGCAGCCCGGTCCCGGCGACGTGCGGATCAAGGTGCAGGCCTGCGGAGTCTGTCACAGCGATTCGATCACCAAAGAGGGCCTGTTTCCGAATCTCGCGTACCCACGCGTTCCAGGCCACGAAGTTGCGGGAGTGCTCGATGCGATTGGTGACGGCGTGAAGGGCTGGAAGATCGGCGATCGCGTCGGAGTAGGCTGGTACGCCGGGCATTGCGGATATTGCGATTCCTGTCGCCGCGGATATTTCGGGCTGTGCCTGGTTGACCGCCAGGTCACCGGCATTTCGAACGACGGCGGCTACGCCGAATACATGATCGCGCACGCCGTGGCGCTGGCGCTGATCCCGGACGACGTCACACCAGTGGATGCCGGGCCGCTGATGTGTGCGGGAGTGACCACCTTCAATTCTCTGCGGAATTCCGGCGTGGGGCCGGGTGAGGTAGTCGCCGTGTACGGCATCGGCGGGCTGGGACATCTGGGCGTGCAGTTCGCAGCGAAATGCGGCTGCAAGACCGTAGCAATCGCCCGCGGTGCGGACAAAGCGGAGCTGGCGAAGAAGCTCGGCGCGCATGTTTATATTGATAGCGACAAGCAAGACGTCGCGGCGGAGCTGCTGAAACTGGGCGGCGCGAAAACCATTCTCGCGACAGTCACAGGCGGAGACGCGATGACCACGGCATTCGGCGGCTTGGGAATTGACGGCAAGCTGATGGTGCTGGGCGTGCCGGATACTCCGATCCAGGTGAATGCGTTCACCGCGATCTTCAGTCGCGCCGGGTTGCGAGGCTGGTATTCGGGCGCCTCGATTGATTCGCAGGACACATTGCGATTCAGCGCGCTCACCGGCGTACGTCCGATGACGCAAGTTTTCCCGCTGGAAAAAGTGAACGACGCCTACGACGTCATGATGAACGGCAAAGTGCGTTTTCGCGCCGTGTTGACGATGGCACAGTAGAGATCGCTATTCCTCGCGCAGGATGACCACAGCATCCACGCTTATGTTGCAGATTTAAATCCAGAGGATTTGTCGTGTCCAAGCTTAGCGTCTGCTGTTTTTCGGTCTCGCTCGATGGTTACAGTGCCGGGCCCAACCAGGATCTCGCCAATCCGCTTGGCGTGGGAGGCCTCGCCGTCTTCGGATGGCAATTCGCCACCCGCTCACATCAGCGGATGCACGGAGGCGAAGGCGGAGCGACGGGCATGGATGACGACATGGTGCGCGCGGGCTTCGAAGGCATCGGCGCATGGATCACAGGCCGCAACATGTTTGGCCCAGTGCGCGGCCCCTGGCCGGACGAGAATTGGAAGGGCTGGTGGGGCGAGAACCCGGTCTATCACACTCCCGTGTTTGTGCTCACTCATCACGCGCGCGCTCCCATCACCATGCAGGGAGGCACAACCTTCCACTTCGTCACGGATGGCATTCACGCAGTTCTGGCACGGGCCAAGGAGGCAGCGGACGGAAAGGATGTGCGGCTCGGTGGTGGCGTCTCAACGATCCGGCAGTATCTTCGCGCAGGTCTGGTGGATGACATGCACTTCGTCATCTCGCCGGCGCTGATTGGTTCGGGGGAACGATTGTTTCAAGACTTAGATCTGCCCGCTCTGGGGTATGAACTCAAAGGCCACACGCCTTCTCCGGGCGCCACTCACATCAAAATAGGAAAGCGCGCGTAACGTTGCAGAGTTTCTTACTGCTGCTACTCGTAGCGCAGGGCGACCATGGGATCGACGCGCATGGCGCGGCGCGCGGGGATGTAGCACGCGAAAAGCGCTACGGCGCTTAGCAGCAGGCCGACCGCGGCGAAGGTGATGAAGTCCGTGGCGCCGACGCCGAAAAGTATGGCGCGGAGAAAACGCGTCAGCGCGAGTGAAAGCGCCAAGCCGCAAGCCAGGCCCATGAGGATCAGGCGCAGGCCGTTGCCCAGCACCATACGAAACACATCGGTGGACTGCGCACCCAGAGCCATGCGCAAGCCGATTTCGTGGGTGCGCTGGCGCGTGGTGTAGGCAATCACTCCGTAAATCCCCACCGCGGCGAGAACCAGCGCGAGCAAGCCGAACGCGCCGACAAAGGTTCCCGCAATGCGTTGCCCGGTACTGGCCACCTGCACGCGCGATTGCAGCGTGGATTCGTCGTACACCGGCAGATTGGCATTCAGTTCGTGCACCGCTTTTTCCACCGCAGCCGTGTAAGTGAGCGGATCTCCTGCAACGCGCGCGTGAATAGTAGCCTCGTCGGAATAATCCTGCAGGATCGGCAAATAGATAAAAGGCAGCGAATTATCGCGCAGCGAAAAATAGCTGCCGGTGGACGTCACGCCGACGATCGTGCGCGACGCTCCCTCCGCGTTCACGCGCTTGCCCACTCCGTCCTCACTGGGCCAGTAGCGATGCACGAAGGCCTCGTTGACGATCGCGACGGGCTGCGAAGTTGGCGTGTCCTGGTCGGTGAAATCGCGGCCGTCGACGAGTGGAATCTGCATGGTGCGAAAGTAATTCGGGCCAGCTGTCGCCGTGGCAATATTCATGGACTCGTGAGGCTGCGGAACGTAACCTTCGGGATTCGCGGTGGTCACGTCCCAGGTGTAGCCGAGCGGCACCCAGTCCGCGATGGAAACGGCTTGGACGCCGGGCAGCGCTGCAATCTTATCCAGCAACTGACGATGGAATTGCATCCCGGATTCACGGTTATAGCCCGACGGAAAAAGGCTGTAGGAAGCGACCAGCACGTGATCCGGGTTGAAGCCCGGATTCAAGGTCTGAGCCGCACGAAAACTGCGAATGAAGAGACCGGCGCAGACCAGCAGCAAGAGCGAAAGCGAAATTTGCGCAACAACCAGAATGCTGGCCAGGCGCGCGCGATGCTGGCCGCCCGAGACGCTCCCGGAATCCTCTTTCAACACCGAGATGGGCGCGAGGTCTGAAGCGCGCCAGGCAGGCAACACGCCGAAAATAATCCCGGTGAAGAGCGAAAGCAGCATGGTGGCGAGCAGCACGCGGTAATCAGCGTGAATATCCATCGCCACTGGAATGTTTGTGGGCGGGACGAACTGCGAAAATGTCCCCGCGGTCCATGTGGTAATGAGCATGGCCACGCCGCCGCCCGCGAGCGCGAGGATCAGACTTTCGATAAGCAATTGGCGAATCAGGCGCCAGCGGCTGGCTCCGATCGAGAGGCGGATGGCGATTTCGCGGCGGCGTGCGACGGAGCGTACCAGCAGCAAATTCGCAACGTTCGCGCAAGCAAGCAGCAGCACGGCTCCGGCGATGGCCATCAGCACCGGCAGAAGCACATAGAGGTAGCCGTTGGCCCCGAACGGAGCGCGCCACAGCGGATATAGCGTGACAACATTTTCCCCCTGATGTTCTTTGGGGTACTGCGCTACGAGCTGCTTCATCAGCAGATTCATTTCCGTCTGCGCCTGATTGAGCACGACGCCGGGCAACACGCGGCCCAAGGTCATCACCCAGGTGTTACCGCGCTCGTGCAGCCGGTCCGAGTTGGACATCATTTGTGGCGCCATCATGATGGGGAGCCAAAGTTCGCTGCGCAGTCCAGTTTGCGTCCCCTGGAACACAGGCGGTGCAACGCCGACGATACTGTAAGGATGCTCGTTGATCTGCAGCGTGCGGCCAATCACCGAACGGTCGCCGGAGTAACGCAGCTGCCACATGCGATAGCTGATCACCACCACCGGCGCACCGCCCGGCGCATTGTCTTCGGACTGCAGGAACGCGCGGCCCAAAATTGGGCGCACGCCCAGAAAATCGAAGTAGTTGGCTGAAACCAGCGTGCCCCAGGTCCGCTCAGGCTTGGCCTTTCCCGTCAGATTCATGGGCTCGATGGCGGATCCCGTGAACGCAGAGAAACTCTTGGTGCGCTCGCGCAGATCCAGAAAGTCCGGGTAAGAAAGTGGGATGGGATCGCGCGAGTCTCCACCGGAGGTGAAGGCGAGAATATTTCCAGTGTTCGCCGCGCCGGGAATCGGATTCAGCAGCGTGGAATTGATCCAGCTGAAGATGGTGCTGTTGGCGCCGATGCCCAGCGCCAGCGTGAGGATCGCCGTGGCGGTGAAGCCCGGCGATTTCAGCAGCACGCGCATTGCGTAGCGTACATCTTGCCACAGAGCACCCATGATTCCTCCCGCAGCGACTAGCCTCGTATAGTGCAATCCGTACGCCATGCGCCAGTCGTCCTCGCGCACAGCGAATTAACGCATCGACGCGCCATCCTGTCGAGCGAATGGCGCGGCTTCTGCGTTTAAAGCCCTTTCTTTGCGCGGCTTCACGGTGTGACTGAAGTTTCGCGGTGCCGCGTTCGATATGTATATGAAAGAGTGTGCGCGCGACGCAGACCGGTAGGCAGCGCTGCGATGTTCGGAGCTGGGAAGCGGTGCGCGGAATCGGACGCTCGCGCTTCGCTGTGTTCTCCCCTGTCCCTACGTACAGTTTCATGGCAAACAACTCGCGCGTCAATTGCGGTTGCCCGCATTGCAGCCGCCGCATACATTGATTCCAGCGTCTGGCAGCACCTAGCGACGACTTGGAAACATAACCCGGAGGGAATATGTGGAGCAACAACAAGCAGGGCGATTCTCCGAACCCAGCCGCGGCCCAGCCAGCGGCGTATCAACCACCGCAATCTTCGGCCAACTTTAACTCCAGTCCGACTCCGGCAGCGTCGCAGTCGTTCCGCTCCAGCGCTCCAACGGCGCGCAACCTGGCGATCTTGGGACCGGGACTGACGGTGAAGGGCCAGATTTCGGGCGAAGAAGATTTGCAAATTGACGGCAAGGTCGAGGGGCCGATTTCGTTGAAGGGCCAGCGGCTCACCGTGGGCCAGAACGGCGAGATTGTTTCGGATGTGCATGCACGGGAAGTGATCGTGTATGGCAAAGTGCGCGGCAATCTGCACGCGGAAGATCGCGTGGAGGTTAAGAAGGATGGCTCGGTAGTCGGCAACATTACCGGCGGCCGGGTGCTCATCGAAGACGGCGCCTACTTGAAGGGCCAAATCGAGATCGAGCGCGGCAAGTCGCAGAAGCATTCATCGGCCGAACAACTGGAGCCGGTGGGCGCGGGCGTCGGCAGCAACTCGTAA
>Ga0070765_100001134_pt1 | contig 16025 bp, 15 predicted proteins | sample HubBroMetageWFT5_FD_71516 | JGI IMG/M metagenome (GOLD analysis project Ga0070765, IMG submission 71516) | Warmed and freeze-thawed soil microbial communities from the Hubbard Brook experimental Forest, New Hampshire - Hubbard Brook CCASE Soil... | ecosystem: Environmental > Terrestrial > Soil... | reverse complement strand
AAGATCGGAGGCCTGGGGATGCTGGACCTTGCCTCCCCGGCAGTCTCAATAGGCTATGGTGTTGGCCGCATCGGCTGTCTTGTTTCCGGCGATGGCGATTATGGAATTCCGACGCATCTCCCCTGGGGCATGAGTTTTCCCAACGGGCTGGTGCCGACGGACCAGCGCGTCCATCCAACGCCGATTTACGAGTTGATTGCGGCGTGCGCGATTGCGTGGGTGCTCTGGCGGATGGGCGCAAGAGCCGCAGCCAAGGCGAGCGGCGCGGGTGCGACTGGCGTTGCCTTGAAGCCCGGAGCGGTATTCGCTATGTACCTGGTGCTCACTGGCGTGGCGAGGTTCCTGGTTGAATTCATCCGCATAAACCCGCGCTCGTTCGTGGGAATGACGAATGCCCAAGCGGCAAGCCTGGCATCGATTATCGCGGGAGTCGTGCTCTGGGTCTGGCTCAAGAAAAAAGCAGCCTAAGGAATTCCAACGCTGGCTTTTGCCATGCGAATCCCGAGCAGGCCATCGGAATAAATTACGGTGGCGCGCGCGGGATCCACTTCAGCCGGCAATTGGTGGATGGAAAAGACCTGCGCGGGATGCGGCTCATCGAAGGAATCGCGGCCCGCGATGATCGCAAGCCAACGCGGTTCGATACCGACGCCGATTTCGGCAGCGGAGAACCCGGGCACTGTGGCAAGAGCGCGAACGTAGCCGACCGACTCCTCGATATCCACCGTGATTGGCAGCAACAGCTCGCGTTCGGCGCTCAACCAGTCCTCGAGTTCTTTTCCCGGCTCCCCTCCGCGCAATAGAAATTTTTCGTATGCGCGCCGCGCGACGAATTCGTAAGCCTGCAACAGACAATCCGTCAGATCGCAACGCGCCACATTTTCGCGCCGGGCAGGAGGGCGCAACGGTCGAGAGCGGAAACGCCGCAACGTCAATGTGTCGCGCCTGGGCCCGGTCTTCATAGCGCGATTACTTCGCCGCCGGTGCGGGGTTAGTCTGCGGATGACGCGAATTGCCCGCGGCGCCAGACGAGCCGGCCCCTGCGGAAGCGGCCGCGCCAAATTGACCATCGGCTTCGACGGCGCGCTTGCGTATTGGTGGAATTCGCGACTTTGAAATTGCAGGCTGGACGCACACTGTGGCGCCGGCAGCCTCAGGGGAGGCATTTCTCAGCAGGATGGCAATTTCTGAATCCAGCGCGCCGTCCTGAATCGCGCGCATTCCCAGAACTCGTTTCCCGTGTTCGATCACAGGTAGCCACAGGCTATTTTCGGAGAGCGATACGCGGACCAGAAGACTACCCAAATTTCGCGCTACCAAATCGGAAAGTTCGTAGCCGCGGCCATCGGGGAGACATTCCGAAGCGAGCACGAGGCAGTCCTGCATCGTGCTCAAGGCAGTTCGCGCTTCGTCCAGCGTTTCTACGGTGTGGTAAGGCCAATCACGGAAAGTCAAGCGGCCTGGCGCGACAATCGGAATGGAACCATTGGACCCGACAACCAGAATCCGGACTTCTGTGGCGGCCATAATTCCCCCTTGCTCTTGAGGGAATTGCGGTCCTGATCGCGCCAGGCAGAAAGAAGAAGCGTCCGAGACCGATCTGAGGCTGGGTGAATCCTCAAACCGGTCCGGACGCGCTCTATACTTCGGCTCGAGCCTCGCTTGGCTTCCTCAGGGCCTTTGGCCGGACGAAAACTATTCGTTTCCGGTCATATAAAACACTGAGCGCCCCGCGCGACTCGGCAGAAGCGAACTCGTTCCGCTCCGCGATTCCCTGCCCCACTTATCGGAAATCGCGGTGCGGAACGTTAGTTCCAGACACCCTTCCAGTCTTGCACTGGAGTTTAGGGATGGGCACGAGGCGATTCAATTCGGAACAATACGGTTTTTGGGGCAGCGGACATACCGGGACAATTACGACCTCTTCTTTTCCGCAATAATACAGGGGATACTTGACAGGCTATAAACTCAGCAGTAACATCGCGCAACTCTGGTGGGCCATTTGAAATGGAAATAAACTTGGAAGCTTTCGGACAGGCGTCGCGGAGCGGTTGAATCTGAACCGTCTTACAGCGCGGAAACTGACTCCCGTTTGCGCCCATATCGAGGAGCGAGATTATGACCACCACGGCGAAAGACCAGAAACGCGCAAATGAAATATTTACTGGCATGAATATGGCGCAGCCGAAGCCGTATCGCATATTAATCGCGGACGATCATGCCATTGTGCGCCGCGGGCTGCGCGAACTGCTCGAGACTCAGCCGGGGATTGAAGTTTGCGGCGAAGCAGCCAACGGCGCCGAGGCATTGGAGCAGGTGCGCGCCGGAAAACCGGACCTTGCGATCATGGATTTGACCATGCCACAGAGGAACGGCCTGGAGGCAGCGCGCTCGATCCGCCAGGAGTCGCCCACGACAGAGGTACTCGTGCTGACGATGCATTTCGCCGACGAACTCGCGCGCGAGGTGTTGCGCACGGGCGCGCTCGGCTACATGCTCAAATCGGATGCGGACACAGAGTTGATTACGGCTGTCGATCACATGCGGCGCCACCAGCCATTTTTCACCACTCGACTGGCAATTTCGCTGGCGCAGAATTTCGTTTCCGCCCCGGCCGATGACGGAGCCTGCGGCCACCCGGATTGCAACGAGAACGCTTCGCCGTTGACGGATCGGGAGCTTGAAGTCACTCGGCTGCTGGCGGAGGGAAAGAGCAACAAGGAATGCGCCGCGGCGCTCGGTGTTTCCTCGCGCACCATCGAGAGCCATCGCAATCACGTCATGCGGAAAATGAAGTTTTCAAGCTTCAGCGATTTGGTGCGGTTTGCCGTGCGGAGCAAACTGGTGGAGCCGTAGTCCCAAGTGGACGCCGAATCAAGTATCGCAAATCTAACGAAGTAAACGCAAAAAAGGCAGGGAGGAAATCATGCCTTGCGGCGGATTTCCGCGCCCTGCCCTTTGGAATTTGATGTTACGAAGCTTTCTTGACGGTCTTCCGGCGTCCACGACGACGCGTCGGGCGCTCCGTAGGAGGCTCGCCGATCAACTCGGCGCTCCAGATGGAAGTGACAAATTTCTTGGTTCCATGATCGTCGAAATCAATCGTCGTGCGGTCGTTATTGGACTCGGTCACAATCCCCAGCCCGTACTGGTCATGGCGAATGGTCTGGCCCTCGACTAATATCTGCACCGTTTCCTCCTTCGGATGAAAGCGGAACCGCGAAGTCGCGGTTCGATTGTGAGTGAAGGGACGGATATCCGTCCGTCCCTCCGGAAATGGGTTACGTCAAAATTTTTGTAGAGCGCCTTGCTCAGACGGGTTAGAGTCCGACGACGTTCTCAGCCTGAAGGCCCTTCGGGCCCTGCTTGACTTCAAACTCCACGGCCTGCCCTTCGTTGAGGCTCTTGTACCCCTCGGACTGGATCGCCGAGAAATGCACGAAGACATCCTCACCGGACTGGCGCTGGATGAAACCATAGCCCTTTGCTGCGTTAAACCACTTCACTGTACCCTGTTCTCTGGCCACTTCTGTTGCTCCTAATTCATTCATAAGACGGCGGTTAGCCGCCTTGAAAGCTATTTGTGCCCTGTTTTTCCTCGCCCGTCAAAAAAAATGGCCGTCGGGCATTGCCCGGCAGCCTCTGAACGTGTCAAAAGGAACTCAAGAGCAACAAACGCAAACAGATATTACCACGGCACTCGAGTTTGCGCAACCCCTGAAAATGGCAGCTTGGGCCTCGATTTGGAGTTAGGCGCCGTTTGCGACGTTCCGGTCCATGCAAATATCGTAAACCATTGTGAGGCTTGCCGTGACGGATTTGGTGCGTTCCCCCAGCATGGATTCGCTGGCGCGCGTTTTCGGCACGACGTTCGCGGGCCGGCTTCCTATCCAAATCGCTCCAGCTGTTCGCATGATCAGCCAGAAAATGATGCGTGCCGCGCGCGGCCAAGAATTCAGCGCCTTCGTTCCGAATGCGATAGTCAGCGGCCCGTTCCTGACTGCTTCGTGACCTCTTCTTGAATTGCTTCGAACCAATATTCCTCTCAATCCCGCGTCATTAGGAACAATCGAGCAGCAAATTACAGCCTTCCGTGTATGGTTCCCACCCATTCAGCTGGCTATTCTCCCGTCCTCACGCTAAGCACGATTTGAAACGCTCGAGATGGGAATTCGTGCATGGGGGAGCGATCGATATGGAACAACTGAGCAACGATTCAAATTTGTCAGGAGTGTCCTGGGCAGCAGTGTTTGCCGGGGCGTTCGTGGCCGCGGCGTTGTCGCTGATACTTCTCGCATTGGGGACCGGAATCGGACTTTCGTCCGTTTCCCCCTGGTCGGGCGCGGGCGCTTCTGCCTCAACGATTGGCGCGACCGCGATCGTCTGGTTCATCCTCATGCAACTAATCGCTTATTCGATGGGCGGCTATCTGGCCGGGCGGCTCCGCACCCGATGGGTGAACGTTCACACGCATGAAGTTTATTTCCGCGACACGGCCCATGGCTTTCTCGTCTGGGCAGTGGGTCTGGTTTTGACGGCCGCTTTCCTTACATCCGCGGGCGCAGCTCTGGCAGGCGCCGCGGCTCGGGCAAGCGCGACCGCTGAGGAGTCCGGAGGAGCGGCAGCCCATCGCCCATTCAGCCCGAGCGAATATTTCGTGGATATGCTATTGCGATCCAATTCCCCTGCTTCGTCCCAAGACACCGCCGCGGCGCGCGGCGAGGTGGCTTTGATTTTCGCAAACGGAATCCGTGAAGGTTCAATTCCTCCGTCTGACAGCCGCTATTTAGCGCAAGTTGTGGCGGCACGGACCGGAGCCAGCGAGCAGGACGCGGAGAAGCGCGTAGAGGATGTGTTTGCCCAGGCGCAGCAGGCAGCCGACAATGCTCGCAAAACTTTTGCGCATTCTATGTACTGGACGTTTCTTGCCCTGTTGGTTGGCGCATTCTGTGCGAGCTTTGCCGCGACGATTGGCGGCAGCCAGCGCGATCACGTCGTCGTCATTTGATAGACGAAATTTCCACTAGGAGGATATGTCATGCGATCCATTTTGCTGCTTCTGCTGGGAGTGCCAATCCCGCTCATCATTCTGGTCGGAGTTCTCAGCCACTTTTAAGAGTGGGGGCGTAACGCGTTTTGAGTTTTCGCAAGTCATCAGGTCGACGGAAACCGCAATCCATTTTTGACTTCGCTTTGTGCGCTGCCAGCTTCTTCAGCGCAACGCCGCGCGCGTGGGTGAAAGTTGTTGAGCTACGGGATGGAGGATTGTATTATCCGGGAGGCGTAAGTCCCCTTCGGCGATTTTAATGTAGATAGTTGCTGAGAGGTGAAATATGCGGTCCTCCCTGCGGACTCTTTTACCCAGGATTAAGCTTTCAACCGCTGTGGCATTCGCGGCGTTTTTTTTGGCTGGCGCCGGCGCTTTGCCGCTGAGCGCAGTGGCGCAGGAACCATCGAACGCGCCGGCAACGGCGCCGCCGCAGAATTCATCCGCAGCGGGACAGGACGCGCAATCCCCCGACCCGCAAAACCAAGACCAGCAGACCCCCGCTCCGAAATACGATGTGGCCATCTTTCAGAACCGGATTCCAAGCGATCAGCTCGCATTTCTAAACCAATTCGTGCGCTCAGATTCAGGCGATCTGATTCGAGACAAGCAATATAAGAAAATAATGAAGCACGTGGTGCCCAATTGCATTTACCACTACGGCCGCGACATGTCCCTTCCCGATGCATACGATATGGTGCTATCGGGTTCGCGCCAGCCAGTTCAAATTCGTGACGGGCGCTACGTGATGGTGTCTGGCAAGAGCGGGCCGTACCTGATGGGCCGCGGATTCATGTGGATTGACATGCAGGATGGCATTGCGCTTGGCGGCTTCTATTTTCGTCCCATCAACGGCGAGCCCACGCCGACGGTCACGATTTTCTCCCAGCAGGTGAAGGAAAGAACCCTTCAGTTGAGCCAGCTTCCCGCCGCGTTTGCCGAAGACTTGAGCGCGTGGTCCAGCTCGATGAACATTCCCCCGGTCACGACGCGCTATTTCATCACGGATCGAAACGAGAAAATTCTACTGGAGCACACTGAGGACTACTGCTCGACTGCGGATCCTCTGTCCTCGCCCGTTGCAGAAGATTGCGAGCAGATGAACGCGGACGCCTCCGATCTGGACATGAACGCCGCTTACTATCTCGATCAAACCAACCACGCGACGAACGCAACAGCCTGGATGATCGTGGGTGATGATCAAGTCGCCTGGATCCGCGTGCGAGACACCACTTGCAGCGTTGGTCCCGACCCGCTGATTTGCCACATCCGGCTGACGCGCCAGCGGACTCACAGGCTCATCTCTAATCCCCAGCAGCATCCACACATCTAGCCGCGGGCAGCGAGGGTTTCCGCAGGTCAGGCGCTGAGGTGGGTCACGCGTGGCCTCCTTTCGCCGCGATCAACTCCATCGCGGGCACGCTGACCAATTTCTTAAAACAGAAGCGCTGGCCCCAGGATAGCGGCGTCACGTCACGATATTCGTGCAGTGTGTCTCCAAGCTCGTAGCCGGGATGAATCCGTTTGCGCAGCGACGCGCGCGCGTTGGGATCGGCGCCGTGGTCGAGCAAAAGCTGCGTGAACGGCGCGACCTGCGGCTTGTGGTTGTGGTTCATCCAGAAATTCGGCTGGGATACCACTGTGCCGAAAAGTGCCGTGTGGCCACCGAAGCCGTCCGAATCCACGGCGGCTTTCGCGTCCACATTCATTCCCCGCGCGAGCAGCCATTGCGCGGTTTCGAATTCGTCATAATCCACGGCAATGTGTAGCAGCGTGGCGCCCTGCAGCGGAGTGCCGTGCGTGGCCATCACTTCGTTGTGGCATCCGAATTCAGGTGGATAAATTTCCTGGAACGAAAATTGGCGTTGCAGCAGGCCTGGATCGCGCTGCAAATGTTTTTCCAGCAGATCAATGCGCCCGCGAAATAGCGCCATCGTGGGCGTATCCGGCAACGCGAGGCCATGCTGGACGTACATTTCGAGAATCTGGTGCAGCGCCGAAGGGTTGCGGCTATCGGTTTCGAGCACCCAATCCACAGGCGCCAGACGGCGGCCGTCTACATCAACCACGGTCGCGCCCAATTCGAAAAGCACCGCAGTTCCCTGCACGCTCAGCGTGTACGCGGGGCTTTTCAAAATGTCGGGATCCAGGGGAGCCCCACCCAACATCGCATGAAGTTTGCGCGCGGTCTCCACTTGCCCCTGCAGCACCGCGCGGGAGAGTGCGTGCGCAACGTCCGTGGCGCCCAGGCTGCGAAGCATGGCGATGATGCCGTCGCGGCCCAGATTTGCCGCGTAGCTCATTGGCGCGCCCCAGTTGCTCTTCTCTCTGCCGAGCGCGCTTTCGTGCAGCAGGCGCGGATGCTTGAGCACCAGCTGGCGGACGCCATCCACGTCGTCGCGCCAGATCGCGTCGGTAATTTTGCATGCGAGGACGATGCGCGGCCAGCTGGCCACGGCGTAACTGCGCGCGAGGACGGTTTGCGCGTCTGACAATTTCGCGCTCGCCCAATTATTCGCGGCGGCGGCAGCTGGCGCGAATTTCTTCGGCAAGTGCCGCTGAAAATCAGCGATGGCGGCTGGATCGCCCGCGCGAACCTCCGCCAGCAAATCCTTGGCCTGGTGCTTCAATTGTTCCAGATTTGGACGTACAGGAAGGTGACGATCACTCATGGCGAGCCTCCTTAAAATTACCCGGGGTCCGCAAGCGTCGGGCGAAAAGGAGGTTCGTGAGAACCGTTTGCTTTAATTTTCACTCAGGTGGACTCGGTCCTGCCCGCGGACGGGAGGCGTCCTGCACGCCTGCCGGCAGAATACACCATATTCTACGGTCGCTGATAGCTGCGTTTCGTCGCGGAGCTTCGGTCCGAACGCTTGTGGGGTAGGCGCTTCACGCGCAATTTTTCACTGAACAAATCGTGAAAGCCTCTCGTATTAACAATACGAGGAGCGACACACATGAAAGATATCCGCTACGCGCTGCGGCAGTTCGCCCACGCGCCTGTCTTCACCGCGGCGGCCATTCTCACGCTGGCGCTCGGTATAGGCGCCACGACCGCGATATTCACGCTGGTCCATGCGGTGCTTCTCAATTCCCTGCCCGTCGCGAAACCCGCCGAGCTCTACCGCGTGGGCGACATCGAAAATTGCTGCGTGAATGGCGGATTTCAGGACGATTGGTCGCTTTTCTCCTACGACAAATACATAAAGTTTCGCGACAACACCCAAGGCTTTGCGGAACTCGCGGCCATGCAGGCCGGAGGCACGCTTGTGGGCGTGCGCCGCAGCGGCACCAACGTGCCCGCGGAGTCGCATTCCGTAGAATTCGTCTCTGGAAATTATTTCGCGATGTTTGGCATCGGCCCCTATGCGGGCCGCATGCTTACGCGGGAGGACGATCGCAAAGGCGCGATCCCCGTGGTCATCATGAGTTATCGCGCATGGCAAACCAAATACGGCGGCGACCCGGCGATCGTCGGCGGAGCCTTCATGATGAATGGGCAGCCCTTCACCGTGGCGGGAATCGCGCCTCGCGGATTTTTTGGCGACCGCCTCGCGCGGCCGCCCGACTTCTGGGTTCCGTTGTCAGCCGAGCCTCTCATCAACGGCGCAAATAGTATCCTGGATTTTCCCGGACAGGACTGGCTCGACATCATCGGCCGCATCTCGCCGGGCGCGAACCCCAAACAAATCGAAGCGCATATGCAGTTGGAACTCACGCAATGGCTTTCGAGCCCGGTTGCCAAACTGGAGCCCGCCGAGCAGGCCATGATTTCCAAGCAGACACTGCACCTGGCGCCGGGCGGAGCGGGCGTGCAAGTGCTCCGCTACGAATTCGAATCCGGGTTGCGGTTGCTGATGTGGATTTCGGCGCTCGTCCTGGTGATCGCGTGCGCGAACGTGGCCAACCTGATGCTCGTTCGCGCCACCACGCGTAGGTTGCAGACTTCCATCCGCGCGGCGCTCGGGGCGCCACCTTCGCGGCAAATCCGGCAAGTGCTGACGGAAAGCACCGTTCTAGCGCTGCTGGGAGGAATTGTCGGCGTGGCGCTCGCCTATGCGGGAACCAGCGCGATCCTGAAACTGGCGTTTCAGACTACATCCGTGGAGATTCACCCGTCTCCTTCGTTGCCGGTGCTCGCATTTACGTTTGGCGTTTCCATGCTCACGGGAATTCTCTTCGGCGTTGCGCCGGCATGGATCACGGCGAACGCGGCGCCCGCCGATGCGTTGCGCGGAGCCGGTCGTTCCACAGGCCGTGGCGGTGGATGGGGGCAGAAGGCGCTGGTAATCGCGCAAGCGGCGTTGTCGTTGGTGCTGCTTTCTGCGGCGGGGTTGCTCACGCAGAGTCTGCGCAACATGCACGGACAGAATTTCGGGTTTGAGACACCCAACCGCTACATCCTGCATGTTGATCCGCAAATGGCCGCTTACAAGCCAGAGCAGCTCGCTGCGCTTTACCGCCAGCTTCACGATTCGCTCGCAGCAATTCCGGGGATCGAGAGTGTGAGTTTTTCCCTTTATAGCCCGATGGAGGGCGACAACTGGGGCGAGACTGTTTATATCGAGGGCCAGGCGCCACCGCCGCCCGATTCCGACCAGAACAATGCATCCTGGGTCCGCGTGAGCGCGGGGTACTTTGAAACACTGGGCATGAAAACGATTCAGGGGCGTTCGTTCAACGATCAGGACACGGCTTCATCGCTGCAGGTCGCGATGGTGAATAAAACCTTCGCCAACAAATTTTTCAAGGGTGATACGGCCCTGGGCCACCATTTCGGCGATATTGACATGAAACACGCGGGGAGCTTCGAAATCGTGGGCGTCACCGAAGATACGATGTACGGAAGTCCCACGCGGCCGATGCGGCCGATGTTTTTCCTGCCATCCGCGCAAAGGGTTGCGTACGACGACCCGCGCTTTGTCACTTTCGAAAACCGCTCGCACTACCTGGATGCAATTGAATTGAAGACGCGTGGCACCGTGACGGGCCTCGAGCCGCAAGTGCGCCACGCCATTGCGGACGTGAATCAGGACCTTGCGATTCTCGACTTTTTGCCCTTTGCAACGCAGGTGGAAGGTAATTTCGACCAGCAGGCAATGATCGTAAAGCTTACTTCCCTGTTCGGATTCCTCGCGCTGATTCTTGCGTCCGTGGGATTGTACGGCGTCACGGCTTATGCGGTGGAGCGGCGCACGAATGAAATCGGCATCCGCATGGCACTGGGCGCTGGGCGGTTCAACATTCTTGTGCTGGTGCTTCGCGGCGCGCTGGCGCAGATGGCGATTGCGCTGGCGATCGGGATTCCCGTGACGATTGCGGCGGGGCGCGCGATGTCCGCGCAATTGTTCGGCGTGAAACCCTACGATCCGGTCATCCTGCTGATCACCGCATGTGTGCTGGCGCTCGCCGCGATTCTCGCACCCATTATTCCAGCGCGCCGCGCAGCCACGCTCGACCCCATTCGCGCCCTGCGCACGGATTAGGCCCCTGGCGTACCCCCGCGGTGGTACTAGCGACCCATTTTACTGCGCCGAAGTGGGCCGTAACCTCACATCATCGTGCCTCCCCAACTGAGGTGGGTTCTCGAAGCGCCTGGTCGGTGTCTTTCCAGCGTTGTGAAATTGGCGCAGGAAAACCTGCGGCTTCGGACGAAGCTGCTGCTCTCGTTCGTGCTTCTCACGGTTGCGATTACCGCCGCAACGCTCCTCGGGGTGCGCCGCAACGCGGAGAGGCAGGCTCAGCAAAGCATCGAGCGCGAGGCTCAAAACGCCACTTTAATGTTTCAGGTGATGCAGAGGCAGCAGCAGACGGCGCTCGCCCGCAAGGCGGACCTGCTGGCCTGGCTGGCTTACATGCAGAATGGAGACACCACGGCCATCGAGGACGCCAGTCAAGACCCGTGGCAATCCGAAGACTGCAACCTTTTCCTCCTGGCCGACGAGCACGGCCTGATCCAGGACCTGCACACGACGAGCTCGACCTTCCTTCCCAGCGATGCGCAAGTGATGCTGTCGCGGTCCCTTGGCCGCCACGAGAGCTCCGGCTGGTGGTTCGGCGGCAAAAATTTGTATCAAGTGGTTCTTCAGCCCTACTACCAGGAGTCTTCGAACAGAAAGAGTATCGCGGGATATGTGGTCGTGGGACGATTGATTGACGACGCGGCCGCCCGGGACCTGGGAAGAATCGCCTCCAGCGACATCGTGTTCCGCTACGGCGAGCAGGTTGCCGTGAGCACGCTGGATTCGATGGGGGAGGCGGAATTACCGCGGCAGTTCGAAGACCACCCCGGGCGTGACAAATTTGCCGCGTCCGAGGTAAGCCTCGGCGGTGAACGCTATTACACCACTTCCCTCGATTTGACGCCGGGTCAGCAACCGTCCGCCAATCTGGTTGTTCTGAAGTCCTACCGCGATGCGTCGGCGTATCTTGCAAAACTCAACCATTTGCTTCTGGGCCTGGGGATTGTGGCGATCCTCGCGGGTTCTGCGATTATTTTCGTGATTAGCAGCACGGTGGTGCACCCGCTCGCATCGCTTGTTCGCGGAGTTCATGCGCTCGAAATCGGCGATTACACCTACCCGCTGGAAGCGAGCGGCCACGATGAAGTGTCTACACTCACCCGCGCATTTGAGAATATGCGAGGGACATTGAAGAACGACGTGGCCGAGCGCGAACAGCTGGAACATCAGCTCCGCCAGGCACAGAAGATGGAAGCGCTGGGAAGACTTGCAGGCGGCGTGGCGCACGACTTCAATAACCTGCTCACCGTCATCCGGGGGCACAGCGAATTGCTGCTGGACCGAATCGAGCCCGGCAATCCTCTTCACAACAATACGCAACAGATTCGCAAGACGGCCGACCGCGCGGCTTCGCTGACCCGCCAGATGCTGGCATTCAGCCGCATGCAGGTGGTGCAGGCGAAAGTGCTGGATGTGAACGGCCTGATTACGGAAATGGGAAAGTTGCTGCGCCGCCTTATTCGCGAAGATATCGAGTTCAGCCTACGCCTGGGCGATTCTCTGGCACGCATCAAGGCTGACGCGAGCCAAATGGAGCAGGTGCTGCTGAATCTTACCGTGAATGCCAGCGATGCAATGCCCCGCGGCGGCAAGCTGACGATCGAAACGCGCAACGTGCTGGTAAATCGCGAGTATGCGCGGACGCGTCCTTCGATTGACCTGGGCAAATACGTGATGTTGAGCGTGGCCGATACCGGGCACGGAATGAACGCGGAGACGATGGCGCGAATATTCGAGCCGTTTTTCACAACCAAGGAGCCTGGCAAGGGCACGGGGCTCGGCCTGGCCACCGTCTACGGCGTAGTGAAGCAGAGCGGCGGCTGCATCTGGGTGGAATCGGAGCAAGGCGTTGGGACGCGATTCGAAATCTATTTGCCGCGAACCGAAGAGCGCGAGGAATCGAACCCGACGGCAACCGTCGGGAAATCTGCCAGTGCCGATGCACGGCGCAAGACGATCCTGGTTGTGGAAGACGAGCCGCAAGTCCGCGAAATCGCCTGCGAATTTTTGAGCGCGGCGGGATACAGCGTGCTTACCGCGCGGGATGGGATAGAAGCACTCGAAACCGCGCAGCGCATGGGCGCGTCCATCCAGGCGGTATTGACAGACGTGGTGATGCCCAACATGCGCGGACCCGAACTCGGATTGCGCCTCAAGAGCCTGCTGCCCAACGTAAAGATTGTTTACATGACCGGCTACCTGGAACAAAACGAGGGCGGCACAGGATTCCTGGAAGACGCTTACTTTCTGCAGAAGCCCTTCTCACGCGAGTCTGTTGTGGATCAAATCGCCCAGGCCCTGAACAGCGCGCCGGCGAAGGCCCTCGAATCACCCGTCCTTCAGTAGCGCGGATCTACCGCAGGCGCTTTCGCAGCTCAGCACACACAGATAGAGCAAAATTGGCACCGGCGCGCCGCGCGGCTGCGCTCACTTCCATCTGCAGTTGTGCCCTGCGCGCGGAATGAATGGATGAGATTTAAACAGAACTCCTCGATCCTGATGTTTGGTGACATTTTGCGCAAATCGTAACTTACGTACTATTCCCCGCCGCTGAATTTACTTTTAAATTTGGTCTCATGAGCCGAACCGAAGAACAACTCATAGCCATGCGGCAATCATTGCTTGCGCGAGATGCGGAGCAGATCACGCAAATCAAGAACTTCGGCATCGATCCCGCGATTCATCGTCAGATTGACCTCACCTTTTGGGCTCCTTCGGAGAACGCCGCCAAGATTTTCGTCGAGGCGTGCAAGCGGAATGAGATGCCGCCTCACACCGTGATGGGCCCGGGCGCGAAGGAAGAAAACAAACGTTGGCTGATTCGCTGCGCAATTACCGCCAGCGTAACTTTTGTCACCACGCCCGAGAACGTGGAAATCTTCATCCTCTTCGGCGATAAATTCGGTTGCCAATACGATGGATGGGGCACGGCCATCGTGGAAGCCGCCGCGCCGGTAACAATCCAGTAGCCGCGCCAGCCTTGTATCCCTAAATCGCGCGGCGAATGCGCCACGCCGTCGCCGCGACCGCAAACCAGCAAACCGTTGCGCCTGCCAGAACCAGCCACGCGGAATGCTGCGGCAGCAATTTCCAAACCACCGTCGCGAAGGCCATCAGCCCAAGAGTGCCCATCGCGGCGCCGCGCGCGTCCAGGCTGGCCGCGTCCCGGCCTCGCATTGTGCCGTCAAGCCCGGCGCGCGCCATCTCCTGTTTCGCGTGCTTTTCCACAAGCGTGGCGCTGGCGGGAAAAATCGCCGGGAAAGCAAGGAAAAGCCCGCCCACCACTGGTCCGTACCGATGGGCGATAACGCCAGTGAAAACCGTGATCGATCCGCCGAAAAGGGCGCGCAAGGCGAATTCGTACCACTTCGTTTTGCGCAAGGCCGCGAGATCAAAGTGTATGGTCATAAGAAATCTACCTGAGCCACACAAACCACAGGCTGAAAGCGACGGCGAGCCAGACGGTGAGAAGAACAGAAGTAACCACGACCGCACTGGGCTTGCGCCGAAATAATATTTGAACCGCGCAAAAAGCATAAATGAAGAACGCCACAGCGCCCGCGATCATCGAATGCGCTTCAATCGCCGCATAACTTTTGCCGTTCGTCGCGATGGTGAGCGTGAGCGTGGATAACGCAACAGACGGAGCCGCGCCGAATAACCCCGCAAACCCCCTGGGTTTGAAAACATCGCCCAGGCTGGAGAACGCGGCGACAAGCAATCCTCCAACTAAAAACCGAAAGATGAGTTGTCCGGCCAATGAATCCTTTCCCGAGTGCGGCCCGGCATGCCGCTCGATGATGCCGCGCATGCCGCGCGTAGCAGGTGCAAGCATGCGGCTGCTTGCCCGCGATCACAAGACTACATTGAAATGTTCTTTGCAATACCGCCTGCGCCGAATTTGAGACTGACCCGGCTTCCCGGAGAATATTGCGGCATCCGGCCTCGGCCTTTTCATTATTGCGGCGCGACTCACCCAATAATTTTCGGCGGGCAGTTATATTGAAAGCGCCCCGGTTCGAGTGCAGGGTCTAGCTAAGGGGAAAACCTTTGAGTTTTCGGTATCGCAATCGGTCCAGGCCGTCGACGTTCGGGACGATCTGTCCCTTTTGGGCACGCGCATCTTCCGCCGAGCCTAGCATCCTGAATAGCAGCATCGCATTGCTTCGACCGCCCGTTTGCGTGCAGCGAGCGGCGAAGTGCGAGCGAAAAAGTCACTTCACCCAATCGGCGATGAAAATATTTGTCTCGTGGGGCGCGGTGCCATTGCGATTCGAGGCCCACACCAGTAATTTGCCATCAGAAGAGAACATCGGAAACGCATCGAAGCCGGGATATGTGGTGATGCGTTCGTTGCCGGTGCCATCCTCGCGGATCACGTAGAGATCGAAGCCGCTGGGGTCGCCCGTATTGCCTGCATTGGATGCGTAAATGATGCGGTCGCCATCCGGCAGAAAATACGGCGCGAAATTGGCCGCCCCGTTGTGCGTCACCTGATGTTTGTTCGAGCCATCCGCATTCATCACCCAGATTTCCAGGTTGCCAGGGCGAATCAGGCCGCGCGCGAGCAATGATTTATAATCCGCGATCTGTTCCGGCGTTTTCGGATGTTCCGCGCGGTAGACGATTTTCGTTCCATCGTATGACCAGAATGGGCCGCCATCGTAGCCGAGTTCGTGCGTCAGCTGGCGGACGTGCGATCCGTCCGCATCCATCGTGTAAATATCAATATCGCCGTTGCGCGTGGAGGTGAATACGATGTGCTTGCCATCGCGCGTGATTGTGGATTCGGCGTTGTAGCCGGGCGCGTCCGAAAGCGGCTTCGTTGCCGAGCCGTCAGGATTCGCGGTGTAAATCGTATAGGTGTTGTAAATCGGCCAGACGTAACCCTGCGAATAATCCGGCTTCGGCGGACATTCGGGATTTGCCGCGAATGTGGAGGAATACAAAATGCGATCGCCCGACGGGAAAAAATAGCTGCACGTGGTGCGGCCCTTCCCGTTGCTCACCAGATGTGGCGTGGCAGCCGCGCCGCCGCCGGATGGCCGCACCGCGATGGTGTAAATCTGATCGCAGGGAATGTTTGGTCCCACGGCCGCGTGCGTCTGCGGATCGAAGAATTGGCCCTGGTGCTGGAAGGAGAGATATTTGTCGTCGAAGGAAAAGTAGGCTTCGGCGTTTTGCCCGCCAAATGTGAGCTGGCGAATATTCGCAAGATGGTTTTCTCCGGGATAGGCAAGCGGTGAGGGCGTCGCCGGAGCTGCCTGCTGCGACGTCGTCGTCGGAGATGCTTGCGGCGACGGCGCTGTCTCCCGCGCTCGAATTCTGGATGGCCCGGCCAAGGCGAATCCCATGCAGGCCAGCGCTGAAAATGCTACAAGTACCCTGCGAAATTTGCCGTTCGTCATGTTCCCTTTCAAAAATTGGCGCGGGCGCGTCCGATTCGCGATTTTCTT
>Ga0070765_100001133_pt1 | contig 16027 bp, 14 predicted proteins | sample HubBroMetageWFT5_FD_71516 | JGI IMG/M metagenome (GOLD analysis project Ga0070765, IMG submission 71516) | Warmed and freeze-thawed soil microbial communities from the Hubbard Brook experimental Forest, New Hampshire - Hubbard Brook CCASE Soil... | ecosystem: Environmental > Terrestrial > Soil... | reverse complement strand
CGACGTGTTGCGCATTTATAACGAAGAGTTCACGCTTCCACAGGTGGCGCATAACGCCCGCGCGGCGGTGATTGGGCGCGTCACCGCCCAACGGCGCTACGTCCTGCGCTACCGCGGCGCCACGGTCATGGACGTTGAGAGCGATTTTTTGACCGGCTCGATTCGCGACGAGTTGCCATATACCGAAGTGATTCGTCATCAGGGCGCCGTCCAAGAGCTGCCCGCGGTCGATATCGAGACGCTTTTCCCGGCGGTGCTGGCGCACCGCGACGTGGCATCGCGCGAGCCGATCTACCGTCGTTACGATGCGGTCGTGCGCGGCTGCACCGTCTTGCCGCGGGGCACGGCGGACGCGGGCGTGCTCGCACCGATACCGGGGTCGCGGCTGGGCGTTGCGCTTGCCGTCGCCGGTAATCCGCGCTACGGCCGAATTGACTCAGGATTCGCCGCGGAGTTCGCGGTGCTCGAGGCGATGCGTGCCGTTGTTGCGGTAGGTGCCCGGCCGCTCGGCTTAAGCGACTGCTTGAACTTCGGCAACCCGCGCAAGCCCGACCAGTATGGCGAATTCGTCGCGGCGGTTGATGGACTCGGCCGCGCGGCGACGCGTCTCGATCTCCCGATCGTCTCCGGCAACGTGAGCCTCTATAATGAAAGCGCCGGCGGCTCCGCGGTACCGGCTTCGACCATCGTGGCGTGCGTCGGCGTGCTCGAAGACGTCGCGCAGGTTGTCACCCCGGGGCTGAAGGAGACGCGTTCGGCGCTGCTCTGGATCGGCAGTCGGGAGTTGGTCGTTGGCGGCTCGGTGCTTGCCGAAGTGCTCGGCATCGAGGGTCCGCTTCCCTCTATTTCGTACGGCGCCGAACGCACGGCGGTCGGCATCGTACGGGATGCGATCGCTCGCGGCGTTGTCCGCTCCTGCCGGGCGATCCGCGACGGCGGGGTGTTGACGGCGCTCGCGCGGCTCGCCTTTGACGCGCATCTCCGCGGGCGGGCGATCGGCGCGGAGATCGACTTCGGCAATCCGCTCTGCGAAGCGGGCGGCTTTCTCTGCGAAGTGAGCGACGACAGCGAGATCGATCTCACCGGAACGCTGCGCATCGGCGAAACGATCGGCGGTTCCGAACTCGTGGTCAACGGCATTCGTTTCAGCATTCCGCAACTTTACGCGGTCTGGTCGCAGCCGCTCGCCGAGCTCTATCCGTGAGCGGCAAGATCGCGGTTCCCGTCTTTCCCGGCACGAACTCGGAGGACGAAACCGTGCGCCTGCTGGGCGATTGCGGCGGCGATGCGGAGCTCGTGCATTGGTCGGACGCGGAGCGGCTGGGCACGTACGACGCGTACGTGCTCTCAGGCGGCTTTGCTTACGAAGATCGCATTCGCGCGGGAGCGATCGCCGCCCACGATCGCATCATGGATTTCGTCGCCCACGCCGCCGAGCGAGGAAAACTCGTCTTGGGCATCTGCAACGGTGCGCAGATCCTGCTCGAAGCCGGGCTCGTTCCGGGCACCAGCGCGGGGCGCAAGCCGACTGCGGCGTTTGCCAAAAATGCGCCGGAGCCGCACTTCGTCTGCCGCCACGTGTACATGCGGCTCGCCGTCGAACCGTCGCGAAGCGCGATTACGGCGGCGCTTCCAAAAGACGCGCTCGTTCCTGCCTGGGCGGCGCATGCCGAAGGGCGCTTAGCGGCGACGCCGCAGCGGTTGGACGAGATCGTTGCCGGCGATCACCTCGCTTTCGTTTATGCGCACAACGACGGAACCGTCGATGCCGCTGCCGTACCGAACGGCTCTGCGCTCGGATGCGCGGGGTTGGTGAATCGCGCCGGCAACGTCCTTGCGATCATGCCGCATCCCGAGCGCGACGGCTGGAACTTCAATCATCCCGATCGTTGCGAAGGCACCGACGTGCTCGCGCCCTCGGGGGGCGCCGCACTATTCCGCAGCTTCGTCGTAGCGGTAGCATGACGATGCGGGTGGTTGCGATAAGCCTAAAGATTCCCGACAATGCGGCGTACACAGCGCTCGTCGCGCTGCGCAAACTGGGCGTGCACGTCGAGCGCGTGGAGCGCGCGGAAATTCGATTCTTCGAGGATGATGCCGACGTTGCCACGCTCACCGTGCGGATCGAGAGCGATGAGACGATCTTCAATCCCAACAAGCATAAGCTCGCCGTGCTCGATGCCGGCGCTCCGCGTTCCGGCGAAGTCTGGATCGAGTCCCTCGGGCCTGCGCCACCGGCCGCGCCCAACGCGATCGGGTGGCGTCTCATCGACGCGCGCGGCGGACCGGTGAGCCGCCGCGAGCTCGATGCCGCAATCGACCGGCTTTTGTGCAACCCGGCGATCGAGCGCGCCGTCGTCGCGGTCGGCGAAAGCGACCGGGACATTTCCGTCGCGACCGAGTAGTACCAGCGCGAATGGACCGGCCGTACACCATCGCCACGTTGGGCTCGCATTCTGCGCTGCAGATTCTCAAAGGGGCCCACGACGAGGGATTTCGTACGCTCGCCATCTCGAACCGCGATACGGAGCGCCTCTACCGCTCGTTTGCGTTTATCGACGAAATCATCACCCTCGAGCGATATTCGGAGTTCATGTCGCGGATCGAAGAACTGCAACAGCGCAAAGTTATCATCGTGCCCCACGGCTCGTTCGTCGCCTACCTCTCGCTCGACGAGCATAAGAAGATGACGATTCCGTATTTTGGAAACAAGGCGGTGCTCGACTGGGAGGCGAGCCGCGAGCTGCAGCGCCAGTGGCTCTCGCGGGCGGGGCTCAAGCTGCCGCGGCAGTTTCGCAGCGGCGCCGAAATCGACCGGCCGGTCATCGTAAAGCTCTACGGGGCGGCAGGCGGCAAGGGTTACATGTTCATTAGGGATGCCCACGATTTCGAGGCTCGAGCGGCGCATCTCAAGGAAGCCTATATCATCCAGGAATATATCATCGGAGTACCGCTCTACATTCATTATTTCTACTCGCCGCTGCAGCGGAAGCTCGAGATTATGTCGATGGACCGCCGCTATGAAACAAACGTCGATTCGCTGGGCCGCATCCCGGCGGCCGCGCAGGAAGGGATGGACGTGAGCCCTTCGTATGTCGTCGTCGGAAATCAGCCGGTCTCGCTGCGTGAATCGATGCTCGCCGAGGCGTTGCGCATGGCTGACGACGTCGTCGCGGTGAGCAAGGAGATCGCCGGGCCGAAGGGGCTCTTCGGTGCGTTCTGCATCGAGACGATCATTACGCCGGACATGCAGTTCTACGTCATGGAGATCTCGGCCCGGATCGTCGCCGGGACGAACCTTTTTATCGACGGATCGCCGTATTCGTACCTTAACTACTCCGAATCGATGTCGACGGGCCGGCGAATCGCTAGGGAGATCAAGAACGCGTTGCTGACAAATAACCTTCATTTGGTATTGGATGACTCGAGCGTGGTATAAAGCGGCGGCCCTGGCGGTCGCGGTTCTCGCTCCAATTGCCGCGGGCGCGACGGTCGAGGTCGATCCGACGGTGCTCTACGGGCAGATGAAGGATGCTTTCGCGAAGGGTACGGCGCAAGGCTGGGACTTTCGAGCCCAGGCGACCTATCTGTCGACGATCTTTAACGCCGGCCGTGCTTACTCGCTGCAGTACCCCACGGATCCGGCGTACGGCGAACTCGCTACGCTGACCGTCGCGATCGGCACAGGGCTGCACTACAATCCGCTGACGAACCACGACGGGGCGGTCTGGTGGGTTCGCGAGGCGGCCGATTGGGTGACCAAACACTCCGAGGATCCGCAGCTGATCGCGCAGGCGCAGGGCCTGCTGCAGCGGGTGAACTCGGAGGGCGATACGGCGCTGCTTGCGCGACTCGCGGACGCCGACGCAACCGCAAACGTCAAGACCTACCCGGGCGATGTGGATGCGTTGCTAATTCAAGTCGAGGCGGATTGGCGTGCCTGGCTTCTGACGCACGACCGTGCCTGGCTTGGTCTCGCGCTCCAGCGTGCCGCCGCGCCGAACTTCCCCGTCGCGCATCTGCCGACGAACTGGGGGAACGAGTTCGTGAACGTCGCGAGCTCGACCTCAACGGCCCAGGGATATACGGCCGCCGACGTGGCGAACGCGCAGCGTTTCATCGCCCGGCTGAAAGCGGTCGATCCGATTCGCGTTATTGCAACGGTCAACGCCGTGCCGCACGATGTCTACCTCACGACCCTCGCGCCGGCCGACGAATATTTCGGTCCTTTGGGCATGTCGATCCTCGAGATCGAGAATCGGCTCAAGCACGTCAACTTCATGCTCGACTACAACTATGGAAACGCCGAGAGCGACGAGGGGACGAACGTCGCCCATGCCATCGTTGACATGCAGAAGGTCTACCCGCGCGATCGCGATTTGCCGATGCTGCTGTATTGGTCCTACACCACGTTGGAGCGGATGACCGACGAGCAATCGCGGCAGTCGGCCCGCGCGATCAAAGCGATTCTCACGGTCGAATACCAGGATAGCCCCCAAGCTCGGAAGCTTCTCGGTACGTAAGCGCCACCGCACGTGGATCCGGTACTCGCCGACCGCCTGCAGTTCGCGTTTACGATCATGTTCCATTACCTCTTCCCGATCGGGACGATGGGGCTGGCGCCGTTTGTTGCCGCCTACACGTGGAAGGCGGCGCGCAATCGCGATGAGGAGACGGCGCGCATCGCCCGGTTTTGGACGAGAATTTTCGCGATCAACTTCGCGGCGGGCGTCGTTACCGGGATTCCGATGGAGTTTCAGTTTGGAACGAACTGGGCGGCGTTTTCGCGACGCAGCGGGGCGGTGGTCGGGCAGCCGCTGGCGATGGAGAGCATGTTTGCGTTCTTTCTCGAGTCGGTCTTTCTCGCCGTGCTCTTGTACCGGCGTCGCGAGCTGCCCACGATGTTTACGGCCTGGTCGGCGGTGCTGGTCTGTGCCGGCTCGTGGCTCTCGGGCTTCTTCATCGTTGCAACCGACGCATGGATGCAGCATCCCGTCGGCTATGCAATCGACCCTGATGGCACGATCCGACTCGAAAGCATCTGGGCCGTGCTCTCCTCACCGTTTTTGATCTGGCAGTTTCTGCACGTGCTCAATGGAGCGCTGCTCGCCGGCGGATTCATCGTCATGGGCGTCGGCGCATACTACCTGTTGTCGCGCCGCGAAGAAGCGATCGGGCGGCGTTTCGTCCGAGCCGGCGTCATTGTCGGCTTGATCTTTTCGCTGTTGGCGATCTTCCCGACCGGCGACCGCAACGGTAGGAACGTAACGACCTTTCAGCCGATCAAACTTGCCGCGATGGAGGGGCTCTTCGCGACCGAACGCGAGGCGCCGCTCGCGATCATCGGGATGCCCGACGCCAGGCACCAGCAGCTGATCGATCCGATCTTCGTTCCCGAGTTCTTGAGCTTCCTTGCCTATGGAAACTTCAGGGCCAACGTCAGCGGTTTGAGTGCCTACGCGCGGGAACTTTGGCCGCCCGTCGAGTTGACGTACTACGCGTACCACGTGATGGTGGGGCTCGGGACCATCTTCGCCGCTGTGACCGGAATCGCGGTGCTGCTGCTGCTGGCAGCGCAGCTGTGGCGAGCGCACTGGATGCTCTGGCTCTTGATGCTCTTGATGCCGTTTCCATACATCGCCAACGAGGCAGGCTGGGTCGTCGCCGAAGTCGGGCGCCAGCCTTGGATCATTTACGGTCTGATGCGAACCTCTCAAGGCACGTCCCCGACGGTAGCGAGCGGCGAAACCATCTTTACTTTGATCGGCTTTGCGGGAATGTACTTTCTGCTTGGCGTCCTCTACTTGTTTATGGTGCTGCGCGAGATCGAGTTAGGTCCGTCCGCCGCGGACAAGACATGAGCGTCGCCGGCTTCGCGGTTATCGCGTTTCTGCTGACCGGATACGTCCTGCTCGATGGCTACGACCTTGGCGTTGCAGCGATCGCGCCGCTGATCGGCCGCAGCGACCACGAGCGAGCCAGCGCGATGGCGAGCATCGGACCATTTTGGAATGGCAACGAAGTCTGGCTCATTGCCGCCGGCGCGGCGCTCTTTGCGCTCTTTCCCGCAGCCTACGCGTCTTCGTTTTCCGGATTCTATTTGCCGTTTATCGTCGCGCTTTGGCTGCTGATGTTTCGCGGCATTGCGCTCGAGGTGCGCGAGCGCCGCGCCTCGGAGCTGTGGCATCAATTCTGGGATGCGGCCTTCTCGCTCGCGAGCGGGCTACTCATCGTTCTCTTCGGCGTGGCGCTGGGAAATCTGCTGCGCGGCGTACCGCTCGATTCCGCCGGGTATTTTCAAGGAACGTTTGCGTTCCTGCTCAATCCTTACGCACTGCTGGTGGGCGTCTTCGCGCTCGTGACACTGGGTGCGCATGGCGCTGCCTTTGCGGCGATGCGGATCGACGGTGAGCCGGGGGCTCGCGCGACGCGTCTCGTGCGCCGCGCGGTGTGGTTGATGCTCGTGCTCTACGTAGCGGTGACCGCCTCGACCTTTGCGATGCACGTGCCGATTCGCGCGTCTTGGCTCTTCGTGATGCCGCTGCTTTCGCTGGCTGCGCTGGCCGGTTTGTGGCAAGCCGCGCGCAAAGGGCGCGAGGTCGGCGCCTTTGCAATGTCTTCCTGCTTCATCGTAGCGCTTCTGGTAACGGCGGCTGGAACGCTCTTCCCATATCTGCTCCCGGCGTTTCCGGCGGGCAGCGGTGGCATTTCGATCTTCGAGGCGGCGCCGTCGGCTACGGCGCTGAGCTGCGCGCTCACCGTGACGCTGCTCGGCATCGTCCTGCTGGCGATCTACGCTCCCGCCGTGTGGCAGCGCATGGGCGGAAAGATTCGCGTCGAATGACGCGGCCGTGACCTCGGAGTACGTTGCCCGCGCGCTCGAGCGCTACGATCGGGGGCGCTTAACCCTCTGTTCGATCGGAAGCCACTCAGCACTCGAGGTGGCATATGGCGCGCGCCTGCAGGGTCTGCGGAACCTCGTCGTCACCGCGAAAGGTCGCGAGCGCACGTACGTCGAGCACTTTGCGGCCAAAGAGCAGCCCGTGCGCCGCGGCTGCGTCGACGCCGTCATCGAGCTCGCGTCGTTCGCGGAAATTCTGCGCGACGATGTGCAGCAGCGGCTGCTCGCGGAGAACGTGCTCTTCGTTGCCAACCGCTCCTTCGAGGTTTACCTGCGCCAGCAACATAGTTACGACGAAATCGAAACCCGCATGCTGGTCCCGTTCTTCGGCAACCGCCGCTTGTTGCGAGCGGAAGAGCGTGAGGGCGGCGCGGACCAGTACGCGCTCCTGCGTGCGGCCGGCATTCGGCATCCCGAGCAGTTCGCGTTGCCGGAGGAGATCGACCGGCTCGCGATCGTGAAGGCGCCGCACGCAAGGGTCGGCTTCGAGCGCGCGTTCTTTCTTGCGTCGTCGGCGCAGGAGTATGTCGCAGTGAGCGAACGGCTGATCGCCGAGGGCGCGCTTACCGGAGACGGACTCGCGAAGGCGGTTATCGAGGAGTACGCGCTCGGACCATCGGTAAATCTCAACTTTTTCTACTCGCCGCTGCTCGGAGAGCTCGAACTCAGCGGTACCGACACGCGCCGCCAGACCAACCTCGAAGGCTTTCGCAACGTTCACCCGGCCGCGCTCGAGAGCGTTCGCGGTGTGACCATGCGTCTCGAGGAGGCCGGGCACATTGCGGCGACGATTCTCGAATCGATGCTCGAACCAGCCTTCGAGATGGGCGAGCGCTTCGTTGCGGCTGCGCGGGAGCTCTACCCGCCGGGTGTGATTGGTCCATTTGCGTTGCAGTGCGTCATCGCCGCTGGGCCGCCGAAGGAGCTGATCTGTTACGACGTCTCCCTGCGCATCCCGGGCTCGCCCGGAACCCGCTATACACCGTACTCGTCGTACCGCTGGGGACGCGACGTCTCCGTCGGCGAGCGCATCGCAATGGAGATCGTGATGGCCCGCGGCACCGATCGCCTCGAAGACGTGTTGACATAGAACATTCAAACTTGCTTTTGGGAGGTGCTCCAATGACCGTCGATCGCGTGCAAGACCGTGCCGGAGTGATTACTTTTAAAGGAAGCCCGATGACGCTGCTCGGCCCCGAGCCGCGCGTCGGTGCGCCGGCGCCCGAGTTCGCACTCACCGCTGAAGATCTTTCAACCGTTACCCTGGAAACGTTGACCGACGAGGGCGAACGCGCCGCGATGTTGATCGTCGTGCCGTCGCTCGATACGAGCGTCTGCTCGCTCGAATCCACGAAGTTCAATGCGCGACTCGAAGAGCTCCCCGCCAACGTCGTCGCGGCGGTCGTGAGCATGGACTTGCCCTTCGCCCAAGCACGCTGGGCTGCGGCGCAGGGCGATGTCAAACTGCAAATGCTATCGGATTACCGCGACCGCAGCTTCGGCACGAACTACGGTCTCTTGATCGCCGAACTTGGCCTGCTGGCGCGCGCGATCGTCGTCATCGGAAAGGATCGGACGATTACCTACGTGCAAATCGTGCCGGACGTCGCTAACGAACCCGAGTATGACGCGGCGCTCGCGGCCGCGGCTGCCGCCGCGCGCTAGCGAGCCTCGTGCCGGCAACTGCATTCGTCCTTGATTTCGGCGCTCAATACAGCCAGCTGATCGCCCGGCGGACGCGTGAGCTCGGCGTCTACTGCGAGATCGTGCCCTACGATACTCCCTGGAGCATGCTCTCGCTGCGCCGGCCGGCGGCACTGATTCTCTCCGGCGGTCCAGAGAGCGCCCTCGTCGATGGCGCACCGGAAATGGATTCGGCGATCCTCGAGTCGGGGGTGCCGATCCTCGGCATCTGTTACGGTATGCAGTTGCTGGCGCGCGAAATCGGCGCGGAGATCGTCAAACTCGATCACGCCGAGTACGGCCCCGCGACCCTGCTCGTTGCCAATCGTGAAACGCCGCTCTTCGATGGCGTGCCCGAAGAGTCGCGCGTCTGGATGTCGCACGGCGACACCGTTGTCGCGCTGCCGAGCGGATATCACGCGCTGGCCTCCACCGCGCGTTGTCGCGTTGCCGCGATGGGCGACGCGAAGCAGCGGATTTACGGCGTCCAGTTCCATCCCGAAGTCGTACACACCGAATACGGACGTACGGTTCTCGAGAACTTCCTCGGGGAAATCGCCGGTCTGGAGCGCGATTGGAAGATGGAGTCGTTTCTCGATCGCTCGATCGAGGAAATTCACGCACGGGTCGGCGACGACAAGGTTATTTGCGCGCTCTCGGGCGGCGTCGACTCCGCCGTTGCCGCGACGCTCGTCGCACGCGCGATCGGACGGCAGTTAACCTGCATCTTCGTCGATCACGGACTCTTGCGCCAGGGTGAAGTCGAGCACGTGCTTGCGGCTTTTCGCGACGTGCTCGATCTCAACGTGGTGGCCGTCGATGCGCGCGAGGAGTTTCTCGGCAGGCTCAAGGGCATCGACGACCCCGAACGCAAGCGCATCACGATCGGGCATACGTTTATCGAGATCTTCGAACGCGAAGCGGCAAAAATTCCAGGCGTCAAATACCTCGTTCAGGGCACGCTCTATCCCGATGTGATTGAATCGAAGACGCCCGAGAGCAAGGCGGGTCACAAGATCAAGTCGCATCACAACGTCGGTGGCCTGCCCGAAAAAATGGACCTGGCGTTGATCGAACCGCTGCGCTCGCTCTTCAAGGACGAAGTGCGCGCGCTCGGGCGCGTTTTGGGACTCCCTGAAGCGATCGTGGCGCGCCAGCCGTTTCCGGGACCCGGCTTGGCGGTGCGGATCATCGGCGATGTGACGCCGGAGCGCCTGGCAATCGTTCGCGGGGCGGACGCGATCGTACGTGAAGAGATCGATGCGGCAGATCTCGACCCGCGTCCCTGGCAGTACTTCGCCGTACTTACGCCGGTGAAGAGCGTCGGCGTCATGGGCGACGGCCGCACCTATGCGAACCTCGTTGCAGTACGCGCCATTACCAGCGAGGATGGAATGACCGCCGATTGGGCGCGCTTGCCGCACGCGCTGCTCGAGCGAATCTCCGCGCGGATCGTCAACGAAGTGCCGGACGTGAATCGCGTCGCCTACGATGTGACGACGAAGCCGCCGGCGACGGTCGAGTGGGAGTAAACGATGCGCGTACTCGTCGTTGGTAACGGCGCGCGTGAAGACGCGCTTTCCTGGCGGCTGGCGGCGTCGCCATCGTGCGAAGCAGTTTTCGCGGCGCCAGGGAATGCAGGCACGGCGTCGCGCGGCGAAAACTGGGAGATCGCGGCGACCAACGGTAAGGCGCTCACCGACCGTTGTCTGGCCGAAGCAATCGATTTGGTCGTGCTGGGGCCGGAAACGGCGATCGCCGCCGGAGTCGGCGATCGCTTGCGCGATGCGGGCATCGCCGTCTTCGGACCGAATCGCGCGAGCGGGCGGCTTGAATCGAGCAAAGTCTTCGCGAAGCGCTTTATGGAACGCCACGGCATTCCTACGGCGCGCGCGGTCGTGGTGCATTCGCTCGACGCGGCGAAGAAAGTGCTCGAAGAGTGGAACGGCGCCGTGGTCGTCAAAGCCGACGGCCTCGCTGCCGGGAAGGGCGTTGTCGTGACGGCCAACGTCGAGGCGGCTCACGCGGTTCTCTCCGACTGGTATACGCGCGGAAGAATTCCCGGCGGCGGTTCCGACGTGCTGCTGGAAGAGCGTCTCGAGGGACGTGAGGTGAGCGTCTTCGCGCTCTGCGATGGGCGTGCGATCTTGCCGATCGGCGGAGCCTGCGACTATAAACGCGCCGGCGACGGCGACACGGGGCCGAATACCGGCGGCATGGGGGCCTACTCGCCCCCCGCCGGATTTCCTGGAGATCTTTACGATCGCGTGCGGGTACAGATCCTAGCACCGCTGCTGCGCGGGCTTCTCGCCGAGGGCGAAGAGTATCTGGGTGTGCTGTACTGCGGACTGATGTGGAACGAGACTGGTCCGAAGGTTATTGAGTTTAACGTCCGCTTTGGCGATCCGGAAGCACAGGTGCTCTTGCCGCGCGTCGGCGGCGATTTCGCGCTGCTACTCGACTCCGTGGCCCGTGGCGCGATGGACCTTTCCGTCGCCACCAGCTCACAGCAACACTGCGTGGGCGTCGTGCTCGCCACGGGCGAATATCCGCGTAGCAATACACCGCTGCAGGGCCTGAGTGCCGATCTCTCGCTCGACGAGGGATGCCGGGCATTCTGGGGTTCGTCGCAGCGCGTTAATGGAACGGTCAATACGGGCGGCGGACGCGTCCTCACCGTCACCGCGCTCGGCGACGATCTCGCGCAAGCCCGCGCGCGCGCTTACGACTCCGTGAACCGGCTCGCGGAGCGTCTCGGCACCAAGTCGCTGACCTATCGCACCGACATCGCCGTCCGTTAAGTAGTCGCAGATGGTCGATGCTACGGCGATCTTTTTGCGCGCACAGCAGGCGTGGGTCGCGCGCGCCGTTCCGCCCTACGAATCGTTCCACATCGCCTGCGAGCAGACGTTTCTCGCGGATAAATGCGGCGCCGGCGAAGTCGTCGCGTTTACGGTGCGAATGCGCGACGGTCGTAGCTTCGCCCAGGCACTTCCCTCGGATGGCGCTGCTCCAAGAGTTCTCCTGCGCGGCGCGTTCATCAGCGGGCCTGCGGGGACGCCGCTGGGCTTCTATCGCGTGCTCCCCAACGGTGGCTCGCCGCTACCCTCGCCGCCGCCGAATCTCGCACCGGATCCGCTGCAAACGATTACAACGGTGACCGCAAACTCGCACGTGTATGAGATTCATCTGTTGGGTGAGGAAAGCATTGGAAATCGCCGCTGTTACCATCTGGCGCTCCATCCTCGCCTCGACCCGGATCGCTACCCGCTGCGCGAGCTATGGGTAGAAGAAGCCACGTTCGAGATCGTGCAGTTGCTCTACGAACGGCCGTACGACGAGCGCCAGACCAGGGCGTTCGTGCGTTATCGCTTTGCACCGGTCGGCGTGGCGCACGTTTGGAGTATCGTTCACATTGATGCCGAAGCCACAACGCACGGCTTCCTGTCGAGCAAGACTGAGCGCGTCACCGACGACTTAAGCGACATCACTTTTCCGGCAAGCGTGCCCGACTGGTACTTCGAGCCGGAGCCCGGCGGATAAGCGGCAAACGCTCGCTTGCATGTAACTATCGCGTCGTCCGGAGGTTAATATAGAGCGTCATGGCTTTCCGCTTCCAACCACAGCGTCAATTGGGCGCCCCGCTTGCGCCGGCGATTCCGACGAGCTCGCTTCTCGCGCAGGTCCTCGGGCTGACGGCCCTTGGGCTCTGCGTCACCGCCTTAGCGGCCTGGCTTTTCCAAGGCGTTTCACACGGCCTCGGGGTGGTTGCGATGATCGGCGGGTTCGTCCTATTGATCTCGATGAACGCCGTCCGCCGCAACGAAGCGCTGACGCTGTTGCTCTTCTACGCGTTCACGTTCTGCATGGGAATCGGCATCGCGCCGGTGATCGAGCAGTATGTCCGTGCCTTCGGTCCCGACATCGTCGTAAATGCGGCGCTGACAACGGGCCTTGGGATGTTTGCGCTTGGCGCGATCGTCTATGCGACGGGACTCGATTTGCGGCGTTTCCAAGGCATTTTCTTCCTCGCACTGCTCGGCTTGGTCGTGATTGGAATCATCTCGATCTTCGTGCGCTTCATCCACCCGGAAACCTACGCTTGGCTTACGCTGATTATTTTTTCCGGCTTAGTGCTCATCGATTTCGCGAGGATTCGGGCGGGCGGCGACGGGTTAACGCCGGTCATGATGGCGACGAGCATCTACCTCGACGCGCTCAATATCTTCCTTGCGTTGCTGCAGATCTTCGGGGGCCGGCGTTCGCGTTAGGACAAGCTCTTATAGGTTATAATAGAAGAAGATGTGCGGGATAACGGGGGTCTTTGCGCCGGGTCGCGACGCAGCCCGCCTCGCGTTCTTTGCGCTTTACGCGCTCCAGCACCGTGGCCAGGAGTCCGCGGGCATTGCCGCAGCCGACGGCGGAACGATCCGGTCGCACAAGGAGATGGGCTTGCTTGGTGCGATCTTCGACGAGGACATCCTCGGCGAGCTCACCGGGCACATCGCTATCGGCCACACGCGCTACTCGACCACCGGCTCCTCGATGGTCGTCAACGCGCAGCCTCTCCTCGAACGTACCGAGCTCGGCGACTTTGCTTTCGCGCATAACGGCAATCTTACCAACACCGACGAGCTGCGCGAAACGCTAGCGCCGACGACCGTTTTGCAAGCGACGTCCGATTCTGAAGTCCTGGCGAAGCTCATTGTTGAGGCGAAGGGTTCGATGGTCGACCGGATTACGTCGGTGCTCAAAAGAGCGCGCGGCGCGTATTCGATCGTTCTCTCTACGGAGAGCGAACTCTACGCCTTTCGCGATCCATGGGGTGTGCGCCCGCTCTGCCTGGGTCAGCTCAACGACAACGGTTATGTGGTCGCGTCGGAGTCGTGTGCGCTTGGAACGATTGGCGCACAATATGTGCGCGAGATCGATCGCGGTGAAATCATTCGCATCACGGCCGATGGACTGGAATCGTACCACGTCGAGGTCGACCAGGCCCAACCCGCGCTTTGCATGTTCGAATACATCTACTTCGCTCGGCCGGATTCAAAGTTCAATGACCGCTCGGTCTACATGGCGCGCTACGAAATGGGCCGCCGGCTGGCGCGCGAGCATCCGGTCGACGCCGACGTCGTCATGGCCGTACCCGACTCGGCCGTAGCCGGCGGCATCGGCTACGCGACGGAGAGCGGCCTGCCCTATATCGAGGGATTGATCAAGAACCGCTACATCGGGCGCACGTTCATCAGCCCCGATCAGCGGATGCGCGCGCGCGGCGTGCATTTGAAGTTCAATCCCGTTGTCGAGAACCTGCAAGGACAGCGCGTTATCGTCGTCGACGACTCGATCGTGCGCGGCACGACGACGCCCCGAATCGTGGCGCTGTTGCGTGAAGCCGGCGCCGCGGAGGTTCACTTGCGCATCACCTCGCCGCCGATCAAACATCCCTGTTATCTCGGCGTCGACATGGCGACCTACGACGAGCTAATCGCCGCCAACTATACCGTCGAGGAGATTCGGCAGAAGACCGACGCCGATTCGCTCGGCTACCTAAGTCTTGAAGGTCTGATCGAATCGGTTGGGCGCAAACGCGAAACGATGTGTTTGGGCTGCCTGATCGGCGAATATCCGAACGTTCCCGCCGCGCACCAGCTACACGCAGCGCGAGCATAGCAGGCTGCCGGCAGAACCATTCGGCAATACCGAATGGTTCAAGGGCCACGGTTGCCGGTTGCTACAGTCCCGATGGGTGACGCTGGGAAAGAGAATCGCCGCCCGACGCCGTGCCTTGGGCCTATCTCAGAACGAGCTCGCTCGGCGGGCCGAAGTCAATCATCCGACGCTCTATAAGATCGAAGCGGACCAGCGGCGCAATCCCTCGATCGGCATCGTTGTCCGGCTCGCGCGGGCGCTTGAGACTAGTGCCGAGGTGCTCTACTTCGGTGAAGCGTCAGAGGAACGACGTTCAGCGGCCGAAGCGAGCCGCTTGGCCACCGGAGGGTTGGCGCTGATCGAAGAGATGCAGGCGATTCGCCGGCGTCTCGATGCGCTGGAGGCGTGGCGTCACACGCAAGAAGGACGCGCTCGAAAGCGCGCATCGCGATAATCAAGGGGTCGGACCAATCGTCATGTTCTAACATGCCGCGATGTTCGCATTTCAGAGTGCCAGCAGGCCGGCACTGCAGTCTTAGCCTGGAAAAATCTTTTCGCGAACTTCTTGAGCGTACGCTTGCAGCGCTTCGGTCGCAAGATTTCCCACCTCGGCATAGCGCTTCGCGAAGCTGGGCGAATGCGGATACATGCCCAGGATGTCGTGCAGCACCAGCACCTGTGCGTCGCAGTGCGGGCCCGAGCCAATTCCGACGGTCGGAATCGAGAGTATTTCGGTGATCTCGCGGGAGATCTCATAATCGACCACTTCGAGCACGATCGCGTACGCGCCGGCGCCTTCCACCGAGCGCGCATCGTCGATCAAGCGATCGCGATGCGTTCGCATTTTAAAGCCCGGCCCGAGTCCCGCCGTTTGCGGCGTGACGCCGATGTGCCCGACGACAGGGATTCCCGCACCCGTAATGGCGCGGATGCGATCGGCTTGGTCGCGCCCGCCCTCGAGCTTGACCGAACACGCGCCACCCTCTTTCACGAGGCGAATCGCCGCGCGGGTTGCCTCCTCGTTGCTCACCTGGTAGGAGCCGAAGGGCATATCGGCCATGATGTGCGCGCGCGTCGTGCCGCGCTCGACGGCCTGCGTGTGATAGATGATGCTGTCGAGCGTGACCGGTGTCGTCTCGTCGTAGCCGAGGACGACGTTGCCCACGCTGTCGCCGACCAAGATGACGTCGATGCCCGCCGCCTCGACGAACTGACCGAAGGGCGCGTCGTAGGCGGTAGCAATCGGGAAGATCGTCTTGCCTTTACGCCGTTTAATCGCGCCCGCCGTTAGGCGGCGGATCGCCTGATTTTTATGCGGCTCGTACGGTCGAGCCGTCTCGATCCCATTACGGGATTTCAGAGTCACACCGCAAGCTCTTTCCGGGCGCCGTTCGGGCGAGCTTCCTGAGCGTCGGCCGATTCCGCGCGCCCTTCGCGATGCGACAGAGAATCGACGAGCGCTAAAAATGCGCGAACCGGCGTTCCGGTCGGACCCTTCGCCTGCCACGCCGACTCGTTATCGAGATACGCCGTTCCGGCGATGTCGAGATGGATCCACGGCGTGCCATCCACGAACTCACGCAGGAACGCCGCGGCCGTCAGCGTGCCGGCGGCGCGGCCGCCGGTATTTTTGAGGTCGGCGATGTCGCTCTTCATCTGAATCGTGTAATCTTCGTAATAGGGCATCTGCCAATAGCGCTCGCCGGTCGGCTTTGCTGCGGCGAGAAACTCCGCCACGAACGCGTCGTTGTTCGTGACAGCGGCAGAGGACGCATGCCCGAGCGCGATGAC
>Ga0070765_100001131_pt1 | contig 16036 bp, 13 predicted proteins | sample HubBroMetageWFT5_FD_71516 | JGI IMG/M metagenome (GOLD analysis project Ga0070765, IMG submission 71516) | Warmed and freeze-thawed soil microbial communities from the Hubbard Brook experimental Forest, New Hampshire - Hubbard Brook CCASE Soil... | ecosystem: Environmental > Terrestrial > Soil... | reverse complement strand
GTCGTGTGCGTGTCGGAGTCGACGGCCGAAGAGGTTCAGCGCCACTACCGCGTCCACGCCGACGCCGTGATACCGAACGGCGTCGATATCGGCATGTTCGCGCCGCGCTCCCGGGCGGAGGCGCGCGCCCGGCTGGACCTGCCGGGGGGCGAGCGGATCGCGCTGTTCGCCGGCCGCCTGAACGCAAGCAAGGGCGCCGGTTTCATGCTCGCGGCCTGCGAACGGGCCGGGTACCGGCTCGCGGTGGCCGGTCCGCGAGGCGCGCCCGGCACGCTCTACCTCGGCGCGATGACACCGGCCGAGCTGTCCGTCGCGTACGCCGCCGCGGACTGCGTGCTGCTGCCAAGCGTGTACGAGGCTTGCAGCTACGTCCTCCTGGAGGCACTAGCCTGCGGCGTCCCGGTGCTGACCACCCGGGTCGGTTCCGTGCCATCGCTGCTGCGCGCGGTGCCCGAATATGACGAGCTGTGCGTCGAGCACGGCGAAGATGACCTGGCGGCGAAGCTCGACCACCTGCGTCACGCCGACGCCGACGCCGTCGTCCGGGATGCGCGCGCCTGGGTCACCGAGAACAACAGCCTCGAGCAGTACGCGGCGCGATGGAACACGCTGCTCGACGCGATCGAGGCGTCTGGCCGTGTGGCAGCGAGCGCGTGAGCTCTCAAAGATCCCGGTCGAGACGGTGGCGCGTCTCACCGGTCTGCGCGCTAGTCCATACGTCGCCGAGCTCGTCGGCGAGGACCTGGCGGCGCTGAGCGGATACCTGCTGAACCCGTCTCGGCGCCGGGCCGAGCGAGAACAAGCCGCGTCCGCGCGTAGCGCCGAGGACTGGATCGCGTTCGCGCAGGCTCACTTCGGCGTCGGTCCGGTGCAGCACATGGCCGAGATCAACGGGCTGCTCGGTCTCGCGCACGAGAACGGCGCGCAGGTCGTGTGTGAGATCGGCACCCGTGACGGAGGCACCAGCGTTCTGTTGAGCCAGCTGCTCCGACCCCAGAAGCTCATCGTCATGGACCTGTACGCGAAGAACCGGTGGCGGTTGCGTCGGGCAGCCCCTCCCGGTCAAACCGTGGCCGTCATCGATGGCGACACCACCCACCCACGGACGGTGGCGCGCCTGCGGCGAAAGCTGGGAGGGCGACGGATCGACTTGCTCCTGATCGACGGGGATCACGGATGGAGCGGCGTCAGGCAGGACTTCATCAACTACAGCGAGTTCGTGCGCGACCGTGGCCTGATCGCTTTCCATGACATCTGCGAGGTCAAAGATCCGGAGCGCGGCACCGCCGGGGACGTGCCGGCATTCTGGAAGCTCGTGAGCACGCTCTATCCGTCGAGCGAGTTCGTGGCGACACCGGGACAACAAGGTCTCGGCATCGGGGTCATTCGCTATCGCGCTGCTCAGTCGATCGCGGCGGTGGCGTCTGCGCTGACCCCACCGGGATGAGCCTTCCTCGCCGGCGGGCGGCGCTGGGTTGGCTCGCCGCCGCCGTAGTGCTCGCCGTGATCGCGGCCGCCGCCGTCATTGTTTTCTCCGGCCCCAGCAAACGAGGAGGGAAGGCCGTGGCGGCGGGAAACCGCCGGTTCGCCCATGCCGCCGCAAGCTGCTCGCCGCGCACTTTGTCCGCGCCCGCCTCGAGCGGATCACAGCCTCTCCTTCTCGGGATCAGCGCCAGCATCAGGCTGGAGCGCGGGGCCTACCGCTGCGAGCAGACTCTGCTGGCCGCCGAGACCGGCGTGCGGGCCGTGCGCGAGGACATCAGCTGGGCGTTGACCGAGCCGCACGAGAACCAGTACGACTGGAGCAACTACGACGCGGTCGTCCGAACCGCGACCGAGGCGGGACTGACGGTCCTGCCGATACTCGACGACGCTCCGGCGTGGGCCGCACCGGGCGAGGGATGCCTGCCTTCGGCCCCAGCCGGCTACGCGGCGTTCACGGCTGCGAGCGTCGCCCGCTACGGGCCGGGAGGGACGTTCTGGCGCGACAATCCCGATCTCCCCGCGCGGCCGCTTCTCTGGTACGAGCTGTGGAACGAACCGTGGGATGCCGCCTGCAACCGAGATCCGGCGCCCTACGCCCGGATGGTCGTCGCCGCGGTGAACGCCGCGCGCGCCGTCGACCCCGGGGTCCGGTTCCTGATCGGCGCCGACACCTCCTTCCACACGCTGGCGGGCCGACGGGAGGACTGGATCGCCGGCATGTACGCCGCCGTCCCCGACCTCGGGCGGTATTTCGATGCTGTCTCCGTCCATCCGTATGGCGGGGACCCTGACGTGTACACGCCGGGTAGCGACACCGACAATCAGCCCGGCCGACTCGAGCAGGTGCACGCCGAATTCGCCGCGCACGGCGACGGCAACAAGCCGCTGTGGGTCACGGAGATCGGCTGGTCGACGTGCGGGGGAGCGCCGGGGTGCGTCACCGAAGCCGAACAGGCGCGGTACCTCGAGGAATTCCTCCACGACGCCGTGACCGCCTGGCGTTCCTACGTGCATGCCGTGTTCGTCTACGACCTGCGCGACATCGCTCCGACCCCCGCCGACGATCCCGAAGCGTGGTTCGGCCTGCTGCGTCCGGACCTGTCCCGCAAACCGGCGTGGTCGGTCCTGCACGACTTCGCGGACCAGCTTCGCGGCTAACAGCGCACCGCGCTCGCACCGAAAACCGTTCGTTCGGCCACCCGGCGAACGTGCGTTCAACCAGTGAGTAGCGGCGCCGATGCGTTCGCGTGCGGCTGCAAACAGTGACGCGCTTTCTCCGGGTGCCCGCGCGGCCCATTGGCGGGCTCGCGCTGCTCGTGGCGATCGTGTTCCTGGGCGGAGGCGACGCCATCGCCACAGCATCGTCACCGGCGGCGCACGGCGCCGGGGCTTCGCGCAATCACATGGCGCTCGTGGTCCGCGGTGGGACGTTGCACTGGACGCGTGTTCCCGGAGTGTCTCGGTATCTCGTCGCGGTGATGGTCAGCCCGCATCCGGCGTCATATCGCCTCGTGCGGGGGCTGACGTTCACACCCCGGCCCCGGCCAACGCAGACCGTCCGCTTCCGCGTGCGGGCGGCGGTCCGTTCGGCGCCCTGGTCCAGACTCGTCGCGATCACATATCACCAGACGAACGGCCCGCTTCAGCGCACCGGCGCGGCATCCGGAGGCGGGACTACTCGGCGCGGGGCGTCATCCACAGCTTCACCCACGTCATCGGCTGGTACCCAGCCGTCGTCACCGGACTCATCATCACCGGGCCCGCTCACCGACAAGCTCAAGGTCGGGGTGATGGACCTCGGCAACTACAACTACCCGCCGTTCTACTCGGCGTCGCTGTTCAGCCAGTTGGGGATCACCTACACCCGCGAGGACGTCGACCGCGGACAGGACACGGGCACGTGCGACGGCGCCGACTACGTGTGCACCGCGCTGCGTAACGGGATCACTCCGCTGGTGCTGTTCGAGGGGTACGCCGACGGCAACGTGACCACGGAGATCGTGAATCTCGCGCAGAAGCTCGACCAGCTCGCCGCCACCTACCCGATCATGAACAAGTTGCACGTGATCGAGTTCGGCAACGAGGTCTACTGGGGCACGAGCGGTCCGGCCGAGAATGCGACCACGTACGGCCGCCAGTACAACGCCGCGCACGCGGCCCTGGCCGCCGCCGGCCTCGGAAGCTGGAAGCTGCTTGCCGTCGGCAATGGGCTGGGGACGTGCGTGAACTCGTACACCAGCCCCGAATGGATCGACCAGGTCATCGCCGCTCAATCCTCAGGCCCGGCCGGAATCGACGGCTGGACAGTGCACCCTTACGGACCGATGACCACCGACTTTGGTTGCGGCGCGCCGGGCCAGGGGTTCGGTTGGCCTATCGTCGTCGACTACCACAACACCGCGGTCAGCGCCGGGAGCGACGCCCCCTGGTATGTCACCGAGGTCGGCCAGTGCCTCGGCGGCGCGGGCTGCAACGACCCTGTGCCCATGGGAAATGCCAGCGACATGCCGCAGGCCGCCGGCTCTGCGCCCTACTACACTCAGGCCGCCGACATGCGCCAGTACCTCACTGACGCCGGCGGCGACACGCGCACCGGCGCAGCCGCACCGTACCCGTGGATCGCCGCCCTCATCTTCTACCAGGCCTACGATGACAGCAGCGGATGGTTTGGCCTGGCCAGCAACGGAACCAACCTGAGCCAACCTGTCAATTATCAGCGGCCAGCTCTGAGCGAGCTCGAGCGATGGATCGCGGCCAACGGCGAAGGCTGAGACCCCGAGGTCGCTAGCCCTCGCCGTGCGCGGCGATCCATTGCGTCAAGGCGTTGAAGGCGGGCCGGCGGTCCGACGGGCCATCGGCCCCGCACACGCGGGCTGAATTCTCCGCCAGCAGGCCATAACCGCCCGACCCATCGTCGCAGCTTGTGTACCAGTTGAAATACACAAGCCAGGGATACTTCGCAGCGGCGTTGAGGTAGCGCGTCATGTCGGCCGCCTGAGTCGCAGGGCTCACGATCGTGGGACAGGCGCTGCCGGCGCTGATGCACTGTCCGACCTCGGTGACGTACCAGGGTGCGTGGCTCCCGTGGTCCACAGCAATCTGGTGCCAGTCGCGCACGTCCGGCCAGCCGAAGCCGTGAGGCCCGTGGCAATCAGGGGTCGCGTCTGTGACCATCGATCCGTATGGGTGGACCGTCCAGCCGTCAACCTCGTGTGCTCCACCTGACAGATGTTGGACGAAGGTCGGAATCCAGTCTTCCGCTTGGTAGCTGCCACAGACGGCGGTCGCATTCGCCAGTAGCTTCCAAGACGAGAGGCCGTGCCCGGCCAGTGCCCGATGCGCGGCGTCATATTGGGTGGCGTACTCGCCGGCCCGCTCGTTGATGTAGACCTCGTTGCCGAACTCGATCGCGCTCAACTTGGTCAGGCTCGGATACCTCACCGCCAGCGACGAGAGGCGCTGCGCCAGCGAGACGACCTCGGCGTTGGTCACGGCGAGCGGGACATCCTTCAGTGAGCCGCTGGGGCCCGGGTTGTACAAGACGAGGGGGATGATGCCGTCGCTCAGCGCCTTGGCCACCAGAACGAGATCGCTTCCATCGCCCACATCGAGTCGCTCGTAACGAACTCCGGCGTTGCGGAAGATCTCGTCCACGCCCCATCCGGTCGTGTTCTCGACCGAGACCATCAGGCGCGCCTGGTCCTGGCTTGTACGGCCCACTGCCGGCCAGGTCATTCTCACCGCGCGTGACCACCGAGCGTCGCGAACGCGCGCCCTGACCACGAACGAGACGGTGTGACCCGGTCGCGGGGCGGGTGCAAAGCGGGTGCCTTTGACGACGTGGAAGGTCGTCAGCCGCGCTCCTACGGCGGCGACGACATAGCTCCCTACGCCCGGAAGCGAATTCCAGCGCAGTGTGCGACCCGACCGTGTGAGCGCGGGCGCTCGGCGCGCGGAATGAGTGCGCATAGCGGGCGCGGGACCTGCCCCCAGCACGAGCGAGAGGAGCAGCGCCAGGACCGGGATCGAGTATCGGCGCATGGAGACCGCGCGGCCGGTGGGTACTGCCTTGGAACGCCGCGACCCGCCGCGCAGCGCCGCCAGTGATGACGCGAATGACTTTCCAGGCGAACCGTCCCTGCTCAACTCACCGATAACCTGCCCCATCCCACTCAGACCTGGCCGGGGCCTCTCAAAGATGCGCGGAATTCATGCAGGAAACGTGTGCAAAGCACCGACGCCCAAATAGGAGAAAGAGCCCGTCTTTAGTAGGGCTCGCGAGAAAATGGTGGATATGGAGCCCGGCCGGCGAGTCGTCGAGGACCGCCCGTGCGTCGTGCCTTACCTGTACGTGCACGCGCCCGATGAAGTGTTCGAGTACCCCTCGGCCCGCGCCGGGAACGACCTCACGCGCCTCGCCTGGCGGTATCTCGAATGCGTCCTCGTGCAGGTTGCATCCCTGCGCCTGCGGAGCGCGGATTGCGACATCGTGTTCGTCACCAACGTCGCCCAGCGTCGCGCGGCGATCGGGGACCATGGCACGCGCCTGCTCGCCTCGATCCTCGATTACGGAGCGGAGATCCGCCACGCGGAATACGACCATCGAACCTGGGCAAGTAGTCCCAGCTTCTACTCATCCCACTACGTGTTCGACGCGATCGACGCGGTCGCCGACGAGGGCCGGCTGTGTCTGCTCACGGACGTCGACTGCGTATGGATCGATCCCGCGCGCGTATTCGTCGCCGCCGGCAAGCTCGATGCGATCGGGTCAGTGCAGCTCATCTATCCACCTGACTTCGATCTGAGTGGTCTCTCGCCGACGAGCCTGGGCCGGCTAGGCGGCCGGCTCGGGGGGAACGCTGTCGCGGTGAAGGAGTGGATCGGCGGCGAGCTGCTCACCGGGACCGGGTCACAACTGGCGGAGCTCGGACGCGCGGCTAGCGTGCTCGAGGCAGAGGCAGCCGCGGCCGGCACGCCGCTGACTACCGAGGAGCATCTCCTCACCCTTGCCCACACGCTCGGGCACGTTCACTTTGGCAGCCTCAACGATGTCGGGGGGCGGATCTGGACGGGGCCACGACACGGCGCCGTGAACCCGGAGCGCCCGCTCGAGCTCGGCCTCTGGCATCTGCCGGGCGAGAAAGGCCTCGCGTTTCGCCGGGCCGCGAACGATCTCCTGAAGCGACGTGAGGCCGGTCTGCAGCGCGATCTCGCCGACCCGGCGGCCGCGGGACGGCGCTTCAACGTCACCGGCTTGGCCCGCCGGCGCCGGGTGGCTGATGACGCCTGGATCGCGCGGGAGCGCGCACGTTCACTCCTCGCCTCTCGAATGCGCCGTTGAGGGCGGGAGAGATCAGGCGAGAGCGCCGATCGTAGATCTCGGCGTCCCGCTGCGACGACTGTCGGTGCTGGTCTAAGCGGCCCGCGCTGGGTCGGTCGCGTGCTTACGGGCCCTTTGGCTGTCGCGCAGGCGCGCGACTTCGCCGACAGTAAGCATCATGATCTTCAGGTCGAGCCCGAGAGACCAGTTGCGGATGTAGTAGTTGTCCCACTCGACCCGGTCGGCGATCGACGTCTGGCCGCGCAGCCCGTTCACCTGCGCCCAGCCGGTGATGCCCGACTTCACACGAAGCCGGTCGTCATAGCGGTCGACCTCCTCGCCGAACCGCTCGGCGAACTCGGGCCGCTCGGGACGAGGCCCGACAATGCTCATGTCGCCGCGCAGGACATTGATGAACTGCGGGATCTCGTCGAGTGAGGTCCGCCGGAGCCAACCGCCGAACCCCGTACGCCGATCGTCGCCCTCGACGCCGCCAGGAGCGCATCCGTCGGGCGGATCGAACCCTTCATCCCAATCGCGAGCGGGCTCGCGCATCGTGCGGAACTTGAGGACATCGAACATGCGACCGTCGCGACCGACGCGGCGCTGGCGGAACAGGACGGGACCGGGAGAGCTGACCCGGACGCCGATCGCGATCGCGGCCATCGCCGGTGCGAGCACGGTCACAGCGAGCAGGGCGAAGCTCCGGTCGAGCGCATGCTTGATCGCGAACTCCCATCCCCGCGGGTTGGTCGGACGCAATGAGATCAATGGCAGGCCACCGATGTGATCGAGGATAGCGCGGTCGTTGATCGTCTCGAACAGACGCGGGACGAGCGAGACCTCGATCCCAAGGCGTTCACATTCCCTGACCTTCTCGACCAGCACGTGGTCCGGCTCTGATGAGAAGGCAAGGATCACGCGCCGTGCATTCGTGTGCCGGATCGCATCGGCCAGGTCGTCGAGCCCTCCGAGAATCGGAACCGCGGCCGCGGGCGCGTAGCCGACCCCGGGCATCGGGTCGGAATCGAGGAAGCCGACCGGTCGGACGCCGTAGTTCCGGTCCCCAGAGAACCGTCTGACCAGGCGCTCGCCGACGACGCCGGCGCCGACGATCAACGTCGGGGTCGCAAGGGCCTCGTTGCGACCGGCCTGGAGGCGAACCGAGCCGAGCACAAGTCGCGCCAGGGTGAGGTACACCGCCGCGAACAGCCACAGACGGACTGCGAGCCCAACCGGATGGGAGCCGCCCAGAACCGAGCCGGCGGCGATCATCATCATCGCCGAGAGCGACACCGCCCCGAGTACGTAAGCGGCAGTGTCGAGTGGGGAGAGGTGCAACCGCGCGTCAGGATCGCGGCGGAGGCGCAGAAGGGCCAAGGTCAGGAGCGGAAACACGCCGGCGATCCACTGAGCCCGGCCGCTGTCCGGAATCGGCCCGGCGTAGAGCGCGGCGATCGACGCGACGCACAGCACCACGAGGTCGACCAGGAGTCGGACCTGAGCCCACATCCGGCCGTCGAGAAGCCGGCCAATCCCGGCTGCGACTGCGTCCGAGCGCGCTGTCGAGACGCCGAGAGCCGGCGACTGCTCGGCATGCAACGCTGCCGGCGGGGTCATCCTCCGGACCGTCCGCGTCCGTATGCACCACGGCGTCCGGACCGTCCGCGTCCGTATGCACCACGGCGTCCGGACAGTCCGCGTCTGTACGCACCACGGCGTCCGGACAGTCCGCGTCTGTATGCACCACGGCGCGCTTTCCCGTCGTGGCTCGGAGCCACTTCCTTGTCCCCTTCCAACTTGGATTTCCCCTACGCTTCCCGCCAGCAATCCCTTACCAGCTCTACCTAAAGGGATCTTATCACACCAAAAAGCGCGTAATTCATCATAACTGCGCAAACCTCCGCAATATGCGAAGTCTGCCAGGGGCGCCGGACGGCGGGGCGTACGATGTCCGAAACCCATCACCAGGAGGCGCCGCGATGTCGCGACTCATCAGGATGGACCAGACCGGCCACACGACGCTGGCGGAATGGACCGTCGACGATCCAGTGAGCGCGGAGGCGGCTGTGGCGGCGTTCCGCACCGAACTGGAGCAGGGGTACTACGCCCTCGTCTCGCACGGCGAGGGCCAGGCCGAGCAGGTCCGCGAGTTGCCGCTCGACGCGTCGGTGGTCATCCTGCGCCGCCCGATCGCCGGGGGCTAGGGCGCTGACCCCATCCGCCGATACGGCGCCGGCGACCACCGGCGGGTCGTTGGCGAACGTCCTCCCCGAGGTCGCCAACGTCTACTGGCGCCCGCGCGTCACCGACGGGTCGCTGCGGCGGGTGGGGCGGCTATGGACGCTGTCGAGCGTCGCCCATGCCCTGCCGTTCGTCGCCGGGGCGGTGGCGTTGGGGCTCGCCGCGCCGATCATGCTTCCGTTCGCGGCCCTGTGCCTGGCGCACGCGTGGGCGATACCGGAGCTTTATGCCGCCCGCGGCGCCCGCTCGGTCAAGCCCCGCTCCGCTTCCGGCGCCGAGCCCGAGCAGGTGGCGCTCGGGCTGCTCGGTGACCTCGTGGATCACGTTCCGCGCGAGCTTTATGCGCAGACGGGCCTGATGATCGAGCGCGGGCGGCTCGGCGTCTGGTTGCTTGGTGAGGCCGGTGCGCTGCTGTTGCGCCCCGGCGGGCGGCGTGTGAACTGCTACTGCGTCAAAGCGACCGGCGCGGGGCTGCCGCCGAGCGACCGAGTCGCGCACCTGCTGCTCGCGCTGCGCACGGACGAGTCGGGCTTTGCGACAGTGGCCAACCTGGCGTTCTCGGGCGCGCGCTGGCGGGTCCGCCGGCGCCTGACCGCGCCGGCGCGCAAGGCGCTCGACGCGGCCGCGCGGCTGGCCTGATCGCACGATCTTTGTACCCAGGGCCAATGTGCGGGCGAGCCCCACGGCCGATCATTCTGGCCATGACTCATTCAGCTTCAGCTTCAGCTTCCAAGGTGTTGCTCGTTGCCGACCGCCGCACCGCTCCGTCGCCGCGCGAGTCGGTGCCCGTGCGTCGCTACCGGATCGCCCGCCTGCGCTTCGACCCGCCGCCGGCCTCCGGGGCGTCGCGGTTCGAGCACCTCAAGCGCACGTACGACTGACCGTCGCCGCGAGTTCTTAGCGTCTCCTTCGGGAGCCGTGCTGCGGCTGGAGTACGCTTACGCGTATGGATACTCAAATCGAGGCATCGAGGTCTCGTACGCCGGTTGTTCGCAAGGCATTTGCCGGCATCGTGCTGGTCGCTGCGGCCGCCCTGCTCTTGAAGATCGTCATCGGATTCGTGGTCGCGATCTTCTGGACGGTGGTCGTGGTCGCGGCGGTGCTTGCGGTCCTCTGGGCGGTCAAGACACTCGTCTGGTAGCAGCACGCCCATCGTTGGCATGGGCCTGCTGGTCATCATGTTCTTCTTTGGTCTGGCCGGGGGCATCGTCGGCCGGATCAAAGGCAGTTCGTTCTTCATGTGGTTCCTGATCTCGGGGGTCATCCCGTTCTTCGGGCTGCTCGCCGCCGTCTGCTACCGCTGGGACAAGGAGGAGCTCCGGCGCCAGTGTCCGGGCTGCGGACGGGTGCTGAAGCTGCACGACACCGTCTGCATGGCGTGTGGCGAGGAGCTGGAGTTCCCGGACGTCGCGATCGCGTCGGAGGCCGCGGTCCGGGAGCGGCGGATGGCGTCAGGCGCAAGCTCGCACTGACGGGGCCCGCGATCCGGGTCCGGACGGGCTCGCCCCGCGGTCGCGGCGACGGCCCCGCTCGGCATCCATGCCTCGCAGACGGGGCCTGCCGCGCCACGTCCGACGGACGCCGAGCGCAGCGAGGCCCCAAAACCCGCCGGAAACCCACTGTTACACTCGCCTTCCCCCGCGCGCGGGACCCGCTCGCGCGTACCCTGGTTCGCCGAAAGGAGGCAACGCGCATGCGTGCAGTCGACGCCCTGATGGAATGCTTGAAGGCAGAAGGTGTTGACGTCGTATTCGGGCTTCCCGGCGGCGCGAACCTCCCGACCTATGACGCCTTCTACGACGCCGGCATCCGCCACATCCTCGTGCGCCACGAGGCCGGCGGTGGCCACGCGGCCGAGGGCTACGCCAAGGCGACCGGCAAGGTCGGCGTCTCGCTCGCGACCAGCGGCCCGGGCGCGACCAACCTGATCACGCCGATCTGTGACGCGATGATGGACTCGGTGCCGGTGGTGTTCATCACCGGCCAGGTGCGCACCGAGCTGCTCGGCACCGACGGTTTCCAGGAGGCGGACACGATCGGGATCACGATGCCGGTGGTCAAGCACAGCTTCATGATCCAGCACCCCCTCGAGATCCCGCGCTCGATCCACGAGGCGTTCCATATCGCGCGGACGGGCCGCCCGGGCCCGGTCGTGGTCGACATCCCGCAGGATCTGAGCCGGGCCGACATCCCGTACGAGCCGGTCGCCGACGTCCGGCTGCCGGGCTACCAGCCGACGACCGAGGGCAACCAGAAGCAGATCCGCCTGGCGGCCAAGGCGCTCGCCAACTCGCGCCGGCCGGTGATCTACGCCGGCGGCGGGGTGGTCAGCGCGAACGCCGGGCCGGAGCTGGTCGAGCTCGCGACGTCGGACAAGTTCCCGGTCACGACCACGGTCATGGGTCTCGGCGCGTTTCCGGCCCCGCACGACCAGTGGCTCGGAATGCTGGGGATGCACGGCACGCGCTCGGCCAACTACGCGATGGACGAGGCCGACCTGATCATCGCGATCGGCGCCCGGTTCGACGACCGCGTCACCGGCAAGCTGTCCGAATTCGCGCCGCGGGCGAAGTTCATCCACATCGACATCGACCCGGCCGAGATCTCGAAGAACGTGCCGGCGCACATCCCGATCGTCGGCGACGCCAAGAACATCATCCCGCGGCTCACCGCCGAGTACCGGGCGCTCGCGGCCGAGCCGAACCGATTCGACGAGTGGTGGTCGCGGATCAGGACGTGGCAGCAGCGCCACCCGCTCCAGTACGAGGACTCGACGGACTCGGAGATCAAGCCCCAGTACATGATCCAGGCGCTGTACGAGGCCACCGGCGGGGACGCGATCGTCGCCAGCGACGTCGGCCAGCACCAGATGTGGGCGGCGCAGTACTTCGCGTTCCGCGAGCCCCGGCTATGGATCAACTCCGGCGGGCTCGGCACGATGGGCTTCGGACTGCCCGCGGCGATGGGCGCCAAGGTCGGGTGCCCCGAGCGGACCGTCGTCTGCATCGCCGGCGACGGCTCGGTCCAGATGAACGCCCAGGAGCTCGCCACCTGCACCCAGGAGGGCATCGGGATCAAGGTGTTCATCATGAACAACGGCTATCTCGGGATGGTCCGGCAATGGCAGGAGCTGTTCTGGGACAAGCGCTACAGCCAGGTCGACATGGGCGACTGGCCCGACTTCGTCAAGCTGGCCGACGCGTACGGGGCCACGGGTATCCGGCTTGAGGACAAGAAGACGCTCGTGAGCGACATGAAGGAGGCGCTCGCGATCGACGGGCCGGTGCTGGTCGACGTGCGTGTCACGCGCGAGGAGAACACCTATCCGATGATCCCCGCGGGTCAGCCGGCCCGGAACATGGTGGGGTGATCGTTAATGGGTGAGCCAGGAACAAAAGAGGTGCTGTCGCTCGATGAGCTCGAGGCCGCGGTGGGCCTCCGCACCGGGCGCAAGCACGTCCTGTCAATCCTCGTCGAGAACAAGCCGGGTGTCCTGACCAGGATCGCCGGCCTGTTCGCGCGGCGCGGGTTCAACATCGACACGCTCGCCGTCGGCCCGACCGACGACGAGCGCTTCTCGCGGATCACGCTCACGCTCGACGGCGCGGTGCATCCGATCGACCAGGTCACCAAGCAGCTCCACAAGCTCGTCAACGTGCTCAAGATCCGCGATCTCGAGCCCCGGGACACGCTTGCGCGCGAACTGGCCCTGTTCAAGGTGTCCGCGGACGGAGCGAGCCGCTCCGAGGTCATGCAGATCTGCGAGATCTTCCGCGGCAAGGTCGTCGACGTGACCAAGCGGGCGATCGTCGTCGAGGTCACCGGCACGTGCGACAAGGTGGACGCGTTCGAGCAGCTCGTCCGGCCGTTCGGGCTGATCGAGATGGCGCGGACCGGCGAGATCGCGATCGCCCGCGGGCGCAGCGAGACATAGCGCTCGGGCTCTCCTCGGCGGAAGGCTGGCTCGACGCCGGGAGCGTTCGGCGGCTCGAGCGTCGGCTCGCCGACGGGCTCCGGCGCGCCCGCGCGACGGGGGTGCCGCAGCTGGCCAGCGTCACCTCTGGCGTCGACGCCGGGGTCGGCGCTGGGGTCGATGCTGGGGTCGACCCGACCGCGGTCGCGATCGCCTCGCGCCGGCCCGGCGAGCCGTGGTTCTGCCTCGAGCAGCCCGACCGCGACGGCTACGCGGTGGCGGCCGTCGGGTCGGTGCGGGTGCTCGAGGCGGGTGGCGCCGGCCGGTTCGGGGTCGTCGCCCGGCGCTGGTCGGCCGTGGCGGCCGACGCGTTCGCGGACGCTTCGGACGGCCCTCCGGGGTCCGGGCTGGTGGCCGTTGGCGGCTTCGCGTTCGCTGAGGATGGCGGCGGGTCGCCGCGATGGCAGGGCTTCGCGCCGGCATCGCTGGTCGTGCCGGAGGTGTCGCTGGCTCGGGGCGGGGGACGGGTGTCGATCACGGTCAATGTCGAGGCCGCGCCCGACGACACCGTCGAGGATCTGCTCGCACGGGTGGCGGCGCGTCTCGGTGAGCTCCGCTCGCCGGCGTTGCCGATGCTCGACCCGGCGCCGGCCGGCGAGTACCGGGTGGTGAGCCCGATGCCGCCGTCGCACTTCGAGGAGGCGGTGGCGCGGGCGGTGCAGCGGATCCGCGCCGGCGAGCTCGAGAAGATCGTGCTCGCCCGCGACGTCGAGGTGCACGCCCCCGTAGACCACGACCTGGGCGCCGTGCTTGGGCTGCTGCGCGAGGCGTTCCCGTCCTGCTACGTATTCGCGGTCGGCCGCGGCGACGCCGCGTTCATCGCCGCCAGTCCGGAGTTGTTGGTGCGGAGGGACGGGGCGCGGGCTTCTACGGTTGGGCTCGCGGGCTCCTCGCGACGGAGCGCCGATCCCGCGATCGACGAGCACCTCGGGGAACAGTTGCTGCAGAGCGAGAAGGACCGAGAGGAGAACGCGATCGTCGTACGGCGGATCGCGCGGGCGCTCCGACCGGTCTCAGTCTGGGTGACGGCCGCGCCCGAACCGTCGCTCGTGCGGGTCGCGAACATCATCCACCTCGGCACCCCGATCCGCGCCCAGCTGGCGGCGCCCCTGAGCGCCGTGGAGCTGGCGGGCATCTTGCATCCGACGCCGGCGGTCGGGGGCGAGCCGCTCGAGGTTGCGGCGCCTTTGATTCCGGCGCTCGAGGGACTCGACCGCGGCTGGTACGCGGGGACGGTGGGGTGGACCGACGTGGCCGGCGACGGAGAGTTCTGCGTGGCTTTGCGCTGCGCGTTGATACGGGGACGGATGGCGCATCTGTACGCCGGCGGCGGGATCGTGCGCGACTCCGACCCGGTCGCTGAGCTCGCCGAGACCGAGGTCAAGCTCGGCGCGTTGCTGCCGCTTTTGGCGGGCTGACGAGGAGCCTGGTCGAGAAACCCCTCGTATTTCGCGGTTTCTCAGCCAGGCTCGGTCAGATGCGATTGCGGAGGGCGGCAACGGCGGCCTCAGCCACGCGACGGTGGAGGGCGAGGTTTTCCTCCCGGTCAGTTCGGACCTCTAGGATCGTGGTCGCGGTGTCGGCCATCGAGCTGTCGACGGCGTCGTGGAGGTCGGCCAGCGTGCGTGGTCGGTGGTACTCACAGCCGTAAAGCAACGCGGCCTGGGCGAAGTCGAGGCCGTGGGGGGTGGCGACGTGCTCCTCGAACGCGTCCGTCTCGCCGGCAACCGGGAGGAAGTGGAAGATGCCGCCACCGTTGTTGTTCAGCAGCACGATCGTGAGCGGAAGGCGCAGTCTCGACGCCGCCATCAGTCCGCCGATGTCGTGGGCGAGCGCAACGTCGCCGATCAGCAGCACGACCGGCCCATCGCCGGCGGCCGCCGCGCCGAACGCAGACGAGACCGTGCCGTCGATGCCGTTCGCACCCCGGTTCGACAGCACGCGTGGTCCGCCGTCGCGGGCCGGGAAGAACTGCTCGACGTCGCGGATCGGCATCGAGGAGGCGACGAACAGCGTCGACTCGGGCGGCAGCCACCCGCCGAGGGCCCGGGCGACGCGCGGCTCTGACAGCTCGTCGCCGAGCGTGCGGTCGATCGCGCCGGCGACCGCGTGGTCGGCCGCCCGCCAGGACTGAAGCCAGTCGCGATCGGCCCTGATCGTCGCGCCGGGGCGGGGCACCGAGTCGACAGTGAGCGGCGCCCTGATCCGCAGCCCGACCACTGCGTCGGGATCGTGCCAGAGGACGTCTGGATCGAACGCGATCTGCGCGTTTTCGAGCCCGGCCAGCCACGCTCGCAGCGGCTTGGATGTGGGGAGGTCGCCGGCGCGGATCACGAACCCGGGACTGTGGCCGGCAGCGAACTCCGGGTCGCGCAGGAGCAGGTCGTAGTGGACGATGGCGGTCGGCCCGCGGCGTGCGCCGGAGAGCGGATCGGCAAGCAGGGGGATGCCCGCCTCCGCCGCCACGTGCGCGATCTGCCTGCCGCCGTCGGGCTGGCGGTCCTGGCCGGCGACGATCACGATCCGCCCGGAGGGGTGCGCGCCGCGGCCGGCGCCGCGGCCGGTGCCGAGATCGGCCCGGCCCCCGACGGGGACCGCGGGAGCCGGCACCTCGAACATCACGTATGGCCGGCCGCCGTCCCGGCCACTCTGGTCCTCGGGGAGCGGCTCCGACAGGACAAGCGGCTCGCGGAGCGGGAAGTTGAGGTGCACGGGTCCCGGAGGGCCGTCGGCCGCGGTCCAGTAGGCGCGGCAGGCGAGCGTGCGGATCCAGCGCAGCGACTCGGGCGTCGCGCGATCCAGCCCGACCTCGAAGAACCACTTGACCGCGTCGCCGTAGAGCTTCAGCTGGTCGATCGTCTGGCCCGCGCCGACCTCGCGCAGCTCCGGAGGCCGGTCCGCGGTGAGCACGATCAGCGGCACGCGGGCGTGGCGCGCCTCGATCACCGCGGGCGCGAGGTTGGCCGTCGCCGTGCCGGACGTGCACGTGACGGCAACCGGCCGCCCGGCCAGTT
>Ga0070765_100001128_pt1 | contig 16040 bp, 16 predicted proteins | sample HubBroMetageWFT5_FD_71516 | JGI IMG/M metagenome (GOLD analysis project Ga0070765, IMG submission 71516) | Warmed and freeze-thawed soil microbial communities from the Hubbard Brook experimental Forest, New Hampshire - Hubbard Brook CCASE Soil... | ecosystem: Environmental > Terrestrial > Soil... | reverse complement strand
AAGGAACGAGCGCAGGAGGCTCATCCGCTAGCTTGAGCCAGTCGTAGGTAAGGACAACTTGAAGCTCCTCCCATCCTCGATAAGCCTTCAATTTGTCAGAAAGCTCCAAATTCTCCGACATTCTGATTATGTTCGTATCCTCGTCCGTCCAGACTTCGCCGTAACATGCAACGGCGACGGACTTGCTGATTCTAAAGAAACCAAAATCCACCACGGGCGCGAAAGGACACAAGTTATCCTCGACGCTTGAATAGTACTGAAAGACCTTTATCCGTCGCTTGTTCACAACTACATCGGCGGCTTGACGAACTTTTAATCGAAATTCCGTTCCCACCAACGTAGGCAACATTGACCATTCGTTAGCCGCGAGCATCCAAGCATTCAGAGGGGGGAAAGGTACTTCCTCCAACTCCTTCGTGCCGTCGGGATACTCACGGAATCGTTGAGCGCCGTCGATCACCTGGACTTCATACTCTGCCAGTGCAGCAGGCTCCTTGTTTCCCGAACCCCACTCAAAGCTCTGCACTGCGATAAAATTGCTCATACTGTCTGCCAAGAGTTGCGCTCTTTTTCGTAGCTCTTTGACTTCGGCAGGTTCGTCGGGTCGGTGTTGTAGCCCACCAGAACCGACTGGTACGAATTTTGGATTGCGGTCGGAGGGTGGCGCGAATTTTGGATAAAGGTCTGCTGAGACTGGTGATACATCATTAGCAGTCGCAAAGATTCTCTGGGCTAGGAAGGGCTGTACTTTGCTCACGAAGTCGACCAGAGTTCGAACAGGCACAGCCACCGCCATCGTTTCAGTGGTCCCGTTCAGAATGCCTAGTATCTTTTCGGTTTTCCGGTCAACAACGATGCCCCCGCTTGCTCCGCCAATTCGAATTGTTTTATTGGCGGACAGCTGGTAGTCAAAAGCGAGGAGGCCTGAAGTGGTTGGGCCTCTGAATGTAGCTGGAAATCGGGTCAGTCTGCGAACTGGATTAATAATTCCTTTGGGATATCCGTAGATATCGACTTCCTGTCCCACATCGAGTTCATCGAGATCGAAAGTAAGCCCATGATGATGGGGCAGCGGATGCCGTAGCTCGAAGATCGCAAGGTCCCGTTTCATGGCGAACGGAAGTGCATCTCCGTTCCCAAGGGTGTTCACAGTTGCGCCCTCATCGTGCGGGCCTGTGGCAAGATACCGCTGGAAAATCCTATCTCCTTTTATGTTACGAACACGCGTGGTCACAGCTACGTGATAGTTGGTCACGATGAAACGGCACGCGGGGTCCAGACAGAATCCAGTACCGAATTTGGCATCCATGTCGAGTTTAGGAACGGGCCTCCCCGTAATACCAAGTTTTGCGGAGGGAGTGAGTCTTACCGTTGTAATGGGAACGACGATCTGGCTGAAGTCCTGAGTCTGTTCCGAAGAACCTGGAATTGTCGAGTGACTAGGAAAGGCCCCCTGGGAACGGCCCGAGACAGAAAGACACGAACTTACAATCAAGGTCAAAGCAAATCTGCGCAAGATCATCAGACATTCCCCAGACTCCCCACCAGTCGGCTCTGACGATTTGCATGTGCTCTTCCAAGGCGTGAGTGCTCAATGCAAAAGATTTAGTAGAGCGTGCCCGTGCTAAATCGGGACACTTTCCCGATTCCCTCTTCTCAAAAAAGCACTGAACAACGCGAAATGCATGGTTTGCTTGAGTTCGACGCAATAGCCAACGATCAGCAACTTTGGAGTGTTAATTGCAGTAATAGCCGCAAGGCCTTGTGCGGTCTGAACATGAAAACGATTTTGTTACTGCTCGCCTCCTTCGCAATCTGGTTGCCTGCCGGGTTCGGGCAGTTGCCTGTTGCCGCTGGAAGAGCAGCGAACGTGGATGTAAACTTGGGCTATGCGTACGTAAATGGAAGTGAACCATCTGCGAATCGAGCGAGCTTGAACGGGTTCGATTCCGGGATCACGACTGTCTTCCTTCCGCATTTTGGTCTCCAAGCCGATATTGGTTACGTGCGAACGGCCAATATCAATGGCTCAACCCACCATGCCGATTTATTGACGTTCTTGGCCGGGCCAGTCTTTTACGCGACTCGCAGGAGAAGCGGTCCATTTTATGTTCATGCCCTGTTGGGTGGGGCCAGAGCAACCGGCGCTACGCCGACCAGCACTGGCTACATAACCGGATATGCCGTCAAAACAGCTTGGGCCACCGGAATTGGAACGCAGCATAAGCTTTCGCGTTCATTTGGAGTTCGTGTGGGCCTCGATCTGATCCACACTTCTTTTTTCAACGGCACACGAAGATTACAAGGCCAAGCTAACTTTCGCGCGACAATTGGCTTGGTTTACTCATTCGGGGACGAAAGAAGGTAGGGAGCCTGGAGAAATGACATTGATCTGGCTTCACTTGATCCTACTACTTCTTGCCGGGATACAAATGCACCTTCCCATCCGCGACGACCGCAACATACTTTCCCTTCTCTAAGAACTGCATTAATTTCTTTCCGGTCTCGGATCTTTGCCCAGCGAGATTTCGTATCGGGAGTCCTCGCAGGTCTCCCATGGAATTGGAAATCGATCTGTTTGAGTGTTCGCTTCGCATTCGAACGAACCGGGATGTTTCTAGTCCCCCAGTTCTGCAAGGGTAAACAAATAGCTACATTCGGTCAGGGATAACACGTAACAACCCATCAAAGCGTATACTGATACCAAATTGGGCGAGACGAACCCCCGATAAATTGAAGTTGCCCCGGAGACCAGCCTATGAAAACGACGCTAGCTTGTGTTCTGTCAGCAGTACTTCTGCAGGCAAATGCAATCCCTGTTCAAACACAAAGTACGACACCACAAGCAAATACTGGCAAACAATCTAGTCAGCAGCCAGAACCCGCCTCCCAGCCCGTGAAGCCACCATTGGCATTCGGTCTAGATGACGGCACTCCAGTGCGGCTTCGCATCAATCGAACAATTTCCTCAGAAGACGCAAAGGTTGGGGATACGGTTGACTTTGAAGTGCTGGAAGATGTGAAGTCACACGATGTCATTTTAATTCCTCGTGGCGGAATTGCCCTGGCGACGATCACTGAAGCTCAATCCAAACGACGCATGGGGAGAGCTGGAAAGCTAAACGTGAACATCGACAACGCCAAGCTCGTTGATGGTGAAAAAGTTGCGCTTAGGGCAGTCAAAGAGGTTAAGGGTGGTAGCCACACTGGAGCAATGACAGGTGCAATCGTCGCGACTGCCATCGTCTTCTTCCCGGCAGCGCCGCTATTTCTTTTCATGAAAGGAAAAGATATCACCATCCCGAAAGGCACTGAGATAACCGCTTACATAAATGGAGACGTTCCTCTTGATCCGAAGAAATTTCAACCGCAGGACGCGGCGGCAACCGAGAGTACTACCTCCGCTCCAGCAGCGTCATCTGCAGGGGCTATGGTTTCAACGATAGAACTAAAATCCAATCCAGACGGAGCTGAGATCAGCATTGATGGAAAGTATGTGGGGAATACGCCGACGACTTTGCATCTTTCGGTAGGGGACCACGTGATTAAATTTGAGAAGTCTGCGTTCAAGTCCTGGGAGAGAACGCTCACGATCACTCCTGGTGAAACTACAACAATTCCAGCGACTCTTGAAAAACTGGATGTAGCACCTCATCAATAACTTGGCTCTCCTCACAATTTGAACTTCAAAATCTCTACCGGCGGTCCGGGCGTGTAGCTTCGCAGCGAACACAGGTTGCTCATGAAGATTCTTGTTTGGAATTGCAAAATGGGTTTCTCAGAGAAGCGCCGTTTCGTGCGCCACCTCTGCCCTGACATCGCCGTTATCCCTGAATGCTCTCAAGCTTCAATCCAATCACCTGTGATGTAGAATAGGGGAAGGCTTAAAAGTCTTCCTCTCTTAAAAATAGGGTGAGCAAATGGAAACTCCTTCTGAAATGTCCGTGCTTCTAGAACTCATACGCATCTACATGAAAGAGCACTACAAGCATGAGCCTCTTACGCCTGAGCGGTTGAAACAAGAAGCCGAACGGATGAAAGAACAGCTTAGCAAACAGGCGGCAGGCCGCGTTTTCAATTGGGAGTCGCGCGAAGAGCGGGAAGCGGCGCTGGCAAAAATGGATGCCTACTTCAAAGAAAAGAAAGAGTGGAACAAGTTGTTTCAGCCTAGAGCCAGAAAAAGCGCCCCAAAGCCCCTGTAGCGGCGCGCCGAAGGGGAGAAATGGACCAGTCTTCCAGCATTGACGTGCTCTTCCGTGTGTATGAAGCGCTCCGGTCACGTGGCCTAAAATGCGCCGTGCCGTGTCCCGGCTACATCGAATTCCCCAACCATGCCTTCATGTACGCACCAAACAGCCACGGCAACTGGGTTCACATGCATCAAGACAAAAGTTCGTGGACACATTTGATTTCGCATAAAGATCCTAGCGTCGTGGCAAATGCGATCCACGCGCATTTTTCAGCGACGCGAAAGTATGGCTGATCGGGAGAATTCACACGTAGGCAAGCTTGCGCTCTTTATTTCTTACACCCAGCGTCGGCAATCACAACGCTTACGAGGGCCATCTTGTGCTCTTGCCCCTTCACGTCCATGACGTACACATCGTCACCGTCATACGGGCGAGTCGAGCCGTTCACTGTGGACGCGATTTTGATTTCCGAGCCGAGGCTGCTATTCAGGTATGGCGCATCGTGCGAGCCGTTTCGGAGCGTGTATACGAATCCATTCGAGACCAACACATATTCCCAGTGGTCCCCAGCGTTTGCGGTATTGAGAGCCCGCTGGATTTGCTGGACCTCCGCGACTTGCCAAGCACGATCAGGATTGGACGACGCCGAAGGACTCAAGCTAAAGAGGAGCAGGCTTGTTACCGCTAAGCTGGGCACTTTCATGTTTCACCTCACTGAACGAATTACATCGACTGCCCTTACCTTCCCGGCGCAATCTTGTCGAGAAACGTAACGAGCCGTTCCACGCGCGTGATCAGCAGGAGTGTTCGACGCGGATAGTAGTGCGTGCAGATACCAGCCAAAGCGAGGTTTGGTGACCAGACTTCCGGTTTAGGAGTGGGCTTGTGATACCAGATTCCAGCGCCGCTGAATCCGCCTGGGTGTACTCCGAGCTCGGCCGGAAAAAACTTTAGCAACAAGTTGGTGCGCGGGCGAAAGTCCTCGGGGCGTCCGGCCTTACCGTTATGGACATTTCCCCAGATGTTGCAGGGCGCGATAGCCTGAAGGTTCGGCGAAAAATGCTTCTTAGAATCTGCGGGATATCCGATTGCTGCGACTGGTTCCTTGAAGTGCTTTGGCAGTTTGGGATTTTCGCTGAGATCGTGAAATCGCACATTGACTTGCTTGTCCAAAATCGGTGACACGATGAGTGCCGCTACATCCATGCTTGAGGATTCAAATCGGTCAAAGACATGAAGTTCTAAAGGCGGTTCCAAGTTTAGCGGTCCGGACGGAACAGAGCCCCATTCGGCCCGTTTCATCGTACCTGGCGGGCGGAAATAAAATCGCAGTTCTTCGTTAGCCGTGCTCCGAACCACGTGATTCGCCGTCAGAAAAATGCAGTGATTGTTCCAGCGAACCGCAACAGCGGTGCCAATATTTGCTCCTGAATCAGCAAGGATACCAACGGTGTGCCAGTACAGCGCCTCCTCAAGGCCCTCCCTGGCATTTTTCACTGTGTCGAACGATTCACCGTCGAACGGGCCGGGGTTGGTAGACATGTTGTTATCTTACCCTGCTATTATTTTTGTTCCACGATAGCCTTTCCTCTGGATGATCGAAATTAGCCCGGCAAGGGAATCTGATGTTGTTCTCGCCTTCCTTAAGGCTGAGATCGACTATTCGGACTCGCGTGAATGGATTCAACGAAGCCTTCAGCTGCTTCAGGAGTCCGGGGTTAGTAGGCGGGAGTTAATCGAGGAGGCGGACCTAGATAACGATTACCACAATGATTTGAGAGCACGGTTACTTGAATATCGCGGATACCGCAGACGATTGGGCCTATTCATCGGATTCCCGACAAATGTCGATTGGCGGCGCGTCGAGTTAGAATCTGCGGACATCGCCCGCCTCACGTACATTGCAAACGAACCCAGTTGGGATTCGTACTCACAGAGAACACGGTCACCGCAAGTAGTGGCGGACAGAATGGTGCGCCGTGAGCTTCCTGATTCCTTCGCCCAGAAGGTTGCTGCGATTCAGGACAAGTTGAAGGGCAATGAAACGCTTCCCGAACTGGTCGCAGTGGAAGGCGAGGGGGACAAATTGATTTTGATTGAGGGTGCTCACCGGATAACGGCATACGTCGGCTTAAATTGGCAAGTGAATATTCCCGCGATTATCGGTAGGTCTGTCCTTATGCCGAATTGGCACTGGTACGCATATCGTCCCTAGAGGGAAGCGCCCCCGCCCCTACCCCCTCCAGCACGCGAGCAGGGCCTTAGAAGTGTCGTCGCATTTTCAACACTTTTCTCCCGACGACGATTCACGGACGTGCAGATTTCAGCTCTTGCACGGCCGTAAGCTGGAAGCTGGCCAGCGCTTGGGTCTCATCATCAAAGCTGGGGAGAGCATCTAGCAGGCGAAACACCCTCAAAACCTCCAGCACTCGGCCGCACGGGGAAAGCAATTTCAGTTCGCCATTTCGGCGTTTGAGGGAAACGTACATTCCTACAATGATGCCTATGCCGGAACTGTCCATCTGGGTTAAGTTTGCCAGGTTCAGCAGCAATTTGCGCTTACCGTTTGCGGCCAAGTCGCGCAAATGTTTGCTCAGCAACTCACTCTCGCCGCCATAGATGGTCGATCTTCCTTGAAGATCCACTATGCTGACGTCACCGTATTCCCGGATTGAGATTTGAAGACCCACAAATAGCCCTTTCGCGTGATGCCCATCTTCCGTGCTACAGATTTTGATGAAATCAAAACCCCTTGGTTATGTAGCTTCAACCAACGGCATCAGGGCTGACGATTCCGCTTGGCCGAACTTGTATATTTCGATCGCGGCGGCGATGCCCACACGGTCGATACTGCCATCTGGTAAATGGGCATTATCGCACCGAGAGCCTTTGGGATCTGGCGCTGGATCATCTGGCGGAGCGATCTCTGTTATCTCGGCGGATTTCTTCGTTAGAGATTCGAGATGACCATTGATTGTTTTAGGCACACAACTGACTCCTTCTTGAGGAGTTGTAAATTTGGTCTCAAAAAGAAGAGAAGTGACTGGGGCAGAAGGCATTTTTGCTTTATAGTACCGTTGTTGCTACATGAAGATCCATTCAACGCCCCCAAGTCCCTCGAACTCTGAGTGGCTCACACGAAAACGCCTTGTTGATTCGATGCTGAAGGCATCGGGCTGGAAGGTCACACCCTTCGTTCACGGGAAACCATTGACTGCACAGCACTGCTTCGCTATCGAGGAGTACCCTACGGCAGCCGGACCAGCAGACTATGCGCTTTGCGCAGATGGCCAGATAATCGGTATTGTTGAAGCGAAGAAGCTTTCGCTCGGGCCCCAAAACGTCCTCCTCCAGGCCGAACGTTATTCAAAGGGATTGGAACATCCGGCGGTTCGCTTCGGTGAATTTGGGGTGCCATTCCTATATTCGACCAATGGAGATGCGATTTGGCACCACGATATTCGTCACGATCTTAATCGCTCCCGGCAGATCGCTCGTTTCCACACTCCTGAAGCTCTTAGTGAAATGCTGCAGCGTGATTTTGAAGAATCGTCGAGGCATCTAAGGGCTCTGCCGAACAAGAGTGCAAGGCTGCGACCATACCAACGAGAAGCCAACGACGCCATAGAGCAGGCCATTTGCGACCGCAAGCGTGCCATGTTGGTGGCGATGGCGACCGGCACGGGCAAAACATTCACAATGGTGAACGAAATCTACCGGCTGATGAAATCCGGCATGGCCAAACGCATTCTCTTCTTGGTCGATCGTCGCTCGCTTGCTGCTCAGGCGGTTCGAGCCTTCGCCTCATTTGAGGCCGATCATGGACTGAAGTTCGATAAGGTCTATGAACTTTATAGCCAGAAATTTCAAAAAGAGGATTTTGGGGAAGAAGAAAAGTTCGATCCGAAGGTGCTCCCATCTTCTTACCTGCTTTCTCCCAAACCAGGGAACGCGTTCGTTTATGTCTCGACGATCCAGCGAATGACGACCAACTTGTTTGGCCGCGAAGCTGTGTGGGGTGGCGAGGAAGAAATCGAGGAGGAAGCAGAGAAGATTGAGATTCCGATCCACGCTTTCGACCTGATCGTTGCCGACGAATGCCACCGCGGGTATACCTCGTCCGAAGCCGCAATCTGGCGGAAGACTCTTGACCACTTCGACGCCATCAAAATTGGCCTCACGGCAACACCTGCTGCGCACACGACTTCGTATTTCAAGGACATCGTATATCGCTACGAATATGAAAGGGCTGTGCGAGAAGATTTTCTGGTGGACTACGATGTCGTGAAGGTCAAATCCGACGTGCGCCTAAAGGGCATCTTCCTCAAAGAAGGAGAGGAAGTGGGTGTCGTGAATCCTGAGACAGGCTCGAAGAAAATGGACGTACTGGAAGACGAGCGGGAATTTGACAGCACCTCCGTCGAACATGACATTACATCGCCCGACTCCAACCGCAGAATCCTCGAAGAGATCAAGAAATACGCACTTGAACATGAGGAACGATACGGACGATTTCCCAAGACTCTGATTTTCGCTGTAAACGACCTGCCCCACACCTCACACGCAGACCAATTGGTGGATATTGCGAGGGATGTCTTTGGAAAGGGTGATGCTTTCGTCCAGAAAATCACCGGTAGCGCGACCGTGGATCGACCGTTGCAGCGTATCCGCGAGTTCCGCAACCGGCCGAACCCGGCGGTCGTGGTGTCCGTAGACATGATGACCACCGGCGTCGACATCCCAGACCTGGAATATATTGTGTTCCTTCGACCCGTAAAATCGCGCATCTTGTTCGAACAGATGCTAGGTCGTGGCACCCGCAGGGGAGAAAAGTTTCCCGACAAATCGCATTTCGTGGTCTTCGACTGCTTCGACGGCACCCTGTTCGAGTACTTCCGGCAGGCAACATCTATCACAGCAGAAGAGCCGGCCCCGCCGAATCGCACCTTGCATGAAATCATCGAAGATATCTGGGCCAACCGGGATCGCGACTATAACATTCGTTGTCTCACCAAGCGTCTCCTTCGCGTCGAGAAGGAAATGCACGGAGATGCCCGGAAAGATTTTGCTATCTTCTTGCCGGAAGGTGACGTTGGAGCCTTTGCAAAGAATCTTTACGGCAGCCTCAAAAACGACTTCACCGGAATCATGTCGCTTCTCAGGAATCCGGATTTCCAGCGTCTGCTTCCGGAATACAAGCGAAAGTCCAGGGTCTTCTTGGTATCGCACACAACCGAGGATCAAGTTTCATCCGAGTGGCTGATCAGAGGGCTGGACGGCAAGGAGTACAGACCAGAAGATTACCTTGTTGCATTTTCAGAATACGTGAAGTCGCATGTTTCCGATGTTCAGGCAATCGGCGTCCTGCTGAAACACCCCCAGGACTGGAATCCCGAGGTCCTGAAAGGGCTTCGCGACAAACTGGCCGCTACGCCGCAGCGATTCACGCAAGAGAATCTTCAGCGTGCCCACGAAATTCGGCATAAGAAGCCGCTGGCAGATATAATCTCGATGGTGAAGCACGCAGAGAACCAGCAGAGTCCGTTGCTGAACGCCGCGGAGCGAGTGGACAGGGCGTTCAAGCAAATCATCAAGGACCACACATTCAATCCGGAGCAGCTGAAATGGTTGGAACGCATCCGCACCCACCTTCAAGAAAACCTTTCGCTCGATCAAGAGGATTTCGAGAACCAGCCTGTGTTTGCTGATGTTGGTGGTTGGGGCAACGCCTCTAAGGTTTTCCAAGGTCGACTTCCAATTCTCATCAGGGAAATTAACGGGGCAATCGCAGCATGAGCGATATCGTTCAGAAACTCTGGGGCTTCTGCCACACGCTCCGGCACGACGGCGTCGACTATGGCGACTACATCGAACAGCTAACCTATCTCCTGTTTTTAAAAATGGCAGACGAGAAGGCAGTCGCTATCCCGAAAGGCTGCGATTGGAACACTCTGAAAGCTCTCTCGGGCACCAAGCTGACCGACCACTACAGTGAGGTGCTCCGTAAGCTTCGTGAATCTGAAGGACTGTTGGGCGCGATATTCACCCAGGCTAACTCGCGCTTCAACAACCCTGTAAACCTCAGGCGCCTGATCGACATGATTGATGAAGAGGAGTGGTCAGCCCTCGATGTCGATGTTAAGGGTGCAGCTTTCGAAGGGCTTCTGGAAAAAGCCGCTAGCGAAGGAAAGAAGGGCGCTGGTCAATATTTCACGCCGCGGCCATTGATCAAAACCATCTGTCGTGTCATGAAACCTGATCCTCGCGGGAAACAGGGATTCACCATTGCGGACCCAGCATGTGGGACAGGTGGCTTTCTCGTTTGTTCCTATGAATGGTTGGTGGATGTCAGCAAGGGAGTATTTGACCGCTCAGACGCACGTCGAATCCGCACGACTACCTATCACGGCCAAGAACTCGTGCCGCGGCCGCGCCGGCTCGCCCTCATGAATCTATACCTGCACGGCGTTGAACCCCACATCTACCTGGGCGACACCCTCTACGAGCCGGATCGAGGTGAACGCTACGACGTGGTCCTCACGAACCCACCATTCGGCACCAAGGGTGCGAATCAAGCTCCCGACCGTGACGACTTCACTATCGAGACGAGCAACAAACAACTGAACTTTGTCCAGCACGTAATGAACACCCTCAAGCCTGGTGGACGCGCTGCCGTTGTCCTCCCAGATAATTGTCTTTTCGAGGGCAAAGCTGGCGAGGTGTTTGAAATCCTGATGCAAGACTGCAATTTGCACACCGTCCTACGTTTGCCGCGCGGCACTTTCACTCCCTACAGCCAGGGCGTGAAGGCCAACGTCATCTTCTTCCAGAAGGGCCGACCAACGGAAGAAGTCTGGATTTTCGATGGACGTTCAAATGTGCCTGGAATCACAAAGAAGGATCGACCACTGACCAAGGACCACTTCAAAGAATTCGAAGAATCCTACGGCAACGATCCGAACGGTCAAAGCAAGCGAACCGACACCGGCGAGGCAGGACGATTCCGTAAATTCGCCCTGAACGAAATCAAAAAGCGCGACTACAAGCTCGACGTGACTTGGTTAAGGGATGAGTCATTGGAAGAAGACGGTGAACTGCCAGACCCACAGGATCTCGCGGCGGAAGCCATCACTGAACTCGAAGCCGTCGTGGATGACCTTCGCGAGATTGTCGCCCTTGTGGAAAAGGAAGCAGGCGTTGAGAGATGAACAACGGGCTGCCGGAAGGGTGGACTAAAACCAGACTCGGTGAAGTGGCTGAGAGCATCACCTATGGCTACACCGCGAAGGCTGCGACCACTGCAAAAGGTCCACGCTATTTGCGAATCACGGATATTCAAAACAATTCAGTCGATTGGGCTTCCGTCCCACCTTGTAGCATTGCAGCCAAACGAGTTCCCGCATATCAGCTCCGCAGCGGTGACTTGGTATTTGCGAGGACAGGTGCGACGACCGGGAAGAGCTTCCTAATCAACTCGTGCCCCGAGGCAGTCTTTGCGTCGTATCTCATCCGAGTCCGTCCTGCGACCAGTCTTGTGCCTGAATTCATTGCCCGATACTTTCAGTCTTCATCCTACTGGAATCAGATCTCGGAGAATATCTCCGGCTCAGCCCAGCCAAACTGCAATGCAACGAAACTTTCGTCTCTTATCGTGCCCATTCCTCCGCTGCCCGAACAGCGGCGGATCGTGGCGAAACTGGAGAAGTTGTTCGGCCAATTGGACGCCTGCCAGCACCGACTGGCGAAGCTCCCGACTCTGCTCAAACGCTTCCGCCAATCTGTTCTTGCCGCAGCCTGCTCCGGTCGCCTCACCGCCGATTGGCGAGAGGAGATCTCTACGAAGGTGACAGAAGATGCGGAGGATCTGCCGGATGGATGGTCTCCGTCATCGGTCGGCGATGTCCTTGAAAGTCTCAAATACGGAACGGCAACGAAATGCGACTACAAAAGCCGCGGCGCGCCAGTGCTCAGGATTCCAAACGTAGTCAGCGGAAAGATTGACCAAACAGACTTGAAGTTTGCTAATTTGCCCCCGAAGGAACTTAACCAGCTTCGCCTGATGCCTGGCGACATCCTCTTGATTCGCTCGAACGGGAGCGTGTCACTTGTTGGAAGATCGGCAATAGTGGGCGAGGGGCAAAAAGGCTTTGCCTATGCTGGTTACCTGATTCGGCTTCGCCCGAATCGAACGAGGATTGAACCAGAATTCCTCAATCTTGTTTTGGCCACCTACGACGTTCGATTACAAATCGAATTGGAGGCGCGCTCAACGAGCGGAGTGAACAACATCAACACCGAGGAAGTCCAGGCTTTGCATTTCCTGCTCCCTCCCCAGGCTGAGCAACAAGAAATCGTGCGGCGAGTGGAAAAGTTATTCGCGCTGGCCGACAGGATTGAAGCGCGATTTGCAGAGGGACAAAAGCGAGTAGACGGCATCACTCAGGCTATTCTTGCCAAGGCCTTTCGTGGTGAGCTTGTACCAACGGAATTCGAACTTGCCAAAGCCGAGGGGCGCTCTTTCGAATCCGCAGAAGAACTCCTGACCCGCATTCATACTGCCAGCGATGCGCGCCTGAGTGGCAACGGTTCCAAGCCAAGAAAACAGAGAAGCCAAAGCAAATGACTTGGCGTCCCGAAACCACTCAGCGCATAAATCAACGAGTCAGAGAGTTGATCGAGAATTTTGACGGCTGTTGTGATTCATTCGATGGAGCAAACCTCTTCACGGGGCCCAGTGCATATTTCCATTCAAAGACTCTCGCGCTACTTCGACAACACGCCTCCGTTCGTGACGCCATCCTCAACGACTCCTTTCTAGACTCTGTTTACTCAACTTTGACTGCATGGGGCATGCATCGAATGGGTCCGGGCAACACCAAAATCGTAGACTTTCCAGTGTTCGTCGAGAGCGTTAGATCGTTGCAGCAACCGATCCTGGAGCTATCCTCGCATACACTACTGGGACTCAAACCCGACGACGTCGAGAGCGTGAGTAAGCAGCTTTGGGCCGTAATTGCGGAATTAAAGATCGGGCCCGGTTCGACAAAGATTGTCGCCGGCTCTAAGGTGCTTCATCATCTGCTTCCGGAGCTTGTTCCGCCGATAGATCGACAATACACGATTCGATTTTTCTTTCATCACAAGAGTATGAATCAGGGAGATCAGATTGCTTTTCGAGAGATGTATCCGCGTTTCTGTGAGATAGCAAATCGGTGCAGCGAGAAGATCGGAGTACGACTAGGACGGGGAATGAACACGAGCACCAGCAAAGTGATTGACAACGCGATTGTTGGGTTTGTGTTGACTCGCTTAAAGCCTGAAGGCCGCGTGATTGAAGAGGATTGATGCGAACGCGATGTGGGAGCCAGTGGGGTGGGGCCAGGAGTCTACACTGCTGGACACCTACTTCTGAAGTCGAATCACGCCCACCGCAAGCGACCGCCGTTCCCGCTGGGACGAGATTGGCATCCAGCAGCTTCGTCCGTGTTAGCACTCGCCATGCTCACTCGAATGATTCAGTCATTTTCGACCCGGCGATTCTCTAACGTCTCCAATCTTTTAGCGATTTCATTGAGCTTTGGGACGACAGTGGCGTTCAGCGCTTTCGTTACGATGTTTTCAAGTCCAAATCCGAGTCTATCCAGCAAAGACAGACCCAATACGGCAGCAACAAACAGTCCAATCGCTTCCAAAAAGGGCTGCAAAATGTGTTGCCAGATAAGTTCCATTCGCCACCTCAGCGTGAATCAACGGGATACTATCACCAGCGAATAGGTTGCGAGCAAAAGAAAAGCCCGGCTTGCACCGGGCCTTCACAACCATTCGAGATTTGGAGTTGAACGACTATATCACAACGGCTATGTGAGTAGTTTAGGCGGAAGGAACGGCCCGGCGATGATTGCGTCGGGAATCATCACCTCAAAATGCTTCTCGCACCTTACACACTTAACTGATTGATGCGCCATTTGCCAGAACCCGGTTTTGGCTTGCATGTGCACGATCTGTTCTTGCAGGCAGTGATCGCAGGAAATAGTCATGGGGATGTAAGACGGCTTCATTTGTACTTGTGGCATGACCGACCTCCGGCATCATCCTGCAACTTTCGATTGTCGGCGTCAATCGAGAGCGATTACTTGTTACTTCGAATCACACCCACCGCAACTCCCCGCCGTTCCCGCTCCGGGAGTTTCAACCGCGCCTTCTCCGCTGCTGCTTTCGTCTTGAACGGCTTCGACAAAGGCGTGAACTCGCCATCGACATATTTGAAGAGTAGCCACTGTTTGATGATTTTGGGCATGCGGAATTTATAGCACAGGCAAGCGGCATTTAATTTGTGACCTGACCCCTTGGCCGTTGAAGACTAGGCAAGAACGTTCCCAAGTGACATTCTAAACAAGCATGGTAATTATCGTGAAAACGCGGGTAGACCTCTGGAAACAAATCTGGAGTTGGCCTGTCGTTGGTGTGGTTGTGCCTCTGGTCTTGGGTGGGGGTATTGCATTTACGACCTCCAGCCATCCGTGGCTTGCTGACGTTTTTTATTTGGCTGGCGGAATCTTGTTCATAGTGAAGTTCTTGACCTGGGAAGATGCTAGACAGTTAGACGCGGTGAAAAGACGTAACTCCTATGGGCTTGCCATCGGGCTAACATTGATCGTTCTTTGTGTTGCGATTTGGGGGAACCACAGGCTAAATGTTTCCGGCCAAGATGCGTCCAGAGTTGTTCAGTCGCCATCAGTAGGACACTCTCCCGAAACGACCGATGAAAACACTCCGAAAGTCGGAGCCGAGGTAAAAAGCGAAATAGCGAAAGACGAGAAACAACCAGCACAAGGGACGAAGGCTTCCATTCCACCGTCAAAATCAAAAGGCCAAACCAAGCAGCCTAAGGAGACGGTGAGTAGTCCGATTGATATACGGCAGCAATCATCCGGCCCAAACAGTCCGAACATCGCACAAGTCGGAAACAACAATCAGGCTATTATCAACCCGGAACCACCGGAGAAGAATTGGGTTATCACTGAAGATATTTGCAAGAAGTTGCTCGCCCCAATCAGAAGCACAGGCTCAATTAAGGTTTCAGTTGGCGCATTTATTTCCGACCCGGACGGAGCCAACGTAGTGAGTCAGTTAAATAGGTGCCTTCCATTGGTCCCAGGGTGGAGCGTTACAGGAGCAGTTCTACCACCCGTTCCAGAAGCGGTGACGGTGGTTTCATCTGCTGAAAATGAATCCATCGCCAGGACCTTGCAAGATGGGCTGAAATCGGTTGGTTTTGACGCCAACCTCCGAACTATTCCCAACTCCCCGGACATAGAGATTTGGATTGGAAAGCGTGCCCTTAAGCAGCCGTAGTTCTTGTTAGCTTCCGCGCAGCCAGGATGGTTGCGGCAAACAGAATGGCAAACTTTCTCTTCTCAGTCATTTCGTCGCACTGTACGTGGCTTTGTATCTCGCGAGTCTGTTTGTCCAAATCTTTCGCATGTAGTTCATTGTTGCGTCAGGGTCGGGCTTCGGGTCGCGGGGAGAGATAGACAAAACCGCTACGGAAGGAAGGCTGGGTTCAGGTGCTTTCGTGATTTTGGCCATGAGGAAAGCGTATAGCTCGGTGACTTCGCCACAGTCTGGACACTTCAACGTAATTTTGCTGCAAAGATGGTAGTGACTTGGAAGAGGTTCTGGCCAGATCACACAGAAATAGTGCTCGCAATACGGACACACGAACGAATCGTAGCTTGGCATTTGGAACTCCTGCATCGGATTAAGTTGCAGGTAGGTGCGACGGGAGCACCAGTTTACTTCGTTTTCGGCAAACAGTGTGGTGATCGGGTGGGCGAGGTACTGGAACCC
>Ga0070765_100001125_pt1 | contig 16049 bp, 14 predicted proteins | sample HubBroMetageWFT5_FD_71516 | JGI IMG/M metagenome (GOLD analysis project Ga0070765, IMG submission 71516) | Warmed and freeze-thawed soil microbial communities from the Hubbard Brook experimental Forest, New Hampshire - Hubbard Brook CCASE Soil... | ecosystem: Environmental > Terrestrial > Soil... | reverse complement strand
TGCGGTCCGATCGGGCAGCCGGGGCTGGTCAGCGTGTAGGTCACCCGCACGGTCGGGCCTTCGATCTCGACGTCGTAGATCAGCCCTAGCTCGACGAAATCGAGCCCCAATTCGGGGTCGATGACGTCGCGGAGGACGTCGGTCACATCTTCGACAGTTGCCATCTCGTGAGAGTTTAGGAGGTTGCGAGAGTTGGCCCTTGCGGACACTGCACCAGTTTGTATAAGTTTTGCGGCATCGTCGACTTCGATGAACACTCCGCCACTCTGCGGGTTTGCGGAGATGAGGACCGGTCAACGCAGGGCGGCCGACGGCGTGCGATGACGCGCGCGCTCCGCTCGCAGACGGACGTGATCGTCGACCTGACCGACCTGGCGTTCGCCGACTCGTCGGTGATGCTCGACCTCGCGGTCCTGGCGCGGCGGTTACGCGCCAAGGGACGGGAGATCCTGGTTCGCGGCGCCCAGCCGCAGGTCATGATGCTGATCAAGCACGTCGGCCTTCACCGCCTGCCGGCGGTCCGGTTCGAAGGCGCCTCCCCGGCGTTCGCCTGAATTCGTTCAGCTAGGCACGGCCTCGTGCTCGACGCGCTCCGGCATGACGCTACTCGCCTCCGTGGCGGGCTCGCGCAGCAGCTCGGCAACGTCTGAGCCTTCCTCGCCGAACCGCGGGAAGCGCTTTCCCTCGGTCTCGCCGATCGCCACAAGCTGCTCCCCGACCGCCCGCATGTCCTCGATCAACCGCCGGCGCTCGCGCCAGACCGTCTCGGCGCTGCGAGCCAGCTCGCGGGCGCGCAGCTCAGCCGACTCGCGCATCTCGTCGGCGTCGCGGCGCGCGGCGGCGAGCGTCTCGTCGGCCTCGCGCTGGGTGGTGGTGCGGAGCTGTTTGGTTTCGCGCGCGGCCTTCTCGCGGAGATCGGCGACCTCGCGGTCAGCGGTGGCCCGCAGCTCGGCGACATCGTGGTCGGCCGTCTCGCGGAGCGCGGCGACGTCGCGGGCGGCGGCTTCGCGCTGGTCGGCGACCTCGCGCTCGGCCGTCGCGCGCAGGTCGCCGGTCTCCTGGGCGGCTGCCTCGCGCATCTGGGCCGCCTCCTGCATAGCGGCGTCGCGCGCCTCTGCCGCCCGGCGCAGCGCCGACTCGTGGAGGTCCTGGCTCTCGCGCTCGGCCTGCTGGAGCCGGTCGTCCGCCTTGGCGCGCGAACGCGCGGTGATCTCCTCGGCGGTCTGGTGGGCGCGTTGGAGGATGTCGCGAGTCTCGTCGCTCACCTCATCCAGGGCGTGCCGGACCGCGGCCTCGGGCGAGGAGGACATCTCGAGCTCGGTGATCAGGCGACTCATGCGCTCGACATAGCGGTCGACGGTCGTCCGGTCGTAGCCGCGCAGCGCCACCGGGAACTCGACCGACCGCGCGTCCTTGAGGATCCTCTCGCGGTCGGCCGCCGACAGGACCCGGCTTGAGCCGAACCGGCGCGTCTGGCGCTCGTCCTCCCGGGCGTGCGCGCCGACGAGCTCGGCGGCCTGGGTCTCGACCTCGGGCGAGATCTCCGACCCCTTCTTTCCGTTCTCGGTCCCCGTGTCGGTACGCGCCATGACCAAACGCTCCCTTCCTCGCTTGTCAGTCGGGGCGTCGGGTGGCAGGTCACACGCGCCCCCTCAGCATCAACCTACCCCCCTGGTCAAGGGTGGTTGAGGGTTGAGGAGGATTAGCCACAAGCTAGGCTCTTGACCATGATCTTCTTGCTTGTTTTCGTCGTCTGGGTGGTCGCGGAGGTGTTTGTGGCGATCCAGGTCGCCCATGCGATCGGAGCGCTTGCCACCGTCCTGCTCCTCCTCGTGAGCTGGCCGCTCGGCTGGTGGGCGTTGCGCGCCCAGGGTCGCGCCGCCTGGCGCCGACTCGGAGCCGCGGTGTCGGAGGGACGCTCCCCCGGCCGCGAGGTGCTCGACGGCGTGCTCGTGCTGCTCGGCGGCCTGCTGCTGATCGTGCCGGGGTTCATCGCCGACGCCCTCGGAGTGCTCGCGCTGTTCCCGCCGACGCGCGACCTGATGCGCCGCGGGCTCGCTCGCAATGTCCAGAGCCGGCTGGTCGTCCAGGCGACGCGGTTCACCGGCGCCTCGCGGCCATACGATGTCGACTCGACCGCAACCGACGTCGATCAGCCGCACCTCCATCCATGACCCCTCCCCCGTCCGCCCTTCGGACGCTCGCGTTCGGCGACCTCGAGCGCGCGATCTGGGGCGCTGCCTGGGTTCCCGTCGACGACGGCCCGGCGTTGACGGCGCTCGGAGCCGACGGCTCGGTGACTTTTGGTTCCGGTCTGCGGTACTCGGTCGATGAGGACGGTGGCGAGTGGCGCGTCGACGGTGACGGCACGGTTCTGACCGTCTCTCCGGTCGGCGATCCTGTGGGGGTGGCCGCGACCGACGATCACGTCGATGGCTTCGACCAGTTGTGTCGCGTCACCGGCCGGTTCCAGCTCGGCGGCGCCGAGGTTGAGGTCGAAACCCTCGGGCTGCGCAGTTCGCGTTCAGGAGGATTCGATCTCGGGAAGCTCGAGTCCGTGCGTGCGGTCTCGACGTGGTTCGAGCCCGACGAGGGACTGGCGCTGATGGCTTTCCGGGCCCGGAAGGCGAAGGGCCACGACGGGGACGTCCTCACCGCCGCGGTGCTTGGCACGAAGGCTTCGGCCGCGGCCGAGGATCCGCGGCTGTCGACGACGTATGACGCCGGCGGATGGCCGGTCCGCGCCGGCCTCGAGCTGTGGATCGCCGGCGAGGACGAGGATGAGCAGTATCCGCGGCGCGCGTCCGGCGAGGCTACGGGCGCCCACGCCGAGTTCGCCGACGGCGGCCTCGAGCTTCAAGTCGAGCCGTTCCGGTGGCACAGCCACGGCCGCGACGGAGCCGGGATGTACATCCTCGCCCGGCGGCGATGAACCGGGTCGAGGCGATCATCAGCGACTTCGGCGGGGTCCTGACCTCGCCGTTGCTGGATGGGTTCACCGGTGTCATGGAGTCGTCCGGGATCTCGCTCGAATCGCTCGGCAAGGCGATGGTGGCGATCGCCGAGCGGCAGGAGTCGAACCCGTTGTTCGAACTCGAGACGGGCCGCATGACCGAGGCCGCGTTCATGGACGCGCTGTCCGAGCAGCTCTCCGCCGACCACGGCAGCGATGTCGAGCTCGACGGCTTCGGCGAAAGATACTTCCAGCACCTACAACCCAACGAGCGCATGATCGAGTACATGCGCGAGCTGCGCGGGCGCGGATACAAGATGGCCATCTGCACCAACAACGTCCGCGAGTGGGAAGCGCGCTGGCGGGCGATGCTCCCGGTCGACGAGATCTTCGAAGTGGTCGTCGACTCGGCGTTCGTCGGCAGCCGGAAGCCCGAGCCGCGGATCTACGAGATCACCCTCGAGCGGCTCGGCGCCGCCCCGGAGATGACGCTGTTCATCGACGATGTCGAGGTCAACTGCGAGGGCGCGCGCAAGCTTGGCATCGGCGCAGTCCGGTTCCGATCGACCGAGCAGACGATCGGCGAGATCGAGGCTGCGCTCGGTGAAGCCTGAGACGGCCACGGCGATCCTCGAGATCGCCAGCAACGCATTCGTGACCCTCGACGCCGGCGGGCGCGTGCTCGAGTGGAACCGCCGGGCGTACGAGCTGTTCGGATACTCGCGCGAGGAGGCCCTCGGCTCCGAGCTCGCCGAGCTGATCGTCCCCGAGCGCTACCGAGAGGGCCACCGGGAAGGGCTGCGGCGGGCTGCCGCCGCGAGCGAGACGGACGCGATCACCGCCAGCCTGATCGTCGAAGCGGCGCGGCGGGACGGCCGCGAGCTCCCGGTCGAGGTATCGCTCACGGTCGTGCGCGACCGCGGCGAGCCCACCTTCCACGCCTGGATCCAGGACGTGTCGGAGCGAACGCAACTTCTGCGCGAACTGGACGCGCAGCTACGGGGACGCGATCCCGGTTTCGGCCAGATCCTCGATGCGCTGGCCGAGGCCGTGACGATCCGCGATCCCCACCATCACATCCTCTACGCCAACCGGGCGGCCTTCGAGTCGATGGGCTTCTCCTCGCTTGAGGAGATGCAGCGCCGGCCGCCCCACGCCATCTTCGACGACTACATCGTGCACGACGAGCACGGCCACGAGCTCACGATGGACTCGATCCCGTCGGTCCGCCTGCTCGCCGGGGAGCGGGCGGAGCCGCTGCTCATGCGCACCACCAACCGTTCCACCGGAGAAGTTCGCTGGCAGCTGCTGAAGTCCGCGCCCCTGAACGGCGAGGACGGACAGCCGGTGGCGGCTGTCACGGTTATCGAGGACGTCACCCGCGAGCGGATCGCCGAGCTTCACGACCGGTTCCTCGCCCGCGCGTCCGAGATCCTGATGTCCTCGATCGACTACGAGGAGACCCTGCGGAACGTGGCCTGGCTGGCGGTCCCTGAGATTGCCGACTGGTGCGCGGTCGAGCTGGTCGATCACCGCGGCAGTCGCCAGCGAGTCGCGGTCGCGCATCACGACGCGTCCAAGCTCGAGCTCGCCGAAGAGGTCCGCCGATTCGAGCCCGCGGAGCTCGATCCCAACAGGGGCGTCGGGCGCATCCTGCGGACCGGGCAGTCCGAGCTCTATCGGGACATCCCCGACGATGTGCTGGCGAGAGCCGCCGTCAACGACGAGCACCTGTCGCTGTTGCGGTCGATCGGGTTCCGCTCGGTGCTGCTCGTGCCACTCCGCGCCCGCGGGCGGACCTTCGGCGTAATGACGCTTGTTACCGCTGAGTCGATGCGGCGGTTCGAGGAGGCTGACCGGGAGTTCGCCGAGCAGGTCGCCGGCCGGGCGGCGATCGCCGTCGACAACGCACGGCTCGCCACCTCTCGCCGAGACACCGCCGACACGCTTCAGCGCAGTCTGCTGCCGGACGTGGTCCCCGGAATCGAGGGGTGGGACGTCGCGACGCTCTACCGCGCCGCCCGCGACGCCGAGGAGGTCGAGGTCGGGGGCGACTTCTACGACTTCTACGAGGGCGACGACGGTTGGATCGTCGTGCTGGGCGACGTCACGGGCAAGGGCATCGAGGCGGCCGCGCTCACGTCGCTGGTGCGCCACGGCGCCCGCTTCCTCAGCAAGTACGAGCGGAGCCCGAGCCAGATCCTCGTCGGCCTCAACGAGGCGCTGAGGGAGCAGCCGGGGCTGTGGCTGTGCACGGCCGTGTGCGTCCGCCTCGAACGCGGGCGGGCGGTGGTCGCATCGGCCGGTCACCCCGGCCCGCTGGTGGTGCGGGATGACGGACGAGTGCGCGAGATAGGGGCGGTCGGTCCGATCCTTGGCGCCTGGACGAGCGAGCCGTCGGTCGATCGGGTCGTCGAGGTCGCGGCCGACGAGACGCTGTTGCTGTACACCGACGGTGTGATCGACACGCTTGGAGCGGACGAGCGCTTCGGCACCGAGCGGCTCAAGCAGCTGGTGTCGGCGAACGCCGCCGAGACGCCGGAGCGGCTACTGGCCGAGCTTGCCGCTGGCCTCGACCGTTTCCAGGTCGGGCGGCAGGCCGATGACACAGCGGCGCTGGCGTTGCGGCCTTTGGGGGTTGGTGGCGGGGTGCCGGCTCACCCCACGCACGGCGCGGGCGCTTCTCCTAATCTTCCGGTCACATGAGGTAAGGCGGCGCGGTGGGTTCCCTGCCCAACTTCCGACTCGAAACGCAGGAAGACGATTTCAGGACCACGATCAAGCTCGGTGGAGAGCTTGACAGTGCTTCTTGCTCCGAGCTCGTGGGCGCGTTCGAGGCCGCGATCCCCGCCCTCGGCGGTCGCGACCTGGTGATCGACCTCGGCGAGCTGACGTTCATCGACTCCTCCGGCATGCGGGCGATCATCATGATCGAGCGTCGCACCCGCGAGGAGGGCATCGCGCTCGGGCTCACGCGGCCGCCGGCGGCGGTCACCGAGCTCCTCCGGATCACCGGCATCACCGGGCGCGTAGAGCTGACGCCGAGCCCCGGCGATTTCTCGGCCGTGGAGCCATTCGTCGAACGGATCGACATCGAGCTCGACCGCGCCCCCGATGCGCCGGCCCGGGCGCGTGCCGAGCTCCGTCAGGCGATCACCGGGCGCCTCTCAGAGCAGGACGTCGCGACGGCCACGCTCCTGACCTCCGAGCTCGTGACCAACGCCGTGATCCATCCGGCCCTGAGCATCGGCGGCGCGGTCGGGCTCCGGATGACCGTGTTCGTCGACCGCATCCGGGTCGAGGTCACCGATCCTGGCTCCGGCTTCGACGCGGCCCGCCTGCCGCCGGCACGACCCGGCGAGCCGGGCGGACACGGCCTGTTCGTCGTCGACGGGCTGGCTAGTCGCTGGGGCACGGCGCCGGGCGACGCCAGCGACGCCAGCGACGCCAGCGACGCCGACGCGTTCTGCGTCTGGTTCGAGCTCGACGCCGACCTCGAGGAGGCCGGCGATCAAGCGGCTCAGTTCTCTACGCCCAGCCGATCCCAGCAGTACAGCTCGAGGCACTCCTTGGCGAGCTCGACGCAACGCGCCTCGGAGAGCCAGGGCAGCACGGTGTCGAACGCCTGATCCTCGCCCACGCCGGCCTCGAACGCCTCCTCGCCACGGAAGCCGGCGGCAATCTTCAGCGCCTCGCGCCGGTGGTCGCCGAGCGATGGGAAAACGTTGACCAGGAACTCCCGGTTGGGGAGCGGATGCCCGACCTCGAGCGAAGCGTGCCACGCCGCCAGCAGCGACAGGTCATGCTCGTCCAGGTCGGCGAGCGCCTTCGCGTAGTGCGATTCGAGCTCGGATTCGGGGATCTCGTCCACCCACGCCCGAACCACTTCTCCGAGAATCTGGCGACGCGCCTCGCGCCCCACCGACTCGGCGATCACGCGGATAGCGTCCTGAGGTTCGATGAAGCAGAGTGACATTGCGGCTCCGGTAAGGGGATGCGGACGCCGCAGAAGGTAGGCGGTCGACCGGACGTAACCGGTTCTTGACCGCTCTGTGCGCTACTTGACCGTGACGGTGAGCGTCGGCGAATTCGAGCGGTTGTTGCGGGCGTCGGCCGGCAGCACCGCCCTCAGCTTGATCGCCCCGGCGTGCATGAATTTATGCGAGAGCTTGTAGGCGGAGGCGTGGGTCAGCCGCGGCCGGCCGATCACGGCCCACGTTCCCCCGCGGCGCTGCTCGATCAGCAGGACCTGGCCCGCGTGCGACGGCGTGACTTGTCCCGACAGCGCCACCGCCTGCCCTGCCGTCACCGTGTGGGAGGCGGAGGCCAACCCGACGAGCGCGTTGACCTTTTGCGCGAGCGTCGGGCTCGTCAGACCGTTCGAGGTCACGTACCACTGCTGGTCGGCATTGACCGACCCGGTTTTCATCGTAAACGTGTACTGGCCCGCGCTATCCGTCGTGGTCTGTGCGAGCTGATGGAAGCTCGACTGGCCGGATAGCTCTCGCCACAGCACGACCTGGGCGCCGGATGCTGGATTGCTGGTCAGCCCGCCTGAAATCACGACTTTCCGCCCCGCCGTCGAAGGATCGGGCGACGCCGCGATCGACAGACCTCCGGATGGGCAGGTCGTCGTGCAGCACGTGGTCCCGGTCGTGCAGCACGTCGTCCCGGCTGTGCAGCACGTCGTCCCGGCCGTGCAGCAGTTGGTCCCGGACGTGCAGCAGGGGTTGCTCGCCTGCGGGCAGCACGGAACGTACTGGGCGCTGGCGCGCGCCTTGGCGTTGGTCGGGAGCGGGCAGCACGGAACCACGGTCGGCTGTCCATGCGGCTGCGGGCACAGGATGTGCGGAACGCTTCGGGCCGTGCCGGCAGCGCCGGCGGGACCAGGCGCCGCGATCACCAGCAACGAGGCGACGAGGATGAAAAGCGACGACGGGAAGATCAGGCGGCGCATCGCAGAAACCGGCACTCAAGTACCCGGATTTGTGAAGCCTAACGCACTTTTTTGTATCCGGCGGGGTCAGAGCGCGAGCGCCGGGGCGCCGCCGGCGAGGTCAGAGAGCCCGCGCCGGCGAGGTCAGAGTGCGAGCGCCGCGGACACGCGGGCGAGCGTTTCCGGATCGGGGTCGGTGTCAGCCGGCACGCCGAGATGGACCCGCTCGCCCCGCTGCCAGTTGTGCAGGCCGAGGTCGAGCGCCTCGAGCGGGAGGGCCGACGCCTGGGCGAGATCGGACGCCCGGCGCTCGAGCAGCAGGGGGTCCCCGATCCCGAACGCGCGCTTGGCGCCAACCGTGACGTCGTTCGCGCCACCGAGGACGAGCGAGGCGGCGTCGATCTCGTAGACCCCGAGTCGCCCGAGCGTGACGAGCAGGTCGTACCGAGCGTCGCGATGCAGGCCGGGAAGCGCCAGACGCTCGAACGCGCGCGCGAACCGCCGCTCCGGAGACCACGCGGCGTCGCCGGTGTACGCGGACGCCTGCGAGCCCGACCGCGCGGCCCACGCCCGGTAGGCCTCGAGTGTCCTCGTACCGCGCGAGGGGTCATGGGCGGTGCGCGGGCCGAGCCGCACTTCCTCGAGCGCCGGCAACTCACCCGAGGCCCACGACGTCCGCACGCGCTCGATCTCCGCGAACGGGTCCTCGTCCTCCAGCGGGCACAGGTAGGCGATCAGGAACGCCAGCCAGCTGCGCTCTTCGATCGCGCCGGCCGCGTCCGCGACCTCGGCGTACCGCCCCGGCGGTTCCTGCTCGAGCAGCTTCAGGCGAGTGTCGGCGAACGCCAGCTCCTCGGCGAGCCGCGTCGCATCCTCGGTCGACTTCAGTCCGATCACAAGCGGCGAGCCGTAGCCGTCGTCGGCGCCTCGCGCCACCCGGCGCACCGTCAGTCCGCGGCCCGACCCTCCCGACCGCGAGCCGCCGGACCGCCCCGCCGATCCCGCGCGTGCCCGGCTGGGCCGCGGCGTACTCTCGCGCGGTTGGGTGGTACGTGGCGCGCTCGAGGTGACGATCGGCCGCAGCTCGACCGACTGCTCCTTCGAGCAGATCGGGCAGTTCTGGATTAGGCGGTTGTGGCGGCAGAAAGTCGGCACACCGTCAGCCTAGCTTGCCGGCGTCGCTGCTAGCCGCCGGCCGGGTTTGCGTGTCGCCCTGGGCGGCCGGCGGGCAGGTTTGGGTTATCGCGCTGGGCGGCCGCGGGCGGGTTTGGGTTATCGCGCTGGGCGGCCGCCGGGCGGGTTTGGGTTATCGCGCTGGGCGGTCGGCGGCGCGGTGTGTCGCTCACGGTGCGTCCGCGCCTTCGCCCGGTTCCCGCACCGCTCCATGCTGCACCACGCGCCCGAGTGGTTCTTGGTGTGGTCGTAGAAGACCCACGCGCAGGTGTGGTCGCGGCACGCCTTGAGGCGGCTCCAGGTCCCCTGGGCGATCGCGTCATGGACGATCGCCAGCAGGCGTCCGAACGCGCCGTCCACCCCGGCTGCGTCGGGTACGAGCGACGCGCCGCCGTCGTCTTCGAAGTGGAGCCGCAGCCGAGCGCGACGAGCGGTGGCGTCGAGTATGCGGCTCGCATCCGCCGGCGCGCTCTCTCCGACGTTGTGTGCAGCCAGCACCTCCCGGAGCGCCTCCCGAAGTTCGATCGCGCAGGACAGGTCAGCGCGAGTCGCCCTCAGGCCGTCCGGCGCGAGGCCCTCAGCCACGAACCAGTCGTCCATCGCCGCCGGATCGGTCAGAAGCTCCGTCCCGCGGCCGATCTGGCGCGTGTTGACGAACCTCCTGACGCGCTCGAGCTCGCCAGGAGCTGATCGCTGCTTACTCATAACCAGTAATCCTAGTAAAGCGGTTACGAACCAGCTAACATATTTTGGCGGTTATGGAAGCTCGTCAGCCCGACGTCATCCTCCGACTCGCGGAAGCCACCGACACCCGCCGGCTACGGATCCTGGCCCAGCTGGACAGCGCCCCGGCCCCGAGGGGGCCGATGCTGATCGCCGAGGTCGAGGGCCGCCTGCGCGCGGCGCTCCCGCTCGACGGCGGCGAGCCGATCGCCGATCCGTTCCGTCGCTCGGCGGATCTGGTCGAGCTTCTGCGGACACGCGCAGCGCAGCTGACCGGACCCGAGCGGCGCCGGCGCGGGCCGCTAGCCACTACCCTCTCGGCGCTTGAGCGCCGAACCGCCGACCTTCGATCTCCAAAGCCACTCGCTCCACTCTGACGGAGCACTCGAGCCGGGCGACGTCGTGGCCACCGCCGCGCAGGCGGGCGTCGAGCTGCTCGCGCTCAGCGACCACGACACCGTCGACGGAGTTCAGGCCGCCGCCGACGCCGCCGCCGCGGTCGGGGTCCGTCTCGTGCCGGCCGTCGAGATCTCCTCGGTCGACCGCAACAAGCAGGACCTGCACGTGCTGGGTTATCTCGTCGATTACCACGATCGCGTGTTGCGCGAACGCCTGAGCGCGTGGCGCCAGGACCGCGAGCGCCGCGCGGAGGCCATGGCCGATGCCCTCCGCGAACTCGGATACGAGTTCGACGATTCCGAGATCGCACGGCGCCGGGCGGAGGGAAAGCCGATCGGCCGCCCCCACATTTCCGACGCCGTCGTCCGCCACCCCGGGAATTCGCAGCGGTTGCACGACGAGGGCCTGGCCGAGCGCTCGGCCTTTCTCGAGGCGTATCTGATCGACGGCAAGCCGGCGTTCAAGCCGCGGACGACACCCACGATCACCAAGTCGATCGAAGCGATCCACGACGCGGGCGGGGTCGCGGTCTGGGCCCACCCGTTCTGGGACATCTCCCATCCGCCCGAAGTTCTCGAGGCCATCGATCGCTTCCGAGGCTGGGGGCTCGACGGCGTCGAGTGCTTCTACGCCACCCACACCCGCGAGCAGACCGAGCTCCTCGCCGACCGGTGCGCCGAGCTCGGCCTGCTGACCACGGGCTCGTCCGACTTCCACGGTCCGGCCCACAAGCTGTTCTCGCGGTTTCGCGCGTTCAGTACCTACGGCCGCGAGCCGGTGCTCGGCCCGATCGCGGGCTAGGTGGGCGGGCGGCGCCGGCGCGCGCGACCATCCATATCACCTGCAAAACCTGCCATTCGGCGCGATCGTGGTCGACCGCGGCAGACGGCGCACGTGGGGCATGCGCGCCCTGCCACGGTCCCCGGGCAGCGCGTCGAATGTCAGGGTTTGCATGCCGGGGGACCACCGCGCCATGACCACACCGCCCGCCCGCCACCGCCCGCGGCCAAAGCACCACCGCGCCACGACCACACCGCCCGCGCGCCACCGCCCGCGGCCAGAGCGCCACCGCACCCTCAGGTGCCCGCCTTGACGTTCGTCGGCGACCGCGCCCGGCAAACGCCCGGCGACCCTACCGCGGCTCCCCCAAAACCCCCCGCGCCCGCAACTCCATCACGAGGTTCTCCACCAGGTCGTCCAGCGGGTGCTCACACGGCCGGAGCTCCATGTCGGCATTCTTCGGCGTCTCGTACGGCGCGTCCACGCCAGTGAACCCGGTGATCTTCCCGCCCCGCGCCCGCGCGTACAGCCCCTTGGGATCGCGCCGCTCGCACTCGTCGAGCGGGGTGTTGACGAACACCTCGAGGAAATCGAGCTCGCTGCCCTCGTGAATGCTGCGCGCGAGCTGCCGGTCGACCTCGTACGGGCTGATCACGCTCACGATCGCGACCGCCCCCGAATCGGCGAACAGGCTGGCCACGTGAGCCACTCGCCGGATGTTCTCGGCGCGATCGACCGGATCGAAGCCCAGATCGCTGTTGAGCCCGTAGCGGAGGTTGTCGCCGTCGAGCCGATAGACCCGGTACCCGTCGCGCGCGATTCGCTCCTCCAGCGCCGCGGCGATCGTCGACTTGCCGGCGGCCGGGAGGCCCGTCATCCACACCGTGGCGCCGCGCTGGCCGAGCAGGGCCCACCGGGCTCCGCGCGCCAAACGGCTCCGATCCCAGGTGACCTCTCCGCGGCGCACGTCCGGGTTCTCGATGTGCGCCTCGATGATCATGCCGGCGCCGACGGTCGCGTTGGTGGCCTCGTCGATCAGGATGAAGCTGCCCGTCGTCCGGTTACGACGGTATTCGTCGAAGATCATCGGCACGGTCGTGCGCAGCCGGATCCGGCCGATGTCGTTGAGCCCAAGCTGGCTCGCCGAAGCGTCGCGGTGCAGGGTATTGACGTCGATCCGGTAGCGCACCTCCTCGACGACCGCGCGCGCCGAGCGGGTGGTGTGCTTGATCGCGTAGACGCCGCCGGCGACGATCGGGGCGTCGGCCATCCAGCACACGATCGCCTCGAGGTTGCGATCGACCGTCGGCCGGTTGTGAGGGCGGCAGATCGTGTCCCCGCGTGAGATGTCGAGGTCGTCCTCGAGCCGCAGCGCGATCGACATCGGCGCGCACGCCTCGGCCAGCGGTCCGTCGAAGCTCTCAACCGACGCGATGCGCGTCTCGTCGCCCGATGGCAGCACGACCACTGGATCACCGGCCCGGAACACGCCGGCGGCGATCTGACCGGCGTACGCGCGGTAGCCGCGCGTACCCCGCCCCGAGTCCGCCACCAACCCCGCGCCCGGCCAGATTGGCGGCTCCGGGGCCGGGGCTGAGCCGGGGCTCGTCCTGATCACCCACTGAACGGGAAGCCGGCAGTCGATCAGGTTGCGGTCGGAGGAGATGTGGACGTGCTCGAGGTGGTAGAGGAGCGCGGGCCCCTGATACCAATCCATCTCCTCGGACCGCCCGACCACGTTCTCGCCGCGAACGGCCGAAATCGGGATGAAGGTCACATCGGTCGTCTCCAGCCGCGCGCAGAACTCGCGGAAGTCCTGTGCGACCTGCTCGAACCGCGCTTCCGAATAGTCGACCAGGTCCATCTTGTTGACGCACACGACGAGATGTCTGATTCCGAGCAGCGAGGCGATGAACGCGTGACGCCGCGTCTGCTCGACGACGCCCTGCCGCGCGTCGATCAGAATCACCGCCAGGTCGGCCGTCGACGCGCCGGTGACCATGTTCCGCGTGTAGCGCTCGTGGCCGGGGGTGTCGGCGATGATGAACTTGCGGTGCGGGGTCTGGAAGTAGCGGTAGGCGACATCGATCGTGATCCCCTGCTCGCGCTCGGCCCGCAGGCCGTCGGTCAGCAGCGAGAGGTCGAGCCCGCGCGCGCCGTTGCGCCGCGCGGACGCGGCCCGCAGGGCCTCGAGCTGATCGGTCAGGATCTGCTTCGAGTCGTACAGCAACCGGCCGATCAGGGTGCTCTTGCCGTCATCGACCGAGCCGGTGATCACCAGTCGGAGCATCGCCGTCCCCGGGGCCTGCTCGAGCGTCGCCGGCGCCACTTGCCGTGCACCGCTGGTTGTCATGGCGCCGACCGTACAACAGCCAACGGATACGCGCCCCGAGGCTCTAAGAACTCGCTCATCGCCGATAACAACACTGCCGGACTACCAAAAGAGTTCAAGCCCCGACCGCCATCCCCTCCTCGCGCCGGTGCGCCTTGCCGCGCGCGATCACCTCCCTGAAGCTCCGGAACCGGAAGATCAGCACGAGCGCCGCGAACCCGCACGCCGTGGTCAGCACGGCCGTCGCGATCTGCTGCCCAACCGAGAATGAGGCCACGTACTGATTGTGGGCGAAGATCGTCAGCAGCAGCGCCTGCTGGACGCCGGCGCCGCCCGGCGTGAACGGGAATACGGACGCCACCACCTGCACCCCGAGCACCAGCAGCGCGTTGCGCACCGATCCGCCGATGTGGAACGCGTCCAACAAGAACCAGTACGCCGCAAACCGCGCGATCCAGCTCGCGAACTGCCACGCCGCCATGTCCCGGCGGTAGCGCGGCCAGTCGCGCAGGATCGCGAACCCCTGCCGCACCCGTTCCCAGAACGCCTTGACCCGCGCTGAGAGGAGCGCGAACGCCACCAGGAAACCGACCGCCAGCACGGTCAGCAGGAACAACGTGAAGCGCACGTGCGACGCGAAGAAGCTGATGTCGAACGCGGGTAGCTTCGAGAAGTCCGGAGGCTTCGGGAACACCCCTTGGGTGAACGCGAAGCACATCACGAGCAGGCCCATGAACCAGTCGAAGATCACCCCGGTCGAGAGCGCCGAAGCGACGGTCGGATAGGAGCTCTCGGGAATCGCCATCCGGGTCAGGTACAGCTGAGCGATGCTTCCGCCTCCGAGCGGGAACACGTTGTTGATCGCGTAGCCGACCATGTAGGCGCCCCACACGTCGCGCCAGCGGATTCGCGTGCCCGGATAGGCCGCCCGGAGCGCGCCCCAGAGCGCCCGCGAGCGCAGCAGCAGGTACACGGCGTACAGCGCCAGCCCCACCAGCAGCGCGAACCAGCTCAGGCTGGTGAGCTGCGACAGGAACGTTCCGGCCGAGTTGATCAGGTGGGTGATCGTCGAGCCGACCGAGGCGTGGTGTTGGACCCCACCCTCGCCGCTCGCCGTCACCGCCGCTCCCGCGAGCGCTAGCGCTGGCATGCGCTCCATTATGGGCCGCGAGGTCCCGGTCACCCCCGAGACCGCGTTCACCCCCGGGAACGCAGGCATTAAAGAGCCCGGGGGGCCCAGATCCATCTGGGCCCCCCGGAGAGTCAGGGAAGTGGGGGCGCAGTTCCCTGACCGACAGGGGCGAGTTTCCCCGTCCCAAGCTCTGTCTAAACCTAAATTTCCCTCGCAGGCCGCTCCACCACGCGAATCGCGCCGCTAACACTACCATTCCCACGTGTAACCGAGGTCAAACGTAGGGTATCGGAACTGTTGGTTTTGAACCCTCGGGACAAACGTTCACAACCGGTTAGCGGCCCTGCGCGCCGGGGCCGGTAAAGAACTCCTCGCCGGCCCGCACCGTGCCCGCAGCCTCGGCCTCGTGACGCAGCGTGCGGTCGGCCTCGCCGCTCCATGCGCCGATCGCCAGCATCTCCCGGTCGGCGTCCATCGGACTGCCACCGAGGTCGTTGTTGACGACCCGGGCGCACTTCCGTCCCTCGGCGATCGCGGTGACGATCAGCGACTGCCCGATCCGGGCGTCGCCGCACGCGTACACGCCGTCCACCGACGAGCGGTAGGTCATCTCGGTGCGGATGTTTCCCCGCTTGTCGAGCTCGAGATCGAGGTCCCCGACGGGCCCGCCCCGCTCTGGACCCTCGAACCCGATGGCGATCAGCACCAGATCGGCCTCGAGCACGAACTCGGACCCCGGGACGGGCGTCAGGTCGCGCGATGAGGTCCCGGTCACCTTGCGCGCGTACACGTGGCTGACGTGCCCGTCGCGGCCGCCGAACCCGGTCACCTCGGTCCCCCACCGGCGCTTCCCGCCCTCGTCAAGCGCGTACGTGGACAGCGTGCGCTTGGGCGGAAGCGGCCACGGGTGCCTCGAGTCCCGCCCGCTCTCGGGGATCTGGGCGTACACGTCGAGCATCGTGACCTTCTCGGCGCCCTCGCGATGCGAGTTCGAGATGCAGTCCATGCCGGTGTCGCCACCGCCGACGACGATCACCTTCTTGCCCGCGGCGCTGATCTCGGTTCCGGGCGCCGGCGCGCGCGAGGGCCGCCCTTCCTCGAACGCCACCCAGCGATTGCGCTGGTACAGGTAGTCCATCGCGAAGTGGATCCCGCCGAGGCTCCGCCCGGGCGCGTCGAGCTCGCGGTGGAGGCGCGAGCCGATCGCGACCACCAGGGCATCGTGGCGCGCGGAGATCTCCGAGGTCGACACCGCTACGCCCACGTCGGTGTTGTAGACGAACTCGATCCCCTCGGCCGCCAGGATGTCGACCCGCCGATCGATGACCCGCTTCTCGAGCTTGGCGTCGGGGACCCCGAACCGCATCATGCCCCCAGGTCCCTCGTCGCGCTCGTACACGGTCACGGTGTGGCCGCAGCGGTTGAGCTCGTCGGCGACCGCGAGGCCGGCCGGCCCCGACCCGATCACCCCCACGGTCTTGCCGGTCCGCCGCTCCGGTGGGGTCGCGACGATCCAGCCTTCGGAGAACGCACGCTCGGCGATCGCCATCTCGATCTGCTCAATCGTCACCGGGTCGTCGTTGACCGCCAGCACGCACGCCGACTCGCACGGGGCCGGGCA
>Ga0070765_100001124_pt1 | contig 16052 bp, 10 predicted proteins | sample HubBroMetageWFT5_FD_71516 | JGI IMG/M metagenome (GOLD analysis project Ga0070765, IMG submission 71516) | Warmed and freeze-thawed soil microbial communities from the Hubbard Brook experimental Forest, New Hampshire - Hubbard Brook CCASE Soil... | ecosystem: Environmental > Terrestrial > Soil... | reverse complement strand
AGCAACTGCCAATCCAGACTGCCGTCGTGATTCCACTCCCGCCACTGCCCAAACTCATCGCCCATGAACAGCAGTTTCTTGCCCGGCTGCGCGTACATGTAACCATAAAGCAGCCGCAAGTTAGCGAATTTTTGCCAATCATCCCCAGGCATCTTCCCCAAGAGCGAAGCCTTTCCATGGACAGACTCATCGTGCGACAAGGCCAAAATAAAATTTTCTGCCAAGGCATACACTGTTCTAAAAGTCAGCTTGCTGTGATTGAACTTGCGATAGATGGGGTCCAACGACATGTATTGCAAGGTGTCGTGCATCCATCCCATGTCCCACTTCAGTCCGAACCCCAGGCCGCCGACATAGAGAGGACGCGACACCATGGGCCACGCGGTGGATTCTTCGGCAATGGTCTGAGTGCCCGGATACGCTTTATAGACCTCTTCGTTGAGCTGTCTGAGGAAGTGAATCGCCTCCAAGTTCTCGCGTCCACCATGTTGATTGGGGATCCACTGTCCGTCTTTGCGGGAGTAATCCAGGTAGAGCATGGAGGCCACGGCATCCACGCGCAGACCGTCCACATGGTAGCGATCGAGCCAAAACATGGCACCGCTGATGAGGAAGGACCGCACTTCGTTCCGGCCGTAATTGAAGATGTAACTGTTCCAGTCTGGATGAATTCCTTGGCGTGGATCCGCGTGCTCGAACAGATGGGATCCATCAAAGTACACGAGCCCGTGCTCGTCGTTAGGAAAGTGGGAAGGGACCCAATCGAGAATGACACCAATATCGTGCTGGTGGAGGTAGTCGACCAGGAACATGAAATCCTCGGGGGGACCATAGCGGCTTGTAGGAGCGAAATAGCTTGTCGTCTGATAGCCCCATGAACCGTAAAACGGATGCTCCATGACAGGCAAGAACTCAACGTGGGTAAAGCCCAACTTTTGGGCATGCTCCGCGAGTCGAGGAGCCAGTTCGCGATACCTTAGGAAACGGCCTCCTTCCTCGGGCACGCGCCTCCATGATCCTAGGTGAACCTCGTAAATGGCCATCGGCCTTTGCAGGCTGTTGTACCGATGGCGGTCATGCATCCAACTGTCATCTCCCCATGCATAGCTCAAGTCACAAATAATGGACGCTGTCTTCGGCGGCGGTTCAGTCTTGAAGGCAAACGGGTCGGCTTTATCCACCCGAAAACCGTCATAGCGGGAGACGATGTGATACTTGTAGGGGGTACCAGCGTGGAGGTCCGGCACAAATGCTTCCCAGATCCCCGACCCTCCCCGAGAACTCAGGGGCGACTGCGTCTTGTCCCACCCATTGAATTCACCCATAATGAAAACGTTTTCGGCATTGGGAGCCCATACCGCGAAATAGGTTCCTTCCACGCCCTGCATTTTAGTGCAGTGCGATCCCAGCTTTTCATAGAGGCGGTAGTGAGTTCCTTGGTTAAACAGAAATAAGTCGTCAGCGGTCAGCAACGAAATGTCATTGCGAATAACGCCTGCGCTCTGACCGTTCCTCGTCGCCTGTAATGTTCTCTGCTCCGACTTGTTCATTGTTCTGCTCCCCTCTCGCAGGTATTGAGCGTGAGCCAGAGCGTTTCTTCGGCAACCACCGCAAAAGAGACGCAGTTGACCTAAATACGCGGCAAACAGCGGATTGGATGTTCCGTACCAGCGTGATGTTGTCAGAAGGCAACACGATCTCGCTGTCTGACATCTCAATGCGCGATATCGCCGGAGCCTAGACCCTTTGGACGCAAGAGCTTGGAAATTTCCGTGAGCGGAACATCCGCCTAAAGGCAACCCGGAGGAGAGCCGAAGCTGGCCATAATCAGATTTCGGAACCTTAGCCTTGGGCCGATTCTAGTCTGGAACTGCGATGTGATAGGTTAAAGAAATTCGTGCCGGTAAGGCGGCACACAACTGGAAAACACGTATGTCTTGTCGTGCTGACGCTTCGATTGGACGTTGCCTTCTCGGAGGCTGTGATGGAAGTAGATGAACTCGACAACGATGGTAATGATGAATTTTCTTTCGAGCAGCGAGTGGTTATTGAAAACGTCAGGCCGGAAATTCAAGGCGGTCGTTTTCCGATTAAGCGCACGATCGGTGAGCAAGTGGAAGTGACGGCAGACATCTATGCCGATGGCCACGATATCTTGCGTGCTGTTCTGCTGCATCGTCCAGTTTCCCAGCCGAACTGGGAAGAAGTGCCGATGCAGCCGCTGGTGAACGATCGCTGGCAGGCTAAGTTCATTGTCTCCGCGGAGGGTATACATCTCTACACACTCAAGGCCTGGCTGGATCCGTTTCAATCCTGGAGTAGGGATTTCTCCAAAAAGTTAGAAGTCGGCCAAGACATCTCCGTGGACCTGCTCACGGGAGTGCAATTGGTTCAAGCGGCTGCAAAACGTGCGAGCGGTGAAGACGCCAAGAGGTTGTCGGCCTGGGCGAGCGAGATCCTGCGGCTCCAGAAAAAAAACTTGAAGGATGCAGTGGAGCGGCTTTCCGATGTCGAACTGACGGCCCGGATGGTATTGCACGCAGATCGCAGCCAAGCCACGATCTTCGGCGAAGAACTTACGGTGGTTGTCGAGCGTGAAAGAGCTCGCTTTAGCGCCTGGTACGAGATGTTCCCGCGATCTTGCGGGGCTGAAGTCGGACGACACGGGACCTTCCAGGACTGTGAAAGAAGGCTGGAGTACGTCTCTGGCATGGGATTTGACGTCCTTTATCTTCCGCCCATTCATCCTATCGGTCGCACGCACCGTAAGGGTAAGAACAATACCGAGGAGTCTACTCCCGAGGATGTCGGAAGCCCTTGGGCCATTGGTTCCAAGAAAGGTGGACACAAAGCGATTCACCCGGAACTTGGGACACTTGAGGATTTCCGCCGATTAGTGGCACGCGCAAAGGAATTCGGATTGGAGGTGGCCCTGGACCTTGCGTTCCAGTGCGCACCGGACCACCCCTACGTATTGGAACACAAGGAATGGTTCCGCGTGCGGCCGGACGGCAGCGTGCAGTATGCCGAAAACCCTCCTAAAAAGTACCAGGACATCTACCCGCTGTATTTCGAAAATGAGCACAACCGCGAGCTACGGGAGGAATTGCGAAGGGTCGTAGGGTTCTGGATCGAACAGGGCATCCGTATCTACCGCGTGGACAACCCTCACACTAAGCCTTTTGATTTCTGGGAGTGGCTAATTGCCGACATAAAGACCGAGTACCCTGAGGTTCTATTTCTTTCCGAAGCTTTCACGCGTCCGAAGGTGATGTATCGGCTCAGTCAGATGGGATTCACGCAGTCATATACGTATTTTGCCTGGCGGAACACAAAGTCGGAACTCACGGAATATTTCACCGAGCTCACGCAGACGGAGGTACGTGAATATTTCCGCCCAAACCTCTGGCCTAACACTCCGGACATACTTACGGAATTCCTCCAATTCGGCGGTCGTCCCGCTTTCATGATGCGATTGATTCTGGCGGCAACTCTGGGGGCGAGCTATGGAATCTACGGACCGGCCTTCGAGCTCTGTGAGAACCGGGCTCTTCGCCCGGGCAGCGAAGAATATTTAGACTCTGAGAAGTACCAGATACGGCACTGGGATATTGATAACCCAGATAGCCTTAGCACCCTGATTGCACGTGTGAACCGCGTACGTCGCGAAAATCCCGCTCTGCAAAGCGATTGGAGTTTGCGCTTTCATCCGGTTGACAACGATCAACTGATTGTTTACAGCAAGACGACCGGAGATCTAGCCAACATCATCGTCGTGGTCGTCAACCTCGACCCTCATCACACTCAGTCTGGCTGGGTTGACTTGCCGATCGAGTTGTTCCAACTCGATCCGCACAAGCCGTATCAAGTGCATGATTTGCTGACCAATGCCCGCTACTTCTGGCATGGGACTCACAATTACGTCGAGCTCAATCCGCAAATGATGCCGGCGCACATCTTCCGCATCCGGCGGCTCGTGCGGACTGAGCGCGACTTCGATTATTTTCTGTGACGGAACAACAAGGAAATTTAGCGAAGAAGGTCCCTCAAAAATATGTCGAATTCAGTCGCGACGAATGAATTGTTGGCGGCCTTTGGGAAGAGTCTACCGCCGATTCTCCCGGACTTCCTAGCGCAGCGTCGCTGGTTCGGTAGCAAGGCGAGAGTGATTCAATCCGTTGAAGTATCGGATGTGGTGCCGCTTGTCTCCAATGATCCACTGGTTTACCTCTTTCTGATTCACATCGAGTACGCAACCGGGCTTGGAGAAATGTATGCGCTTCCTCTAACATTGGCTGCTGTAGATGAGGAACAATCCCCCGGTGGAGAACCTGCTCCATCCCTGAGAATCAATCGGGAAAGCAGTTCAGGGAAGATTGTTTTGTATGACGCACTCTCTAACCAGCCATTCCTAACTTTTCTGCTGGGGGCAATTTCGCGAGGGGATCGCTTTCCTGGTGTTCGCGGTGAAGTTCGGGCGGTTTCAGGTGCTGCGCTTCGCTCTATCTGGGAGCCATCGCAGGGTCCACTGGCGCCATCTTTGATGAAAGCAGAACAGAGCAACAGCTCTGTCGTCTATGCCAACCGCTTAGTGCTCAAGTTGTTTCGCCGCTTGGAAGAAGGTCTCAATCCTGACCTCGAGATTGGCTCATTTCTGACGGAGAGGACTGAGTTCAGAAACGTGCCCTTGCTGGCGGGCCATCTGGAGTATGTCAGCAATGAGGGGGAACGAATCACACTGGGGATCCTCCAGGGGTACATTCCAAATCACGGGGATGCATGGCAGTACACTCTGAAGGCGCTCGCGGCATACTATGAACAGGCTCAATCCGCAGCCGGGACTCGACTCGGAAAGTTGCCACATGCCCCAATCCTGGCACTGGCTGAGCGGGAGGTTCCACCTGGCGCAAAACAAAGAATTGGCTCTTATCTTGAATCCGCTCGGTTGCTCGGCGTCAGAACCGCCCAGCTTCATGTTGCTTTGTCCACAAGCCGGGACCAGCCTGCTTTTGCGCCGGAACCCTTTACGGGCGCGAACCAGCGGGAGCTAGTGAAATCCGCACTCGATCTCATCGCCCGGACATTTCAGTCGCTTCGACGGCAGAGTGAGAGACTGTCGCAGGGCGTACGGGAAGAAGCCAGCAAAGTCGTGAAGCTCGAGGAAGGACTACGCCAGCGCGTCCACTTGCTGGAAGGGTTCAAGATTTCCGCGATGCGTACTCGCATCCACGGCGACTACCATCTGGGGCAAGTCCTTTTCACCGGCGACGACTTTGTCATCATCGATTTCGAGGGAGAACCCGCCCGGCCTTTGAGCGAGAGGCGAAACAAAAACTCTCCCTTGCAGGATGTTGCTGGAATGCTGCGCTCTTTTCACTACGCGGCGTACGCGCCACTTCTTGGAGAAATCACGGGCCCACAAGTTACGCAAGAAAGACTCAATGCTTTGGATGTCTGGGCGCAATATTGGCAAACGTGGGTTTCTACTACTTTCCTGAAATCGTATCTGAGAACTTCAGGCTCTGCCTGTTTCGTTCCTCAGAGCCGTGAAGAACTTGCGGTCCTATTGGATGCCTTCGTCATCACCAAGGCCGTATATGAGCTGGGATATGAACTCAACAACCGGCCGTCCTGGCTCCGGATTCCGTTGCAGAGTGTCTCGAAGCTTGTCGATGCTGCTTAGAGCTAGTTTCATAAATGTCTTTGGGAAGGGCAAGGCTTCTTTTCTACACGGATTCGGCCTGCTGAGGGAAGACGGCCAGATCATCGATGACGCTCTTCAGTTACAATCGCGGGCGGAACTGGATGCCTGTAAGCTAGCGACAAAGGGTGGCACCACTCTCTAGTGTTTCGTGTGAGGTTCCGATTGCTGAATCAAACTGCGCCGATCGTCTGGCCGGGGAAGCCTTACCCATTGGGAGCCGTATGGGATGGCGAGGGTGTTAACTTTGCAATCTTCTCTGAACATGCGGAGAAGGTCGATTTGTGTTTGTTTGACAAGAGTGGGCGCCGCGAACTTCACTGCGTGTCACTGAGCGAGCAAACGGACCAGGTTTGGCACTGCTACTTGCCGGAAGCTCGTCCGGGCCTGTTGTATGGCTATCGGGTGCATGGCCCTTACGACCCGGCGAACGGGTTACGTTTTAACCACCACAAGCTATTGCTCGATCCCTACGCCAAGCAGATTCATGGTGAGTTGAAGTGGAGCGATTCACATTTCGGATATAGGGTCGGGCACAAACAGGAGGACCTATCATTTGACCGTCGAGACAGCGCTCCGGGCATGCTGAAGAGTGTTGTCGTGGATCCTTCCTTCACGTGGGGAACAGATCGTCCGCCGCGTATTCCCTGGCATCAGAGCGTGATTTATGAAATGCACGTGAAAGGTTTCACCATACGTCATCCCGAAGTCCCACCTGCGCTTCGCGGCACTTACGCCGGTCTGGCGACGGCGCCGGTGATCGATCACTTGACGCGACTGGGCATTACCGCGGTGGAATTGATGCCGGTGCACTGTTTTATCGACGACCGCCAGCTGGTCGCAAGAGGTTTGCGCAATTATTGGGGCTACAACACGATTGGTTTTTTTGCGCCAGAGCCGCGCTATTCGGCGACTGGGACGCTCAACGAATTCAAGACGATGGTAAAGTCACTGCACTCCGCTGGCATCGAGGTCATCCTGGACGTCGTCTATAACCACACCGCGGAGGGAAACCAACTTGGCCCAACGCTTTCGTTTCGTGGTATCGACAATGCGGTGTATTACCGGCCGCTCCCCGATAATCCTCGCTACTACAGGGATTACACGGGAACCGGCAATACTCTGAATATGCGCCATCCGCGGGTTCTGCAGCTCATCATGGACAGTCTTCGCTATTGGGTTCTGGAGATGCACGTGGACGGGTTCCGCTTTGACCTGGCCGCGACTCTGGCGCGCGAACTCCACGAGGTCGATCGCCTTGGAGCATTCCTCGACATCATTCACCAGGATCCAGTGCTATCTCAGGTCAAACTGATCGCCGAGCCGTGGGACCTGGGCGAGGGCGGCTATCAGGTGGGCAAATTCCCCGTGGGCTGGGCCGAGTGGAATGATCGTTATCGCGATGTGGTAAGAGCGTATTGGAAAGGTGATGGCGGACAGATTGGAGAGTTGGCCTACCGCATCACGGGTTCCAGCGACCTGTATGCCCGCAGCGGGCGGCGGCCGTACGCAAGCATTAACTTCGTCACCGCCCACGATGGTTTCACACTGCAGGACCTGGTCAGCTACGACCAAAAACATAACGAAGCCAACGGCGAGCAAAATCGCGACGGCGCCGACAACAACCTGAGCTGGAATTGCGGAGTTGAAGGGCCAACGGACGATCCGGCTGTGAAGGTGCTCCGAAATCAGCAGAAGCGGAATCTCATGGCTACCTTGTTGCTGTCTCAGGGTGTGCCCATGCTCCTTGCCGGCGACCCAATCGGTCACAGCCAGCAGGGAAACAATAATGCGTATTGCCAGGACAACGAGATCAGTTGGATGAACTGGAATGAGGGTGCTGCCGAACAAGGGCTACTGACTTTTGTCCGACGGGTAATTGCTTTGCGCAAGAACCACCCTGTCTTTCGTCGTCGAAACTTCTTTCAGGGACGCGCAATCAAGGGCGCGGGAGTGAAGGACATTCTCTGGTTGATGCCCGATGGCCGTGAGATGACCGATGAAGAATGGGCGCAGGAATCGGCTCGCACCGTGGGTGTTTTCCTTTCCGGAGAGGGGCTTGGAGAGCAGGATGAGCGGGCACATTCCATCACAGACGACAATTTCTTGCTTTTGATGAATGCTCATCATGAACAGGTCCCTTTCTTCTTGCCCACGGTCGCTTCTGGAATGGGTTGGGTGACTCTAATTGATACCTCGTGCCAGACGACGAATGGCGCCTCGACAATCTATGACCCGGCGACGAGCTATCCGTTACAGGCGCGATCGTTGGTCCTGCTCGAAGACCGCGAAAGAAATCAAGTACGCAGTAAGGACCGCAGGCATGAAGCGTAACCATCGAATGCCGTTTGGCGCGGAGTGCCGCGAGGATGGCGGAGTTCGGTTCCGGCTCTGGGCACCGAAGGCGCAAAGCGTCGACATCGTGCTAGCCGATGAATCGCGTCCCCTATCCCTATCAAGGCAGAGTGAAGGATGGTTTGAGCTCTGCACGACCAAAGCCTCAGCTGGTGCTGGTTATCGTTTCCAGATTGATGGTCAATTGAAAGTACCGGATCCGGCTTCCCGTTTTCAGCCGTCAGACGTGCACGGTGCGAGTCAGGTCGTCGACCCTGCATCATTCGAATGGCGAGACGAAAGTTGGCATGGCAGGCCCTGGGAAGAAGCTGTTGTTTATGAGCTGCATGTGGGCGCGTTTACACCGGAAGGTACCTTTGCTGGTGTTCAACGGCGGCTCGATTACCTGGTCGACTTAGGAATTACCGCACTTGAATTGATGCCGGTCTCGGATTTTCCAGGAACTCGGAATTGGGGTTACGACGGTGTCTTGCTATACGCCCCTGATAGCTCGTACGGCCAGCCGGAAGACCTGAAGCGCTTGGTCGAGACAGCCCACCAGAAGGGGCTAATGATATTTCTTGATGTGGTTTATAACCACTTCGGCCCCGAGGGAAATTATCTCCATGCCTATTCACCCGAATTTTTTACCAATCGGCACTGCACGCTGTGGGGTGACGCGATCAACTTCGACGGCGGGCGAAGTCGTGTGGTTCGGGACTTCTTTATCCACAACTCTCTGTACTGGCTCGAAGAATACCATTTTGACGGACTGCGGTTCGACGCAGTGCATGCGATTGTTGATGACTCCGTCCCCGACATTCTGACCGAGTTAGCGGAAACGGTAAGGAAAACGTCTGGATCGAAACGGTTCGTTCATCTGGTGCTCGAAAATGTCGACAACCAATCCCACTATTTGAAACGCGACGGACAAGGTTGCCCCCGATGGTATGACGCCCAGTGGAACGATGACATTCACCACGCCCTGCACGTCTTGATAACCGGGGAGAGCGACGGTTATTACCGCGAATATTCGCAACAGCCAGTTCGACAGTTAGGTCGTTGTCTCGCCGAGGGCTTCGCATATCAAGGTGACCTATCCGCCTACCATGGAGTTGTACGCGGTCAACCCAGCCGTGATTTGCCTCCGACTTCTTTCGTCTCGTTCTTGCAGAATCACGATCAGGTGGGAAACCGCGCGTTTGGAGAACGAATCCTGGAACTCGCGGACCAGCAGGCACTAAAAGCTGCGATGGCGATTTTGCTGCTTGCGCCTTCTCCGCCTTTGCTCTTTATGGGAGAAGAATTTGGTGCCAAGACGCCATTCCTGTTCTTTTGTGACTTCGGCGGTGAATTGGCATCCGCGGTGACTGAGGGCAGACGGGCTGAATTCGCACGCTTCACGCAGTTTAGTTCACCCGATGTACGGAAAAGAATCCCCGACCCCAACAGCATGCAGACTTTTGTACGCTCCAAGCTGGATTGGAGCAGCATGGAGGCGGCACCCAACCAAAGCTGGTTAGAGTTTTATCGTGATCTGCTTGCGCTCAGGCAAAGAACCATCGTTCCTCTTCTGAAGAACATTAGATGCGGATGCGCCAGTTTCGCGGCTTGTGAAAACAGAGCACTTACGGTTGAATGGCACATTGGCGATGCTAAGACTCTAGGTCTGACGGCAAATCTGAGCGCAGTACCCGTGACTCTCGCGGCACGTCCGCCCGGACAGATCATTTATTCCAGCCCAATGACAGCGGAACTCGATCGTAAACAACTACACACAAAGATGCCGCCCTGGTCCGTGGCTTGGCTTCTCCACTCATGAGTTCGCCTCGCATTCCGCTCGCTACTTATCGGCTGCAGTTCAATCGCGATTTCACTTTCGTCCAAGCAGCCGAATTGGTGCCGTATCTCGCTGCGTTAGGTATTTCACATTGTTATGCCTCTCCTTACTTAAAGGCGCGGCCAGGGAGCACCCACGGTTACGACATCATCGACCACAACACACTGAATCCTGAGATCGGAAGTAGGGAAGACCTCGAACGTTTCGTGAGCGCACTACACGAAAATGGCATGGGCCAGATTATTGACCTTGTGCCCAACCACATGGGCGTCATGGGCAGTGACAACGTGTGGTGGATGGATGTCCTGGAGAACGGTCAGGCCTCGAACTACGCGGATTTCTTCGACATCGATTGGCAACCACTCAAAGATGAACTAGAAGGCAAGATGTTGGTGCCGGTTCTAGGAGACCAATACGGCACTGTGCTGGATCGTGGCGAACTGAAATTGAGTTTCGACAAAGAGAAAGGGGAATTCAGCATTTTTTATTACCAGCACAAGTTTCCAGTAAATCCCAGTGAGTATGCTCGCATTCTGGGACTGGATCTAGACCGTCTGACGGAAGAGTTGGGAGCCGAGAATAGTGAATTACTGGAACTCCAGAGTTTAATCGCCGCTTTCAGTCACCTTCCCGCCCGGACTGAAACAGCAACCGAGCAGCGCACCGAACGTATGCGCGACAAGGAGATCCACAAGCGCCGGCTGGCAACGCTTTGCACAAATTCGTCACCAACAACTGAGTTCATCGACGAGAACGTTAAACACATAAATGGCACGCCGAGCGATCCCAAGAGCTTCAATGATCTTCACAACCTCATCAAGGCCCAAGCCTATCGGCTGGCGTATTGGCGCGTAGCTGCGGACGACGTCAACTATCGCCGGTTCTTTGACATCAATGATCTGGCTGGCCTGCGCATGGAAAACGACGCGGTATTTGAAATCACTCATCGCTTTGTGCTCGAGCTTGTTCGGCAAGGTAAAGTTGATGGCCTGCGCATCGATCATCCCGATGGACTTTACGACCCAGGGCAATACTTCCAGCGGCTGCAATGGCGGGGTTCTGATACGTCAGATAAGAGCTGCGGCTCGAAGTCTTTATACGTGGTGATCGAGAAAATCCTTACCGGAGACGAGCAATTGCCAAAGGAGTGGCCAGTCCACGGGACCACTGGTTATGACTTCATGAACCTGGTAAATGGTCTATTTATCGATCCAGCGGCCGCCGGCAGGATGAGCCGCATGTACCGGAATTTTGTGGAGCGTCCCATTAACTTCGACAACCAACTCTACCGGAGCAAGAAGATCGTCATGCATGCGGCCCTCGCCAGCGAACTGAATGTGCTGGCCAATGCTTTGAACCGCATTGCGCTTTCCGATCGTCACACTTGTGACTTCACCGTGAACAGCTTGCGTGACGCCATCAGTAGAATCGTAGCCTGCTTTCCCGTCTATCGTACTTACATCTCTGAAGATCACCTCTCAGAGGCGGACCAAGCGTACACCGAGCAAGCCGTCGAACGCGCCAAGCACCTTAGCGCCGGGTCGGACGCCAGTGTATTCGATTTTGCTCGTGATGTGCTACTCGCTCCCAGATTAGAAGGGCAAGGGGCAGTTTTCAGGAAGGCGGCCATTCGCTTTGCCATGAAGTTTCAGCAGTTCACGAGCGCCGTGATGGCAAAAGGCATGGAGGATACTAGTTTTTACCGCTATCACCGCCTGATTTCACTCAACGAAGTCGGGGGAGATCCACGGAGATTTGGTGTGCCTACGGAGGTTTTTCATCGCAAGATTCAGGAGCAAGCCAAACTCTGGCCTCACAGCATGCTGGATACTTCGAGTCACGACACAAAACGTTCCGAGGATGTTCGAGCCCGTATTAACGTGCTTTCCGAGATTCCGGTCCTATGGCGGAAAAGAGTGCGCCGCTGGCGAGAATTGAACCTGGACAAGAAAAGTGTGGTGGCTGATGTAGAGGCACCGTCGCGGAACGACGAGTATCTGTTGTATCAAACCCTCGTCGGTGCTTGGCCGCTCGAAGCAGAACGCACAACTCACCCGCCGTTCTGCGAACGAGTCACCCAGTACATGCTGAAGGCGGTGAGAGAAGCTAAAGAAAAAACCAGTTGGGCAAACCCCAATGTTGTTTATGAGGAAGCGGTAACTAAATTCGTTAAGGCCCTCCTGACATCTAGCGGGGCCGACCAATTCCTAGCCGACTTTGTGCCCTTTCAGCAGCAGGTCGCACGCATAGGTATGTTCAACAGCTTGTCACAAACACTGATCAAGCTTACATCGCCGGGTGTGCCCGATATCTATCAAGGCAACGAGCTCTGGAATTTCAGCCTGGTAGATCCAGATAACCGCCATCCGGTCGACTATGCGCGCCGCCAGCATCTTCTGCAGGAGTTCCAGCCTTTGTACAAAAAGTCTTGCGACCACCTGAAATCGAAGGTCCGCCAACTGAACGAGAACATGAGCGACGGACGAATTAAGCTGTACCTGACCTGGAAGACGCTGACCCTGCGAAAGCAGCGCCCAGTCCTGTTTCAGGAGGGCGATTACTTGCCTCTCTCCATTCATGGTGAGAAGGCGAACCATCTCATTGCCTTTGCGCGGCAAGATGGCAACTCTGTTGCGATCGTGGCGGTACCAAGGCTTTGCGCACAATTGCTCGCAGACGGCGCCACCTCGCCTCTTGATCCCACGGTCTGGAACGACACGCGAGTGGAACTTCCGTTTGCCAACCAGACGCCGTGCTACCAAAACGCATTTACTTTGGAAAGCGTGATGCCGGAAAGGTCTGGGCAAGCTTTATTTGTTCGGGCATCAGAGTTGTTCGCGAACTTTCCGGTAGCACTGCTGACGCTGGAACAAATCAAGGCACGTCCAATTTCAACTGTCCCGACCTCCTCCTCCTCGAATATCCGGTGAGAGAACCAGTTACCGGTGTTCTTCGTTAGTGAAATAATTCACCTGACACCGGCTGTACTAAGCAATCAAAAGAGCTAATTCGTAATGAATCATTCATAATAATTCGAAATACAGCGGGCTGTGGTCAGCTCGTGCATACACGGATTCGGGGACCCCACGCGTTACGGAGGGTCGATGGCTGGCATTCCAAGAATCTCCATGCACTATCAGTGTGACTTTGCGACCGGCGCTTCGGGCAGCCTGAACGCACAGTTCCCGTTACCGACATCGGCGCCTGCAGCCCGCCGGAATTTATTCTGTTCCAGGAATTTCCCGGCCTCGTCGAACGCCTTTCATTCTTGAGTTTCGGATTGTCGGATTTGCCGACAATGTCCTCGCCCTCGTACACAAATTCCTTGTTGCGTAAATACAAAGGCAGAGATTCTAGGCAAGGCCGCACTACGCAATGAATGCATCTTCGACTCGCCGGAAGCGGGCTGGGGGCACGAGTCCGCGTGTTGGCAGGAGCTTTCTCGGAAGCGGGCGGCCTGGTCTCGTTCTCCGAGAAGGGCGTCTTCCCGCGACACTCCGCGTTGCAGTAAGACAGCAGCAGTTGCCCACTGAAGACAGGTTCGCCGTGCTGTTCAATTCTTCTAGTATGCATTCCTGGTACATGAAACATTGTGTCGATCCAGTTGGTCGTCTTGTCTCAGGGCGGTGCAGAAGGCTGCCCGATGCTTAGATGTCAAGTATCCGGTAAACGGCCGGTGGATTCTGCGCCTGCAGCAGAGTTATCGCGACGTTCCGCACGGGCACTCCGGCCGTTGTCTTGCCATCAAGAGTTCCATGGTGGGCGTGGCCATGTACAACGAGGTCGGCGCCGTGGCGGTCTATCACCTCCGCCAGTCGCGAGGTGCCGAGAAAGGGGAAGATTTCCCGCGGTTCCCCGTTCACAGTTTCGGCGATCGGAGAATAATGCAACACTACTACCCGCTTAGAAGTGCGCAACTGCGATAGACCGCGCTCGAGCTTGAGCGCTTCGTCGATCGAAGCCCGTACGAAAGTCTTTACTTCTGGTTCTCCAAAAGCAGTGAGAACACCCCGGCCGAAACCGCCTACAAACCCTTTCGTCCCAGCAAAGCCAACACCGTCTCGCTCGTAGGCGCTCCCGTCGAGCACCTTGATTCCCTCCGCAGTCATCATGCGCATGAGTTCCTGTTCTAGTCCGCTCTCGTAATCGTGATTTCCCAAGACGGCCACTGTGGGTACCCGCAGCCGAACGATGGCATTGAGCAGCGATTCCATTTCGGCTGGCTGGCCATAATTGGTGAGATCCCCGGCAAGAACCAACACATCTGCTTCATCTCGCACCTTGTTGAGTTGATCGCGCAAAACGGCTTGGCTTGAGGCCACAAAGTGCAAATCGGCAGTGGCTGCTATTCTCATCGGCGGCGCTTCCTTTGGCGAAGAAGGACGTAGCAATCAAGGACAAGAGTGCGGGGGAGCGCTGATTTTCGGATGCCGTGCCCGGCATTCGTTGAGCAAATCGTCCAGTCCCCATTCCTTTACGTCGATAGCAAACATCTTCTCGTCAATCAAGCTACCGCGGAACCGGGCTTTCGGGTCCGGGGAGCGCAATTCCTTTGCAAAGCGTGCGAGCAATTCTTGCCACACAGCCTGGGGAACGTAGCGGCTGTGGGCGGGATAGATATAGCGAAACAGTACGAGTGCCCAGAGTACGATCTCCCAATGCTCACCTGCCAGGTCGAGCACTCGACTCCACTCCAGTTTTCCGCGCGAGCAGTAGATTACATGCGCGATGTCCGCTCCATCGAAGCGCTCACGTCGGGTGACGAAGAGCTTCGAGGCCAGCAGCTCTTCGGGCGCCAGCACGTTGGCCTTAACCCCTACGATTGTGGCGGGATGTGCCCGTTCAATCCATGAGCGATCCACGGTGATTACCGCATTGCTCATGCCGGTAATCAGGTCAACAAAAAAATCGTCGCGGCGCGCCTTGGCCAACCAAATCGGATCGCAGATTTCACACTCAAAGCCGTGTTCCCGAAGATATTTCAAAGCTGCTGACATGTCTTGCGGGGTCAAGAAAACATCGAGGTCTTTGGTGAAGCGACAGATTCCGGTGTGCTGCTGTAAAGCAAATGCACCAGACACCGCGTAAGGCAGTCGTTCTTTCTCAAACAGAATGAGAACCTGGCGAAAAAGGGCCTCTTGCTCCCCCGGAAGTCTCAGCGGAACCGAGGACGTAACCGGAATTTCATCCGCTGGTTTGGCTGCTTGCTCTCGCATGAAATACCTCAGCACGTCTGATGCTCTTTTGGGATAGTCCCCGCAGAGCAACGCCGCCGTCTTGATCGCGGACAGAGACCAGGGGCTCGTAGCGTGTGCGGCGAACCGCAGAGTTTATGTCATCGACTTGTCGCGGGATCACTACTCTCCTTCCATCGTATGTCTCGATGATCGTTGCCCTGGCCTGGATCTCTTCCACAGTGCCTCCGTAGTTGTCCAACTTGATCTCATCCCCGACGCGAAATGGCTCGGCCCAAAACAACAACAAGCCTGCAAGGAAATTCTGCAATATGTTCTGAAAGGCGAATCCAACGGCAACGCCGCTGATGCCGAGGATCTTTATCAGATCGCCGGCCTGAAAGGAAGGGGCAACGACTGAGAAAGCAACCAAGAAGCCAAGCAGGATCGTTGCCGCTCCCGTCAGACGCGCGAAAACCACACCCAGATTTCGGCGGTACTTGCGAGTTGTGCGAAGTATCACTCGGCTGACAACAATGCTGAGCACGTAGAACAGGAGAAAGACGATGATGCCCACTATCAAAGAAGGAAGCCGTGTAAAGAAACTGTCCATCATCTGATGAGCGGATTCCCAAAACTTCGCGAAGTTTGAGCTCATAGCGACAACCTGCGCCCGGGCGAGGCATCAACCGGTTGGAAAATACCCCGGCCCGGGCGCTCTCAATGAACGATTAAGGTTTCTCCTGCGGAGGCTTGGACTCATTCGGGCGCGCTGGCTGCTGTTTGGTCTGCAATTGCTGCTGCTGCTCTGCGTGTTTTTGCTCCATTTGTTGGGTCTGTTGCTGGTGCTGTTGTTCTACCTGCTGCTTCCTCGCTTCATCCGCGTTCTTTTGCGCTAGCCCTTGGTGTTCCTGTTCCTGTTGCTGCTGGAGTTTCTGGTGTTCCTGTTCCTGCTTCTGGTATAGCTTGTCCTGCTGTTGCTGGTATTTCTGGTCCAGTTTAG
>Ga0070765_100001123_pt1 | contig 16058 bp, 10 predicted proteins | sample HubBroMetageWFT5_FD_71516 | JGI IMG/M metagenome (GOLD analysis project Ga0070765, IMG submission 71516) | Warmed and freeze-thawed soil microbial communities from the Hubbard Brook experimental Forest, New Hampshire - Hubbard Brook CCASE Soil... | ecosystem: Environmental > Terrestrial > Soil... | reverse complement strand
CGAACCGCCCGTCAGCCAATCGGGACCATGCAAGTTGGAGTTGAGCAAATGCCCCGGCAAAAGCGCACCGCTGTCAGGAACAGAGTACAGATAACTCTCGCCCCAATCCCATGCCATGTGGAAGCCAACAGCCCACCATAAATCGCCCGTGCGCCGCAGAGTTAGACACAAAAAAAAGCCAATCAATCCTGCGGCCACCAGTCCGGTTTTCGCTTCGCCCGAATTGCCGCCGTGAATAGCACCGAATGAAATTGAAAGCAGTGCCGCTGCAGGCCAGAAATTCATTCCCTGCGAGAGCACCCATTGCGAATAGCCACGCAACAGGAAATCTTCAAAGAATCCCGTGACCAAAAAGAACACTGCGTAATAAGCCGCAAATTTAAAGATGCGCACACCGTGCAGAGACAGCGATCCGAACTCGAACGCGCCCGTCAAGCGCAACGCCAGCATCAGTATGCTCAGTGACGCGATGCCCCAAAGCGTCCCCATCCAAAAATTTCGCCCGAAGGCTCGTCGCGCCGGCAAACCGAAGTCGCCGAAAGGACGGTCTTCAATACGCGCCATCACAAAGCCAGGCAAAATCGCGGCCAACATCATGCTGAACTCGATCAAGAAGCGCCACCAGAAGACATTCACATGCGAGCGCAGCGACATCACCAGCCAGCCTTCAACCTGGAAAATGACAAACGCTATCACCAGATAAATCAACCAGCGCGTGCCTGGATACATTCCCTCCCTACCAACCAAAACTTCGCGCAACGGTGACTCGCGGCGAGCGCCAGTCATTGATATTGATAAGGACGAAGATGATGCGGCGGAAGATGGAGACGAAGTCAGATCCAATGGCAAAGACGCAGGTGCAACCGAAGACGCATCTGGTCTTGACTCGTTGATCGGTTCCGTCGGTTCCGACTCCGCGGAAGAAGGAGAAAGCGGTTTGTTATCCATCATCGTCCCGGACATGGTAAAACACTCGGTCGCGCTTTGTTGCGCCAATATTGCTGGCAATGTCTCACCGATTTGTCCATTCCGATGCCTTCCGTGCCCCGCAATTTGCCGCTGCGGCGCTGCTGCTCGTCTATCTTCTGCAATGTGCTTGGCTGATCCATGTGCAAGCGTTGCATGCCGAACCAGACTCCGACCAAGCTCTTCGCATCTATCAGGGTCTTCAGCAATGGAGAAAGGGCGTCATCGCGGGAACTCCCGAATCGTTGCGCTCGGAAGCCATCACCGGCATTCCATCTACCGCGCGAGCCGGACATCTCCGCGTGCGCGATGGTTACGATCAGGACCGTTCGCCTCTCTACTATCTGGTCGCCGCGGCGCCGCTACTGTTGCATCCAAGTTCTTGGTTGCCGGATTCATTCGGACCGTTGGTGGCCGCAACACCCTATCTATTCTTCGGCCTCATGCTCGGAGCCTCGCTCTGGTACGTAGCGCGCCGTCTTTACGGCAACGCTGGCGGATACATCGCCCTCACACTCTACTGCTTTTCCCCAGCCATGATCGTAAACGTAGCTGGGACGCAGAGTCTGGGAGAAATGGGAGCGGTTTGGGGAGCATTTGGCACTGTCTTCACTGCCATCGCAGTGGCACACACTCTCTATGCTCCGCGCGAGGTTGTACTCTGGAACTGGCGGCGAATCCTGCTTCTAGGATTATCCCTCGCGCTTGTAGTAGGCGACCAGTTTTCTCTGGCTATAATGGCAGCGGTGATTTTGCCGCTCATGTTTTGGGTGGCGCCAGTGCGGCCGCGCGCCGTTGTCGCGATCTGGGCCACTGCCATCGCAGTGGCCTTGACAATGCTGTTTGCCGCCTATTTTTTTGAGCCTGGAATATTTTGGCAAGGAGTGCGTCATGCACTATGGATCAATTTCGAACCCGCCGCGTTTGGGACTTTCGTTTCCTATCGCAATACCTGGCAAACGATCTTCGCGGGAAGCCCTGCGTTGATGCTTGCCCTTCCAGCAGCGGTGATCGCGTATCTGGGATGGAAGCGTACACGCTATTTCGGTAACACTGCGCCACTTCTGATTGCGCTAATGGTACTTATTCTTGGCATAGGAGCTCCAAATTTTCCCGGACAGGGATTCCATCTGGCCATGCTCGTATTTCTCTTCGTCTTCGTCGCGGGAGTGTTTGCCGACCTGCTAGAAACTCGTCAAGGCCTGTTCGTGACGGCTGTTCTGGTCGGATTGCTGAGCGCCGCCGCTATCTGGAACGTGTACGAATTGGGTCGGCTGATGTAGTGTCTAGGTAAATCCTAGAGGGTAGAATGAATACTCACCATATTTAGAAGGATAAAACTAAGTAATACACTTATGAGCGCCCCGTACCAAACTCGGACACAGAAGATCATCTACGTGACCCGCACTGGCCTCCCGCTCAGTTTCAAGTTCGACTGGCCTTTTCGTCGCGCCACCTCTGGCGCGGACTTTGATGTTCTGCACGCGGTGATCACGCTGGAAAATTCCGACGGCCTGCGAGCGCTTGTGGCCGTAAATCTTTCCGCGACCCTGCGAGAAGTGTTGCCTTCGCTCGAACCAAAAGATACGGAAGCTCCAATCATCAATGCCTTGCGTAAGGAGATTGACCGAAAGCAGACGGAATTTGCAAAATCTGGCAAGCTGGTGCCGCTGCCCTTCTCGAGTCGGCACTATAACTTCAAACTCAAGCAGTGGGCTTTTGGCAAGGCGAGCGACGAAGAAATCACTCGTATGATTGAGCGCAAAGTGTACTGGCAAACACATCTGGTCGGAGGAGATGTTTGGCTGGCCGACCCCACTGAAGCACTTTACCTCGATGCAACGACGGACCATATCACCGAAATTGCGGCCCGACTCTCACAGCAGGGCCTTTTCAAGACGGTCGGAGAATACGCCGCCGCACAGCCCGCTTTGATGGATCAAAAAGATCGCTTCGAATCCGAGATGGCCATATCTCTTCAGCAGTTGGAAGAAAAACACGCCTTCGAGCGCGGGTAGGATTGGATTCACAGGCCTAAAACGGTCGTCAAACTATTCCCCAACACGGATCAGCTTGCATCGCAGCAGTGATCGTAGGGCGGCAATAACGATTGGTTCGTCCACCCGAAGACAGCGAAAGATCGCGATCAGATCAGACACCACGATGCGGCCTTCCACACGATTTAGTATTTCGAGCTCCACGGGATCAATCTGATGTTCGACCCTCAGAGCTTGTCCCAGCAGAGTTGCTTTGATCTTTGCTGGCAGGTCACTGCCTAGCACGCGTGCGTCGAAAAGGGCGACAGGTCCGGTGCGGCAGACCCAGTTATGGCTGAGACTCTGCAGCCAATCGAGGTGTCGTGTCGTGCGTTCCGCCAGAAAAGTTGCATGGATGTCCGCGCCTGCCTTGCGAAGCGGTGGTGGCGATTCGTCGACGCGTTCCCACGGCGTGCCGCATTTCGCGTCACTCCACTGGAAGGAAATAACCAAAGATACGACCCGCTTATATCCCTGCACTCGAAGATTGCTTACCCACTGGTCGGTCGAATCCAGAAATGCCTGGTAGTCGTTACCTTTTGCATGTCCGATGGCATACTGCGTGGCGCTATGTTCGCCCAAACGGAGGATGTGGATGTCCATTGCGGCACCGTTAAGCCATTCGCGCAATCGATGGACGAGTGGCTCACCGTCACGCTCACCGAGCTCGGTAACGATCTGCGCAATTCCGCCCGGTTCAAGGTGATCGGGCAAGCTGGCGATAATTCGTTTCTGGATATCCTCACCGGAAGGTCCTCCATCGCGAAATGCGAGCGTACCTAGAGGCGATGGCACAAACGGAGGGTTCGCCGTAATCAGATCGAAGCGCTTGTTGGGCAAGATCTCGAAGAGATCGCCGACCACAACTTTGAGATTGGTGATACCTAATGCTTGTGCATTGAAGCGGGTGCAATGAGCAGCACGCGGATTGATATCAACGGCGAGGACCTGCTCACTATGCGCAGAAGCTAGCACTGCATGAATTCCCGAACCCGTGCACAGGTCCAAGGCGCTGCGAAACGGCTGCCGGATGGTACAGCGCGCAAGATTGCGGCTATCCCTCCCGACACTCATAACCTGATCATATGGAACGGAGTCATACCCTGGATGCGGGAGCTCGGGCCAAGCATGATCCGAAAAGATCAAGCAATCGCCAACGGGAAATAGCGACGCGCGAGCGCGCGCCACCCCGATCTCATCTCTTGTAATTATCGCTGCACGTACGAGCACATCGCGTTCGGACGGAGAGAATAATCGGTCGAACTCACCCGTTGGTAGAGCCCCTTGCAACAGAAACAAATCGATCGCCAGAGCAAGCAGATCACGGCTGGATAAACGCTCTGCGCGGTACATCGGCACGGCGCGCCACTGGAGGTCGCCAATATCCTCCAGCCCGAGCCGATCTCTCACGGAACTTTCGGAGTATCCGATACCAGCGAGCTTTGAGACGACGGCGCGAAGGTTGGGCACATCGGCATCGTGGATCAGGAAGCTAGCAGGCTCAGTCATAGCCTGAGTTAGAGTGCACTCTAATGGCCAACGAACCGAGCATGCTTACTCTCTTTGGCGCTCTATTGCCGCCGGCTGGATAGGCGAGCCCTCGTCTTACACCTTAACGACTCGTCACGCGGTCACAATACCGCTACCACACCCGGCAAGCATTGTCCCGCACCATAGGCTGCCCAGACTTGCAGTGAAATGCGGCGCGAAATTCCGTCATGTTCGAGACCACGCCATTCGCACGATACTTCTCCGGGGAATGAGGGTCTACTGTCGCTCGCAGCCGCTTATCTTCATCGCGCTCATTTGTGCACCAGCTCTGCCCGTAGGCGATGAAAAAGCGCTGCTCCGGCGTCAAGCCATCCAGCGACTCGAGTTTCTGATCCTTCGTATCTTCCTTCCACGCCAGATATGCGAGAAGCGTCCCGCCGAGATCTGCCAGATCCTCGCCATTCGTCAGCTTGCCGTTTATCTTAATGTCGTCGATGATCGTGTATCCGGAATATTGGTCGACCACGCATTGAGCACGCTTTTCAAATTCTTTGCGGTCGGCATCTGTCCACCAATTGCGCAAATTTCCTTGCGCGTCGAACTGGCTGCCCTCGTCGTCAAACGCATGCGTGAGTTCGTGGCCCATGGTGGCGCCAGTGTCTCCATAATTGGGGGCAGCATCCGAGAGCGCGCTGAATAACGGCGGCTGCAGCACTCCTGCGGGGAAGTTGATGTCGTTTCTTTGCGGATCATAATCTGCATTTACAGTTGGCGGTGTCATGTCCCACTCCTTGCGGTCTACTGGCTTGCCAATTTTCGCGAGCCAGCGATGAAATTCGAACCATGACGCCCGTTTCGAATTTCCAATTTCGTCTCCGCGCACAATCTCGAGCGAGCTATAGTCGCGCCATGTGTCGGGATAACCGATCTTGTTGGCGATCGCATGCAGTTTGGTGAGTGCCTGCTCCTTAGTCGCAGCTCCCATCCACGGCAGCGCCTGAATCTCGCTCTGCATGGCTGCTTCGATTTCTTTCACAATTTTCAGTGCAGCCTCCTTTGCCTCTGGGCTGAAATACTTTGCCACATATGCTTGGCCCAGCGCTTCTCCCAAGTCGTTGTCTACGTCGTTCGTGCACCGTTTCCAGCGCGGCGGCAGTTCCTCCCGACCCCGAAGTGTCTTGCCATAGAAACTAAAATTCTCGTTCACGAACGCGGAAGAAAGATCGCTGGCCGCCTCGTGCGTAACGTGCCATCGCAGGTAGGTTTTCCAATCCGCCAAGCTTTCTTTTTCGATCTCTTCACTCATGAGGTGAAAATAACTGGGCGTCACTACATTCAGAGTTCCGACCGTAGAATCGAGTGATCCCACACCTGTCTTTGCAAAATATGTCTTCCAGCCGAAAGCTGGAGCAAGCTTTTGCAGATCCTCCACGCTCATCTTGTGATAGAGCTGAGGCGGATCCCGCCGTTCGACGCGGGTCATCTGACCCTTGGCAAGGGCTGTCTCGATGCGCATCACGGTCGCTGCTTCCGCGGTCGCATCAACTGGCTTGTCCCCTAACAACTCGAACATCTTCGCGACATGTGTCACGTAAGCCTTGCGCAGTTCTTGCGACTTGGCGTCGCCTTTCAAATAGTAGTCACGATCCGGGAGGCCGAGCCCGCCCTGATCGGCCTCGGCAATCACCTGTGTGGAATCTTTGAAGTCCTGATTCGAGCGAAACGTAAACAGCGTTCCCCCGCCATAAAGCGACGGGGGGAATTGGGAGGTCGCAACATATTCCGCCAGGTCCCGCTTAGACTTCAGATCCGCGATGCGCTTTAGCTCCGGCAACAAAGGCTTGGCCCCAAGCTTCTCAATGGCCGACTCATCTATGCACGACGCGTAGTAGTCGCCGATTTTTTGAGTGATCGCATCGCGCGGGACAGCCAGCCTTGCAGCATCTTCCAGAATCGTCCTCAATTGCGCGCGGTTCTCGTCCTCGAGCTTGCCGTATGTGCCCCAGCTCGACTGATCCGGAGGAATCGGATTCTTTTGGATCCAACCGCCGCAGGAGTACGTGTAGAAATCCATGCATGGGTCAACAGTTCTATCCATAGCGAAAATATCGAGAACTGGCTCGGAAGAAGAGTGTTGGGCAAAGACGGGCACCACAGTTGCGAACGCCGCCAGCAGGAAAGCGGAGATTTTGCACATCATAAGGGCTCAAGGTGTCAGATCGCTCTATGAGACTATCGTTTCATTCAGAACTTATCCAGTCACCAATCCATCGCTATTGTGCGCGGTCACCAGGTTTCCGCCGCCGTTCATTTTGTCGTGCGTATCGTGATGGCTGAAGCCACCTCGGACGGCGACGGTAAGTCAGTTATGATACTTCCGCCGCGGGGTGCACAGCAATATCAGCCGCCAGATCTTCAGAAAGCCTGGGCGCCAAGCTGCCATCGGATCTGCTGATGTTCCACGATTCGCATAATTACGATTCCAGTCGCGATTCTAGTCCGAACCCTGCCGCCACCGGGGTGGGCGCGCAGACTGCCATCGACATCCTTTGACTTTTAAGACTTCGTCGCCTATACCCTACATTTCACTCCCAACATAGCAGACTCGGCCCACAATATGATCGCCGCGCTTTTGATCATTCCCCACGGTTATTACCTCAATCGGATAGGCCAGGTTATGTGGCCGTAAGATCAAGAGGTCATCTAAGGGTTCTATATACCTAATCGCACAAGTCCCGTTCTTGCGTACCGCGTACATATTATTTTCACCTCTGCGATAAGGATTCAACGAATTATAGTGACGATCGAGAAGGAGAACGGCACCGGGCATCGTTCGGGGATACATACTCATTCCTTCGTGGGCATCCAGTTTGATAATCACAAAACGCTCCCAGCTGCTCCGGTCGCCTTCGATGCTTTCCTTAAATCGTTTGAGCAAGCTTTTCTTGAACTTCAGGATTTCCTTAACGTGCATACTCATTAGCAACCTTTGGGAGGCTGCGATATGCGCATCAGCTACAACAACGTTCTCAAATTCATCCTCGCTCGGCGGGAGTATTGAAGCGTGCTTATTAACCTCTGACGGATCGATAAGATCGAGCACGGAAAGATGCCGCACGTTCAAGACTTTGTCCATCCCTTCCAGGCTGAGTCCTCGCTTCCGGTTCAGAAAATTAGAAATGTGAGCTTGTTTGAATCCAGTCTGTTCCGCCAGACGCAAGCCCGTGAGCTCTCCCGCGTCGATGCGTCCCCAAAGATTTTTGCGGAGATTTTCTTGAAGCATGCGAAATTTCATCGCGAGAGTATATCAGATAACATAGCTAAATGATATTCTAACCACAAGCTGATCATCCAAAATGGAATACAGACTTTGACTAAGTCACTTCTTGACTATAACTTTTTACTTATTATATATGTTATAACAAACGTATATCGCAGGAAAGGTTGTCCAGCCATGTTAGAAGTACAATTACACGAAAACGAAGAAAGAAGCTTCGGAGAGTTCCGCCGCAAAGTGCGCGCGGCCGAAGTGCTTTCGTCGGCAATGAACCGGTTGCTGCAAACCATTTGCTTCAACGGACGGTTAAGCGTCATTGTGCAGAACGGACAGGTTCTTAAGTCCGGCTACGAAGAGGGTTACTTTCGGCAAGTAAGCTCGAGGGTGACTGCTAAGTTGCAGTAACTATCTTAATTCCTAACTAAATAGCAGAACAGGTCATCGTAAAGAGAAGCGAGCCCTGGACCGAGAAATCGGTACCAGGGCTTTTTGTTTTATTAGTTCTCGTTTCTTAGAGAGAGGCAGTCATGAATTTTATGGACAGGATGGAAGGCGAGGAAATCCAGATTGAACTGAAGTATTGCGAGCGGTGTGGCGGGTTATGGCTGCGTCGGCAAGGAGCGGACGCAGTGTATTGCAGCAGTTGTCGCATGTCTTTAGAAGCAAGGCCAACCCCTCAAGGGACAGCACTCCACGAAACGCGCCGCAAACGGCGCGAACAACTTACGAATGTTTCCAGAGAAGACCTCCAAGGCATGGCGCGGATTGATTGTCTGCGGGGCGTAGCCCTGATGGAGGTGAGGGGATGATCGGCGAACAAACGGCAGGTGCGCAGACATGGAGTTTGACGGGTCAGGCGGACGTCCCACCATCGGTGCCATATGGCGAAACAGAGATCGAACTGGCACCTTACCGCAGGCGTACGATCGCGCTGTTGCGACGGTATGCTCGGGCATCGGTCGAGGTGGGAAGGTTGCCGTCACTGCTGGGACGAGAATTTTTTCGGACGCGAGTCACGTCGTATACGATGCGAAGTTTCGAGGACGTTGTAATCTTTGTGGCGGACATGGAGAAGGCGATTGAAAAGCTGGATGCACTGGAGAAAAAACTGCTGGGCATGAACGTTCTGGAGGAATATAGCATCGAAGAGATCGCTCGGCTAATAGATTGTCATATCAAAACGGTACGACGGCTCCTTCCGGATGCACTTGATCAGCTCTCTCGGATATTGCTCGCGGGTGGATTAATGGACACATTGCCTGCTGTGACGAAAAGGGTTCGGGGTTGTCAAGAGGGTAAAAAATACAAAACCGCGGTAAGTGACTCAAAGGACGCCAAATATAAATGTCCGCAAAATGTCCACTTACCCCCTTCTGATTTGATATCCTAAACTTAAGAGTCGAGAAAAAATTAACTCCCGAAGGGCGCGATGCACTCGCGCCCTTTTTCCATGCGCGAGAAGGTGACGTAGAATCAACAGGAAGGACAAGCCGAACGCAGCATGGACATAACCTGGGTCACAGAGAGAGTTGCGCTGGGAGGCGGGATTTGGAACGCCCAGAATATGGCGGAACTGGCGCGAGCCGGGATCACGCACGTCCTGAACATGCAGCTCGAGTTCGATGACCGGCCGCTCGCGGCTCCGCTGGGGATCCGGGTGTTGTGGAATCCGACCGACGACGATTTCTTGCTGAAACCGCCGGAATTGTTCAAACGCGGCATTGATTTTGCGCTGGAAGCGCTGGAAGATCCGGGAGCGCGGCTTTATGTTCACTGTGCCGCGGGAGTACACCGGGCTCCGATGATGACGCTGGCGGTATTATGTGCGATGGGGTGGGAGATTGAAGCGGCCATGGTGTTAATTGAGACACGAAGGCCGGTGGTCGATTTCGCGGACGTGTATGTGGAGAGTGTGCGGCGATTTCTGGATTCGCGAGTTGAGAGCGAGCCGCGAAGTTCGCACTAGAAATGGTCTCATCAATTTCCTTGTTCTTGGTGCAGGCTGTTTGGGCCTCAGGGGCTAAAGCCCGCATTTTTATTGGCTTTGACCGGCACGGCTGAAGCCGTGCCCTACGCAAAGCCAATCGGATTATGCTGGGGGGGAATTTGAGAGAGACGCGCCGCTCGATAGAGCGGCTTTCTTATTGGTCCGAATTGAAGTTGGGCGCGCTCACGAGGAGAAAAAAAGAGATGCCAAGATCGTTCGCGGTGAATAATAAGCGTTTCGCGATGGCAGGGGAAGTGTTGGTGTTTTTGGTGTTCCTGCTAGTCGTGGCATTTATATCTTCGACCAGATTGCAGGCTCAAGGGCCGGCACTTACCACGATCAGCGATACTGTTTATCGCGCGGACGGAACCGCCGCATTGGGTACGGTGCTCATTTCATGGCCTTCGTTCCAGACCGCGGAGGGAGACGCGGTGGCGGCGGGCAATCTGAGTGTGACAATCGGGCCGCTGGGTGCATTTATCGCGCAACTCGTACCCAATGTAGGTGCATCTCCGGCGGGAACTTATTACGTCGTCGTTTTCCAATTGGACGATGGAACCGTGCGTACGGAGTATTGGGCGGTTCCGGCGACATCGCCGACGACGATTGCCGGGGTGCTGACGACACCGGGCACAGGGCTTGGAAATCTTGCTGTAACACAGGCAGATGTAGCAGCGGCGGTGGCGACAGTAAACGCTACGGTAGTGCATCTGGCCGGAACAGAGACGATCACGGGCACGAAGCAGTTTACCGTGCCTCCATCGCTGCCAACGCCAGCCGCAGCCACTGACGGCGCGAACAAAGGTTACGTGGATGCGGCAGTGTCGACTGTGGGATCCGGAGCATACGTCGCGATCGCGGGCGGCACGATGACAGGTCCGTTGACTTTGCCGGCGGATCCAGCCGCACCGAACCAGGCTGCCGACCGAAATTATGTGGACAACGGGCTCGCAGTGAAAGCGGACCTGGTGAGTGGAACTGTTCCGTCTGGAGAATTGGGAGCAGGGGTCGCAAGCTCATCGACCTGTCTAAACGGTAATGCGTCGTGGGGATCTTGCGGGAGCGGCGCGCCGGCCGGGATTACTTATGCCACGACTGCGCTGAACTGGACACAGACGATGTCCAATCCATTAACCGCCGGGTCGCAGGCTACAGTTACACTTACTCCCTGCCCTGTTGGTGTTGATACAACGACAGGAGTTGGATATCAGGTTCTTCTTTCTGGTGGCGGCAACAGTGAAGCGGTCAACGTTAGTACCGTCGCTGGAGCATGCACTTCTGGAGCGACATCGGGAACGATTACGTTCACTCCGTTCTTTTCTTATGCCGCTGGCTACACGATTGGCTCGGCATCCTCTGGCATTCAGGAGACATTGAATGCAGGCTGCGGAACCGACCCGTTGTCATACAAGAATAGTCAGTGCAATGTCACGATCCCAGCCAACGGACCGGGGTACCCGGTTCACTCGCTAACTACTTACAACGTCTACGGAACGATTTATCTGCATTCCAATCAATCGATATTGAGCGCATATGGAACGTCGCTGAACTGTCTGGAGCGCGGTCCCTGTTTGCAGGTAGGCGATCTTAACGTTGCTAACGATTACACGGACAATACCATCGCTGGGCTGAGCTTTCGAGCCCCGGTGAATGTCTCGGGCAATCCTGCATTTGCAGGGGTCGCAATCGCGCAGACGCAAAAGACATCTCAGGTCGTAACCATTACAACTGCCAGCGCGCACGGGTTTCGAGTCGGAGACATGGTGACGATCCTATTTACGGACAACAGCACCTACTGGGGCGACGCCATAATAACGGCGGTACCAAGCGCAACGACGTTCCAATATGCGCATTCGGGTGCTAACGTGGCCGCGCAGACAACTCCTGGTGTTGTAGCGCTGGCGTATGTGGCCGTGTTGGATAATGCCATGGATACACACCTGCTCGACATTTCTGTCGATAAAGTGGGTGAAGGTGGGATGTTTAATAACTTCTTCGATTTATGGGACGATGAAAATGCCACCATCGATCATTTCAACAATCAGGGCACACCACTTAACAACAATGTGAACTGGACGGGATCGTTTGTATTCTCAGCGGGGAACCAGAGTCATCAGGTTGCTCCGGTTATCACTCTGCGTGACTCGACCATCACAGCGAATTATTCAAACGGAGTGACTGACTATAACTCCAATGGATTGTACGTTGAAAATACCGTAATTCAGGCCTCGGGGCTGTGGCAGGTGTATTCATCGAACACCACTGGAAATTATCAGGGCGCCTATCTTAAGAACGTCTACGCAGAGAGCAGCACTGGTCTAAACCCACTCTCGCCAGTACGCTCGCCTTTCCCTGGTCTTGGAATTGCCGGCTTGATCGCGGGCGGGTCGAGCGGGGCCGCAGCTTTTCAGATTGTAGGCACTGGCGGCACTGGGGGAGCGTTTGCGACGGGAGGAACGGGATCGACGCCGTATTCGTATTTTATCGTTGCCAATGACACGAGTACAGGCACGCAGACGTCTCCGATGCAGGTGCTTAATTGGCAATCGACGGGAAGCGATTCGATTCCGGTACGTTGGCCCCGAGTTGCAAACGGAACCGATACGATTACTTATGACGTTATCCGCATGGCAACCCCGATTGGGATCGGATCCGTTTATCCCTACAGTGGCGGATGTACCGGCGGGTCGAGTGGGGCATGCGGATACGTGGCGCAGGGACTTACGCAAGCTGCCGCGTGTTCCGGAGGGTTGGTTTGTACTTACACTGACAGCGGATCTTTGTCTACCTCCTCATACACGATTAAGCAAGGGAATTACTCAGGGCAATTGATCTTCTGGCCGGGTTCGCTCGTCACGGTGAACCGGAGCGTCACGGTGGACCGGGAACAGTCGCCAGCCGTAGGCGTAGGTTTGAGCGGAAATCCGCTAGAGATCTCGGGCTCATGTTCCGGCAACGGACAAGCATCTGCCGGTGGCTACACCACATGCCTGGCGAGCATAAGCAACTTAGTGGCACAGACGGCTACGTTACTTACTGATGGCCCGCCATTTTCTGAAGGCGCTCCGACGGTTTCCAAAGGAAGGTTGAATTTCGCGACCACACCGTATGTCGGCAGCATCTTTCCCCACCACGTGATTACTCTGCTTGATTCCCAGCCGGGATTAACCGAGGCCACATTCGGTTATCGTCCATTGGCGAACGCGAACGACACGTGGATCGGGCTGGATGTACCGAGCAGTGGAGCGGGGTTGAGCGCGGGGCAGCTGGCGTTTGGATCTCCGGTATCGATCACGAATTACATTGCTCAGATTGGCGACGGCGTACACGGAAACTGGCTGGAGAGACTGAGCGCGTCGTTGAAAGAGTTCAACGTTCCGGCAAAGTTCGATCAGAGCGTGACCTTCGCCGGGATGGCGAATGGCTGCCTCAATGTCGCGTCCGGCGTGGTCGCATCTACCGGCAGTCCTTGTGGATCTGGCGGAGGTGGAGGAAGTGTTAGCTCCGTGTTCGGGCGCACAGGGGCGGTAGTGGCAACGACCGGCGATTACACAGTGACTCAAGTTACTGGCGCGGCGGTGGATGCAACGGTTGTCCACCTCGCGAATACGGAGACAGTTACTGGGGCGAAAACATTTTCCAACAATGTGACGATGAGCGGTAACTTGATATTGCCGCAAGGGAGTGGGTTTGTTCCGGCTGTGGGCGGGATTGGGCTGGACACGGCTGCCGGGCTACCGGTTGTAAACATTGGCGGGACGACGGAACAAGTTGCACTTACGAGTTCGAATATCAGCGGACAGGCGGGGACGGCTCTTGCCCTGGCGGGAACTCCGACGCAGTGCAGCGGATCGTTTGCGACGGGCATTGCGGCGAATGGAAACGCGAATTGCTCAACGGCGGATGTGATTCAGTTACAAGAAACGACGCCCCCCGCGGGGATTCCTGGATGGGGCGTGTTTTGGTTTGATTCGGCTCATCACGCCCCGAAATTTATTGATAACAACGGCCAAGCTATTCAGTTAGGGCTCACTAACCTGTTCAACTCCGATCCGGGCGGCGACCCTGCAGACAATCTCGAAGAGCTGAATGGAACAAACTTGGAAAACTTTCGCGTGTATTCGACCTACACGAATGGCACGACATGGCAGCGAACATCGCTGGGGTTCGATGCGACGGATAACTATGCCGTAGTTCGCAGTGAGAACGCGACATCGTCATCCGCGCCAGGGTTGGGATTGTGGGTAGGAAGCGGACTGAAGTGGGTGGTCGACGCGACTGGCAACCTGAAGCCATGGGCGGCCACGGGCGACAATGTATTCAACCTGGGCAGCGATACAGGGAATGCGATGAAGAGCGTCTTTGCCAAAACTTCTTTTAACTCGGTTATCTATGGGCGTAACGATTTCGAGATTCCGAATGATACGTCGACGGGCACGACGTTGAATAAGTTAGCAATGTTCAACACAAATAGTCCTTCACAGGCGGTGCTGACGGGTACGTCGTCGACTAACGGAGCGATTGGCATAGTGCAAAGTGGCGCGGGTACGAGTGGAAGCGCAGTGATTACCTGGCATGGCTATGCTTACTGCGTTTTTGACAGTACCGCGACTGCTGGCGATGCGGTTACTGCGAGTACAACCGTAGCGGGCGATTGTCACGACACGGGATCAGGGACGCCACCTTCAGCGCAGCTGATTGGCTATGTGGATGTGAGTAACGCGACGGCTGGAGCGACTAATGGGATGCGGGTCAGCTTGCAGCCTCTGTCGAGTGGTGGTGGTGGCGGAAGCGTCGTTTCTGTATTTGGACGGACTGGAGCTGTCGCAGCGGCGAGCGGCGATTATTCGGTGGCGCAGGTTACGGGAGCAGCGGCGGATGCTGCGGTTGTGCATTTGGCGGGGACGGAAACTATTACCGGGGCAAAGACATTTTCGAGCACAGTAACCCTTAACGGGAATCTCAATGTGGCGGGAAATATCAACCAGACGGGGACTGGACCTACGCAGTGGTCGGGGCAAGAGTGGACGGGCACGACGGTTACGGTACCGAGCGGAATGGCATTTTCGCTCGGAGTGGGATCGGACAATAATCTCCACTGTCAATTGACTAGCGGGGCTTCTTGTATGCCTTCTTCTGGCGGAGGCATGGTCTATCCTGGGGCGGGAGTTCCTAACTCTACGGGATCGGCTTGGGGGACATCTTACGGAACGTCTGGGACAGGAAGTACGCTGGCACTTACTGCATCGCCAGTGTTTACGGGGACGCCTACTGTGCCGGGATATGTAACAACCGGGACTACGGTTAATGGGCACGCGCTGTCTTCTAATGTAACCGTATCGGCTTCGGATCTCACTACGGGCACTTTGGCGGCTGCGCAGTTGCCGGTGCCAGCTTGCTCTTGGATTACGGTGCCGACGGAGAGCGGGTCGGGAAATGCTTTTCCTGGCACTACTAATAAGGCGATTGTTTGGGGAGTATTTAATCCTTATCCCTGTGTGACTAACCACGTGGCCTACGTGGTGGGAACGGCGGATAATACCTCGAATAACTACGTTCTCGGGCTACTTACCGGAGTATCTGGCGGAACGGCTACTATTATTGCCAGCACGGCTTCTACTGCGGGAACTACCTTTGCGCCTTCGGCGGGCATCAAGGTGATTGCGTGGAATAGTTCTAATGTTACGGTTCCGGCGGGACGCGTTTATATTACGCTGACCAGCAATTGTACTTCGTCATGTGCGGCATTACTGGGAACTCCGGGAACTGGCGTTAGTTATGCGGCTAATCAATCCATTAGCGTAGGAACCGGGGGCGCGGCTTTGTCGGGGTCGATCACGTTGCCTACGGATAGCTTCAGCTCGGGAGCTTCGATTCCGGCTTTGATTGTGTATTGAGATCGTTTTATGGCGGGAAGGCTCTTTGCTCCATCGCAGCGGTGGAGGCTGAGGTCCTTCCCCTTCGGCTCCGCTCAGGGTCAGGATGACAAACTTTTAAGGATCCCATGATCAAACAGATGTTATTGCTTCTATTTTTAGGAGCGCGGCTGGCGTGTGCCTCAAATTACTACGTTGACTGTAACTATGGGTCGAATGGAAATCCGGGGACAAGTCCACAACTGGCTTGGCGCACTTTGCTGGAGGTTGGGATATCGAGTTTTCTGCCAGGGGACACAATTAACTTGTTACGGGATTGTACGTGGAATGAAACGCTGACTCCGGCTTCGAGTGGGACGAACCCGGCGACGGGTGGCGCGCTCATCAAGATAGGGAGTTATGGCAATGGTCGTCCGCCACACTTG
>Ga0070765_100001121_pt1 | contig 16067 bp, 15 predicted proteins | sample HubBroMetageWFT5_FD_71516 | JGI IMG/M metagenome (GOLD analysis project Ga0070765, IMG submission 71516) | Warmed and freeze-thawed soil microbial communities from the Hubbard Brook experimental Forest, New Hampshire - Hubbard Brook CCASE Soil... | ecosystem: Environmental > Terrestrial > Soil... | reverse complement strand
TGACCCGCGATCACTAAGTTAGACTTGAAAGATGGCTGAACAAGAACTATGCCGAACCGTCACCGAGAAACTCGATGTCATCCGCCTCGCAGCGCAACCCGCCTTCCCAACCGCCGACATCGACACGATGCTTGCGGAAATCGAGAGTGGATACGGAACCGATTCGCCCATTCCCTCAATCTCTAGAATCGAACCGTGCGACCACTAACCACCCTCGCCTGGCTCCTCTGCGTCCTCTACTCCACCATTCCCACCTTCTGGCTCATCATCCATCCCCGCGCTGAGTACTGGCGCTCCCGCCGCGCTTCGCCTTACAAGATTCTTCTTCCCCTCTGGATCGCCATGTGGATCGTCGTCGCCGCTATCACAGCCCCTTGGCGTCACCTCACGCTCTTCAATGGCAACCAGACCCTGCTTCCCGCCGCGATCTTGTTCTGTTGTGGCCTCGTCCTCTACCTGCTCTCAGGTGCTCATTTCACACTCGCCCAACTTGGAGGCTTGCCCGAAGTCCTCCGCACCGGTCGCGAACAGCGCCTGATTACAACCGGCCTCCGCGCTCGCGTGCGCCATCCAGTCTATCTCGCCCATCTCTGCGAAATGCTCGCCTGGAGCCTCGCCAGCGCCCTCGCCGTCTGCTGGATCCTCACGGCCTTCGCAATCCTCACCGGCGCCCTCATGATCAAAATGGAGGATGACGAACTCGAAAAAAGATTCGGTGAACCATACAGCGCTTATCGCCGCAGCGTTCCCGCTCTCCTCCCGAGGATGAAACCAAAACTAAAGCTATAATCCGACTTGGCCGAGGTCCGCAGTCAAGGTCCGACACCCGCTCACTCATGCGCTTTGAACTCTTCATCGCGACCCGCTACCTGCGCGCGAAGCGCCGCCAGGTTGAGGCGTCTGCGCGGCGTCCGAGCCGCGCGCCGAAATCCCGAGCAACGCGAGGGACCTCCCGATGAGATTCGAGCTCTTCATAGCCACGCGGTATTTGCGCGCCAAGCGTCGCCAGGCCTTCATCGGCATCATCACCGGCATCTCCATCGTCGGCGTCGCCGCCGGAGTCGCCTCCCTGATCGTCGCCCTCGCCATCAACAACGGATTCCGCCAGGACCTGCAAGAGCGCCTCATCGGATCGACCTCTCACATCAGTCTTCTACGCATCGCCGACGACGGCATCAAAGATTGGCCGCCGCTACTTGCACGCCTCTCGAAGCAGCCGCATGTAGTCGCCGCCGCGCCTGCCATTTTCGAGCAGGTGCTGATCTCCCGCGGCCCACGCGCCCGCGGCGCAGTCCTCAAAGGCATGATTCCCACCGACGAACGCAAAGTCGGCGATCTGCTCAACACGATAAAGGAAGGCTCGGCCGCCGCTCTCGAAGAACCGGACAAGGATCATGCAGAAGAAACCACGGACGGTGCGGGTACAGACCGTGTGGGGACGGACGCATTCGGGAGCCTGCCCTCCGCGGAGTCGAGGGGTCCCGCGAGCAAAGCGAGCACCCCGGCCACAACTCCACCTGACTCCCTCGCCGACGTCCACGCCCGCGTCGCCGCCATGCCTCCCGTCATTCTCGGCAAAGACATGGCCGATAATCTCGGAGCGACCGTCGGCTCCGTCGTTCTCGTCACCAGCCCTCAGGGAGAACTCACTCCCTTCGGCATGGTCCCCAAATACAGCCGCTTTCGCGTCGTCGGAATTTTCAACTCCGGCTTCTACGACTACGACTCCTCGTGGGCTTTCACTCGCCTCTCCGATGCACAGCGACTCTTCGGCCTCGGCGATCTCATATCCGTAATCGAGTTCAGAATCGACGACATCTATAAAGCCGGCGAACTGTCGCACCAACTCGAAGACGCCGCCGGAAAAGGCTTCATGACCACCAATTGGATGGAGCAAAACCGCGCTCTCTTCCACGCCCTGAACATGGAACGCCTGATCACTTACATCACCGTCGGCCTGATCGTCTTCGTCGCCGCTCTGAACATCCTGATTTCGCTGATCATGATGGTCATGGAAAAAACCAAAGACATTGCCGTGCTCATGTCGATGGGAACGCGCCGCTCGCAAGTCCGCAACATCTTCATCGTCCAGGGCGTTCTGATCGGCGTCATCGGGACGTTGATTGGACTGCTGCTGGGTTATGCCATCTCCTACGCCGGCGGCCACTATCACATGATCTCGTTATCGCGCGAGGTCTATTCCATCGACTACGTCCCCTTCGCCCCCCGCCTGATGGATGGAGTTTTAGTCGCGCTGGTAGCAATTGGAGTTTCCTTTGTCGCAACGCTCTATCCGTCGTGGTCCGCAGGAAGAACATTGCCAGCCGAAGCGCTGCGCTACGAATAACGCCTTTTATGTTTGTCACCCTGAATGCTTGTCATCCTGAGCGAGGATTTTGCTTCGCGCCAAGCGAAGCAAAACCGCAGTCGAAGGACCTCGTGCTCCCCTGGCCTCGCGAGGCATTCCACTCACAGTATGATTCCCAGCACGCACGCCAACGGAACTTTCCCCATTCTGTCGCCGTACAATTAATTAGAAGTGAAGATAAGGAGGTCTCCCATGTTTACGTTCCTCCTCTGGTGCATCCTCTTCGTATTCTGCTGGCCGCTGGCAATACTGGCCCTGGTAGCCTACCCATTCATCTGGCTATTCCTGCTGCCATTCCGCATCGTAGGCGTAGCAGTCCACGGAGTTTTGGAAGTGATCTACCTGGCGATCACCCTTCCGTTCCGTCTGCTCGCAGCCCCCTTTCGGATCTGAGGTCAGGACGAGCATGCTAAATTTTGCGCTTGCAGAATGAACCCGCGAACAATACGACGAGAGTCGTGCCGAAAATGTAGGGAGTATCGTGGAAGAGCGGCGCTTCAGCGCCGCGTAAAGCGCAGAACAAATCGGGGCTTTAGCCCCCCATCACCTTCAGCCCCTCACTCACCACCAGCCTCGCCTCGGTCACCCGCTGTACATCCTCCGCCGTCAACCCCGGAGCCACTTCCTCCAGCATCAGCCCTTTCTCGGTCACGCGAATGTAGGCCATCTCTGTCACAATCGTATCCACCACTTTCATGCCCGTCAGCGGTAGCGTACATTTCTTCAAAATCTTCGGGGCTCCATCCCGCGTTGTATGCTCCATCGCCACCACCACGCGCCGCGCCCCTGCCACCAGGTCCATCGCACCGCCCATCCCCTTCACCATTTTCCCCGGGATCATCCAATTCGCCAGGTTCCCCTCCTCATCCACTTCCATCGCACCCAGCACACTCAAATCCACGTGCGCTCCGCGGATCATGGCAAAAGAATCTGCGCTCGAAAAATACGACGTCCCCGGCATTTCGCTGACCGTTTCCTTCCCGGCGTTAATCAGGTCGCAATCCTCCTCGCCCTCGACCGGATAAGGCCCAATCCCCAACATCCCATTCTCGGATTGCAAAATCACTTCCATCCCCACCGGAACACAATTCGCCACCAGCGTAGGCATGCCAATCCCCAGATTCACATAAAATCCATCGCGCAACTCGCGCGCAATCCGCCCCACAATCCGCTCGCGCTTCTCCACGTCTTTGCCCGGCTTGTTCATGCTCTCCCTAGTTCCTTGTCATCCTGAGCGAACATTGTGTTTCGCGAACGCGAAGCGCAATCGCAGTCGAAGGATCTCTAACACCGAGACATCGCAAAACACCCCACTAAGGAGTTCTCTCGGTACTCGGTACTATGCTGACTTCCTCACCGTCCGCTTCTCAATCCGTCGCTCAAACATCTCGCCCTGAAAAATTCTCTTCACGTAAATCGAAGGGGTATGAATCGAGTCTCCATCCAACTCCCCAGCCTCAACTAGATGCTCCACTTCCGCAATCGTCACCTTCGCCGCCGTTGCCATCATCGGATTAAAATTCCGCGCCGTCTTCCGATATACCAGGTTCCCCATGCGATCGCCCTTCCACGCCTTGACGAACGCAAAGTCCGCCTTCAGCCCAAGCTCCATCACATAAGGACGGCCATCAAACTCCCGCGTCTCTTTCCCTTCCGCCACGATCGTCCCTACGCCGGTTGGCGTGAAAAACGCCGCAATCCCCGCTCCTCCGGCGCGAATCCGCTCCGCAAACGTTCCTTGCGGCACCAGATCCAGCTGAATTTTTCCCGAGAGCACCATCGACTCCAGCAGCTTGTTCTCCCCCACATACGTTCCAATATGCCGTCGCAACTGCCCCGCCGCCAGCAGCAGGCCCACGCCCAGCCCGTCCACTCCGGCGTTGTTGCTGATGGTTGTCAGATTCCTCGACCCCTTCTTAACCAGCGCCCGAATCAGATTCTCCGGAATCCCGCACAATCCAAACCCGCCCAGCATAATCGACGACCCGTCAACCACATCGCAGATCGCCTCATCCGCACCACTCACGACCTTATTCATAGCCAGGGAATTCTAACTGAAAACTGACGATGCACATCGGCCTAACGCAATTTCAGTCCTTCCGCCCGTGCAACCTTGGCCTGCCGGCCGTCGAACGTCCAAAATTTTTCTGCCCGTAACAGGATTGCGCTGGCCACATGCAAAATATCCAGAGTTCGCGTGCCTGTGGAAGCGCTTTGTTTGAGAGCGATCCGCCGCGACAGTTCATAGACCATGACTGGCATAGCAGCCACTGCAAAAAACCCATCCGCAATATGGTTCTGCACTTCGGTCTTTGCCACACGAATCTCCGCCGCGGTGGCTTCCTTTCGGAAAGCCCTCAACTCCAAAGCATTGGTCAGCTCAAGCTCACTAAGCGGAGTCAGCAAGACGGAGGGCGAGAACCGAGTAACCAACTGCGCAGCTTTTACCGAATGCGCGTCGAGGGAGTACAGAGAAACAAGAACACTGGTGTCCGCGTAAACCTTCAATACTCGCCTCGCTGCATCGCAACCAACTCCGCGCCGGTCACCTTCGTTTTCTTGTTGCCATAAATCCTCTTCAGCATGGCCATAAAATCGGGCGCCTTGCGGGCAACCGGCCGCTCCGGAACCAGCCGCGCAATCACCCGTTTTCGCTTGGTGATCGCGATAGCTTCTCCCTCCCGCAGATGGGCTTCGACTTGAGGAAACCGGTAGCGCAGGTCGCGGATGCTCATGCTTTTCATGTGACACATTATAGCATCACATTCCACGTTTGCCTCTCCCAGTCCATCCGCCTAGGTTCCCAGCGCCATCTCTGGACATTTCCCTCGCAACCGCCGCCCCGCTTCCCACACCAAACAAATGCGCCTATGAATCTGTCATCTCGCTCTCATCATCAGTACAATAGACATCTTGGAGGAAAAAAATCATGGCTCATGAACTACCGCCCCTGCCTTATGGATACGACGCCCTCGAACCCGTCATCGACAAGCAGACGATGACCCTTCACCACGACATGCACCACGGTGCCTATGTCAAAAATCTGAATGCAGCCATCGAAAAACATCCTGAACTCGGCAAGAAGTCCGCCGAAGATCTAATCCGTGATCTGAATTCCATTCCAGAAGACGTTCGCGGCGCAGTACGCAACAACGGCGGCGGCCACGTCAACCACACCATGTTCTGGAAGATCATGAAGCCCAAAGGCGGCGGCGACCCCAACGGTCCGATCGCCCAGGTGATCACGAAGGCCTTCGGCAACTTCAAAGACTTCCAAGCCAAATTCAGCGACGCCGGCGTCAAGCAATTCGGCTCCGGATGGGTCTGGCTAGCCGGAAAGCCCGGCGGCGAAGTCCATATCATGACCACGCCCAACCAGGACAATCCAATTTCGCAAGGCCACTTCCCGATCTTTGGCAACGACGTCTGGGAACATGCCTACTACTTGAAATACAACAACCGCCGTCCGGAATACCTAGCCGCCTGGTGGAACGTCATCAACTGGGACGAAGTCAACGCCCGCTACGAAGCCTTCAAGAGTGGCAAGGCCGTTCACGAACCAGCCATGGCAGGACGTTAACGCCTCACCAGGAAAATGCTGAAAATCGCTCTGTCATCCTGAGCGCAGTGGCCGCTTCGCAAAGCGAAGCGGCCACGAAGTCGAAGGACCCCTACATCCTCCGCGCTCTCTCAGAAGCCTCAAGGCGTTCTCCTCCGCGCTGAGAATGGTTCCCTTTGCGAAGTGAAGCAATCAGCCCAGGCGATCCCCGCCAGAGACGGCCAAAAAGCGTGGCAACCAAAAGGCCCTGCGCACCGGGCACAGGGCCTTTCTATTCCTCTCTCCGCAGCCAACCTACGCAGCCGCCGTCTCCAAAAACTCGTCCGGATCGGCCTCAAACTCCTTCTTGCACTCCTCCGAACAGAACGAATATTTCTTTCCCGCAAACCGCGTTTCAAATTCGGCTGTCCTACCGTCGAGCCTCATTCCACAAACCGGATCCTGTGTCATCATCCCTCCTCGTAAAATCTATTCCATCCACAGGTCTGCAAAAACGCTTCCGTTCGCAACTTTGCTCCAAGTGACTGACCCCGCTCACCTTTTCAAAACCGCCAACCCTGGTCGAAAATCTTCCGGGAAATTTCTTCCACCTGTGTGCTCCTTATACGTAATACCTACACGCGTTTCTGCATTTCCTGTGCGCCGTCTGTGGACAATCCGCCTCCTCGCGGTCCACGATTTTTTTCTCTCGTTCTCGATCCATCCGAATCCGCGCATTCCATGCGCCTCGGCGAGACACCTTAGATGAACTCTTCATCCATGTTCATTCGTCACATTCGGCGGCCACCCTTTTCCTCAACTGCACCAAAAATACTGAATTGACCTCCCGCCCTTTCGCTCGTACATTCTGATTCGCCCTCAACACAAAATTATTGAGCTCCGCCGCCGGTGCGATCGGCGTCGACAGACATTGCTGACCCAAAAACTGAGAACGAAGAACTGAGAACCGAGAACTGCTCATGAAAGCAGCCAATCCATGGATCACCTATCGCACCCGCTTTCTTGTCCAGGCCAAACAACTCACCACCAGCCTCACCTTCACCGATGCCCTTGGCCGTCAGCACTCCGGTTGCAAGGGAGACTATCTCGTCGAATCTTCTAACGGCTCGTTTGGCATCGCGCCCCGGCAGATCTTCGAGGATATCTACGTCGCGTTGGAGACGCCATTTCCAAGCGATCCCGAGTCTCAACCGCTTGCCGAGACCGCCCCGGCTCAACAAGCTTCCCAGTGCGAAATCTTGCAGCGCGAGCAAATCTCAGATTCGCCCCGGCCCAAGAGCTCCAACAGGGCGCTCCTGCCGCCGCACCTGAGTCCCAATGCCCGGCACCCGTACGGCGAAGGGAACGGCGCCAGCCCTCGCTCACACTAGGAGACGGCAGGAAGGACAGATTCGTGTCAAAAAGAACGGACTGCATTGAGTCAAAAAATCCGGTTCATGAGGCTCCTTCAGCAGCGAACCGCGGCTCGTTTCAGGGAGGGGCCTTCAGCACCGAACCAAAAATTCGTATCAACGGGGAGCCCAGATCCCCCAAGGATTCGTATCATGAGGCCGCTTCAGCGGTCCCGTTAGCAACGCGAACTCCATCCCGCATTCAGGCGCTGCACACCGCTTTTTGGCGGGAAATTTGACCAGGAAACCTATGTCCACCCGGACCCTTCATCGCTCCTGTCACTTTTGTGAACGTCCCGTGAATTCCCCTTGTGGAAAACAAGTCCAGCACCCCCGCATCAAGCCCGTTATTGTTGAGGATACAACCTATGGTGTTTCCCTCTTGACAGGTACAATAAGGGGGAGTAAGTTTGCATTCCCATAGCCCTTTTGGACTCGGTTTCGCGGGAACGGAACCGGATTCATCTGGAAAACAAAAACACGAAAACCGGTCGGGAGCGGCGCCCGGCCAGAGGTGACCCGGCGCCACTTCCGTAAACCAACAACCGCTGGAAGAAACGCTTTCCAGTTCGATCTTTGCAATCCGAGAGTCGGCTGCCGGAAGCCGTTTTTTTGAAGTGCGGTGATCGTTCCCCCGCTCCTCCCCCAGGGTGAACGATTGCAAAACGCTGGTTGTTTCTTAGGAATGCCGTTGGTTGATAGGGCGCAGCTTCACAGTTTGCTGAAAGGCGCTGTTCGCGGAGGGTTTGGGCAGGGCAGGTTTGGGAAGGGCACGACTTCAGCCGTGCCGCTAAGTTCCCTAAAATCTGCGGCGCTTTAGCGCCTGAGGTTTGCTTCCCCCTGTCTAAGCCGTCTTGCTGGCAAGCTCTTCAGCCGCGCAGGCAGATCAAAAGAAACTTGGTGGGGCCTTAGCCCCCGAACAACACTGTCAGGAGCCCGCATGGAAGGTTTAACTCGACTCGTCGCCGATTCGCTCGCCCGGCACGGTTTGGACCGCCCCGTCGATCCCCGCCGCTTGCAATGGTCGCGCTGGTCTCGTTGCGATTCTCTGCACAGTCTCCTCGTCGTCCCCAGCAAGCCCGGCATCTTCGCGCTTGCCGAAGAAGTTGCGGCGCTTGGCGGGGCGTCTGAGCCCCGCAGCCGCAATCCTGAGCGCGAAGGATCTCCCGCCACCAGTTCCACTCTGGCTTCGGACGCGGAAGCAAAACCTCGCCGCATGCTGGCCGTCATTCAATTCTGCGAAGACGACGACATGGCTTTCACGTTGGATCGCATGTTCACGCGCATCAATCCCATACGCGAGCGCCTGGCCTCCGGTCGCTGCTTCCTGCGCTTCGTCGTCATCGAAGACCGCGAGCAGCGTCGCAGCATCTGCGCCGCACTGAATCAGTGGATGGTCAACTCCGCCGAGAAAGCCACCGGAATCGGTATCGATTTCCAATCGTCGCTGCAGCTAACCCCGGCTCGTGTGGGTCGGACACTCTTGTCCGACTCGGTGGAGACCATCTCAAGGTCAGTCCCAGTTCAACCGCCCGGAACAACAGAGATAGCCGCCGCCCTGAACTCCGGGGCCGCCAGGAATCTCCACTGTCCTCATCCTCTCCCCTCCGGCTTCTGACCGATGGGATTGGGGGATGGTAGCAGCGCCTTCGGGTGGTGCAGCGTTTCAGCGTTGCGAATCGATGTTTCGCTGATCTGGGTCTTTGGCGCGAGGTTTAGACGTACCAGGCATTCACCGTCACAAGCAGTACCGTGGAAGAGCGGCGCTTCAGCGCCGCGTCAGAAGCAGAAGTAATTCTGGGCTTTAGCCCCTGAGGTCTAGGAGTCGGGACCTGCAGGGCCGAAATAACAGGAACTGAACAAACGTGGCTGTTGAACCAAACCTAAAAGGTTGGGAGCTTGTGGACCGGGGAGTAAATCACCATTTGAGTGTTCCAGAATTCCAACGAGGCTTCGTCTGGAAGCCGATTCAAGTACGAGACCTAGCCGAGTCCCTGTGGCTCGATTATCCAGTCGGAAGCCTCCTGATATGGAACAGCAATGGACGTGTAGAAGAGCGAATAGCCAGCGAGGCTCAACGGCCTAATCTCTGGATCGTCGACGGGCAACAACGGACAACCGCGCTCTGCATTTTATTCGTCGGAAACCGTACAGGTGGCCCTCGGCGGAGGATTGGGACAAAACCGTCAACAGGGCTAAGAAGAGCTCTTTACAACACGCTTCACCCCGAACACTTCCCCATTCGGGATGCCCGAAACCCCGCCTCCGCAGCTTCCAGGGGGCCGAATCGGGCTTTGTTGAATAGAATCTAATACTTAATGGAGAGACCAATGCCAGACCTGAAAACCACCCCCATAAACGCTCCCGCGGCCACCCCCGCTTCGCCCGTCACCGCCTCGAACAAGAAGGCCCCCGGCCTCTCCTTTCGACGCGTCTTTACCAAGCCCGGCGTCTCCCCCTACGACGAACTCGATTGGGATCTCCGCCTGGCTCAGATTACTGACGCCAAAGGCAACGTGATCTTCGAACAGAAAGATGTCGAAGTCCCCAAAGACTGGTCTATGACTGCGACCAACATCGTGGCCTCGAAATACTTGCACGGCAAAGTCGGCACACCCGACCGCGAGACCGGAGTCCGCCAGCTCGTGACCCGTGTCGCTGAAACTATCCGCAACTGGGGACTGTCGCAGGGTTATTTCAAGACTTCCGAAGACGGCGCGACTTTCCACGACGAACTCGTCCACATCCTCGTACGTCAATACGCCGCCTTCAATTCCCCCGTCTGGTTCAACGTGGGCTGCGACCGCATCGAGCCCAACTCTGACGCTCGCAACTGGCACTGGAACCCGCAAACTCAGCAAGTCGAATTCGGCGTCACCGGATACAAAACGCCGCAGTGCTCCGCCTGCTTCATTAACTCGGTAAAAGATTCGCTCGATTCCATCCTCACCCTCGCCAAGACCGAGGGCATGCTGTTCAAGTGGGGCAGCGGCACCGGCACGAATCTTTCCCCGCTGCGTGGGTCTACCGAAGGACTCAGCGGCGGCGGCACGGCCAGCGGCCCGCTCAGCTTCATGAAAGGTTTCGACGCCTTCGCCGGCGTCATCAAGTCCGGAGGCAAGACTCGCCGCGCCGCCAAAATGGTCATCCTGAACATCGACCATCCCGATATCGAAGACTTCATCTTGTGTAAGCAGAAGGAAGAAGCCAAAGCGCACGCGCTCGTAGCCCAGGGATACGACGGATCGCATCCCGACTCCGATGCCTACTCGTCCATCTTTTTCCAGAACGCCAACAACAGCGTCCGCGTCACCGACGACTTTATGTACGCCGTTGTCCGCGACACCGATTTCTCCACCAAATCCATCGGCGACGGCACGGTCATGAAGACCTACAAAGCCAAGGAATTAATGCGCAGTATTTCCGAAGCCACCTGGCACTGCGGCGATCCCGGCATGCAGTACGACACTACTGTCAATCGCTGGCACACTTCGAAGAATACCGCCCGCATCAACGCCAGCAATCCCTGCAGCGAGTACATGTTCCTCGACGACTCCGCCTGCAACCTCGCCAGCCTGAATCTCTTGAAGTTCGCGCCCAATGGCACCTTCGACGTCGAAGCCTACCGCCATGCCGTCGATGTTCTGATCACCGCGCAGGAAATTCTGGTCGACAACGCCGGATATCCAACGGAAATGATCATGCGCAACTCGCATGACTATCGCCCGCTCGGCCTCGGCTACGCCAATCTGGGCGCACTGCTAATGGCCGCAGGCCTGCCCTACGACTCCGACGGCGGCCGGGACTACGCCGCCTGCGTCACCGCCATTATGTGCGGCCAAGCCTACCTGCAGTCCTCCAGAATCGCCGAGCAGTGCCCGCCGCTCACCCCAGCCACAGACACAGTCGCCACCCGTCTCGGCATCACCGAAGCTGACAAGATGCCCGGCGGAGCCTGCCCCGGCTGGTACATCAACCGCGAACCTTTCCTCGACGTAATCCGCATGCACCGTGCGTCAGTCAACAACATCAACAAAACCAACGTCCCCACAGCACTCTACGAGGCGAGCAAAGCGAGCTGGGACGAAGCCCTAGCCCAAGGCGAAAAGCACGGCTACAGAAACAGCCAGGTAACAGTCCTGGCCCCCACAGGCACAATAGGCTTCATGATGGACTGCGACACAACAGGGGTGGAACCGGATTTGGCGCTGGTTAAGTACAAGAAGCTGGTTGGCGGGGGGATGATTAAGATTGTTAATCAGACTGTGCCTACTGCTTTGTTTAAGCTTGGGTACGATCATGATCAGGCTAATGCGATTGTCAGTTACATCGACGCTACTGGGACTATTGAAGGGGCGCCGCATGTTAAAGACGATCATCTGGCGGTGTTTGACTGCTCGTTCAAGCCGGCTAAGGGAACGCGGTCGATTGCTTACATGGGCCACTTGCGGATGATGGCGGCGACCCAGCCGTTTATCTCCGGGGCGATCTCGAAGACGGTGAATCTTCCCGAGAACGCTTCTGTTGAGGACATTATGGAGGCTTACCTTCAGGCCTGGAAGTTGGGCCTGAAGGCAGTTGCGATTTATCGCGATGGCTGCAAGAAGTCGCAGCCGTTGTCGGCAGCGGGTACGAAGACTGCGAATTCTAGTAAGGAGGATTCGCGGGCGGGGGCGCCCGCGCCACAGGAAGACAATCTGAATGCGCCTCCGCGTGCGGTGCGGCACAAGCTGCAGGAAGAGCGGGCATCGATCACGCACAAGTTCAACATTGGAGGGCATGAGGGATACATCACGGTTGGGCTTTATCCCGACGGCGAGCCGGGCGAACTGTTCATCACCATGGCCAAGGAAGGATCGACGGTCTCGGGGCTGATGGATAGCTTTGCGCTGGCGGTTTCGATCGCGCTGCAGCATGGCGTACCGCTGAAGCTGTTCTGCGAAAAGTTCGCCCACACGCGCTTCGAGCCCAGCGGCTGGAGCGGCAACGCTGACATCGGCTATGCCAAGTCGATCATGGACTACATCTTCCGCTGGCTGCAGTTGCGCTTTCTCACGGGGCAGCAGCAGATGCTGTTTGAGAATCTGAGACTGCGGCCGGCGGGCGGTGTCCCGAATCCTCAGGGGACCGGAGACCTGAATGGCGCCTCGGATCAACTGAGAACTGAGAACCGGGAACTGAGAACTGGCTCTTCCGTGCACGCGGCAGACCAACTGGCCGGCATCATCGACCTCGGCGACGCCCCCACCTGCAGCTTCTGCGGCAGCATCATGACGCGCAACGGTTCGTGCTATCGCTGCGGCAGTTGCGGGAGTACGAGCGGGTGTTCGTAGGCTAACACTTTCAACAAAAATGACTCCGTGTCATTTTTGTTGACAAGGGACGAATTCCTCACTAAGGTGTAATTGGATCGCCGTTACGGCGATTCGGCAGGTTCTTTGACAATTGTTCTCTAGCGGTAGGCTGCTTCTATGGTCGAGTCCCTCGTCAGCGGACGGGGGACATAAAGCGGCGGGTATGTCTCCTCGCTGCGATGGGGAAGTTAAACCATCATTCTGACGCTGCTCCCTGTGTACTCCCGCTCGGCGGGGGAGATATGGGGACAGTTGTTGGACGTGTACGTTGCAAGTTGTGCGGCACACGTTGGGTGAGTTTTCCGGTCCGGTCCATTCTCCTTCGGACAGCTGCCTTCTGCGGCACCGGCAACTGCCGGTAAGGAGAGCAAATGAAAAAAGATAGGAACTTGCAATTCTGCATGGATGAACTCCAATCCATGCAGAACCGAGATGGACTCGGATCGGAACAGAGGAGCGCATTAGAGAAGGCTGAAGGCGAGTTGAAACGGCTTTGGCGAAAACCTAATCCAAACAGAAGAGAAATCTTCAGGGTGGTGCGGAAGGTAGCCGAGGCAATCATCAAGCACTTCGTCTGCTGAGTTGGCGTGAGCTCGCTTAGCTTTCTATTGCTCGAGTTCTAGGGAAAACTCACTTCCAAGATTCTGGGACCAGATGGACTATTCGAAAGCGATTCGTGTTGCTCGGGCTCTTGCTGATATGCCGCAGCGTGAGCTGGCAAGGCGTATCTCGGTAGACTCAAGTCTTATTTCGATGCTGGAGAGCGGCAGGCGGAAGCCAAGTCTCAAAACCTTGGAGCAAATCTCTGCCGCTCTCGATATCCCGCTTCATTTGTTCACGCTGCTAGCATCCGAACCAGAGGATGTCAGGAAGGCGGATTCCGACACGATTCATCGTTTGGCCGTGGGGCTCAGTAAGTTGCTGTTGGGTGGAGGAGAGGATGAGACCCGAGGAAGTGGCGCCCGTCGTCGGAGAGCTGCACATCCTGAGCGTAAACCTGCTCGCCGACATACTCAAGATTCCAAAAGAAACGCTGGTTAGGCTCTCTCTCGAGCCGCGGTTGAACTACGACCCGTTCGAGACCGTCGGGAAGCCTCGGCCGTTTCAGAAACAAGCTCCCTCCAAGTTGCGGCCGATCGATAACCCGCTAAAAGAGCTTAGTTGGGTGCAAAAGCGGGTCTACCGTCGGCTGCTCAAGCCCATCTGTTTCCCTGAGCATATTCTCGGATCGGTTCCGAAGCGCAGTGTGCGAGACAATGCGGAGCGGCACTTGAGGTCGGGCGCACTCCTTGTGACGATCGACATAAAGCAATGCTTCCCCAGCGTGACGAATGTCCACGTTTACCGGGTTTGGAGGCAATTGCTAGATTGCTCCACTCCCGTGGCAAAGCTTCTGACGCAACTGACGACTTTTCGGCGACGCCTGCCGCAGGGAGCAGCGACTAGCCCGCTGCTTGCCAACCTCTTTATCTGGATGGTCGACGAACCAATCAGGCGCGCGTGCGCGGAAATGGACGTCGAGTATTCGACCTACATCGACGACTTCGCGTTCTCTGGCAAGCGTGCACGCGAGTTGATTCAGGTAGTAGCTTCGACACTCGCACCTCACGGGCTTCGGCTGAAGCGTGAAAAGATCAGGGTCATGGGGCCAAGAGCGATCAAACTTCTGACGGGCACAAGGCTCGGTTCGCAGCAGGTGCGCGCCCCAAAGGAGAAGCTTTCAAGGGTTCGTTCCGGCATCCACAAGCTGCGAACGGGTCTGGTCAAAGAACAGGACAAGGAAAAATACATCAGCGGCTTGGTAGGGCAGTTGCGGTTTATTCACCAGCTCTGTCCCAAGGATGTTCGCCCGTATGCGAAGGAGCTAATAGCGGTGAGTAAGGGCTGGCCGCTCGCGGAACCCGACAGGCGGTTTCTTCTTGCGTCAGGGTAAGCGCACTTCCCCACCATGTTTCCCAGTCTTTTAGGTTGCGATACACGGTTTTCCGGACGAACGGGCGAAGTCGCCGGTCAACCGTGGATTGCGGACGGCGGGGCATTCGTTTCGACGTCTCGTGCGAGCGCGCGTATGCGCGCAACGGTCTTTAGGTATTCTGTGACTTGAGCCTCACGTTCGGTGGGGGTTTTCGCCGGGTTGTCGAGCAGTGATCTTGTGAGGTCGTAGTAGTCGGACTCACACTGTCGGTAACCACGAAACAACTCCTCGGACTTAAATGTGTACGCTAGCGAGACGATGAGTCCAGTCCAAAAGGTCAGTGTTGTGAGAAAGACGTTGGCCCAGGGAACCGACTTATCGTACAGCTGAACCAAAACCGGAAGGCTCACGCCGGAGAACAGGCCCCACAGCACGCGAGCGTTATCGAGGCGACGATGTGCTATGGCTTGATTCTTCCAGAACTTCAATGTGCCGACCAGTCTGGAGTCGTGATCCAAGAGCCTTTGCTTCTGGTCGGCAAATTCAGTCGCTGTTTCAAACCAAGAAGCTGGGGCATCGAGTTTTATCTTGCGCAAGAAAGCGTGAGTGATGGGGACCGCCGTTCCGAGTATCGCCACAAACAACACGATGCACGCATAGAGCCAGAGGTGCGGCACGTCGATTGGTAAGCAATGCACAGCAGCCACCAGATGTCGGCTAGATTAGACCTCCGCTCAAGGCACAAGTCAAGAGGGTTGGCGGAGCCAACCTCTTGTACCGTCCCTGCGGGACTTGGTTCCATTTCCTAGCGGCTTGCGGCACGACTGAAGTCGTGCCCTTCCCGGGCGTGCTGCTGCCCGAATCCTCAGAGGGATGGGGCTGTGGAATTCCACCTTTCGCAAACGACGCGAGACCCTTCGACTTGGCTCAGGGCGGGCTATGGGGGCATCCGCGGTTCCGCGCGGGCTGAAGCCCGGGCTTTTTTTTGGGGCGCTGGACGCGGCGCTGAAGCGCCGCTCTTCCACGGTTGTGCACGCGCCGGTTTGCTCGATACTTCCAGTCCACCGGGCTAAAGCCCAGATTCATTCACGACAACCTTGTAGCGGCGCCGCTTGAAGGCGCGCCATTTCAAAGCCAAGCCTGATGGCACGGCTGAAGTCTCGCCTTTCCTCGTCGTGGCGCTCCCAAAGCCCCCAGAGGTGGAGGCGTGGAATCCCACCCTTCGGCAAGCTCAGGGCAGGCTCCTTCGCAACATGTGGTACGGGAACGGCGTCCACAGGGGCTGAAGCCCGGTTGCTTTTGGGGCGCTGGACGCGGCGCTGAAGCGCCGCTCTTCCACGGTGGTGTGTGCGGTTGCGGTGGTCTTGCGGCAAGAATGAAGTCGTGCCCTTCGCGGTCGTGGCGCTCCCAAAGTCCTCAGAGGTGGAGTCGTGGAATCCCACTCTTCGGCAAGCTCGGGACAGGCTCCTTCGCAACATGT
>Ga0070765_100001120_pt1 | contig 16069 bp, 13 predicted proteins | sample HubBroMetageWFT5_FD_71516 | JGI IMG/M metagenome (GOLD analysis project Ga0070765, IMG submission 71516) | Warmed and freeze-thawed soil microbial communities from the Hubbard Brook experimental Forest, New Hampshire - Hubbard Brook CCASE Soil... | ecosystem: Environmental > Terrestrial > Soil... | reverse complement strand
CACCATCACCAGTTCCGCTCCAGGAATCCCTTTCGCCAACTGCTCTTGCTCTTCTGGCGTCGTCCGCCGGTCCTCTCGCCCGCCAATAACTACCGTGCTGCACCGAATCTCTCCAACGTTCACAATAGGCCCGCTAATCGCTCGCAGCGCCTGCATCTGCCGAAGTCCCGCTTCTCTCCCCACAGCCCGCGCCATATTAATAAACGTGGCTTTCAACATTTGATCTTCGTTTTTGCTCGGAGACACATACGTGGAATACACCGCATCAAAATATTCTACAAAATGTCCCTGCTCCAGCAGTTGTATCGCTTGTTGAAGGGTGGCGTTCACCGCCGGGGGCACCCCTCCTGCCGTCGCGCTCAAAAGCGCCAGTCGCGTAACGCGACCGCTTGCAACGCGCATGATTTCCAGCGCCACCTGGCTCCCAAGCGAAAATCCCGCCAGCGAAAAATGCACCGGCGCATTTTCCAGAACAGCCTCGGCCATCCCCGAAATGGTATCTTGCTCCGTTATATCCGCCACCGTAATGTCGACATACTCCTTCAACACCAGCATCTGGCTATTCCACAGCCGCTGATCGCAAAGTAGTCCGGGAATAAGTACAAGTGCGGGCATCTCAGAATATCTCAACGCGCGTACTGTGGAATCGCCGCTGGCACGCACAAATATCCCACCCATTCATCCACTGCGCGAAACCCCAGCCGCTCGTATACCGGTTGTCCCATTTCCGTTGCGTGCAACACGCTCTCCGCTACACCGTATTTCCGCCTCATAAACGCGTCCATATGCCGCAAAATTGCCTCCGCATAGCCTCGCCCGCGAAACTCCGCGCGCGTCGCCATCCATCCGACGTACGAAACTCCTTCCGCAAACATCGCCGATCCGGCCGCGACCGCCACTCCATCCACATACAACAAAAATCCATGATTCGGCGCGCGCCACAATTCCATGCAACTCATCGCTTCGGCATCTTCCGCCGTCATGCCGTGAGCCTCCACGTTCAATCGCGCAATGTCCTTCGCCATCTGCGAATCCGCAATCTCGCGAATATCCGCCTCTTCCAGCTTAAGTTTCGGCGGGTTTAATTCGCCCGCCACCATCCCCGGCATCCGGATCATCGGCTGCAATCCCATCCCCGAATCCACCTGCTCCGCACGCAAAAACAACAATCCCGGTATCCCGCGCCCCGCCAGAATTCCCCCAAATTCGTTCATCAACCGTTCCAATTCCGTCGGCCGAATCGCATCATCACTCTTGGGATAAGCCAAATTAAACAGCGGCACCGCAATCCCGCCGCAATAAATATCCATCTCCGCATGCCGCGCTGGAAACCTGCTGGGAAACGCAGCAGCAAACTCTTTCCAAGCCGCCATCAAAATTTTCTTCGTATCTCTAGTCATGTCGCTCTTGGGTTAGCATCCTGATGTCTGGTCGCTGATCACTGATCCCTTGCTGCCTCACCTCTTCCATCACGCAGGGACCTAACTGCGTGTCAGCTCGCAAGGCGATCGATCGCCGAAATTATAGCCCGCCCCACCCCAATTTCTACCCTCATCCTCTTCTCCGCGTACTCTGCATTCTCCGTGCCCTTCGCGTTAGTTCTTAGTTGTTTTTTTTCCTGACCCCCGATCCCCGTCTCTAAGGTCAACCAAGCACGCAGCTCTGGATCTCTCACCGGTGCGCCACAAAATCCAAAATCTAGGGTGCCCCATCCCTTGCGTCGTTTGCAAAGGGTGGGCTCCGACGATCTAACGTCTCGACCTTCCGCTCTTTCCTCTTCTCCGTGCTCTCTGTGCTCTTCCTCTGTGCCGCTGTGTTAATTCCTGGTTTTCTCTTTTTTCTTGGGTCTTCTCTTACCTCACACATGCTGGCTGATCGACAAAATATTCCCATCCGGATCCGTGAACCACGCAACCTTGTCGCCGCCCGGCGCGCTCCATATACCCAACTCCTGATCCTGCACAAAGGGATATTTCTCCAGCGCCACGCCACGCCGCTGCAGCCAGCGCGCCACTTCTTCGATCCGTTCGACCTGCCATCCCAGAATCGTCCCCGCCAGCGGCGTGTAATTTGGCATTTTCACAATCCGTATTTTGTGCGCGCCTGCGCTCACCACCAACGCAAACTGATCCAGGCTCACAAACTCAAACCCTAGCTTCCCCTCGTAAAACGCCCGAGCCGCTTCATAATCCTTCGTCGGAACAAACCCCATCATCTTTCCTGCACTCAACATGCTCCCCTCCTCCAATATTCAAATTACTTGCAAGATCCTCTTCTCGCTGCACTCTGTGCGCTTCCTCTGTGCCCTCTGTGTTAATTCTTGGTTTCTCTTTCCTGATCCCTGATCCCTGGTCCCTGATCCCTGATATCCCTCACCCTCCTGTGCTAACGTGAACCAGAACCACAACTCCAACGGAGCCACCCTCGTGCCCAATATCCTGCCACTCCGCTACGGCGGACCCAAAGCCCGCGTCGCCGTCATCCCCGGCGACGGCATCGGCAAGGAAGTCACTCCCGTCGCCGTCCAGATCATCAAAGCCGCCATATCCAAACGCAATCGCCCGCTCGAGTTCGTCGAATTCGATTGGGGCTCCGACAAATATCTCCGCGAAAAAATCTCGCTTCCCGAAGGCGCCGTCGAACTCTTGCGCGACGAATTCGACGCCATCCTCTTCGGCGCCCTCGGCGATCCCCGCGTCCCTTCCAATCAACACGCCGCCGACATTCTCCTCGGCCTCCGCTTCAAACTCGACCTCTACGTCAACGCTCGCCCCACCGAACTCCTTCATGATCGCTTCACTCCCCTCCGCGATCGCACCACCAAAGACATCAACCTCATGGTCTTCCGCGAAAACACCGAAGGCATCTACGTCGGCGCCGGCGGCTTCTTCAAAAAGGGCACCCCCGACGAAATCGCCATCCAGGAAGACATCAACTCCCGCAGAGGCGTCGAGCGCATCATCCGCCACGCCTTCGACTACGCCCGTTCCCACAGACTCAAACGCCTGTGCATGTCCGACAAATCCAACGCCATGACCTTCGCCGGTGACCTTTGGCAACGCGTTTTCAAATCCGTCCGCGCCGAATATCCCGAAATCGATTCCCGCCACCTGTTCATCGACGCCCTCGCCATGGAACTCGTCCGCGACCCCAGCCAGTTCGACGTCATCGTCACCAACAATCTTTTCGGCGACATCATCAGCGACCTCGCCGCCCAACTCGCCGGTGGACTCGGCCTCGCCCCCTCCGGCAACATTCATCCCGGCCGCACCTCGCTCTTCGAACCCGTGCACGGCTCCGCCCCGAACATCGCCGGAAAGGGAATTGCCAACCCTTTCGGCGCGGTCCTGGCCTCCTCCATGCTCCTCGAATTTCTAGGCTGGAACGAAGAATCCGCACTTTTGAAGCAATCCGTGAAATCCGCCCTAGCCGAAAACGTAACAACGCCAGACCTAGGCGGCGTCAAAGCAACTCTCGAAGTCTCCGACTACCTGACCAAATATGTAACCGCGGCTCCGTAACGCTGGGCTTCTGGTTTTGTAACCGTTGGGCTTGCGGTTTTGTAGGCGCTGGGCTTTAGCCCAGCCAGCACTTCTTATGTTTTCGCAGCCACTCTTCTCCGGTTGCCGCACCCTACGATTTTCAGGGTGCGGGTTTTCTCTTTCTGTCGTCCCCACTCTTCTCCGCGACCTCTGCGGCTCCTCTGGTAACTCTGCGGCAAAGCTTTTTCCTCAAGGTCTCCCAAACGCCGGCGACGGAAACACAAACGCCACCACCACATGAGAACTTACCGCGTTCCCCTCATACGTCGCAGCCGCAAACTTCCAACTCTTCACCGCCGCACTGGCCGCAGTCGCCAGCGGATCCGTTCCCCGGACGACTTTCACCCGATCCACCTTCCCGCCTTTCCCCACATGGACATCCAGCACCACCGCTCCGTACTCCACCGTATTTACCGGATAGTTCGCATAGTGCGCGGACGTAACTCTTGCCGGAACAAAAACCCCCGCGCCTTTGGCCGGCTCCTCGGGTTGCAACCCACCGCTGGGCAATCCCACCCCACCCGGATTGAAACGGTTGAACACCACATTCACCCGCATCCTTCCGGCAACCGCGCTTCCATTCAACTGCGCCGCGCTGAACGCCCACGTCTTCACCGCCGCAACAACCGCGCCCGTCAACGGCGGCACGTCCTGCACCACCTTCGCGCTCTGCTCATTTCCCGAAGCGTCGACGCTAACATCCACAGCCACCAGCCCGGTCGTGCTCGCGTCTGGTGGATACGCAATATCACTCGCCGACGTAATCCCCACGGATTTATACGCGTCGCCGCCCTCATTCGACTGTGCCCGCATCCCGCCAGCGAACAACATCACCATAATAACCATCGCCCCTATCACTTTCATCGCGTCCCTCGCCTTCATCCGCATCCCGCCCATTCCGCCGCAGATAACATCACTCTCCACGCCGCCAGGATTTGACGCAGAGGCTCTACCTCATCTGTCTCTGATCTTCGCTACCCCAGTAATCGCCATCCCCAACAAAAATCCGCCAATATGCGCCCACCAAGCCGTTCCTCCGGTCTCCTTCATCCCCAGCCGCCCGAATCCCTCCAGAAACTGGATCACAAACCAAAATCCCAGAATCACAAACGCCGGCACCGGCACCAAAATAATGAAGAAAAACGTGAGTATCTGCGCCCGCGGATAGAGCAACAGATAAGCTCCCATCACTCCGCTGATCGCCCCGCTAGCCCCAATCACCGGAAACGGCGAATTAACATTCAGCAGCACCTGAAAAAGTCCCGATCCCACGCCGCAAACCAAATAAAACAGCAAGTAGCCAACGTGCCCGAAGTCGTCCTCCACGTTGTCGCCGAAGATCCACAAGAACAACATGTTCCCCAGCAAGTGCATCGGGCCGCCATGCAGAAACATGCTGGTAAACAGCGGCAAGAACGCCACCTGCGCGCTAACACTTCCGTGCAAAAACTCCGGAATGCGCATGGGCACAGTAGCGTTCGCCATCACAAACGCCTGCGCAGCCCGCGGCGGCAGCGTCACCTGATACAAAAACACCGCCACATTAATCAAGATCAAAGCAACATTCACAACCGGGAAGCGGCGCGACGGATTCAAATCCTTCAGCGGAATCATGGCCTAGGCAGCAGTCATCCTTCGCGGCATATCCCAACAGTGTACACACACTCGCACCTCGGGTGCCCATGCGTCGGCGTTGCGCGCGGGTCTTTGGCTTGCTCTTCTCAGTGGGTGCCGCACCCTTGTGGTGTTCAAGGGTGCGGGTTTTGACTTTCGGGTGGCCTACCCTTTGCGCATTTGTAGTTTGCAAAGGGTGGGTCTTGGGTTCGCTTCGGGTGCCCCAGGTTCGGTTTGTGTACCTGGGTCTTGGGTTCCTCTCGGGCTCGCTTCCGAATCCTATTCCCATCGCAACGCAACCATAGGATCCAGCCTCGTAGCCCGCCGCGCAGGTATATAACAAGCCACCAACGCCGTCACCACCAGCAACACGGTCACTCCGCCGAAAGTCAATGGATCGGTAGCCGTCACGCCAAACAGCAGCGACTCCACCGTGCGCGTCAGCGCCAGCGAACCGGCAATCCCAATCGCCACTCCAACAAAAATAGCCCGCAATCCCTGGCTCAGAACCATGCGCAGAACGTCACCCGACCCCGCCCCCAAAGCGACGCGCACGCCAATTTCCTTCGTGCGGCGGCTAACCGAATACGCCATCACGCCAAACACACCCGCGCACGCCAGCAGCAGCGCCACCATTCCGAACAATCCCACCAGTAGAAAGTTAAATCTCCGCGAACCCATTGAAGCCGAATAAATTTGCGAAAATGTCCGGAATCTCACGGGAACCTCAGGATTAAGCTCCTGCAGAATCTCTCGCGCCGCCGAAGTAACGGACTGTGTATCCGTGTCGCTCAGCATCGTCAAAGTAATATCTGGGTGCGGACGCTGGAACAGGTCCACATAAACGGTCGGCCGCGCCGGCACGTCCAGGCCATATTCATGAACGTCCCCCACGATCCCCACAATAGTCAGTAACCGTAAGTCGCCATCAATGTTTCCAAACTCAATCGTGTGCCCGATCGGATCCTGACCAGGCCAGCGGGCGCGCGCCAGCGATTCGCTTATTACCGCCACGTGCGGTGAATCCGCGCCATCGCGCTGGTCAAAAAGTCTTCCTCGAATCAGCGGAATTCCCAGAACCTGGAAGTATCCGTCCGTGACTACACCGAAATCCGCGCTGCCAAGCTTTTCCTTTTGCTGAAATATCCTGTCGAATAGGTGTGCCAGGTCTTCCAACTTCTCGGGAGGAGTCTTGGGAAGCTCCTCCTGAGTCATCAATAGAAACGTACCATCCGGAAATCCGCCATCCATCGGAAGCCCGCTGGTCGCGCCCACCCGGCGCCCACCCGGAATCTGTTTCAGCCGCTCGATCAGGTTGGAGTAGAAAATTCCCTGGTCCGCCTTTCCTTTGGAATCCCCCCATTTCAACCAGGGAAGGGAAACGTCCATGGTGACAACTTTGTCCACGCGGAACCCGGGATTCACTTCCAGCACCTTCAGCAGGCTCCGACCCAGCAATCCTGCTCCGATCACCAGAATCAGCGTAATCGCGATCTGCGCCGCTACGATGGTTTGGCCAACACGCTGGCCCCCGTGCGTGCCTGCTAGTCCTCGCCCGCCTTCCCCGAGACCCTCCCGCGGGTCGCCCTTCGTCGCTCTTGCCGCCGTAAACGCTCCGAGCCCCGAGGCTACTGCGGCCGAAAGCAACAACGCGAACACGAGTACCGGCACACTGATCGCAACGCTGTCCAATCGCGGCAAATTTTCCGGTGCTATTCGAATCAATCCGGCAACACCGAGATACGCTCCGAGCACGCCGAGTCCGCCGCCGATCAGCGAAAGCAGTAACGCTTCCGTAAGAAACTGACGAATCAAGCGTCGACGGGCCGCGCCCAGCGCGCTCCGTATGGCCAGCTCCCGCTCCCTCGTCGACGCCTGCGCCAGCAGCAAATTCGCCACGTTCGCGCACGCCACCAGTAGAAGAAATCCCGCCGCTCCCAGAAGCATCAGAAGTGGTGAACGAACTTTGCCGGTTATGGACTCCTGCAGCGACATCACAATTCCGTCTTTCAGAAGATAATCGCTCTTCTCGTTTGAGCTGTCGTGAATCTGCCGCGCGATTGCGCTGATATCCGCATTCGCTTGCGCGATCGACACTCCCTCGCGCAACCGCCCGACCGCACTATAATTGTGCGAGCTCCTGCTGGGGTTTTCGCCGTCACGATCCGCGGGCAGCCACAAACTCACCTCCGACGGAAACTCGAACCCCGGCGGCAACACCCCGATAACGGAGCAAACCGCATTACCAATTTTTAGGTGTGACTCCGAAAGATCCTTCCGCGCCCCCAGATACTCCTTCCAGTACCCGTAGCTCGCCAGAACCACAGGCGTGGCGCTTTTCTTGTTGTCCTCGGCGCGGAACTCGCGCCCAAGGATGGGTTGAACGTCGAACACCTTGAAAAAGTCTGGCGTGACCCCCGCGATGGTCGTGCGTGTCGCCAGCCCAGTTCCGGAAACCGACACGATACCCGCGTTGTACTTTGCTATCGCTTCAAAGCTGCGGTTTTGATCGCGAAAATCGTCGAAGTTCGGATCGGCAAGACGCGACCAGCCGCCCTGAGAGTTGACCTCGAAGACCGCCACGATCCGGTTCGGCTCGCTATACGGCAGCGGCCGCAGTAAAACTCCGTACACCACGCTGAAGATCGCGGTGGCCGCTCCGATGGCTAGCGCCAGCGTAAACATCATCACCGCCGTCGCCACAAGGTTCTTTCGCAGTTGCCGCAAACCATAGCGGCAATCCGACAGCACCGAACGCAGCCAATGCCCCATCCGCTCCTCGCGAACGAGTTCCTTCACCTGTTCAATCCCACCGAGTTCGATCCGCGCGACCCTCCGCGCTTCTTCCGCCGTCATGCCCGCACCAATCTTCTCCTCCGCCAACATCTCCAGATGCGAACGAATCTCCTCGTCAAGGTCCGCCTCCACACGCCTACCCAGCATCAAATTTCGCAGGAAGCTCCGAACTTTCATGAAGTGCATCACGTGACAACCTTTCTATTCGTATCGCAGCGCGACCATCGGATCGACGCGGGCAGCGCGGCAGGCAGGGAGCAAGCACGCCACGCCACCGACGAAGAAAGCCAGTGCGGCTACGGCGGCGAAGCTGGGAGGATTCGTTGTGGAGACGCCCCAGATTTGGCTAGCGAGGGCACGCGCGAGGAAATAGCTGGCGAAGAGGCCGAGGGCGATCCCAGCCAGGATCAGACGCATCCCTCTTTTCAGAACCATGGCGAGGACTTGTGTTGACTGAGCCCCTAACGCCATCCGAATACCGATTTCGTGGGACCGCAGGGCAACAGTATAGGAGACGACGCTGAAGACACCGGCAGCAACGAAAAGAAGCGCGACTGTAGCAAAGGCACAGAGCATGACGAGAAGGAAGCGGGGGCGAGCGAAGTACTGATGATTGAGGAGAGAGGCAACGGTACCGGTTTCGCCCACGGCGACATCGGGATCGATGGCGGAAAACTCCGAGCGAATTTGCTGGATGATAGCGAGTGGGTAGGCCGTGCTCCGGACCATGAGGTTGTGTGGGCCAGCAGCGGTGAGCGTGGCGGGAAGATAGATTTCCGGCTTGGGGGGATCTTGCAAACCGGCGTTTTTGGCGTCGGCGATGACACCGATGATTTCGAAGAAAGGATCGCGGGGCCAGTCAGCGAGCGTTTCGAAATCGCTGAACCGCACTTGCCGGCCCACGGGATCCTCTTCGCCGAAATGATCACGGACGAAGGTTTGGTTGACGACGACAACGTGGCGTGAAGAGTCGACGTCGTTCTGCGAGAAGAGCGAGCCGCGTAGGAGGGGGCGGCCCAGCGTTCGGAAATAGCCCTCGGTACACATAATCGACGCTGTATTTCGATTTTGCGGCGGAGTCTTTCCAGAAACGACGACGGTGGTCCACCCGAAAGTATGGGGCGGGTAAGAGGATGTTTCTGTGGCGGCGGTTACCCCGGGGAATTGCGTGAGGCGATCGAGAACTTTGCGGAAAAGAGAATGCTTTTGCTGCGCGGATTCGTATTGACCGTCTGGCCAGGAAATTCGCGCGTAAACGATGTTGGATGGTTTGAAGCCGATGTCGACGTTCTGGAGCGCGAGCAGGCTACGCACAATAAGAACGGAACCGATCGACAGAACGATGGAGAGGGCGACCTCCGTGATGACGAGAGCGGATCGAAGTTTCCCGTGACGCAAACTTGCGCTGAGTCTCTTCCCCCCAGATGCCAGCGCGATTTGAGCGTCGGTGCGAAGAGTATGAAGGGCGGGAGCAAGTCCGCAGATCAGAGCGGTGAGGATTGTCGCGGCTAAAGAAAAAAGCAACGCCATACGGCTAAGACCAATCACTGCTTCGGGAGGAATGGTGTCCGAGGGAATCATGGCAACGATCGCCTTCAATCCAATAAAAGCGAACAGGCAACCGAGGGCGCAACTAACGAGCGCGAGCAAGAAACTTTCGACTAGCAATTGGCGAACCAGACGGACACGGCTTGCGCCCAGCGCCGAGCGAATCCCGAATTCCTTTTCTCGCGTCGTGGCGCGGGCGAGGAGGAGATTAGCGACATTGCTGCAAGCGATCAGGAGCAACATCGAGACGCCCGCCATTAGCGCGAAGAGACCGAATTTGAAGTCGCGGTCTACGGACTCACTGTTGAAGGTGTTGACGACCACTTTGAAATGAGGAGGGAAGTAAATGGGGTCGTCCTTCTGAAACGGCGCGGCGATTATCTGGAGGTCGGCAGCTGCAGTTTCGGGACTTATTCCAGTCCTCAGATGGCCGACCGTCCAGATTTCGTTGGATTCGATTCCAGAGCCGGGCACGAAAGTGTCTCTGGTGATGTTAAGAGGCAGCCAAAGATCGCAACCCCCGATTTGAAAGCGCGGAGGCATGACCCCGACGAGAGTCATGCGCGTAGCATCGACGGTGTAGGTATTGCCGAGAACTTTCGGATCGCGATCGAGGAGCTTGGTCCAAAGGTTGTAATTGATCACGAAAACGGGAGGAGCGCCCGGCCTAACGTCTTCAGCGGTGAGCGGCCGGCCGAGAAGGGGAGCAATACCGAGAGATTCAAACATGTCGGGAGTGACCGAGCCTGCGAAAAATGGCTCGCTAACCTGACCGCGGGAAAAGTGGACCTCGCGGTTGACGAGACCAAACATGTCCTCAAAGGTGTGATTCTGCTTCTTGAAATCGACGAACGCGGCCGCAGGAAAACGCCAGGCGCGGAATTGATCGGCAGAAAAAACAACCGGATTCGCCAGGCGTTCCGCATCTTTGTACGGGTAAGGTCTGAGAAGACTGCCATCGATAATGCTGAAGATGGCGGTCGTTGCTCCGATCCCCAGGGCTAGGGTGAGCACGGCGACGGCGGTGAAACCGGGGCTGTTGCGGAGTTGGCGAATACCGTAGCGGCAATCCGGCATCACCGAACGAAGCCAATGGCCCACCCGCTCTTCGCGAACTTGTTCCTTCACCTGCTGAATCCCGCCAAACTCGATCCGCGCGACCCTCCGCGCCTCCTCCGGCTTCATGCCCGCCGCGATCTTCTCCTCCGCTAGCATCTCCAGATGCGCACGAACCTCCTCATCGAGGCCCATCTCAACGCGGCGGATCGAAAACAGATTTCGCAGGAAACTTCGGACTTTTACAAAAAGCGGCATGGAACACTCTCTACGACGATTGCAAAGCTTGCCCGATAGCCAGGGAAATACGGCCCCACCGTTTCGTTTCCACCTCAAGCTGTTTTCTTCCGGGCTTCGTCAAACGGTAGTATTTCGCGCGCCGATTATTCTCGGACTCTCCCCAGAAAGACGAAATCCAACCCTCTTCCTCCATACGGTGCAGGGCAGGGAACAGCGACCCGGGTTTCACGTCAAAGGTTCCGCCGGTAATCTGCTGCACTCTGCGCGAAATTCCCAAGCCGTGCAGTTCGCCAGCAACAAGCGATTTCAAAATCAGCAGGTCCAAAGTCCCCTGCAACAGCGTGGTCGGTTCCGAATTCATCGCACATCCCCTATCGACATTCTACAGGAACAATACTCGCCCACCTATAGACTGTCAATAGGAAGAAACCCGCGGCGCGGAATCGGGTGGCCTACCGTTTGCTAGGGTGGGTCTTGGGTTTGCCCCGGGTGCCAGGCTGCCCCTGCGCCGGCGATGCACGTGGGTCTTGGGTTTACTCTTCCCCCTGGGTGCCGCACCCTACGACTCCCCGGTCCCTACCCTTTGCTCCGGTCGGCGCTGCCTGTGTAGCGGCCGCCTTCTTAGGCGGGCGCCTTTCCGTCCCTAACAATGAAGACGAAAGGGAACTACCCGCAACCGTCCGCCACCCTCGCATCTGCGCGTCCTATAATGTGTCCCTCCAGATTTCCTTAGTTAACAGAATCCAGCAACCCCCTTCCCGTCGAGAATTACCCTTTGTTGTAGCCACTGTTGACGTTCTTTACCCGAGCCAAACCCGATCCCGCCATTTTTGCCGCGGAGCGTCCACCAACATTATGTCAACCAACACCCCACCTCCCTGTCCTCAAGCACGGGTACTGTTTCGGTTCTCTCCTCGCCACAACCCGTTGTCCCCCCGCTCCCAACATTTATGATGGCATTAGGATTCCCTTATAAAGGTTTTCGCGAGGTATAAAATGACAAAATTCCATTGGCTCTTACCCTGCGCGTTGCTGGCTGTTCCCGCGCTATGCGCTGCTCAAGACGTTCAGCCCAAACCTGTCTCCAAGAAGACTTCTGCCTCTGCAAAATCCACAAAATCCGCAACCGCCGCACCGAAGCCTCCAGACCCGCCTGTTAAGAGCAAGTACGCCGAACTAACTATCAGCGAGTTGATCGCGGAAGACGCCAACCGCTGGTCCGACAAGATGTCCTCGCACGCTGCGGTCGGCGGTTTCGTCACCCAGGTGGCCAAAGGCACCGACGGCGACACGGACATTCGCATTTGTGAAAACCCCAAGATCGAGGGCATGGATCGCGCACGCTGCATCGTCGCCAAATGCATTCCCAAGATTCCCTGCGACGTGCCGCAAGTTGGCAAGCCCATCACCGTGAAAGGCATCACCCGTTACGACGCCCAGGTCGGCACCCACTGGTGGGAGATCCACCCCATCGAGGAAATAGAGAAGTAGTCCAAACAAGTAGTCCACCCACGTAACACCCGAAATCTCCGCCGGCAGACCCCGGCTTTTTCCAAAGCTGATCCCTACTTTCTTTTGCTGCACGTTGCGATGCCCTCGCGCCTGTGATAAAAAATGTAGTTCTCCTGGTGTGCGCCTTATCCGCGGGAAGCTTCCGTCTCTCTTCCTGCCTCCGGCGCGGCCACATTGCATGCCAGCTCGCGAAACGGAAGCCATCATCCTGAAGACTTTTCCGTTGGGAGAGGCCGATCGCCTCGTCAGTTTTTTGGGCCGCACCTCGGGCCGCATGCGTGGAGTCGCCGCCGGTGCGCGTCGCATCAAGAATCGCTACGGTTCGACGCTCGAGCTTCTGGCTCACGCGCAGATCTGGTACGTCGAACGCGAAACCCGCGACCTGGTGCGCATCCAGCAGGCGGATCTGCTCGAGTCCTTCAACAAGTCTCAGAGCGATTACGCGCTAAGCACCGGTCTGGCGCTGGTCAGCGAAGTCGTGGAGCAGGTTCTGCCCGAACATGAAGCTTCCGAGCCCATGTTCCGGTTGATCCTTCTCACTGTCCGGGAGATCGAGCGTCGCACCAGCTTGGCGTTGCCGCTGAGTTACTTCGCGTTCTGGACCGTGCGTCTGGCAGGTTGGCTGCCGCGCTTCGACGCTTGCGCCACATGCGGCAAGCCGTTCGGCAGGGAAGTGGCGTGGCAGGCTTCTTGGACTCCGGGGCTGATGTGTGCCGAGCATCGCCGCTCCGGGATGAAGCCGGTGTCGTACGAAGCGCGCACACTCGCCGAGCGATTCACAGGCGAGCGCCTGGACAAGATCGAAGCAGTACCGGAAGGCCCGGCAGCAGAACTTCGGGAAGCGGCCCTGAACTGGATCGAGCATCACACCGAACGCAAGCTAGCCGTTCGAGAATTACTGGAGACGCCGTAAAATGGCAAACCAACACGCCTCCGTAGTGGCCGATCTTCAGATCGGTCCTCTTGGGTTACCGCGTGCATTTTGTAGGGGCGGCTTTAGGCCGCCCTCCTGGGTTTCTCTGTGTAGCGGCCGCTTTCCGAAGCGGGCGCCTTTCGACGTAACGAGCATCACCCGCATTTCAAGGAACACCTACCGTGCCACTTAAAGTAAAACTTGAACCCCGCCACAACGTTCTGACCTTTCAGGATCTGATTCTGAAGTTGATGCAGTTCTGGGGAAAAGAAGGCTGCGTCCTGCAGCAGCCCTATGACACCGAAGTCGGCGCGGGCACGATGCATCCGGAAACTTTCCTGCGCGTGCTCGGGCCGTCTCCGTATCGCGTTGCCTACGTGCAACCCTCGCGCCGCCCCGCTGACGGCCGCTACGGCGAAAATCCAAATCGCCTGTACAAACACTTCCAGTATCAAGTCATCCTCAAGCCCTCGCCTTCCGACATTCAGGAAATGTATCTTCGCAGCCTCGAAGCCATAGGCATCGACCTGCGGCTCCACGACATTCGCTTCGAGGAAGACAACTGGGAATCGCCGACGCTGGGCGCGTGGGGCATGGGCTGGCAAGTCCTCCTCGACGGGCTGGAGATCACGCAGTTCACTTATTTCCAGCAGAGCGGCGGCATCGATCTCGATCCCATCTCCGTGGAAATCACGTATGGCCTCGAACGCATCTGCGCGTTCCTGCAAGACGTCGAAAGCGTCTACGATATCCGCTGGACCGCCGACAAAACCTATGGCGATATTCGTCTAGCCGAAGAGCGGCAGCTCTCCGTGTACAGCTTCGACCTCAGTGATGCCAAAGCGTTGCGCTCCGAATTTGAGACTCACGAAAAGGAAGCCAAGGAGCTACTCGACGGCTGGGGCGAGCAACACCTTGATGGAAAGGACCGCGCGCGCTACCCGCTCCTTGCCGCCTACGACCACTGCCTGAAGTGCTCGCACCTCTTCAACCTCATGGATGCCCGTGGCGTTATCTCCACCACCGAGCGCGCCGCGCTAATGGCTCGCGTCCGCACACTTTCATGTCGAGCCGCAGTCGCGTACCTCGAGCAAACCACCGGCACCGCTCCCAAGACCGAGGTGCGCCAATGACTTTTTGGAGTGCGGTGCCTTGGCACCGCTTTACCCATTGTAAGCGCGTCACCCAAACGTTCTTCGCGCAACGCTTGGATTTTCTCGACCGCCGCGACCGTAAAAGCGGCGGCAAGCCGCCGCACTCCAAACGCGGACTGGAGGCCAAGGCATGAGCAGTGCCTCTAAAAAATCAACAAAGCCCCAACGAAAAGAGTTAAAGCAACACTTGAAGTCCACAGACCTCACCAACAAACGCGTCGAGTTGCTCTTCGAGATCGGTTGCGAGGAAATTCCCGCCGGCATGTTGCCCAAGGCAGTCGAAGATCTGCGCAGCCTTCTGAATACCCACCTCACCGCGGAGAATCTCACCGAAGGCGTCACGCTAGAAACCTTCGGGGGACCGCGGCGCTTGACCGCTTGGGTTCGCGGACTCGTCGCAAAACAATCCGATGTGGTCAGCGACGTCACCGGGCCGCCAAAATCCGTGGCCTACGACAACGCTGGCGCTCCCACGCGAGCCGCGGTTAGCTTTGCCGAGAAGCAGGGCGTCTCGCTCCACGAACTTTTCTTCGTACAAACGCCCAAAGGCGAATACGTCGCCGCGAAAGTCACCCGCCGGGGCCGCACCGCGCACGATCTGCTGACCGAAATCCTGCCCCGCGTCATCCACGATCTTTCCTGGCCGCGCACCATGACCTGGACCGGCTTGGAGGGTGCGCGCTTCATCCGCCCCATCCGCTGGTTGGTGGCGATTCTCGATCAGAAGCCTCTCAAGTTTTCTTTTGGCGGCGTCACTACCGGAGACACCACCCGCGGCCATCGCTTCCTCGGCTCTTCCTCCATCCGCGTCCGCGATTTTGCCGACTACGAAAAGCAGCTCCGCGCCAACGGCGTCATCGTGCGCCCGTCCGAGCGCCGCGAGAAAATCTCGCGCGAACTCGCCGCGCGCTCCAAGCATTCCACCTCGAAGGTCCACGAGGACGCACATCTCCTCGACCTGGTCACCTACCTCAACGAATTCCCGTCGGTACTGGAAGGCTCCTTCGATCCTTCCTTTCTCGCACTCCCCGACGAAATCCTCATCACCGTGATGCGTGGCCACCAGAAATACTTCGCCGTGGAGAAGCGGGGCGGGGAACTGGCGCCGCAATTCCTGGCGGTCATCAATCTTCCGAAGGATCCCAAGGGCTTGGTCCGCGCAGGGCATGAACGCGTTTTGCGCGCCCGTTTTGCCGACGCTCAGTTCTTCTGGGCCGCGGACCAGAAGACTCCGCTCGCGGAAATCCTGCCGAAACTCGACAAGATCACGTACGAATCCCGCCTCGGCAGCTACCACGCCAAGGTAGAGCGCATGCGCGAAATCGCGCGCTGGCTAACGAAGGAATGGTTCGATCGCGGCGAGACGCAATCCCATGTCGCAGATGCAGATCGTGCCGCCGAGCTTTGCAAGTGCGACCTTGCCACCGAAATGGTGCGCGAATTCCCTGAACTGCAGGGTATCGTGGGCGGCTTGTACGCCAAGGCGCAAGCCGAGCCGGAGGAAGTGGCCGACGCCATCTACGATCACTACCGCCCCGTGGGACTCGACGATCCCATCCCCCGTAACCTCACCGGGTGTGCCGTGGCCCTCGCCGACAAGTTCGATTCCGTGGTTGGCTGCTTTGCTGTCGGCGTCGTGCCCAAAGGTTCCAGCGACCCGTACGCGCTTCGCCGCGCCGCGCTCGGCATCGTGA
>Ga0070765_100001119_pt1 | contig 16070 bp, 18 predicted proteins | sample HubBroMetageWFT5_FD_71516 | JGI IMG/M metagenome (GOLD analysis project Ga0070765, IMG submission 71516) | Warmed and freeze-thawed soil microbial communities from the Hubbard Brook experimental Forest, New Hampshire - Hubbard Brook CCASE Soil... | ecosystem: Environmental > Terrestrial > Soil... | reverse complement strand
ACAGCGATGAAAGGCCGGTGAACATTGAACGGTTGCATCACGTAATCGATCTGGCGGCGGAAAAATCTGGGTGGGGAAAACCGTTGGTGGCTGGCGGGACAGGTACGGTGCGCCGCGGACGTGGGATCGCGGCGCTTTATTCTTGGGGAAGCTACGTGGCAAACGTGGCTGAAGTTAGCGCCGGAAAAGATGGAGCGCTGCGCGTGGACCGCGTGGTGGTGGCCATCGACTGCGGGCAGGTGATTAATCCCGACATGGTTATGGCGCAGATGGAAGGCGGAGTTGCGTTTGGGCTGACGTCGGCACTGTACGACGAAATTACTATTGAGAACGGGCAGGTGCAGCAAACTAATTTTGATAATTACCCCGTGCTGCGGATTCCGGACATGCCGATGGTAGAAGTGTACATCGTGAAGAGCCATGAGACGCCGGGCGGGATTGGGGAGCCGGGAGTTCCGTGTGCTGCTCCGGCGGTGGCCAATGCGATTTTTGCGGCGACGGGAAAACGGTTGCGGCGACTGCCATTTCAAACTTCGGAATTGGCACAGAGCTAGCGGGGGCCCGCATCAGCAATCGAGCTTGCGGCTTTGAAATTCTAGTCTCCTGACTCGGCTAGACCAGCAGTTGTCGAGAGGTCCGCTCCCTTTATTTCTTTTCCGATTAGCGAGATGATGACGACCAGCGTCGCAACCAGCACCACAGTCCACCCAAGGACCGGAGCGAAATTTCCGCCGTAATTTTGCTCGGCGAATTTCGCCTGGATTACGGAATTGCGCGAGGCAAGCAGATTGCCGAGCTGGTAGGCCAGACCAGGAAACGTGGCTCGGACGGCTGGAGGAGAAAGCTCGTTCAAGTGCGCGGGGATCACGCCCCAAGCACCCTGCACCATGAACTGCATCAAGAATCCGCCGAGCGCCAGCATCGGTGCGGTGTGAGAATAGGCCCACAGCGGGATCACGGGGATTGCGAGCAGCGCGGCGATGATGATGGCCCGCCGCCGGCCAATGCGCTCGGACCAGGAGCCGAAAGTGATTCCTCCCAAGAGCGCGCCGATATTGTAGATGATGGCGATGGCGCCCACGACACCCGGCGAGAATCCATGATTCTTCTGAAGAAATGTGGGATAGATATCTTGCGTGCCGTGGCTGAAGGAATTGAAGGCAAACATCAGCAAGATCAAAAAAATAAAACTGCCCAGATAGACGTGGAGGCCTTTGCTGACGTGGAGGCCCTCTTCTTTCGCCGCGCGGCCTTGTAGCCAGGCGGGCGACTCGTCAACTTTTGTGCGGATGTAGATCACGAGAAAAGCGGGAAGCGCGCCGATAACAAACATGCCGCGCCAACCGACGAAGCGGAACAGAGTTCCGTAAACGACAGCGGCGAGAAGATAGCCGACAACGTAGCCTTCCTGCAAAAGCCCTGAAAAAAAGCCGCGTCCTTTGGCCGGCAGCGTTTCGAAAGCCAAGGCGGCGCCGACGCCCCATTCCCCGCCCATGGCGACGCCGAAGCAAGCGCGCATGATGAGGAACAAGTGCAATGAAGGAGCAAACGCGGAGCCCAGTTCAAAAATGGAGAAGCAGATGATGTCGATCATCAGCGCGGGACGGCGGCCGTAACGATCGGCCAGGAATCCGAACAGGAACGCGCCAACGGGACGCATGGCTAGGGTAAGGAAATTTGCTTCCAAGACGACTGAAACCTTGGCGTGGAATTCGGCTGCGAGGGCGCTTACGCAGAAGACCAGGATGAAGAAGTCAAATGCGTCCAGGGACCAACCAAGAAAGCAGGCGAAGAAAGTGTTGCGCTGAGTGGATGTGAGGCTGCGAAAGGGAGCAAAGAAATTCATGGCTCGGCTCACCCATTCATTTCGCGTGCGATGCTAACACATCGGTGACGCGGGCGACTTGAACCATTTCGGCGACGTCATGAACGCGCACGATGTGGACACCTTGCATGATGCTAGCGACGACGGTAGCGGCGGTGCCCCAGAGGCGGGAACTTTCCGGAGCGCTCGCGGACGCTTTGCTTTGCAGCGCCTGGCTGATAAAGCTTTTTCGCGATGTTCCGATCAAGAGAGGAAAACCGAGCCGCGCTATCTCTGGTAGACGCGCGAGCAATTCAAAATTCTGCGAGTAGTTTTTACCGAAGCCGATGCCGGGGTCGATTATGATTTGAGATTTTGGAATGCCGGAGTCACGGGCGAGCGCGATTGAGCGGCGTAAACCGGCGAGAACATCGCGGACTACATCTTTTGCGAACGGACCTTTCTGCATGGTGCGGGGTTCGCCACGCATATGCATCAGGATTAATGGGAGTTTACGGCGTCGGACTACTTCGGCCGTGCGTGGGTCGTTGCGCAGGGCAGTGACGTCGTTGAGAATTTCTGCGCCAGCGGCTGCTGCAGCTTCCGCTACTTCGGATTTGCTGGTGTCCATGGAGATTGGTATTTTTATTTTTCCGCGGAGCTTTTCCAGCACCGGGATGATTCTGCGCAGCTCTTCGTCGGCGGAAACTCCTGTGGAACCCGGGCGTGTGGATTCGGCTCCGATGTCCAGGATGTCTGCACCAGCGCGTTCGATTTCCAGGGCGCGGGCGACGGCAGCGTCTGGATCGAGAAAGAGGCCACCGTCGGAGAAACTGTCGGGCGTCACGTTGAGGACGCCCATGACCAGCGTGCGTTCGCCCAGCGATAGAGTTCTGGAGGGCAAGCGCAACTTGAATTTGCGGCGGCGGAACATGCGATCGATTAAATCATAAGACTGGTCTGATCGAGGCAACGGACAAGAAATCTGGGGCCGGAATGCGCCCGATATGTGAAGCAGGGCGACTGTCAATGGTGATCTTGATACTCTGCCAAGCCATTAATTCTGATCGCTTACGGCGAAAGTGCAAACTTATGGAGCGGCGGGGGCGGCGAAATAACCGGGACGGCTTGCCACTTTGACGCCAGTCTGTCCTACGACTTCGACGCGCAGGGAGTGCCACGTTGAGCCAGTCGCTGCAGCCTGACGCGGGGCGAAACCAAGCGTGTACTCGGCGCGAACCCTACGCGCGATTTCGCGGAAGGTATCGGTGAGGGAGTCGGACTCGCGCAGGAAATAGAGTTCGCCGCCCACACGGCGCGTAAGTTCGGCGAGGTACAAAGTATAGGCTGGGATTTTCAGGTCCCGCGCGTCGGCGGTCAGTAAAGTATTCGCGGAATGCGATGTAAGCCAAGCGGCAGTCATTGTCTTGGGTCTGCTCTGAGTGGAAACAGCGAAGAGCTGAATGTCGTCGGCAGCAAGCGCGCGGGAGACATCATCGAAAGTCAGACGATTATTTGGAAATCCGGGGCGCGGAGATGCTGTGACGGGATCCAAGGTTAGGCCGAGGCCGCTATCCTGACCGTCGGTGAGAAGCACGATGGCCTTGCGTCCGGTGCGTCCGGCAAAAAGCTCGTGCGCGGCGAGAAAAACGGATTGATAAATATTGGAGCCGCCAGTATCGGCAAAAAGTTCGCGGACGTTGATGCGCGAGATAGCTTGGCGGATGAGGCCCCAATCATTTGAAAAAGGGAGCAACAAGTAGGTGTGTGCGGAAAAGTCGATGACGGCGACTTGGTCTGCGGGGGTGAGGCCGTCCACGAGAGCACGAGCTGCCGCTTTCATTTCGTCGCTTTGCGGCAGGATGCTGGGGCTGGCGTCGATGATCAGGGCGATGGTGGCGGGCTGGGTGGAGGCGTCAAAATACGTGAGAGGCTGCTGTACGCCGTCATCGAAAATGCGGAAATTTTCACGAGCCAGGCCAGTGAAAGCGGCCCCAGAGGCATCCGTAACGCTGCAGGTGACCGGGACAAGCGGCGTTACAACCCGGATTGCGTTTGCCGCGGGTCCATCTTTTGATTCGGTTCCGGCATTCTTCGATGCGATGGTACGCAACTCACCGGTGATTGGGTCGCGTTGCAGGGAAATTCCGGAATCGAGGATGCTAGGGCGGGGAAGTTTGGACTTTTGCGATGTTTGCGAGTGCGGATTGGCCGGAGTCAAAAAAAAGAGCAGCATTCCGAGTGGAAAAACGAAACATGCTGAGAGCAGGCGGCGAATCGAGTTGGTTCTCTTAAAGACGGAGCTGAAGCGCATCGACGCTTGAACTCAATCGAGGTCGAAATCGCGCAGCGGTTTCTCGATGGGGCCGTCTTTGGCTTTTTTCAAACCTTCAGCAAATTTGCGGGCGAGCACGTCCTCTTTTGATTTTTCTGCTTCTACCGAGGCGCGGAACTTTGCTTCCACGGCTTCGGTCTGCGCACGCAAGAGATTAGCGGTGTCGTCCAAGTCAACGGAGGAAGGCGGCCGTGGCGGAGGTACATGAGAAAGGACCGCGCCGAGTTCGCGGTCAACGTTAAGCTTAGCCCGGCAGCACGGGCACTCTACTTCGAAAGTGTCTGCTCGCTTGTTAGACATAGGAACATTTTACGCCCATTTCTGCGGGTAGGTGCAAGTGACAACAGCGCGCCTTAAATGACCGTTAAAGTGGTTACACCGAAACGCATCAAAGTGGCTCTTGCGGGAGACCGCTCACCGGTTAAATTGTTTGGGCCACTCGTCGGACGGGCGGCCAGACGTTTTGCCTAATGGGACGGGAGACTTTGGATATGCGCTTTCTCGCGGAGTTGCTGTTCATTGTTGTGGTTTGCAATTTAATGGCGACTCAAACAGATCAGGCAATCGATCCCGCCGCCAATCTGAAAAACTTTCAGGTTATTGAGTTCCGTCGCTACACGATTAAACCCGGGGGCCGCGAGAACTTTACCAAGTACTTTGAAACCTATTTTCCGGGCGCCATCGAACAAGTGGGGTCGATCATCGCCGGATCTTTCCTCGAACGCAAAAACCAGGACGGTTTCACATGGATTCGCGGGTTTCACACGATTGACGATCGTGCCACGGCAAACGCCGCCTTCTATGCCGGGCCGGTCTGGAAGGAGCACAGGAAAACGGCGAACGATTTGATTGCCGACTCCGATAACGTGATGCTGCTCCGCCCTTGGAGGGCTGAACGGGACATTCCCATCTTGCCGGACGTCGATCCCGTTACCGAAGCAAACGGCGCTCAAGGTCTATTGGTCGCGCAAATATTCGCAGTGAAGGCAGATAGCGTGCAAGCGTTTACCAAAGAGGCGGAAACCGAATTTGCGGCCTATCAAGCGGCGGGAGCGCGGGAAGCAGGCGTGTTTGTAACGCTGGATGTGAAAAACAACTACCCGCAACTTCCGGTGCGCACAGATGGCCCCTATTTGGTGTGGTTGGGAATCCTAAAAGATAATCAGATGTTGGAAACGGAATTCACGCCGGTGGCGGAGCGGTCCTTGCAGTCCTTTTCTGCGACAGGATTGCTCAGAGGGGCGCCAGAACTGATCGTTATGGACCCTACTCCTCGTTCGCGCTTGCGTTGGTTACCCTAACGCGAAAGATGTTTTCACCTGAATAAATGCGTGAGGGTAAAACTTCCGCCGCCGGTGGTGACGATGGAGCAGTCTCGCACCTCGTCGATGTCACGACGAGCAGAACGCAAACCAAGGGGAGCAACGAAAGCATAAGGCCGCATCGGAGAGGCATTTCGGGAAGCTCCTAGGAGTGGGAGGGATCGTATAAGCGGAGTAGTGTGCTGTCAAATGGATTACATCCGTCCTCTAACCCCGCGGTGACCGGAGAAGTGAAGGGCTACTCCAAATCTCCGGTCACCAGCACATAGGCCCATTCACGCGATTTCGCGGCAAGAATGAGGCTATTTTCCCGCGGCGCTCGCCGCGTCCGTTGGAAAAGTGGGCCAGTAGGGCCGGTTTGCATCGGCCAGGCGGCCATCGGCGTAGCTATCGTGATGTCGAAGCCAGGCCATGGTAAAAGGCAGACCATCTTCGTCGCGACCTTTAGGCACCAGATCGAGATAAGCGTAGGTGCCGACGCCAACCTCGGTGCCGCGCGCGTAAGAGGAATAGGTGTGGAAGATGTCGCCGTTTTTGTCCTTATAGAACACGCTGATGCCTGGCGCTTCCTCACTGGGAAATTCGGTCAGGCCGAAGTTGTATTCCACCTTGCCTTTGGCGAGTTCTTCTTGGGTGAAGGACACCTGTAAGTCGCGATTGAAATCATTGGCGAACGATGAGACCCAGTTGAAATGCCAGCCCATGCGCTTTTTGAATTCCTCGATCTTGGGGAACGGTGCGCGTGATACGGCGAGGAAGCTCACGTCGCGCTGCGCCAGGTGCACTAGCGTGCCGTCGGTATGATCCATCAGGAAGGAGCAGCTCGGGCAGCCTTCCTTCCATTCCGGACCGAACATGAAGTGGTACACGATCAATTGGCTTTTTCCGTCGAATAGCTCGGACAGGCTTTTCTTTCCACCGGGAGCGTCGAAGACGTAGTTCTTATCGACTTTGACCCAGGGTAGTTCGCGGCGTTCTTGGGCTAGAGCGTCGCGCAACCTGGTGACTTCCTTTTCTTTTTTCAAGAGCTGCTTGCGGGCTTCGACCCATTCGGCTTGTGACACGACTTTTGGATGTTCAATTTGTTTCTGCGTCATGATGCGTTCTCCTTTGCTTTGAGTTCTGAATTATTTTCCTTCGTTTTATTTCGAGCGCGAAAATATTTGTTCATGGCGAGCGCGGTTAGGCCGCCCGTCGAGGCTGTGCCAACGGCCAACAGCGCCGCGGTCGCAATGCAAAATGGACACATGCGTGCCTCCTTCTGCTACTGCCTTGACTGCTTATTGTCCTGCTCCTCGTCCGGAGCGCTGGGTTTCGGCGTGCTTGCGGACGAGCTCAAATATGTGTGCCCAGCCCAGGGTCATCCCGGCTTTGTGTTCGTCGGAAACAAATCCCAACGCGGTGTGACGGAATGTGATCAGGGTTCCGTCTTTCTCCTCACCCAGGCGATACTGCATATTGTTTACGACTGGAGCAGACATGAAGAGTGGGCCAGTGAGTTCGAGCAGCGTGGGGCGCTTGATGGCTTGCACGGTGGCCCAGAAATGGCCGTTGTTGCCGCCGAGGTCGCGATACCAGCGTCCGCCGGGCCACGGCTCGATCTTCATGGGCAGCGGTTTGCCGTCGTGTGTTTCATTATGCGGACCGATTTGCTCGAGCAGCGCGGCAAAGGTTACATCTAACGTGGCTCGGACGTGGATTTCAAGATTCAGGGTTAGCGACAAGTTTTCGATTCCTGGTGCAGTTAACGTCATTGTGTCCTCCTTTATTCAGACCGCGTTCGATGCGTCTTACTTTTTCATTTCGTTCTCTGCGCGTTCCTTAACGCGTGCCAACTGATTGCGCCACAAGCGCTCGAAGGTGCCGGCCCATTCGTGAAGCGGGCGGATTGCTCCGGCGTTAGTTTTGTACAGCATACGGCGGCCATCGCGGCGCACGTTGACGAGGCCCACATCTTTCAGGACGCGGAGATGCTTCGAGACCGAGGGCTGCTCCAAACCCAGAGACAGAACGATATCGCCAACGGGGCGCTCCTGCAGCGCGAGATAGTTCAATATCTCCCGGCGGCGAGGCTCGGCGACGGCGTTGAAGGCGTCGGAGGTCGTGGTTGCGCGAGGCATGCAGAGATAATACATTCCCATATGGGAATGTGTCAAGCGAATATTCTGCCCACGATAGATTCACTAGAATCGTGGCCGAGACCCGCATTCAGGTTCGAGTTTTGGACGCAGTTCAGGCGCAGATGATCGCCCGCATCGCTGAGGTGGGTTATTTTTGGCTAAGAAGGCGCGCGTAAACCACCGAGGAGAGATCACGGGCGAAGTCGTCTTCGTCCCTGCCAAGTCTAAAGTAAAAACGGCGCCTGATGGTTAACCGGGCGCCGTTGTAAACTTTAGAGATAACTTCGGATTAAGCTGGAGCCGGTTTTTCGCCTTTAGCCATACCGGGGATTGGGCGCGGCTCGGGACGTAGCGAGAGCTGCGGCTCTTTCGTCGGCAATGGCGGAGCGGCTGGCGGAGGTGGCGGCACTTTGTCGGGCAGCGGCTTGCCGTCGAGCAAGAGCTTGAGCTCGGTGGCGTCGAGGACTTCGCGTTCGAGCAAGGCCTGCGCGATGCGCTCGAGGGTGTCGCGCTGCGTTTCGAGAATATTGCGAGCGCGGCTGTAGCCGTTGGTGACGATGCTGCGAACTTCGGCGTCAATTTTGATTGCGGTGTCTTCGGAGTAGTCGCGATGCTGTGTGATTTCGCGGCCGAGGAAAATGGCTTCTTCCTTCTTGCCGAAGGTCAGCGGACCGAGCGGGCTCATGCCCCATTCGCAAACCATCTGGCGCGCGATTTCGGAAGCGCGTTCAATATCGTTTCCGGCGCCGGTGGTGATGTGATGCAGGAAAATCTCCTCGGCGGCACGCCCACCCATTAGGACGCTCAGTTGCGATTCGAGAAATTCCTTCGTGTAGGTGTGCTTGTCGTCGATGGGCAGTTGCATGGTTACGCCCAAAGCCATCCCGCGAGGAATGATTGTAACTTTATGCAGCGGGTCGGCGCCGGGAGTCAGAGCGGCGACCAAGGCGTGGCCAGCCTCGTGGTAAGCCGTGTTGCGTTTTTCCTCGTCGGATAAAATCATGGACTTACGTTCGACGCCCATCAGGACTTTGTCTTTGGACATTTCGAAGTCTGACATGGCGACGAATTTGCGATTCTGGCGAGCGGCCCAGAGGGCGGATTCGTTGACCAGATTCGCCAGATCGGCGCCCGAAAATCCGGGAGTGCCGCGAGCGATTACGGAAAGTTCGACGTCTTCGGACAAAGGCACCTTGCGCGTGTGAACGCGGAGGATTTCTTCGCGGCCTTTTACGTCGGGACGAGGAACCACGACGCGGCGGTCGAAACGACCGGGACGGAGCAAGGCCGGATCGAGAACGTCCGGACGGTTTGTTGCTGCGATCAGAATGACGCCCTCGTTTGATTCGAAGCCGTCCATTTCTACCAGCAAAGCGTTCAAAGTTTGTTCGCGTTCGTCGTGCCCGCCGCCAAGGCCTGCGCCACGATGGCGACCGACCGCATCAATTTCGTCGATGAAGATAATGCAAGGTGCGTTCTTCTTGCCTTGTTCGAACAGATCGCGCACGCGGCTGGCGCCTACGCCGACGAACATTTCCACGAAATCAGAGCCAGAGATAGAGAAAAAGGGAACGTTGGCTTCGCCGGCGATAGCCCGTGCTAGCAAAGTCTTACCCGTTCCTGGAGGCCCAACTAGAAGAACCCCTTTGGGAATGCGTCCACCAAGCTTCTGGAATTTCTGCGGATCTTTCAGGAAATCGATGATTTCATAAAGCTCTTCCTTGGGTTCGTCAATTCCGGCGACATCCTTGAAGGTTGCTTTTTTCTGTTGTGCCGTGAGCAAACGCGCGCGGGATTTTCCAAAGCTCAGGGCTTTGTTCCCTCCGGCTTGCATCTGCTTCATCATAAAAACCCAGAAGAGCACCAGAAGGATCAGCGGAGCAAAATTCACCAGGAAGGTCATCCAATCGGCGTTCTTCACTTCCTTGTAGCTGTAAAGGACTCCGTGATCCTGCAGAACCTTCGTAATGTCTGGTATCGCGGTGTTGGCAACCGTTACACCCTTGAACTTTCCAGCCGGCTCGCGATAATCACCCTGAATCTCGGCGCTGTTGGGAGCCAGGTAGATGACGACATCCTTGACTTTGCCGGCTTGGACGTTGGCAAGAAAAGTCGTGTAATTCGGTTCATCGTCGTGCGCGGTCTGTCCACCAGTGGAAGCCATTTTCCACAAAACCACCGCCAACAAAATCATAAGAAGCCAAAAGAGAATCGTTCGTACTGTAGAGTTCACTGTTTTACCTCGCCTTCTGGCTTACCCAAAAAGACCTGCCTGAATCCCTGCTTTAATTCTAACTCACCCTTGTTTAGATGCGCTAGGAAGGCGGGTGTATGCACGCAAAGAATGAACAGGCTATTCAAGCGGACGCTCCTCAATAGAAACCCCTACCAGCGTTTGTTCCCGTGCGCAGAATTCGCTCGCAGGCGGCATGCCGCGAGTCCAAATGACACGCCCCTCGCATTCCAAAACAGGCCAGAGTCCCCGCTCGCGGCCAGGAATACGATTTTGCAGGAACATTTGCTTCAACTTGTGAACGTGCCGGCGACCGCGTGGCCTATATGCGTCACCCGGACGCCAATTCCGCAGAATCAAAGGAGCGCGGAGGAGGTCAGCATCAAGGGCTTGGCCAGCACTTTTAGTGTCGCGCGGCTGCAAAGTCCAGTCAATCACTTTCAAGCGGAAGCAAGTTGCGAGTTCCGGGACAGAAACAATAGCCGCCCCCTGACTTGGAACGTTCACTACATACTGATACGTGAGTGGTTTCCCGAGAGCTTCCCCGGAGCTAATTCGTGTCGTTTGCTGAGCGCGCGAAAAAATCAGATTGTCGAAACTTCGCTCGACAAGGACGCCACCCGGCAGCTCTAAACGCCGGCCGCTAGTCTGCCCGGTAGCAAGTCGGATGATTTGTTCTACATGCTCGGCAGTGAGGTCTTTGCGATCCCCGCGGATACCCTGATAAAGACGGCGGATTAAGCGTTCAGTGAGCGGGCGTAACGCCGTATGATTGCTGGTTTTATCGATGGCCGGATACAGGCTGCACGGGGAATGCAGTTCGAGGGGCGTTAACAGATCGCGGACTCGGATGGCGGTTGCATCCTCACCACGACGAACAAAAGCCGCGAAGCGATCTTCCACAATCGTGGACCAGAACAATTCCTCTTCTCGGGAGAGCCGCGCGAGTTCTCCCAGATGAGAAACGATTGTTGGCGCGAAGCTATTTTCCAAGAGAGGAATCAGTTGTTCGCGGATTCGCGCGCGTTGGCGTTTGGTATCGCGGTTCGTGGCATCTTCACGCCAGGTTTGACCGAGGGATGTCAGATAGTCGCGCAGATCCCGGCGTTGGGTAGCAAGCAGCGGACGGATCACCGAGCTTACCTTCGGATAGATGCCTGCTAATCCGCTGGGACCTGTTCCACGCAACAGATGCGCGAGAACTGTTTCGGCTTGGTCTTGCGCGGTGTGAGCCACCGCGATGTGGGTTGCTTGACCAGCGGCGCAAACGCTTTCAAAGAAAGCGTGACGAAGGCGGCGCGCAGCGTCTTCGAGATTCCAACCTTGCGCCGCAGCCGCGGCAGAAACATCTTCACTTTCGGTCACGATTTCCAGTTTAAGTGTCCCAGCTAAATCGTTCACGAATTGCGCATCGGCTTCGGATTCTTTACCGCGCAGCATGTGATCGAAATGAACGACCAGCAGGGTGATGCTAAGTTCTTCACGAAGATCGTAGAGGATACGCAGCAAAGCTACTGAATCTGCGCCGCCCGATACGGCTACGCCGATGCGATCGCCGGGCGCAATCATTTGAGCGGCGCGAATGTGATGAAGGACCGATCGTTCGAGGGCTGTTCTCATGGCTAAAGCTAGGGGCGTGAGGCTCCACAAACCTAGCAATCACTTCTGTAATAAACATGGTAGCAGCGGAGACTCACCGGGTCGAGAGCGAGCTCCTAGGATTCAAGAATCGATTTTGGCGGAGAAAATAAACTACAGGCGATCTGCGATTTGCTGAGTGAAGAGGTCGCGGCTGTAGGAAATTCGACGGTCGAGCGCAACAGCCGCAAAGTAGGAGCAGCTTTCGCGCTCCTGCTCCGTCCATGCTGCAATCGGGGGCACGGTCTGCCGGGCTATCCGGCCGATCACGTTGAGTAGACCATAATAAGTTCCCACTGCGCGGATTTCGCCACGGTCGTCGCCGCGTTCCGGACACAAGCGCACCAGTTGAAGCAGGCGATGGAAATCCTCCGCATTGAAATTACGGCTTTCGACCCCGGCGACTTCGCGCACGCGCTCGGAGAGTTCTACTCTGCGGCTCGACGCAAGGATCGAGCGGCAGTGCCAGATAAAGAACTGCAGGAAGGCCGCAACCGAAAACACGCAGATGATTGCTGCCATCATCATCGAGCCCTCACCATCAAGCGCGCAGTTGCCAATCGCGCGTCTTCTGGAACGTAATAAAGCGTATAGGCCCAAGCGAGCGGCAACCACACGCCTACCATAGGTGGCACCCAGCGCAACAAGGAGGGCTGCAAGACCGGGAATAGATTCCTAAGGGCGTAAACGCCAGCGGTGGCGCTGAAATAAACTCCGAGGGCTAATACCAATTGTATGAGTCGCGTGCGGGTTTCCCGCAATTTCAGAACGGCTCCCCACAATAGATAGGTAAGCACAACTCCGGAGAAGTGCAGGTTCTGTCCGAGTTCCACTACGAACCGGCTGGTGAGGTGGTTCTGATTTTCGCGAACAACCGCATAAGACACGATAGCCGTTACTAGCAATAGGAGAGCACCGGCGCTACGGATGTATCGGCTGGCACTCATTTCGACGAAAACGTATTGATACAACTGAATCACGACGCAGAACATGGCGATCGTAAGAATGCTTTCGGTGTAGTAGTAGCAGTAGAGATACTGAGTCGAGCCAAACCCATACTTTTCGAGACAGATAAATTGGCCGAGGTTAACAGAAGCGGCGCAAACCATGTAAATACAGAGGGATAAGTACTTTAGGAAGTCTTTTCGATACAGCGCGCAAACTACCACGGAGGCTTCTAGGAAGAAACCCAAGCACCAAAGTAGATAATCAATAGGGCCGAGCAATTGAACCTATCCTGTCGGCCCGACCCTGCCGAGGTTATTGCGAACCAGCAGCTCCAACTACCAAGGCGTTGGAGGCATCGGTGCGCCAGTGTTCGCCGCAAGCCACGGCGTTGGCGGCATCGGTGCGCCGGTATTCGCTACAGACCACGGTGTTGGCGGCATCGGTGCGCCGGTATTCGCCAGTGCATTCAGACCCATTGCGCTGGTCAAAACCAGCAAAACCAATACAACAACCATCAACCACCTGTTCATAGACCCTCCGAGGGAAACTTACCGCGGCGAGTCTATAGGCGGTCTTATGCCGTCAAGGGAGTTTTTTTTGGGTGTGTGTCCAAACAGTACACACCCATCCCTCCCTGGCAGAGCCAGAGCCTTTTGTATCCTTACAGCCCACAAAGTAACTTTCCAGCACGGCGGCGGCAATAGACCGAAAGTACCAATCTTTAGGGCCTGTTTACGGTATGGATGCCGGGGAAAAAGACCTTATTATTGAGGAATAGGCGAACTGTGTTTAAAGAGCTCGACGAGGTGGAGCTAAAACGATTTTTTCGAACGAAAAGAGCAAGTGCGCAGGCCGAGATTATCGTGAATCATCGCAGCACGAATTCAGCCTTTAGATTTTCTCGCGTTTTCAAGCATGTCCCACGCGGTTTCGGGCAGATCGACGAAATCATTGAACTCGCCGGCGCCGCGCAGCCACAAACCGCCGTCGATTACCACGCATTCGCCATTTACGTATGTAGCTTGTTCGCTGAGCAGATACGCCGCGAGATTGGCCAGCTCTTCATGACGGCCAAAGCGTTTCATTGGATGATAATTTCTGGCGCGCTCTTCGAGATCTTTGGACGGTAGCAGCCGCGACCAAGCGCCTTCGGTAGGAAATGGTCCAGGGGCGATTGCATTCAGCCGAATGTGGTGGCGAGCCCATTCCACAGCGAGCGAGCGGGTGAGCGCCAGCACGCCTGCTTTTGCGCAGGCCGAAGGGACGACGAATCCCGAGCCTGAGTTGGCAGAGGCATAGGTTGCGACAATGTTCAGAATTGTTCCGGGCTGCTTGCGAGCGATCCATTTCTTGCCCAACGCAAGCGTGCAGAAAAATGTACCTTGAAGAACGATGCCCACTACCGCGTTGAATGCGTTGGGCGAGAGTTTTTCGGTACGGGCAATGAAGTTGCCGGCGGCGTTGTTTACCAGCGTGTCCACGCTGCCGAATTCTTTTTCGGCCGCCTCGATTGTCTTTTCCACTGTGTCGTAGTTTCGAATGTCGGCTTGGGAATATGCGGCGTGTCCTCCGGCTGCGCGAATTTCTTCGACGGTCTTTTTCAGAGGCTCTTCCCGGCGAGCGACGAGAAATAAATTCGCGCCCAACTCTGCGAACCGTAAGGCCATCGAACGGCCCAGGCCAGTGCCGCCTCCGGTAATCAGGATTGTGCGGCCCTTCAGCAGATCTTTTTGAAACATCAGCAACCTCCAAAAACGCTGCGTATTCTGGACACACTATACTGCGCATCGCAAGCCCATTTAGTCATTACCCCAATCTGGTGGCTGAACGTGAACGATTTGCGGCGGGGCATCAAGAGAATTTCCAGCGGGCAAACCGGATTAGAATAGAGACATCTTGAAATTTAGTGCAGTATGCGGGAATTTAATCTTCGGGTGCGAAGTGCCAAGAAGCGAGAGCTGGCAATGAGACCCTGGTTATTTGCGGCGTGGGTGTCCGCGAACCACGCTCTAACCCTTCAAAACAATAAATGCAATCATGAGAGTTTCGAGAAAATACTTTGCACTATAATGCCGCTGATTGATTTGAGTAGATCGGACCCTAAAGTCGCAAGAGCAAATTTGTTCGCGTCTAAAAGAGAGGAAATCTGATGCGAGGTATTTTCGCCGGAGTACTCGTCACACTATTGGTTATCGTGCTGGGCGCAATCTTTTACTTCAAGACTGGGATGGCGCCGGTGGCTACGGCCGATCCGCAGATGCCGTTTGAAAAAACTCTGGCAAAAATGGCGTTGCACGCTCGGATAGACAAAGAAATGTTGCAGCGCGACGTGTCAGGTTTTACTACGGCGGATTTGGTGAGCGGAGCTGGCGTTTACCAGAAAAACTGCGCGTTCTGTCACGGTTTGCTGCAGCAGCCTGCTTCGGCTGCCGCGATCGGCATGTTTCCTCGCGCGCCACAACTTTTGACGGTGAAAGAAAGCGTGAGCGATGATCCGGCCGGAGAAACATATTGGAAAGTGAAGAATGGAATACGGCTGACCGGAATGCCTGGATTCAGCGCTTCGCTAACGGATCAGCAGATGTGGCAAGTAAGCGCGTTGCTTGCCCGCGCGGACAAACTGCCGCCGGAAGTCCAAGAGGCTCTAAAGCCCGGAGCTGTGACCGCTGCTGCGCCTCCCTCGGTTTCGCCGCTTCCAATCATTACGAAATAAACGAACGAAATAGATCTCATCGAACGACCGGAGAAAAAGTTCAAATGCGCGAGGTGGTCGCCGGTGCTGTGTGCGCCCCGCTGCCGTTGAAAAATCCTACTGCGCTTTGGGGAGAAACTCTTCCGGTATAGGCGCGTCGGGAGTTTCTTCCTGCCAGAAGATGTCAACGACCCACCAACGCTTGCCGTCAAAAAATAATTGAAAGCTATTAATGCCGCGCGCGAAAGACGTGGGGTCTTTGATGCCGTGGCGCGATTCGTAGGTGCTGAAAATTTGCATGATGTTGGCGTAACGGTCGGCGTGGCGCGAAGCTTCTCTTTCGAAGAAACCGTTCTTTAGGAAATATGCATCGCCGAACGTGATGTATTCCTCCGGAGTAAAGGTTTTGGCGGAGAGACTCCCGTCCTTTCCCTTTACAACCGCGCCCATCCGCGCGCCGGGAAGAAACAGAGACCGAAAGCGATCCCAGTCGCGTTTGCCGGCCGGGCCGGAGATCACGTCGTAGGTGGCGGCAACAATTGCATCAGGCGTGGCGACGTCGGCTGGTTTCGCAGCGGGCGGGGCGGCCGAAGTGGCGGGAGCTTGAGACGTTTGCGATCGCGGCTGCGCCTTCGATTGCGTTTGGTCCTGTGCATTCGCAGACGCAGTCGCGAAGCTGAAACAGAGAACAAGAACAGCAGCTAACTTGGAAACCGACATAATTCCTCCGATGGCTCACCGCTCTTGTGAAAGCGCCCCAAGCCACAGCGCAGGAGCTTAAATGAGTTGCCGATCCTTTTCCAATGCAATCTAAATCGCCATGTAAACGCGGAGAAGAGACGTAACGAGGGCTCGCTTTCTTCGTGTTGGAGCATTGTCCGATACCATTGGTTGCGGTCGCTGATGATGCGCGATAAACTGTTCGCGGTCGTCTTCAAAATTTCGGGGCGTAGCGCAGCCTGGCTAGCGCGCCTGGTT
>Ga0070765_100001118_pt1 | contig 16071 bp, 8 predicted proteins | sample HubBroMetageWFT5_FD_71516 | JGI IMG/M metagenome (GOLD analysis project Ga0070765, IMG submission 71516) | Warmed and freeze-thawed soil microbial communities from the Hubbard Brook experimental Forest, New Hampshire - Hubbard Brook CCASE Soil... | ecosystem: Environmental > Terrestrial > Soil... | reverse complement strand
ATTGGGAGTGGCGGAAGACGCTTCCGGCAATGTATCGACATTTGCAGACATGTTCGGCCGAAAATCCCACCAGAACGACGTATTGCGCGCTTGCCCATCTACATCCATCTCATGCAGAAATAAGACCGGATTCAGCGTCAAAGCGAAGAGGCCTGAAGTTGATCTGACATCCTTCTGTTTGTTTACGCTGGAGGTCAACGTCGGCTCGAAGTCATAAATGGAATTTGTCTTGTCAACTGTGGGAGATGGATAGTTGGCCGTGGCTGTTACGGGATAAAAGGCAACTGGCTTTGAAGAATCGATTCCGTGAGGCAAATCGGCGTTGGGAATCTGAATGGTTACTTTATACGTTGTCGCATGGAACGGCATCGGAGTTTCAGGAAAAATGTCTATCGCGAATGTTGTTGGATGCCCAATTCCGGCGGCCCGAGTTTTGATGTTCGAGACCGCGGAACTCGCTCCAAAATCATAGACAATTACTATCGATTTCGGGTCCTTAGAAAGCTGATTGAAGAAGGTTGTCGCATCTGCATTTTCTAATGTTAATGTTATGACATTGCGCTTCAGCGGATAAGTCTCGGCTGAGATCTTCACGACCATCTTGCCTGCCACGGTTAAAGAAATCGTCGAGACTTGGTTATCTTTCGCCGACCTCAACAGAATTAAGTACTGCCTGGTCCCCGTTGCAAATCCATCGAGAGACACCGGGTTGCCGCCGGCGTCAACAAATCGACTCAGCGTAAGCGTGAGAATCACGTCCGGAAAAGGAGATGGAGTCGGTGCAGCGGATGCCTCCCACAATTGAGGTGGATTGGAATCGAGGGATAGGACCCCGACTTTCGTCAAATCAAACGTTGCGCTACCGTCCGCCAGTGTCACGGTTTTCGCAGTGCTGTCGTAAGAGAGCTGATCTCCAAAATCAATGACAATCTGTTGCCCTATCGGTGGAAGATCAAAAAAGGTCGCTGACGATTTGCTCTGACTTCCCTGGCTCTGTGTTTGACCACATACAGAGCCACAGGCAATAAATAGCATCGAACCAATGCCAACCCAAAACCGCCGTCTCACGGGGTACCCCAGCAGCCAGTTCGGGGGTTTTGAAATGTCCAGACAATCGCTTCCCACTGCGCGACAGTAGTATCCGCAGCAAGGAGAACATTTGGAGGGGCCATTGTTGAAACAAACGGCGTGAATACTTGCTGCTGGTTGGTCGCCATTACAAGCTGGTTTTGAGCTCCTATCCCCCATTGTGGAACTAACGATCCAAGCTGGGTGTTTGACCGAAGCACGTTCGGCGGTTTGCAGCACCAATGAGCGACCGCCAACCACACTCTTGGTCGGAATTGCTGCTGCTTCCACAAAACACACTGCCCGGGATCAGGCGAGAATCCCGATGCCATGTCTTCGACAGTTTGGCGAGGTGTATAAAACGGAGAACTCGCGTCAGGCTTTATTTCAGACACTGTCGTCTTCGTGTTCTTCGATGGCTTAGATAGCGCCATAACTTAAGATACCTCCGATGAGATCGTTTAAATTTCTCTAAAGTTTTCCGTTCATTCCAGGAAGGCCTTACCACAAGAGTGAGAATCTACCCTACCCCCTGTTTATCTAAATGTCACGAAAGTTTTTAACTAATTATGGATTGTGGTATAGACTTGCGTAGTAGCACCAATACGATGTAGGCGTATAAGCAAGCAGAGTGGCGGTTGAATCGCGTGCAAAATCTCAAGCGCAAGCCTATAAGAGAAACGACGATTGCCGGATTCACGAGCTATATCAATAAGTGGCTGAATCCGAATATCGGCGATCTTCCGATTTCTTCCGTCAACAATCTAGTCGCAACGGAATGGGTGACGAAGGCGACGCAGGCTGGTTCGTCGCCGAAGATGTGTAACAACGTGATTAAGGTCGTGAAGATGGTCGTGGCATCCGTCGTTAATGAGAATTGAGAAACAGTCTATGCTCGAACGTGGAACCATGAATTCATGGACCTGCCGGAAGTGAAGAATCAGCTGCAGCCCGCCCACTCTAGCGAAACGATGAAGGCAATAGTTGCTGGTTCGAAAGGACGAGAACAAATGCCATCCGTCCTTCTCGGTGCATCTGGTCTGCGATTCGGTGAAGCGCTTGGACTTGAGATCGATAAGCACAGTTCGGACGACCGTTCTATTCTGTCGGTTCGACAGAAGGTTTGTAACGGCCGTGTTCAACTATTTCTAAAAACCGAGAATGGGTTTCGCGATATCGACCTACATCCGAACGTGGCAACATTTCTCAAGAGATTAATCGGGAGTGCACTTCCGGCTTTTCTGTTCAACTCGAAAAATGGACTTCCTCTCTTGCAATCGAACGGCTTGAGGCTTTCGTTACATATTTCTGCGTAAACGATTTCGCGCGGATTCGCATCGCTTTCGGAAGGAATCTATGGACTGTTGCTAGCGGTTATTTTAAGTATGCGTGTCATAATAAATCGACTCTGAAACATTTGTCGTGTATGGAAGGTCTAAGAAAATTATGGATTCCAACCTGCTCCAATATCTAGGCAAAATCGCGGGTCTGGCCGGCATTAGTATTGGACTGGTCTTGCTCATTTTTCGAACAATCCTCAGGCAAAACATTTTTCCAAAGTTGAACAATGAGCAAGCCTTTGCTCTGATAAGACTGCTTATGTACCTCACATTCGCAATTGGAACCGTTGGCATAATCGCATGGGTCGTCACGACTAAAGGCGGTAGCCAGTCGATTACCGGTCATCTGGTCGACCGAGTTACTAAAGAAGCTATATCAGATGGCGAGGTTACCCTCAGCGGGAGACCAGAGTCGGCGCGAAGCGATGGCGCTGGAAATTTTACGTTAACAATCACCAACGCACCATCTTCCGGATTTGTTCATCTTTTTGTCTCGAAGGATGGCTACGAAGTACTTGATCGGAACGCAGCCTTGGGACAGAACCTTGAAGCTGAGCTTATACCAATAGTAAAAGGAGAACTGAAACCGATTGCTCCACCAAACACGAATCCCGCGGACGTGCACCAATCGGAGCCGATTTCGTTACAATTGAATGTGGGCGAGGATGTAAGTTCAATTGCGTTCAGCGCGGATGGAAAGTTTCTTGTCGCTGGCACGTACGGTAACTCGATCAAGATTTGGGATGTGACAAATATGCACGGGAGTGAGACTCCACCGGGTGCCGAGGTTCAATCAGTGGGAAGCGGGATTCAATCGGTTTCGCTCAGCTCGAATTGGCTTGCCGCTGGCGGTTTCGACAAGAAGATCAGAGTGTACAAGGTTGCTGGAACATCCGAAAAACCGGAACTTATCATGCAGCCCGAACAGGACGGCAAGGTATATGCCGTTGCTCTGAGCCGCGATGGACACTTGCTCGCGTCCGGAACAACTAGGGGAACCGTCACGCTTTGGAGGGAGAAACAGGGCGTCTGGGACCCGCACCGTCTCTACTCGCATGCTGCCGCGGTCAATTCGATTACGTTCAGTCCCGACGGACTCCTTCTAGCATCGGGCAGCGATGATAGAACAATTAAGGTTTGGGACATCGCGAACGAAAGGGAAATAGATTCTGCCCAAAAACACTATTTCGCCCGCCATAACGGAAAGGTTGCTGCGGTCACGTTTAACTCTGATGGCTCCGAACTGGCATCAGCCAGCTGGGACAATTCGGTCAGAATATGGAGCGTTCCGACAAAAGAAGAGATCGGAAGTCCTTTCTTCTCCTCCGCTGCGTGCTACGCTGTAGCCTTTAGTCCGGATGGGCGTTGGCTAGCCGCGGGTGGCGGCGACAATAAAGTAACGGTGTGGGACACAAACAGATGGCTCAAGTACGTCGTTGGGTTCCATGACAAGCGCGTCACTTCCCTAGCATTTGGCTCCGACGCCATACATTGGCTTGCTTCCGCTAGCGTTGATGGGACAATTAGATTTTGGCCTCAGCCGCATTAATCCCGTTTTGCACTTGCACTAGGTGCCATCCCAGGCAGCGTTTCTCTCGATTTTGGTGGCTAGCATTTAGCAGCAGCGCGAACTGGCGCAGACTTTGCGCTCACCTCATTCAAATATTGGATCGCTTTACTTCGAGTATCGATCGAACGCACGCGTGCAATGCTGAGGAATCAAACCCAGGAGAGAACCCACCACGAGAATACGCCAGGAGATGAAAGGGTGCATAATGCCTCCGGAATTTAATTTCCGTCGGGTGTATATATGCTTCATGTACGTCTGTGTCAAATGAATACTTAGTGTTGTTGTGAAGTTTGACTTATTTGGGGACGCGTACTTGCCAATTCAATGTTCGAAATGGAACCGACCCGTGCAAGAAAGGCTTACAGCTCAAACGCCGTTCAAAACTGAACTTAGGCCTTGTAAGCGGTACTCAAAGCGAATGGTACTGAGCACTAGGTTCGTCGCCCATCTGCCTTCCTGCAGAGCGTGCCGGGCCTTGCTCGCTTACTTCAATGTCGAGTCAGAGATGACAATCCGATTGGATTCCATCAGTGGATTTAATAGAAACGCTCAAAGCTCTTGCTAGCGACAAATCCGCTGTTCGCACAGGCACCTTCGGAGTCCTCAGCCCTGGAACGCTACTGTTCAGGACTTCACGTCTTGCAAGACAACCGTGTCATTCCATTCGGTCGTAATCAAATTGACTCACCCGCATTTTTTGAACTTCATGCTTCGCTGAATTGCTTGCGTAATAACGTCTTCAAAATTACCTATAAAACGTGGAGGGATTGATCGACAACATCGCTGGCCTACGAAGATTATCCAAAAGGGTCAACAAATCCAGAGGAATGCCCCGGAATGGCGACTTATTGAGATAAAATGAGGGCGCTGTATGGTCCAAGCCCCAGGCTCGCATGGAAAGGCATTCCATCTTGAGGCCCAAAATCTGCCCACGTGTCCAGACTGACATGATTTCCAAAGTCTGGGCTGTATCCATTCCAGTCGCTGTTGAAACGCACTCGCCACATCCCCTGCCGTGGAAATCCAATCGCGTAATTGTCGTAAGCACGACTTGCCATGTTTAGAAGAACTACCACATCATCACCACCGCCACCCTGATCCCAACGATGGAATCCGATCACTTTGTCCGAATTGTTTACATGATGGACGGTTATATTTTGCCCTCGCAATCCGCGCGTGTTATTGAACCAATTTCGTCGCAAGTGAATTAGATCGCGGTAGAGGTTAAGGATGCCGCTCTGGGTTGCCATTAAAGTCCAATCGAGCTCCTTACTGTCATCGAACCATCCATACTGCAAAAATTCCTGTCCTTGAAAAATCATCGGTATCCCTGGCGACGTAAATACTAGAACAGCACCTAAAGTAGAGCGTTTCTTGGAGAAGTAGCTGTCAGCCTTACCGGGCCAAATCTCTTCAGGTACGCGTTGATGACCGTTAGCGTCCTCATCATGACTCTCAGTATAGACGACCCGCTCAAACGCGTCGGCGTTGTACTGTTGTTCAATCGCACGTTGCACGGCAAACATGTCACGTGCACCGTCGTCCCCGGTGATAATTGCTTGTCGAATTGGATGAACGAAGCCGGCGTCCCATTGCGCCCTGAAGCCTGCTCCACCAGCCCCGGTATCCTTCGTTAGCCAAGGATTCTGCTGCATATCTTCAGCGATACTAAGCTTCCAGGGCTGTCGCGCTCGAATCTCATCGTTGATCCACTGCAGGAGACTCCAACCATCCGGAATATCATTAGCGGCATCGTTATTGTTCCCGTAAACGTTCCGAATCCATCCCGTGGCGTCCCAGCGCAGCCCATCGCAGTACCTCTGTTCCAGCCAGCGAACTGCGTTGTCTCGCAAATACTGTCGGACCTCGCCCCTACCGTAATCGGGTCGGTTATCGCCCCACGGCGTCGTTTTGCGCCAATCATTGTAGAAATAGATCCCGCCAGCGCCATCTTCGCTCCATCCGTCAAACTGCCATAAATCGCAATCGGTCGGGCCGATGTGGTTGTACACTACATCGAAAATGACGGCGATTCCGCGCTCATGAGCTTCGTTTACCAAGTTCCGGAAGCCATTCGGACCGCCATAAAGGTTCTCGATGGCAAACATATATGATTGGTTATAACCCCAGGAATGGTCAAACGCGAATTCGCCGGCGGCCATGATCTCTATGGCGTTAATACCAAGATCTCGCAAGTAATCGAGTTTGCTGATCAAGCTGTTAAACGTTCCACGTCGGTAACCCAATGCCGCTTCGCTGGCAGGATCGAACAGAAAAGTCCCCACGTGCACTTCGTAAATCACAGTCTCATTCCACGGAGGAGTCTGATAGCCAGCGGCATCCCATGCGAAATTCGAATCGGCCACAACCGAGTTGCCATTCGATTGTGTCAGCTCTCGCGCATAAGGATCGTTCTTCCAGAGTAAACCAGCTGGAGTCCCGATCAAGAACTTGTATTCATCATTCACCTTGGCACCGCTAACATCTACGGACCAAAATCCGGCTCCTTCTGTGAATAGTGGATTCGCTGTCTGTGACCAACCGTTGAACGTCCCGGCAACTCCAACCGTCCGAGCGAATGGAGCCCATACCCGAAAGGCGACACCCGCGCCGAAGGGAGTAGCTCCCATGAAAGGTCTGGTAGAAGCTGGCATTTCGATGCTCCTCCAAATTGAATGCTGCGATGAACGAGAAGACGCCAAATACCTGTGGCAGCGTAGGCCCCTTGGCCGCCTGCCGTCCGACTTAGATCACCCACCAGACCCTCAGCTACTTCAATCCGTATACGGCCAGATAGTAGTTTGCCGGACCGGGAGCAGGTCTCGGACCTTGATAGCGTTGAAGCTGTTCGGCATTTCCTGCGGTGCCCACGAAGACTTTTCCGTTGGCGATCATAGGCGGATTGAAGCGTGCCAACAGGCCGAAGCTATCCTTGGTGTCCGAATTAATGGCATCCTTACCTTGACTGCGCCAGAGTTCTTTCGTAACGTCTTCAGCGCTGAAAGCGATAAGCATGCCTTTCACGCCGCGACAGCTATTTGCATCGCCGTTCGCCGGCACGACCGCCCACACAATACCCGTACCAGGCACAGAGCCGTTGCTCGAGACACCTAGCAACCCCCCGGGCATCCACATTCCGTGGTTTGTCTGTGACTGACACATGGGAACTTGATTTAATTTCGGTTGAATCCAATCGCCCCGCTTCATGGCCTGAATATTAAACTTGCCACTCTCGAACGGGAACGCTTTTAACGGATCACCCTCACCCATTATGTAAAGCCAAGTCCTGTTGCTAGGACCTTTCCAAATGATTGGCGCTCCATGAATGTGACCCGTCGAGGCCTGCCATTTCTGGATAAGGTCCGGTGAATCAGCGCAATCCGGTTCTCCGGGCATGCAAGCAGCGGATGGAGGAGGAAACGGGCCTGGTTGATATCCGGGCATCTTATCCGTACGCATCAGATAGAGCCTGCCGTCCTTTCCTCCCCCGATAACAAATTGATCGAAAAGAACTGCGCCGGACGACCCCTGGTCAAGGTCGCATTGGTCGAGCAACATCTGATTACATGGCGCAAAAAAGCCAGCTACGGAAAGGGCATTGTTTTGGAATCTAAGCTTGATCAGGCTATCGCCAAAGCTTTGATTTGCCGGAGCGAGGTCGCCGTTGCCGGTTTGCAGGTAGATGTTGCCTGATCCATCGGCCGCCGGAGCGTCGCCTGCCATCCAAATTCCGCCATTGCGTCCGTTGGCCGTTGGGCTCCAGACTGTTTTCATGGCGAGCGTTGCCATATCATAGACAAAAAGCCATCCAGCCAGGCCCTCGTTACTGTCGCCGCCGAAGGCAACGTACAACAGCCCGTTGGAAAGGAGCAGTCCGGCCCTTTGTTTCCGGCGTTGAATCCAACCGCTGGTATTGGATGCGAAAACCTGAGCACCCACGCTTCCCTGTATGACGACCGGCCCTTTCTCGATCTGACCAGTGGTCAAACTGAGGCCATACACTCGATACTGCTGATCATTGGTCCAGTCGACGGCATAGAGCAAATTGGCTGCACGATCAATGACGGGCGTGCTCAGAATGCCCCACCATGGATCATCCACCGCCCACATATCGAAGTTCCCGCTGCCGTTCTGGGGCCCTGTAGCGTCACATTTGCAGGCGTTGCCATTGCTTAGATAGGTGGCCCAGAGAAGTGTGTCGTTATTCGTCGTGGGTTTCTGGTCGGCCATGTAGGCGTAGATTGTTCCTTTCATTGTCGCGAAGATGACCGCGTTACAGCCGTTGATGCATTTCGCTTTGGCAGTAGCGCCTATGGTGTTTGCCGTCGGAACCATGAGGTTCGAGACATAGAGCGGCTCGGCCATGATCTTCGCATCTGCGTAGAGAGTCCATAACTTTCCGAATCTGCGCCGAACACTCTCGTGAGTGAGGATCGTTTCGTGGGCATTGACACCGCTACGGAAATTGTCATTCCGGCGCGTCAATACGTCCACTTGTACGAGGGCGGGCGAGATTGCAATCAAAAGGGCAGAAGCTAGGAATCGCGTAATCATTATTGTCCTCATCGAAAAATGATCTGAATTTGCATTTTGTCATCGTAGTTGATTGATAATCAATAGAGGACCGCCTCAGTGTCCAACGCCACCGGTATCCCTGACCGCAAGGCCTTTTCGACGGTTAAGCACGGCGACAAACGGAATGAAGATTTTTTACCTCTTTAACCCTTAGGAGCTGGCCATCGATAAATTGTATAGGGCGGTGCAGAGGTTCGATATGAGGGGCCGGGATAAGGAAGATCGGGCGATGGTCCTGCTCCCTGCTTGAAGTCCGACACCCATTGGTCCCCATCCCACATTGCAGCATGCCCGGTGGGTGGTGTCTGACCGGGATATGGCTGAATGACTGCGACGTCTCCGTCTTCGTGAGGGGAATCGTTGGGAACAGTGGTGAACCCGGCCTGCACCAGCTTCGGGCCCATGTCCGCGGCATACCCGGCTCCCCCGATAGGCATGATTTGAACGCCGCTTTCTCTAATCGCGTCACCAACAAACTTTGCACATTGTCCTGATTGCCCTGTGTAATCTGGGGCGGCCTTCTCCTTCAAGTAGGAAGTTGCATCTGATATTTGCTGGTCGCGCACGGCAGCGTCGGGTGGCACGTCAGGTTCATAACCGCCGCCAACGCCCCCCCCGCCCGTCCCTCCGCCTCCACTACCGCCGCCGGAGTCAGCAAACAGATGGAAAGGCGGTGGGCCAAAGAGTCTAGGCTGGTCACTTTCGTATGAAAATTGATCGGCCCCGAGACGCCCGGATGTCGTCGCAGGTGATAGGCTGGCCAAAGGTCCGCTCAACGGCGGATCGGCTTCCTCGTACGAGACACCTTGCCGCGCAACAGTGCGGCAAGTGACAGGCTCCGCGGCGGCCACGCATTCGCAGACACAGTGCTGCATTCTGCGAAGCCAGTGAACCAGCTTTTTTAGGTCCTGATCAGCCACCCGTAACGAACCGTTGGTGGGACGCAAGCGTCGACCGGGACCAAGCTTGCCACCCTGGATGACAATGTGGAACCGTCCGTTGGCGTCGGCCAAGGCCGCATCGCCTGCAATCGGCTTGAGCACAACCACACCGTAGGGACCAAACCGTTCGCCGGGCAAATTGGGCCTACCCCTTGTTGGCAGAATCCCAGCGATCCGGTAGCGGCCCAAAGGCGTGTCGCCAAAGGGCAGAAGTGTATGGCGGGGGGAGTTGCCATGACGAGCGGCCGCTTCGCCGTCTGCGCGCCCGCACACCGCGAAGGGACCGGTTACGAGGCGTCCATTTTGGTCCTCAAGACGCAACAGTCCCTCAAAGTCACGGTTTACCGGCAGGATTACAATCAGTTTGTGCATGTTTGTCTTCCTTCGATTGAGGCATTGGTGATAACAGGGTCATTGCTTGAGTACGAGTTCCTGACTGAACTCGGTTTGCCGTTCGGGGCAGCATTCAGCAGGGCGACATATCGTTCAACCATAAGCGCGATGGAAAACTTTTCCGTCGCGAGCTTCCTGCTGGCTTCGCCGAAGCGCCGCCGCATTTCAGGGTTTGTCAAGAGAGTGCGAACCCGGTGCGCCATTTCTGCGGGGTCGTCCTCAGAAACCAGGAAGCCATTGACACCGTTTTCAACCTGCTCAGAAGTGCCGCCATTACGGGCTGTCACTATGGGTAGGCCGAGCGACATGGCTTCCAGCGAGGCATTGGGACAACCATGATCTGTGCCGAGCATAACAAATACCCGGAACAGGCGAAGATATGGAACCACGTCTGCTTGTTGACCGACGAAATCGATGTTCGATACCCCGACCGACTGCGCTCGTTTGATTATTGATCGCCAATACCTTTCATACCTGCGATTAGCGGCGCCGACTACCACCATGGTCACGCCTTGCAAGCGTCGGTTCACCTCGGACATCATGTCCACCAAGAAATCGAAGCGTTTGCTGGGCAGGATACGACAACACGTCCCAATGACTAAGTGGCCGGCCACTTTGGGCGCCAAATTAAACGTAGAGAGCTGCGACGGGGCGGAGGTTAGGTCCTGCACTCCGTTGGGAATTACCGCAAGCTTGCCAGGCCCGAGTGTCAGACCAGGCGGAGCGCCGGCCGCGTACTTGGCGACAAAATGGTCGAGGCGATTGAAATAACTTACGTTATCCAGGGCGATGCGTCGTTGCAAAGCGGCATGGTTGTTCAAGTCCTCGAACAGCCACGGACCAGGGCTGACGTCAATTAGTCGCACCCCGCCCGGCGCGAGTATCTTCGCGAGCAACAGCTTCACTCGCGCATCTACATTCCAGAAAACCAGCGTATGCGCACCCAGGTGGCGTCTCATGGCCAGTATACGTTCGACGCGATCGAGGTAGGACTCCGTAGAGCGCAACGAGAAAACGGGAATATTAGTCCTCTCCAACTCGTCGAGAAACGCCTGATGGTTAACGTCGTTGAGGATTCCCAACCATGCCCTGTGGGAAGACGGCAACCTACAAAGCAGATTCACAAGTGAACGCGCCGCACCCCCGAGGTTAAGATTGTCAGTAAGAAATAAAGATCCGCCGTATGATTTGTCATCCGTGGGCATCTCTTGGCGCCCGTACTGACCGAGCAGGCACCAGAGCCGCGGAACAAGGTCCGCGTCAGCGGCACGTACTGGAATCGGCCGGCGACGGCGTTTCAGGACCTTTTCGATGCCGGAAACATATGCGCGGATATCGGAGGAATCCTCAACTACCACCGCCTCCGCGGACAGGCACTCGCGGTTGCCACCTGCGTCGGCCGAGACGATGGGGCAGCCGGCCTGTGCGGCTTCGAGCATAGCTACACTCAATCCCTCATACACGCTCGTGTTCAGAAAGACATCGAAGGCGGCGTAGTATTTATCGATGTCCTGCACCGGCCCCGGAGTCAGAAAATCCGACATTACTCCAAGATCAAGAGCCTGACGGCAAGATGCGACGTAAGCGGCACGGCCATGGCCCCAATCATGGTCCCATCCGCCGAGGATCATCAGCTTGGCAGGGTGATAATGACGGACCTCGGCTAGTACCCGGACAGCGCGAGTGTAAGCTTTTTGCGACTTGAACTCCCCCACCATCCCGATCAACAGCGTGTCTTTAGGAATCGAATGTCTTTCTCGCACCTCCTGCCGATACACTCGTAACTCCTCCAGAGAGAACCAACGTTGAATCTCGTGACGTACAGTGACGATCGGCTTCGGGCACCCGGCAGCGCGGATTTGTCCAGCGACATTTTCGGATACGGCCACGATAAAAGGAACACGCGGGTGGTCGAAAGCAGATGGCTCGTCCTGCCATGAAGGCCGCGAGTTCTGGACCACCGGAATGGTTGTCACACCCCAATTCCACAGTGCGCGAAGTTGCCGCGTCTTAATCAGATGAGTAAACAAGACCGGGTTAGGGGAGGCAAAAACCTCCAGTGAAACTTTGCGCAGTTTCGCATTGTGGTCAAGATGTTGAAGGCGAAACACCTTGGCGCGGCCGATGTTCTTGAGGCTGTAATTCGGCTCCGCCTCGCCCATTAAGAATAGTTTTGCCGTGGGCGAACCGTTGGCCAAACCTTGCAGCGTCTCGACGACGCTGCGTTCAGCGCCTCCCAGCGCCAAATTCGGCAGAAGAACATTGATATGAAGTTCGTCTGACGGTTCGAGGCAAACAGGTTGGTGCGCTGTCGGCTTGAGCACGGGTGCGACGCCCGTCCACGGCCCAACAGCGTCGGATGTCGCCGGCTTGGCCCGCATCGTATCATTCAATAGCCCGTGCTCGCGATATAAGCGGCCCAAGGTACCGCGTTCCGGGACTTCTTCTTTGCTAGGGACAGATTCCACATAGCGCCGTCCCTTGTAGCGGCCCCCATCGACCTGAAGTGTCCGCCACATCTCGTTGATCCAATGGACTGCATACCACTCCTCGGGGATCTGGCGATCTTCCTCGATCAGTGGTTTGATCGCGTGTAACCAGTCCTCCTTGTTGCAAATATCAGCACGCAAGAAGCGGTCCAGTTTGAGGCGCACGATATTCTCAAACAGTGTTCTATTGGCAAGCAACCAAGGGCTATTCTCGTTTACTTCGTGTTCAGCCTGTTCGTAGGTCATTTTCATTAGCATGCTGCGGGGAGGGCATTTGATAATGTTGTTGACAACACCGACACGGTGAGATCGGAAGACGTAATCGGTTTGAAAATCGAATGGTCGAAGGCAGGTGACGTCCATATCCGCCCACCAGCCGCCTCTTTCAAAGAGTAGCTTGTACCGGAAAAGATCGGCGAACGAACCCAAACTGCAACGGCCGACGCCTGTTTCAGGATCCGTGTCCCGTCGTCTGAATATCCGTGAGTGCGGAAGGATTTCCTCGGCATTTTCCAAAATGACATTATCCGGCAACAACGTTTCCAGATCATCGTAAAGCCACAGATGGAACTCATGGCCGTGCCGCAAAAATGAATGGATCGTGAGTAGTTCGAGCTTCGAAAGACGCTGCCCGATCCAAAGTCCATGAACAATTCGATTGTCGTCGGTGATAGGTCTGTGCTTAGGAATGTCTTTGCGGAGAGAGCTGCGTCTCGGCCCCTCTTCCAGAAGTCGTTCTACCTCGTCCCATTCTCTCCAGCCTCTCCTTAGTACGCCGCCGTTAATGAAATGGAGGAAGGCCGGGCGTTGTTTGGTTTTGTCCTTCCGAAGACTGTACGAGTCATTGCCAGGTAAGTCGCAAGCTCGGGCCACTGAACGCTCCTGCAGGGGCATTTCATGGAAGCAGTCCACGATGAAATTGAATTTGCGAGGTAGCGTTGGGGCGTGCTGCAAGCCCATCTTCCAAGCTGCAGCAATCAAGGTGCCTTGGTCCCGTGTTTGCCAGGAAGCGTCCGCGATGACGCGTTGCGTAAACTCATGCCAGCAATCCAGCAAGGGTGCTGCATCCTCTGAGAAAACGAATACCCCTGCATTCCAATGCTGCCAACTTGAGTCCACATCGACTGAAAAAGTTTCGCGGATCGCTTCGCTCAAATGGTCGCACCGCAATGAGCGGCAACCGCAAGCGACCGCCCACGAGCTGAATGTTGACAGATCCACGTGGTCAGGAGCAAAGGCGAAAGGCCCACGTGCCGCATCGAAAATCGAATTCACCTCGTGGTGGGTCGCGATGACATCGGTGTCCAGATAACAGCCTAATACCTTATGATCGCCAGCAAGACGATGTACGTTTGTCTTAAGCAGCAATCCCATTTGGTGGTCGTTCAGTCTATCGTTGTCTGCGGCGTGGACCACCTGATCGTGTTCGAGTCGCAAGCTTGTGCGACTTGCGACGATTACTATTTCCGATCGGGAAAACTTCTTCAAAAACCGTAGAGACACGTTGAGCCGCTCAACATGCCGGTCCCCACAGACCACGTAGACAAATGTCCGTCTTCCTGAGTTTCGCCGCCGTTTTCCGTTAGGCGAGGAAGTCACCGAGAATTCCAGCATGCCGATCTCTCCTGTTTGACACCAACCCTATGGCTTGTCTATCGCGCGCCCCTCTGCTCTCCCAGATTAATCCAGCAAGACCGCCCGGTTACGGTGAATCGTTCTTTTTGACGTGACGCGCAGCGGCCACACTTGCTGCTGACGATCGATTTCTCGGATCTCTTGCAAATCCCTACTGCCAGCAGCAAAAATTGCAATTGCAATCGAAGCCACACTCGGTTGCCCCGGAAGCCCGATTGGCACGAGCTCGACGACACTATACACGGAGGCTGCCTTGCGGCGGACCGGGAAGTAGAATAACCGATCTCTTAAGAGAGATTGCCGATAATTAGGACCTTTACTGCCGATTGCCACTGTTCTGCGTAAACAACTGTATGCAGACTCTTTGTCATAGTCGCCAAAGTTGGAGAGAACCTAACCTGAATTTCGCCCGTTTGTACAGCAGAAAAACATCTTTACTCGGAAAGTCTCTACAAGTTGATCCGGCGCAAATAACGCATGTCAAAATCTGGACCTTCGTTCAACGAAACCGCGTTGCCGACTCTTCGTAAGCTCTGTTGAGTTACAAGGGATCAGCTTCTATCCCTAAAGATAATAAAACAATTGATTAATATCCTGTGGTGGTATAAAAGGTTTCGTTAAAATCATTGGTTTCTGTGATGGATTCACCTTGATCGGAAATTGCATGTGACATTCGGAGCTGGGGAAGGTGTCCGTGAGTAAAGCCATGAGGATTGTCTTCTACGTATTCCTCCTAATTGTAGTCTTCGCTAGAACGTCTAATGATTTAAGAGCTGCTTCGTTGTCAGATAGCACGCATTTTCCCGACAGCTTGAGTGCGGGACAGACAGTCACGATCATCGGCGAATTCGACCCGACTAAGCAGAGAACCGCGATTGTGAAGTTGTATCTCGTCGGCACGGAGGCTGCCTTAAAAACCTTCAGTGAGGACGTTACCGACAATTCGATCACGGTCACGCTTCCGGACGATCTCAAACCCGGGCGTTATTACCTGATGTTAGATTACGACAACCTCGCGAACGCATTGGTACCTGGCGAGATCCGGGTTCAACCGAATGCCGTCCAAGTAGATGCTACGCATCCTACAACCGCATATAGCAATGCAAATGGAGGATTTGATTTCGACGTAATCGGTCGTAACTTTTCCGAAAACCCTCAGGATGACCAGATTTATATATCAGGGAAGGGTTCTATTGTTGCTCCCGACAGCCGGTTTGCCCAAAAGGCTGAATGCGAAAAATCCACCAAGAAACCATGTCTTTGGGTCGAATCAACGGAAAAGCTTCATGTAATTGGATATCAGAATGAACGATATCAAGGACCTTTGCTTCTTAGCGTCCAGGTGGGTACGGCCCGCTCTGCTGAGAAACCTTTGGTATTGTCACGAATGTCGGAAACTGGTGTGCTGTTGTCCAGCATCGCGATTTTTCTTGCATTGGGACTTCTTGTTTACCGGCTTGTGGCCAAAGGCTTACGTGACAACTTCATCGACGGGCGCCGTTTTTCGCCGTTCTGGTCTTTTTTCATCGATAAAGAAACGAACTCATATAGTCTTTCAAAATTTCAGCTGCTAGCGTTTTCTTCTGTTTTTGTCTTCGGCTATTTATATGTGTTTCTGTGTCGTTGGCTTGTACAGTGGCAATTTGTGCTTCCTGATGTTCCATCTAGTTTCAGCGGTATTCTCGCGATAAGCGCGGGCACAACGGTTGCGGCGGCGGGGGCGACTGCTTTGCGCGGCAGCAAGGGAGCAGGGCCCGTCTTTCCTTCTGCGGCTGATTTCATCTGCACGGGCGGCCAAGTGGTGCCGGAACGCTTTCAGTTCTTTGTTTGGACGCTGGTCGCCTGCTTCGGGTTTACTGCCCTGTTAGTCTCGCAAGACCCGGCAACCATTACTGGCTTTCCTCAGATTCCTCAAGGACTTCTCTATGTAATGGGAGTCAGCGCTGGCGGCTATCTGGGGGGAAAGTTGACACGTTCACCCGGACCCGTTCTGCGCAATATCGCTTGGGATAAAGACAACAATGTAATCATCGTACAGGGGGAGAACTTGTCGAGCGAAG
>Ga0070765_100001117_pt1 | contig 16078 bp, 18 predicted proteins | sample HubBroMetageWFT5_FD_71516 | JGI IMG/M metagenome (GOLD analysis project Ga0070765, IMG submission 71516) | Warmed and freeze-thawed soil microbial communities from the Hubbard Brook experimental Forest, New Hampshire - Hubbard Brook CCASE Soil... | ecosystem: Environmental > Terrestrial > Soil... | reverse complement strand
GGTCGCGTCTGTCGACGGCGTGGCCGATCCCGGCGGCCCGCGCCGTGACCTGATGGCCGGTCCCACGCCGTGCGCGATCGCACGCACGCCGCCCTGGATCCCGCTCGGCCACACCAGCATCGCGCCGATCAGAACGAGGCCGTAGATCGCGATCGGCAGGTTGTGGGACACGTTCCCCGAGAGCGAGAACGAGTTCGCGAGGTCGTTTGTCCAGTTCGGGAGCAGGACGAGGAGCGCGGCTCCCCACACCGCACCGACGAGCGACCCGAGTCCGCCGATGACGACGCCGGCGAGCAGGGTCAGCGACAGCTGCAGCGGAAACGCCCCGGGGGACGCGAGCTGCGTGACCGCCGCGAGCAGACCGCCGCCGAGTCCCGCGCATCCGGCGCTGATCGTGAACGCGAGCGCCTGCCGGCGGCCCACGCGAAGGCCCGCCAACGAGGCCGCGATCTCGTCGTCGCGTACGGCGCGCCACGATCGCCCGACCGCGCTGTGGATCAGGTTGTAGAGCACGAACACGACCACGAGCGCGCCGGCGCAGCCGATCCACGCCTCCCAGCGCTCGAGCGAGAAGTTTGCGCCGAGCCACGAGGGAGGCGTCGGCGGATTGACCACGAGGCCGTTCTCGCCGCCGAGGAACGTCTGGAACTTGTCGGCCAGGGCCGGTAGTCCGACGGCGAAGGCGAGCGTCGCACCGGCCAGGTACGGACCGCGGAGGCGGCTTGCGGCGACGCCCACCGGGATCCCGATCAGCACCGCCGCGACCACGGCTCCGACCAGCGAGGGGAGCACCGACCAGGCGACCGGGGTCGCGTTGAGCTTGGAGAAGGTGTACGCCCCGACCGCCATGAACGCCCCCTGACCGAGCGAGATCTGGCCACTCGCGCCCGCGAGCACCGTGAGGCCCGCGAGCACGCAGAAGTAGTAGGCGCCGTACGCGATCTGGAGGTTGCGGTAAGCGCTCACCGAGTCGGTGACGAGGATCAGAACGAGTCCGGCGATGACGACGATCGCGAGCGAGCGCAACAACGTGCTGCCTCGGACGACGCCGACCGCCCTCGCGGTCATACGCGCCGCTCCTTGGTCGCCGAGAACAGGCCCGTCGGGCGGATCATCAGAACGATCACGAGGATCGCGAGCGCGGCCAGCGGGACCAGTGACGCGCCTTCGTAGCCCGAGACGTACGACGTCGCGAGGCCGAGCACGATTCCGCCGACGACAGCGCCCGGTGGGCTGTCGAGCCCGCCGAGCACGGCGGCGACGAAACCTATGATCAGGATCGGGTCGAAGCTGTTCGGTCCGAGGAAAACCGACGGCGCGACGAGCACGCCCGCCAGCGACCCGACCATCGCCGCGAGCGCCCACCCGAGCGTGAGCAACCTCCCTACGCGCACCCCGAGCAGGCGCGCGACCTCGGGCGCGAACGCCGCGCCGCGCATCCTCAAGCCCAGCGACGTCGCTCGGAACAGGAACGCGAGCGCCACCGCCACCGCGATCACGACCAGCACGATGAACGTGTCGTTCGGGGTGAACAGCAAGGTGGTGCCGCCGACCTTGTAGCCGCGCAGCGAGAACGCGGCCGGGAACGACCGCGGAGTGTTGCCCCAGATCATCCCGGCGATCGCGACGATCAGGGTGTAAAGGCCGAGCGTGAGAATCACCGGGTTGAGCGGCGGCGCGCCCTCGACCGGGCGAACGACGACTCGCTCGACGACTCCGCCGAGGACGAACCCGGAGGCGAGCGCGACGACGAAGCCGAGCACGTAGGAGCCGCCGGAGGAGATCACCGCGGAGGCGATGAACGTCGTGAACATGAGCATCGAGCCCTGGGCGAAGTTGACGATCCGGGTGGAGCGCCAGATCAGCACAAGCGCCAGCGCGACCGCGGCGTAGATCGCCCCGGTGGAGATCCCGTTGAGAGTGAGGTCGATGAACTTGGTCATGGGATCGCCGGCCGCTCAGAAGCCGAGGTAGGCGTGGAGGAGCTGGTCGTCGGCGATGAGCTTGTCCGGCTCCTGCTCAGCGACGACCCGGCCGAGGTTGAGCACGACGCCGCGGTTGGCGATCGATAGCGCGCTCCGCGCGTTCTGCTCGACCAGCAACACCGCCAGCCCAAGCGTGTCGGCCAGCCGCCGGACCATCGCCATGATCTGCGCGACGAGCACCGGCGCGAGTCCGAGAGAGGGCTCGTCGAGGAGCAGCGCCCGCGGACGACCAACCAGCGCCCGCCCGATCGAGAGCATCTGGCGCTCGCCGCCCGACAACCGGGATGCCGGCTGAGTCGAGCGCTCCTCGAGCCGCGGGAACAACTCGTAGATCTCGCTCAGCGGCGCGGCTTCGCGGCCGCGCCACAGGCCCCCGAGACGCAGGTTCTCGGCCACGGTCAACTCGGCGATCACGCCGCGGCCTTCGGGCACGTGGGCCATGCCGCGCCGGACGATCTCCTCGACCGGAAGGCGGGTGACGTCCTCGCCCGCCAGCTTGACGGTGCCCGAGCTGGCCCGCACCAGCCCGGTGATCGTGCGCAGCAACGACGTCTTGCCTGCGCCGTTGGCGCCGAGGACCGCGGTCACCGAGCCCTCGGGAACTTCGAACGATACGCCGTCGACTGCCCGGACCGGTCCGTAGTCGGTGGTGAGCCCCTCAACCGTCAGCATGCTCGCCTTCCTCGCCTGAGAGCGTCTCCGCGTCCTCGGCCTCGCGTCCGAGATAAGCCTCGAGCACGCGCGGGTCGCGCTGCACCGCCGCCGGCTCACCGTCGGCGATCACCCGGCCGAAGTCGAGCACGGCGACGCGGTCGCACACCGGCACCACGAAGTCCATGTGGTGATCGACGAGCATCACCGCGACCGAGCTGCCGAGCGACTTGACCAGCTCTCCGAGGTCCGACAGCTCACGGGCGTCGAGCCCGCCGGCGGGCTCGTCGAGGAGCAGCAGCTCGGGCTCGGATACGAGCGCGCGCGCCAGCGCGACCCGCTTCTGCACGGCATACGGCAGCGTTCCGGGTAGGCGGTCGGCGACGTCGGCGCAACCGACCCGGGCGAGCGCCGACACCGCCCGCTCGCGCTGCCGGCGCTCGTCGCGATCCGACCACGGCAGGCCGAGCATCGCCGCCACGATCGGCGACCTCCGAAACCGCTGCGCGCCGACCATCACGTTCTCGAGCACGGACAGCCCTCCGAATAGCCCGACTCCCTGGAGCGTTCTTGCGATCCCGAGCGAGGCCAGACGGTCCGGCGAGGTCCGTGCCATTGGCCGCCCACCCCAGCTGAGCGTGCCCGCGTTCGGACGCACAAACCCGCAGATGACGTTGAAGAGCGTGGTCTTGCCGGCCCCGTTAGGCCCGATCACCCCGAGCACCTCACCCGGGGACACGTCGACCGAGACGCCGTCGAGCGCCGTGATCCCGCCAAATGAGACGACGATGTCGCGGACCGCCAAGCCAGGGCCGGTGGGCGGGCTGGGTGGGTCCATCCTCTCCACGCGCGCAAGCTACAACAGCGCACGGCGCGTGCCAATAGTGAGACACGGCGGCCTATGAGTTCTTAATAACGATGCCTTCGAGTATGTAGGCGACGTGCTCGGTCGAGTCGATGGCCTCCTCGAGGCGCTCGAACAGATCCTTCCAGCGGATCACGACCATCGGGTCGATCGGCGCGTCGAACAGCGAGGCGACCGCTTCGCGGGTGATCCGGTCGCCTTCGTTCTCGAGGCGGTTGACCTCGACGGTGTGCTGCGACAGGTCTCGGAAGCCCCGGAGCAGAGGGATTGCCTCGCCGAGCTCGTGACAGGCGCGGCTGAGTACCCGCGCGAGGCTGATCGCCTGGTCCATCGGCGCCTCGATCTGATACAGGCCCAGATAGTCGGCGACCTCCTCGATGTAATCGACGATGTCGTCCAGCGCCGAGGCGAGGGCGAGGATGTCCTCGCGGTCGATCGGAGTCACGAACGTGTGATTGAGGCGGTCGATGATGTCGTGCGTGATCCGATCGCCTTCGTGCTCGCACTCGAGGATCTCCCCGGCGAGCTCGCGGGTGTCCGGGAAGTTCACCAACATCCGCTCGAGCAGGTCTGCTGCCCGGGTTGCGTTCTGGCCGGCCTCCTCAAACAACTCGAAGTAAGCCCGGTCGCGCGGGGCGAACAGGTCTCCGAGGCGCGGCATCCCTCAACATGCTATTCGTGCGCGGCCTCGCCACGCCGCCTCATTTGCTACGGCGTGGCGTCGAGCCCGGCCTCGAACGTCCGCAGCTCCTCGTCGTCGATCGAGTAGACGTGCTCGGGGCCGGGGAACGATCCGCTCCGCACATCGGCTGCGTAGGCGGCGACGCCGGCGACCATTTGCTCTCGCAGCTCGCCGTAGCGCTTGGCGAACCTCGGGGAGTGGCCGTCGTAGATGCCGAGCAGATCGTGGAACACGAGCACCTGGCCGTCCGTCGCCGGGCCGGCGCCGATGCCTATTACCGGGATCTGGAGCCGCGGCATCAGCGACTCGGCGACCGCCGCCGGGATAGCTTCGAATACGAGCGAGAAACAGCCCGCCTCCTCCAGCGCGAGCGCGTCATGGGCGACGCCGAGCGCACGCTCGGCCGTCCGTCCCTGCGCGCGGTAGCCGCCGAGGGCGGTCGCGGTTTGCGGGGTGAGCCCGACGTGACCCATGACCGGGATCCCGGCCTCGACGATCGCGCGGGCGCGCTGGACGCTCGTGCCGCCCCGCTCGAGCTTGACCGCATCACAGCCGGCTTCCTTGATGAACCTCTGGGCTGTGGCAATCGCGAGCTCGTCGGAGGCCTCGTAGGACCCGAAGGGCAGGTCGCCCACGAGCAGCGGCGTCTGCAGGCCGCGGCGAACGGCCGCCGCGAGCATCAGCATCTCATCGGTCGACACCGGGACCGTCGAGGGATAGCCAAGCACGGTCATCGCGCCTGAGTCACCTACCAGCACGACGTCGATGCCGGCCGCCTCCGCCACCTGAGCGGACGGGTAGTCGTACGCGGTGACCATCACGATCGGCTCGCCGAGGCGCTTCTTCTCTGCCAGCCGGGGCAGCGTCATCGGCAGTGGCGCGTCGAGGTTATGCGGGATCGGGATGCGCGGTGTTGCAGACATGTGCTTTCACTCCTTACGCGACGGTTGACGCCCTAAACGGGTCGCCACTGAGCATTCAAGGACTCCCCATCCGAAGAGGGATGAATCGGTTCGTTGTCGATCAGCCGCGTCCCTCCGACGGGAGCGGCGAGGACCGCAAGCGCTTCGCGGTCGATACGTTCAAGCGGCGCCATCGTGTCGGCGGAGACGAGCTCGAGGTAATCGGGCTCGATCTCGGCGCGGGCAAGCTCGGCAAGCGCGAGGTCGCGCGCGGCGGCGGGGTCGCGCTCGCCGGTGCTGACGGCATCGCGGACGACGGCGAGCGCCCGATGCAGCACGGTGGCGCGGACGCGGTCGGCGGGGGACAGGTGCACGTTGCGACTCGACATCGCCAGCCCGTCGGGCTCGCGAACCGTCGGGCAGATCTCGATCGCGACCGGGATGTTGAGGTCGCGGACGAATTGCTGGATAACGACCGCCTGCTGCGCGTCCTTCTGGCCGAAGTAGGCGACGTCGGGCGAAACCATGTTGAACAGCTTGGTGACCATCGTCGCGACGCCGTCGAAGTGGGCGCGTCCGCGGTGGGCGCCCTCGAGGGTGTCGGTGACTCCGCGGACCGATACGGTCGTGGCGAACCCCGGCGGGTAGACCTCCTCGCTGCTCGGGACGAACAGGTAGTCGACGCCGATCTCGGCCGCGAGCGCGCCGTCGCGCTCGGGGTCGCGCGGATACCCGTTGAGGTCCGCTGGGTCGTTGAACTGGGTCGGGTTGACGAACAGCGACACGACCACCACCGCACAGTCCTGACGGGCGCGACGCATCAGCGACAGGTGGCCGTCGTGGAAGGCGCCCATCGTCGGGACGAGGCCGATCCTGCGGCCCGCGCGCCGCGGCTCGAGCAGGTCGGCGCGGAGCTCCGCAACGGTGCGGACAACCTTCATGCGGCCCGGACCTCCCGATCACGCGCGGCCGCGAGCGCCCGGGTCGCGGTCACGAGCTCATCGAACAGCGGCAGCAGCTCCGGGGCCACCTCATCGACGGCGGCGCGCTGCCGGGCGACAGTCGCCTCGTCTCCGCGAGCGACGGGTCCGGTCAGAGCGCGCTCGGGGCCGAGCCGCGACCAGTTCTCGACCGTCGCCCGCACCAGCGGGACGAGCTGTTCGCGCTCGAGTCCGACGGCGGCGCCGATACGCTCGGCCGCTGCCTCGAGCGTGATCAAGAAGTTGGATGCGATTGACGCCGCGGCGTGGTAGGCAGGCCGGTCGGCCTCGGCGATCTCGACCGGGAGCATGCCAAGCGCCCGGGCGAGCCCGCGGGCGAGCGCCAGGGCGCGTGGGGTCGTTCCGGCAATCGCCGCGCCGGCGCCCGAGAAATCGGCACCTTGAGCGGTAACCGTCATCAGCGGATGCAACGAGAACCCCTCGTGCGGCTCCAGGACGTCGAGCCCGGTCGCTCCCGAGCAGTGGCCGACCAGGCGCCCCGCGGCGATGTGCTCTCCCGCGCGGGCGATCTCGGCGTCCGGGACGCACAGCAGCACGGCATCGGACCCGGCGCCGTCCGCTCCGCGTGCGAGCGGCCCGGATACCTCGTAACCGACGCGCTCGAATGCCGCCGCGAGCGCGGTGCCTACCCGACCGCGGCCGACAATGGCCAGGCGCGCACACGCAGGGATGTCAGAGGTGGAGTCCCGTTCCAGTTCCCGCATTTGAGATACCGGTCGGCGGTTAAGAGCATTCGAATCGGGGTCCGTCCGCGATGGCTGCGTGACGGCCCCGGCACATCGAATATACCCCCCGCCGAGGCACAGTTACCCAAATTGCGCGATTGGGGGCGTCACCCTCGTCGCCGCGTCCGCAACCGCGATTACCATCGCCGGCAGTGAGGAGTGCCCCCGAGCGACGCGAGCTGTTGCGGGCCGTCTACGAGGAGGCCCGAGGGTGCGTCCGCTGCCCGCTGCACCAGACGCGGACCACGGTCGTGTTCGGCGCCGGAAATGCCGACGCCGACCTGATGTTCATCGGCGAGGCGCCGGGCGCTAACGAGGATCGGATGGGGCTGCCGTTCGTCGGCCAAGCCGGGAAGCTGCTCGACAAGCTGCTCGGAGAGATCTCGCTGGACCGGAAAGAGGTGTTTATCTGCAACATCCTCAAATGCCGACCGCCGGACAATCGCGACCCGCATCCGAACGAGATCGAGTCGTGCCAGGACTACCTGTGGCGTCAGGTCGACCTGATCGAGCCGACGGTCATCTGCACGCTCGGGAACTTCTCGACCAAGCTGCTCCGCGCGGACAGCACCGGGATCTCGCGGCTGCACGGCCACGAGGAGGTGCGGATCATCGGGCCGCGCGCCGTCCGCATGTACCCGCTCTACCACCCGGCGGCGGCGCTGTATACGCCGTCTACGCTCGAGGCGCTCCGCGCCGACTTCCACCGGATTCCCGCTCTGCTGGCGCTCGGGCCGCCTGAGCAGCCCCGGTCGCTTGACCCGATCCCCGAGATCGACGACGACGCCGATCAGCCCGACGAGATCGCGATGGACGTGGGCGAGCGCGAGCCGGCGGCACAGCTCGGGCTGTTCTAGCGGGCCTGGCGATGGCGGTCACCAAGATCATCGAGCTCGTCGGCAGTTCGACCACCAGCTCGGATGATGCAATCCGGGCGGCGCTCACCGAGGCGCAGGCGACGATCCGGAACATCAAGGCGCTCGATGTGGTCTCGGTCGGCCTGCGAGGCGAAAGCCTCGACGAGTGGCGGGCGCTCGTCCGCGTCTCGTTCCTGATCGAGCGCGTCAGCGAATAGCCGCTTACGAGACGCCGGAGGGGGCGCGCTTAGCGCGCTCTCCGCGCTTACGAGACGCCCGAGGCCCCGACCAACTCGGGCTCTTCGAGCTCGGTGGGCGGGCGATCGCGCCGCTCCGGCTGGGCGCGGCCAGGGAGCAGCGCCATTCCGAACGCGATCAAGGCGCCTACGATCTGGACCCCGAGCACGACCGTCGCGAATCCCTTCGGCTCCTTCGATGCCTGAAGCAGGAGAATCGGCTCGGCCACGGCTACGAGCCCGAGCGGGAGCAGGAACCACGTGCGCTTGAGCGCGAGCATGTACTGCACAGCGAGGTAGGTGGCCGCGAGGAACGTGAACGCCACCCCGAGTATGAACAGCGAGTCGACCGCGAGCAGGCGGTTGGACTTGAACGCGGCCCTGATCAGCGGGGTGGACGCGAAGCCGAATATCAGCAGGCACGGGATCGCGGCGACTGCGACGATCCCAAGCGCCTTGGCGAGGACCGGACGGCCGTCCTCGCCGACGGAGTGCTTGCGCGAGACCTCCGGCACCAGGTAGAAGCCGGCGCCCATCGCCACCCAGATCAGTACCTTCGCGGCGACCGCGGTGGCGCTGTAGGAGCTAGCCAGATCGGACGAGAAGCGGTGCTTGGCGGCGATGATGTCGATGTTCTGGAGCACCGCGATGATCGCCAGCGCGGCGATCGGGGCCCACGCCCTCCGCAAATGAGTCCACAGTCCAATGGCGGGGCGGTCGGCGGGCTTGGGGTGGCCGAGTCGCCGGTGCAGCGGACCCGCGCAGTACACCATCATTGCCACGAACGACAGAGGCGTTCCTATGTAGGCGCCGGTGACCCCGAAGCCGACGCCGGCGAGTACGCCGCCGATGACCAGGCGCGTCGCCTGTTCGCCGACGAGGCTGATGCCGACTGCCCGGTAGTCGCCGAGGCCCTGGAGGAACCCGCGCATGATGCACAGGAAGAGGTAGAGGCAACCGGCCGGGATCCCTAGTGCTGCCGCCCATTCCTGCTTGACACCGACTGCTTCGGCGATCGGATGCCGCAGCAGAACGGAGGCGACGGTCGCCACCGCGGTGAACACCAGCAGCTCCTTGCCCCAGCGGCGGATCGTGGCAGTCATCTCGCCGCCGACTCCGAGATGGCCCAGTACGGCTTCACGAGCAGTCGCCAGCTGTATCGCGTAGCCGGCGACGGCCAGGATCAGGAAGTAGCTCACGAGCGCGGCCAGCGACCCGTAGTCGTCGAGTAGGCGCGAGAACACGATCACCGAGCCGAGCGCAATCACGTTGTTCGCGACCATCGCGCCGGCCAAGCCGGCGGCGGTCGCGGTGTCGGAGCCGCTCAGACGCGACAGCTGCGGCTTGTAATGTTCTCTAAGCCGCTTGAACATCACGCGGCTAATTCGAGGGCGGGGGCGCGCATTCCTCGCGTTGACGGTACCGGACCGCTCGGAGTAATGGGCCCGCAGAGCCACGGGTAATGCGACCCCATCGCCTCCGGGTAATGGGGCCGGACGGCTCGTCTACATTGAAATTTGCCGATGTCCCGGCGACATGAGACCAGTGACCCCGCGCAGACCGAGGCGCTCGCCGCGGAGCTGGCGTCAGGGCTAGGCCCTGGCGACGTCGTGCTTGTCGAAGGCGAGCTCGGCGCCGGCAAGACGACCTTCGTGCGCGGCGCCTGCCGAGCGCTCGGGATCGATGGGATCGTGACCAGTCCGACGTTCACGATCGGCCAGCGCTACGACGCGTCTGTGCCCGTTTCGCACCTCGATCTCTACCGGGTGGCGGATCTCGGGAACGAGGATCCGGACCTGCTGGCGGACTACATCGCCCCTGACCGGATCGCGTTCGTGGAATGGCCGGAGAACGCAATCGCGTCGATCGCGGACCTGTCGCGCGTGGCGGCTCGGGTCGTGATTGAGCACGCCGGCGGCGACCGGCGGGTGGTGACGATCGAGGCGCTGTGAGGATCCTGGCATTCGACACCGCAACGCGCGCGACGACCGTCGCCCTGTCTGGGGTCGGCGACGTGATCTTCACCGCCCGCGACGACCCAAAACACGGCGACCGCCCGGGGCACGCAACTCGGCTGCTGCCTCTCACCGCCGCGGTGCTGAGGCGCGCCGGAATCGGCTGGGAAGGCGTCGATCGGATCGCCGTCGGCATCGGACCCGGCACGTTCACCGGGCTGCGGATCGGGATCGCGAGCGCCAGGGCGCTCGCCCGCGCCCGGGGCATTCCGCTCGTCGGGGTGTCAACGCTGCAGTCGCTCGCGCTCGCCGGACCGGACGCCGGGTCGGTGCCGGCGGGGCTCGACGCGGTGGTCGCGGTGATCGACGCTCGCCGAGGGGAGGTGTTCGCCGCGAGCTGGAGACTCGACGAGGCCCAGGAGTTCGACAACGCGCTCCTGCTCCCGCGGGCGGTCGCCCCGGAGCTGCTCACCGAGCTGATCGCGCCGCTCGGCCCGACCGCGCTGGCGATTGGGGACGGGGCGATAGCATTCCGAGAGGTTCTCGAGCGCTCGGGAGCCTTCATCCCAGACGACGATTCGCAGCTGCACAGGGTCACGGCCACGAATCACTGCCGGCTCGCGGTGAGCCTGCAAGCGAGTGCCGCTGACGATGTCCGGCCGGACTACCTGCGCGCTCCAGACGCCGAGATGGCCCACCGCTCCTAACCGCAGGCAATGAACACCCCGTCCGTCACGATCCGGTCGCTTGGCTACTCCGACCTTCCGCAGGTCATCTCGATCGAGCGGCGCGCGTTCCCGACGCCGTGGTCGCTCGCCATGTTCGTGCTCGAGCTGTCCAAGCCTTCGGGCGTGTGCCTCGCCGCGATCGAGGACCGGCGCATCGTCGGCTATCTGATCTGCGCGCGCTACGCGGACGTCTGGCACCTGATGAACATCGCGATCGACCCACCGATGAGGCGGCGGGGGATCGCCACCGCGCTGCTCGAGGAGATGATCGCGCGCGCGGGCGAGGACGCGTCCTACACGCTCGAGGTCCGCCCGTCGAACAGCACCGCGATCGCACTGTATGAGCGTTTCGGCTTCCGGTCGGCCGGCACGCGCCGTCGCTACTACACGGACACGGGCGAGGACGCCGTGATCATGTGGCGCACGGCGGAGACCGCGTCGACTCCGAGCGCTTCCGGGTGATCCTCGCGCTCGAGACCAGCTGTGACGACACCTGTGCGGCGGTCGTCACCGAGCACGGGGAGATCCGCTCGAACGTGATCTCCTCGCAGGGGATCCACGACCGCTATGGCGGGGTTGTTCCCGAGATCGCCTCACGCCACCACCTCGAGCTCATTGGCGATGTCGTCGACGACGCGCTTACGCGCGCGGGCACGTCGCTCCCTGACGTCGAGATGGTTGCGGTGACGCGGGGGCCGGGCCTTGTCGCGGCCCTCCTGGTCGGACTGGCGACCGCGAAGAGCCTGGCTGCCGCGCATGAGTTGCCCCTCGCGCCCGTCGACCACCTTCACGGCCACGTCGCCGCGGCGTTCCTCGGCCCGGCGCCGTTCGAGCCCCCGTTCCTCGGCCTCATCGCGAGCGGCGGCCACACGCTGCTCGCGAGCGTCTCAGGTCGCGGGCCTGGGTACGAGGTACTCGGCCAGACGCTCGACGACGCCGCCGGCGAGGCGTTCGACAAGGGCGCCCGCCTCCTCGGTCTCGGGTATCCGGGCGGCCCGGCGCTCGAGCGGCTCGCGCGGGACGGCGATCCGGATGCGTTCAAGTTCCCGACCGCGCGGCGTCTCGGAGGGCTCGACTTCTCGTTCGCCGGCCTGAAGACCGCGCTGCTTTATCGGGTGCGCGATCTCGGCGCGGACGAGGCCGAGTGCCGGCGCGCCGATCTGGCCGCCTCATACCAACGGGCGATCGTCGAGTCGCTCGCGATCCGGGTCGAGCGGGCGCTGCTCCAGACCGGGCTCGATCGACTGTCCTTGGGTGGCGGCGTCGCGGCCAACGGTCCGGTCCGCGAACGAATGCGCGCGCTCGGTGTCGAGTTGCACGTCCCGCCGCGAGAGCTCTGCACCGACAACGCCGCGATGATCGCGAGCGCGGCCCGCTTCGTTGACGTGCTCCCGTATCCGGGCTATCTCGACCTCGACGTCTACGCGACCGGCGAGCGGGTATTGATCGCGCAATGACCAGCGTCGTCCTCTATACGCGCGAGGGCTGCTGTCTGTGCGATGACGCACGCTCGATTCTCGAGCGAGTCCGCAACGAGCGACCGTTTGCGCTCGCGGAGCGCGACATAGATTCCGACGATGCTCTGCTCCGGGCCTATCTCGAACGGATTCCGGTCGTTACGATCGACGGAGTGGAGGCGTTCGAACTGTTCGTGGACGAGGCAGAGCTTGCGCACCGGCTCGATATGGTGAAAACCGGATGAGCTACCTGACCGGCGCGGAGACGGTTCAGCCCGGCATCGAGAAACCCGGCGAGAAGCTCGCCCTGGGTGTCGCTGCGCGTCTGTCCCGTTACCTCCAGGTCCTCATTCAGGCCCGGAAGATGGGCAAGGAGACGATCTCCTCCCAGGAGCTCGCCGACTATACGCACGTCAACTCGACCCAGATCCGGCGCGACCTGTCGGGCTTCGGGAAGTTCGGCAAGCGCGGCGTCGGCTACAACGTCGAGTCGCTGGTCACTCAGATCCGCAAGATCCTGCGGACTTCGGGCCAGCACAACATCGCGCTTTTCGGAGCCGGTCACCTGGGCACGGCGATCGCTACCTCGGACATCTTCGCCGACCACGGCTTCCGCGTCGTCGCGATCTTCGACGTCGACGAGGGCAAGGTCGGGACCCGGATCGGGACGCTCGCCGTCCGCCACAACGCCGATCTGCGCGACCTGATCGAAGATGAGGACATCGTCGTGGCGGTGCTCGCGGTGCCATCGCCCGCGGCCCAGAAACTGGCCGACGAGTTGGTCGACGCCGGCGTCAAGATCATCTTCAACTACTCCGATGCGCTGCTGCAGACACCGCCGGAGGTCACGGTGCACACATCGAGCCCGGCCGTCGACCTGCTTTACGCGCTCTACTTCTACCTCACCTGATCCTCACTCAGATCGTGAGCCTCGACCTGGAATCGGCCTACGCGGCCTTCGAGGACTCGACGGATTTCACCGTCGGGCTGGAGGAGGAGTTCGGGTTGCTCGACGGGGGCTCGCTGGACCTGGTGCCGCGGTTCGAGGAGCTTCGGAACGGCGCCCAGTCCGACCCTGTGCTGGCAGAATCGGTCGCGGGCGAGCTGATCTCATCGGAGATCGAGATCCGGTCGGGGCGCGGCACCGATCTCGCGGCCGCCGTCGTCGCGCAGCGCGACCGGCGCCGGCGGCTGTTCACGCTGGCGGCCGACCATGGCGTCGCGCTCGGGGCCACGGGCACGCATCCGTGGGCCGATTACCGCGAGCAGCAGATCATCGACACCGAGCATTACCACCGTGTCGAGGACGGCCTCAAGTATGTGGCCTGGCGCAATAACACGTTCTCGCTCCACGTGCATGTTGGGGTGCGCGGCGCCGACCGCGCGGTGCACGTGTGCGACCGGCTCCGTCCGGTGCTGCCGCTCCTGCTCGCGATTTCGGCAAATTCGCCGTTTCTGGACGGGCGCGATTCGGGCCTGCACAGCGTGCGCACCCAAATCTTCACCAAGAGCTTCCCGCGTTGCGGCGTGCCCGACTCGTTCGGGGGATGGCCGGCGTTCGCCGACTACATCGGTTTCCTCGTTCGCACGCGCTCGATCGTCGAGTACACGCAGGTCTGGTGGTCGATCCGTCCGCACTTCGCGTTCGGCACGGTCGAGGTGAGGATCTGCGATGCCCAGATGACCGCGACCGAGTCGGAGGCGCTCGCGGCGTTGATCGTGGCCTGCGTCGCCCAGGCCGCGCGCGATCACGACGACGGCGTGCCGTTCGCCGATCTGCCGCGGCGCCTGATCGAGGAGAACGTGTGGCGTGCGATCCGGTACGGGCTCGACGGCGAACTGCTCGACCTCGAGCGGGCCGAGCCGTACCCCGCCACCGAGGCCGTCGATCGGCTGCTGAGCTGGTCTGCGCCGGTCCGCGGCGAGCTCGGGATCGACATCGCGCTGCCTTCACTGAACGGTGCGCAGCGCCAGAGGCGGATGACCGACGCCGGCATGAGCCTGCCCGAGGCGTTCGCCGCCGTCGTGGCCGAGACCCGCGAAACGTATGCTGCGAGCACGGCGGAGGTGACGCGATGAGCACCCAAGGCAGAGAACCCTCTGAGGAAGAACTTCAGGCGGCGTACGAGGCCGAGCTGAAGCGGCTGCGGGTCGAGCACGTGCTGCTCGACAACGTCGCCGCGCTCGCGAACCTCGGGATGCGCCGTACCGGCCTCGCTCCCGGGACCGAGAGCGAGCGGGACCCGGAGCAGGTCCGCTTGGCGATCGAGTCCCTCCGAGCGCTGATGCCGGTGCTCGAGCAGGCCGCCCCGGCCCAGGTGCCGGCCATCCGCGACGCGGTGTCCCAGCTCCAGATGGCCTTCGTGAAGATCGGGGGGCAAGCGCCAGCGGCCGCGGCTCCGGAAGCGGAAGCGCCGGCGGCCGATGCGCCGCCGTCTGAGCCCCCGCCCGCGCCAGGGGAACCAGGGCCGGCACAGCGCAGCGGGCGCCTCTGGGTGCCTGGCCAGTAGCCGCAAAGGCGGTCAACTGACGGACAGCCAGGGACCGTCTGAGGACATTCCGCTCCCTCAGACGCTAAAATCACCGGCTTCCGGGCCTCCGCTCGACCAACACGGGTGGCGGCCCTTTCACTTGTGTTGGCTGCGCTTGTTCGCGCCCTCTCTCTAACTCAGACCTTCCGCGGAGGATCTTCTTGTCCAGCTTTCTGACGCACCACGGCGTGCTCATTGCGCTCGTATGCGCCGGTGCCGCCGTCGCGTATGGCGTCCTCACGTCGCGCGCGCTGCTCGCGCTGTCGCCCGGCAACGAGGCGATGCGCACGATCTCAGCGGCCGTCCAGGAGGGCGCCCGCGCCTATCTGAACCGCCAGTACACGGTGATCGCCGGCGTCGGCGTGCTCCTTTTCATCGTGCTGATCCCGATCCAGAACCTTCGCGTAGCGATCGGTTTCGCGATCGGCGGCTTCCTCTCGGCGGCCGCGGGATACATCGGGATGAACGTCTCGGTGCGGGCGAATGCACGCGTGGCGGAGTCGGCCCGGGGCGGCGTGTCGCGCGCTCTGGACGTCGCCTTCCGGGGCGGTGCAGTGACCGGGATGCTCGTGGTCGGCCTCGCGCTGCTGGGTGTCTCCGGCTACTACGGCGTGCTGACCTGGATCGCCGGCGAGACGCCTAAGAACGCGGTCACCGCGCTGGTCGGCCTCGGCTTCGGCGGTTCGCTGATCTCGGTGTTCGCACGTCTGGGCGGCGGCATCTTCACCAAGGCCGCAGACGTCGGCGCCGACCTGGTCGGCAAGATCGAAGCCGGGATCCCCGAGGACGATCCCCGCAACCCCGCCGTGATCGCCGACAACGTCGGCGACAACGTGGGCGACTGCGCCGGAATGGCGGCCGACCTGTTCGAGACCTACGCGGTGACCGCGGTCGCGGTCATGCTGCTCGGGGTCCTGCTGTTCAACCAGCAGTCGGCCGTGGCCCTGTTCCCGCTCGTGCTCGGCGCGGTCTCGATCATCGCCTCGATCATCGGCACCTTCGCGGTCAAATCGCGGGTCGGGAACGTCGAGCGTGCGCTCTACCAGGGGCTGATCGTCTCGGGCGGGCTCGCGGCCCTCGCGTTCCTCCCGATCACGTACTGGATGATGCACGGACTTACGTTCAAGTCGGGAGTCGCGGCTCCGCACTGGTGGAAGTACTACCTGTGCGCGCTGATCGGGGTCGGCGTCACCGCGTGCCTGTTCGTGATCACCGACTACTTCACCTCGACGCGCTTTGCGCCGGTGAAGAGCACGGCCCGTGCCTCGCAGACCGGGCACGCGACGAACATCATCCAGGGGCTCGCCCAGGGCCTTCAGTCCACCGCTCCACCGGCGATCGTGATCGCGCTCGGCATCTTGGGCTCGTGGAAGCTTGCCGGCGGCGGCACCAGCACAGGGATCTACGGCATCGGCGTTGCCGTCATGGCGCAGTTGTCGCTCACAGGCCTGATCGTCGCGCTCGACGCGTTCGGCCCGATCACCGACAACGCCGGCGGGATCG
>Ga0070765_100001116_pt1 | contig 16079 bp, 6 predicted proteins | sample HubBroMetageWFT5_FD_71516 | JGI IMG/M metagenome (GOLD analysis project Ga0070765, IMG submission 71516) | Warmed and freeze-thawed soil microbial communities from the Hubbard Brook experimental Forest, New Hampshire - Hubbard Brook CCASE Soil... | ecosystem: Environmental > Terrestrial > Soil... | reverse complement strand
CGACCTGCCGGAGATCTACGTCGACTATGAAGAGAAACCGCGCGAATACACACTGAACGCCGTAACCACGGTTCTCGATGTGCAGACCCGCATTTCGGATTTATACCGCAGCCCGCACGACCAGATCCGCGAGCAACTGCGTCTCATGATCGAGAAGGTCAAAGAGCGCCAGGAAAACGAACTGGTCAACAACACAGAGTACGGCTTGCTGAATAACGTTGTTACGGAGTTCAAAGTTAAGGCAAGAAAGGGAGCGCCCACGCCCGACGACCTTGATGAACTGATTGCGAGAGTGTGGAAAGAGCCGTGCTTCTTCCTGGCGCATCCACGAGCCATCGCCGCGTTCGGACGCGAGTGCACCCGCCGCGGCGTTCCGCCGCCAACCGTGAATCTGTTTGGCTCGCAGTTCGTGACCTGGCGCGGCATCCCGCTGGTGCCTTGCGACAAGCTGGCGATCAAGAGTGAGAAGACCAACATTCTGCTGTTACGAACCGGCGAGAAGAAGCAGGGTGTGATCGGCCTGTTCCAGCCTGGACTGCCGGGCGAGGTTTCGCCCAGCTTGTCCGTTCGCTTCATGGGGATTAATCACAAGGCGATCGCCTCGTATCTGATCTCGCTCTACTGCTCGATCGCAGTCCTGACGGAAGACGCCATCGGGGTACTGGAGAATGTGAATGTCGACCAATACCACGAGTACAAGTGATCGCTTCGGAGTCGACTCGCAGACCACGTCTCCGGCGCAGGAAAACGAAGGCGAGCAGAAAGTTAGCGCTTCGCCCTTCGGGGCGATGTTGCCCGATCCGGCAGTGATTGCGCGGCTCGCGAATGAGTTTTTCGCAGCGCTGCCGGGTGCGGCGGAGCCTTCGGGCGCGAGCGTCCCAGCCGCCTCGCCGAATGAGGTCGACTTGCGCGTACCCGCTGGATCTGCGCCGAAAGCCGCGGTGCCGGACTATCAGCGGGAGGTGTTCTCGTTTCCAGCCGCTCCGAATCCGGGCACGCTTCCAGCAATCCCAGTGATTCCGTCCACCGCTCCAATTGATGCATTGAATGATGCCGACTTCCAGGCGATTGTCGCTTCCTTGACCGGGGTTACATCACTCGTGCCCCAACTTCCAACGCCCGCGTCTCCACCCGCGACGAGCCCCTCCTTATCTTCTATTGAAGGAGAGAAGGCCGGGCCTTGGGCGCCCGCTCCGCAGTTTCCGCTTGCTACCGGGATGTTTTTTTTCCCCGGCGTCCCGCCACTGCCTTCCTCGCCGCCGACTGGCCCGCCGAGCGGTGCGGATTTCGCAGCGGCCCCGTCTTCAGCGGCGGCCGCATCAGCATCTTTCGCAGGTGCGCCTATTTCGCCGACGGCATCTCAGACGCCAGGCAGTTCTGGCAACGAAAGCAGAACGGATCCATGGGCCGCCGCTCCGAATTTTCCGAATGAAGTTTTTTCCTTCCCGCGTGTTCCGGGTGCATCCGTTCCAGGGATTCCCGAGCAACGTATTCCGGAACAACGTATTCCTGAACAACGAGTTCCTGAATTGTTTGGGTCGCAGACGAGTGCACCGCCGATTTCAACTCCGCCTTCTGCGAAAGCGCCAGAATCGATTCCTGCGATCCCCAATTCCGTTCAGTCTCCAGCAATTCCAGAAAACGCCGGAGATTCAACGGATGCTGGACGCGCTGTGTATGGAAAAGCTGGGACAAACTTTCCGTCCGTCACTCAGATGTTTTCTTTCCCTGGCGTGCCCGGCGCGCAATCGCCGCCAGGCGTTCCAGTGATGCCTTCGTCGGTGCCGACAAGCGCTCCTACTGAACCCGATCCTCGCGCTCTGTCTGCGCACCCTGGTATATCCGCGGCGGCAACGGTTCCTGGGGTTCACCAGCCCACGGGCCCGAGTGCTTCTGACGCCGAACGAGTGCCGAAACAGTCCACGTCGCTGCCCAGGGGCATCGAGTCGTTCGAGTTCCGTCCCGATCTCGCGCCAGGGGAGCTCGGCGTCGCCAAGCGTCCGCTCGATCCTCGCCTGATTCGACAGGATTTCCCCATCCTGCAGGAGCGGGTCCACGGACGGCAATTAATTTGGCTCGATAACGCCGCCACCACACAGAAACCGAACGCAGTAATCGATCGTCTGTCATATTTCTATCAGCACGAGAACTCCAACATTCATCGCGCGGCCCACACTCTGGCCGCTCGCGCTACTGACGCCTATGAGAGCGCCCGCGAAAAGACGCGCCGCTTCCTGAATGCTTCCTCAACCCGCGAGATTATCTTCGTCCGCGGCACAACGGAAGGCATCAACCTCGTTGCCCAGGCCTGGGGACGCCGCAATGTTCAGAAGGACGACGAGGTAGTCATTACCTGGCTCGAGCACCACGCCAACATCGTGCCCTGGCAGCAACTGTGTTCAGAGAAAGGTGCTCGCCTGCGAGTCGCGCCGGTGAACGATCGTGGCGAAGTGATTCTCGAAGAATACGAGAAGCTGCTCGGCCCACGCACACAGATTGTTTCGTTCAGTCAGGTGTCGAATGCCCTCGGAACGATTACACCGGCGCGCGAGATGGTGGAAATGGCCCACCGTCATGGCGCGCGCGTCCTGGTCGATGGCGCGCAGGCTGTCTCCCACATGCGAGTGGACGTACAGGCCCTCGACTGCGACTTCTACGTTTTCTCCGGGCACAAGATCTTCGGCCCCACCGGGATCGGTGCCGTTTACGGAAAGCTGGATGTGCTGGAGCACATGCCCCCGTGGCAGGGCGGCGGCAACATGATCGTCGACGTCACCTTCGAGAAGACTACTTACCAAACAGCACCGGGGCGCTTTGAGGCGGGCACGGGCAACATTGCCGATGCGGTCGGACTCGGTGCGGCACTCGATTATGTAGAACAAGTCGGAATGGAAAGCATCTCCGCCTACGAACATGAGTTGCTGACGTATGCGACCGCGGGACTTCTAACCGTCCCCGGCCTGCGAATAATCGGAACTGCCCGCGAGAAGGCGGGTGTGATGTCGTTCGTTCTCGATGACGTTCGCACTGAGGACGTGGGCGCCGCCTTGAACCAGGAAGGCATTGCGGTACGTTCCGGCCACCACTGCGCCCAGCCGATCCTGCGCCGCATGGGCGTCGAGAGCACCGTCCGCCCTTCATTAGCGCTCTACAACACGCGCGAAGAAATCGATGCGCTGGTCGCCGCGCTACTGCGGCTGCAATCAGGTCGGGGACACCGCAGGTTGTAACCCGAGACTGCGAACGGAGAGACGTCTCCGCTCCAGAAACAGACCGCGAGTTGTACCAACCTCGCGTCTACTCACAGCGCAGCGATATCAAGGGATCGATGCGAGCGGCGCGTTGCGCTGGAATGTAACAGGCGAGCAGCGTGACGATCGCGAGCAAGAGGGATATCCCGGCAAAAGTGAACGGATCAAAGGCGTCGACGCCGAATAGCAAGCTTCGAATCAGCCGCGTGAGCAGGAATGCCGCGGCCAAACCAATGGTCACGCCGGCAAGAGCGAGCGCCATCCCCTGTCGGACAACAAGACTGAGAATGTTGCGCGGTGAAGCGCCAAGCGCAATGCGAATCCCCAATTCTCGGGTTCCCTGATTGACCAGGTACGCCATCACGCCGTAGATGCCGATCGTAGCGAGAGCCAGCGCGACGCTTGCGAAAATTCCCAGGAGCAGCGTTGAAAAACGCCGGCGCGCCAGCGATTCGTCCACTCGCTGTTCCATGGTGCGAACGTAGTACATCGGAAGGTCTGGATCGAGGTTGCGCAGTTCGTTCCTGGAGTTCGACAGCAGGGCAGATGGACTCGCGCTGCCCCGGAAAGCAACCGTCATGGCCCGCGTGGGGAATTGCGTGTGAGCCACATAGAAGGCGATTCGCGGATCGGAGTCGAGAGAATCCTGCTTTACACGCCCGACCACGCCAACCACCTTCTGCCACGGATCTTTCGACTGAAGCTCGACAATATGAATGCGCTTGCCAATCGGATTCTGGCCCGGCCAGAGTTGCTCAGCCATATATTCATCGACGATGACTGAAACTGGCTTTGTCATGTCGTCTTGCTCGTTGAAGAATCGCCCCTGCCGTAACGGGATTTCCATGGCTTCAAAGTAGTGCCCCGCAACAACCCGCTCATCCGCATTGAGAAATTTCTCGCCCGGAAGTGGCGTTCGCCCCTCGACAGTGATCGGCGTCCAGGCGTAGGCCTCGCTCAAAGGAAGTGACGTAACTCCTCCTGCCGCGATCCCTCCATGCGAATGTTCGAGCCGCTCCCAAAGTTGACGATAGGAATTCAGAACGGCTTGTTTGTCGTTGTATTTTTGACCGGTCATTGTCAGATCGAACGTGAGCACGCCCTGGGGATTAAACCCTGGCGACACATTCTGCAGGCGGGCGAAGCTTCGAATCAGAAGTCCCGCACCGATCAGCAGGACTACGCAGAGCGCTAACTCCGAAACAACAAGTAAGCGCCGGAAATTATTGCCGCGACCCCAGACCGCGCTCGCTCCTGCCGAGCCGCGGCTCGCATCTTTCAGAGTCGAATTCATATCCAGCCTGGAAACGCGCAAAGCCGGGACAAGGCCGAAGAGCACGGCGGAGCAAACCGAGAGCAGCAGCGTAAACAGGAGTACGCGTCCATCAATCGCCACATCCTGCAGCCGCGGAATGCTTTTTGTTCCTAGAACGTGAATCCACTTCACGCTGAAAACGCAGATCAAGATGCCGAGCGCACCGCCGCAAAGCGAAATCAACAGACTCTCGCTCAATAATTGACCAACGATCCGACATCGGCTTGCTCCCAAGGCCGTCCGCACGGCAATTTCCTGCTGGCGCGCCACGGCCCTGGACAACATGAGGTTGGCCACGTTGGCACAAGCGATCAGCAGAACAAAACCCACCGACCCCAGCAGCACCCACAAAGAGCGACGCACGTTGCCAACAACTTGCTCAAGCAGCGGCACGATGCTGAACGTCAACCCGCCATTCGGTGGATAGTTCTCCGGAAATTCGCGACGCAGCCGGGCCGTGAGAGTATCCATCTCCGCCTGGGCTTGCGAGACCGAGACGCCCGGCTTCAGCTTTCCCATGATGTTGTAATCCTCGTGGTCCCGAACCAGCGAAGCGGCGGCGGGCGCGAGTGGCAACGGCAGAAAAACCTCAGCCTGCTCCGTCCCGTAGAGCAAAGGAAGAACTTCCTGGGGCAAAGAAAAGCCCCGTGGAAGGACCCCGACGATTTCATAAGCCTGCCCATTAATGAGGATGGACTTGCCGACGATGTGCGGATCACGGCCGAAAAGTCGCGTCCACATCCCGTCGGTCAGGACGGCCGTAGCCGGAAGCCCGGGCGAATCCTCTTCTTGCGTCAGCAGACGACCGAGCGCCGGACGCGCGCCGAGCATCGGAAGAAGATTCGCTGAGACGCGAATGGCTCCCACTCGTTCGGGGTTACCCCACCCGGTCAAGTTGTAGGTGCCGCCAATGGCGATTGCGACCTGCTCAAACCCGTTGTGCCCGGATTTAATGTCGAAGTACTGCGCCGTAGAAAACCAATCCTGCGTAATGCCCAGACCAGGGGAACGATTCCACAGGATCACCAGTCGGTCTGGGCTGTCATAGGGCAGAGGCCGGAACAGCAGCGCGTTTGCAACGCTAAAGATGGAGGTGTTCGCTCCGATCCCAATCGCCAGAGACAAAACCGCGATCAGGGTGAACCACGGATTCTTCGCGAAAGAGCGCAGAGCGAACCGAATGTCCATCCATGTGTTCATAGGGATGTGTTCATCGGAACGTCATGCTAGCACAGCCAGCCGTCGGCAACCTTTTTGGGTAAGGACTCGGCGTGCTACGCTAAATGAAGGAGTCCGCAGGTTTGCGCGCGTGTGCATTCCGTGGCGCGAGCCGAGAGAACTCGTAGCGCGATCATTCCGGATTCCGTTCGGCGTTGTGCAGTAGAAAGTCAATATGGCTACCGCAGCCAAACTCCCGATTGCGCGCAAGACCGCAGAATTGCGGCACCTCGACCAGGTCGAGTCCGCGATCCAGGGCGGACATCCGAGGTCTGATCTCGAAGAGGTGACCCCCTCCTGGCGGAGATGCACGGGAGAACTCCTGGTCAGCCCGGATAGCCTATCGGTTCCCCACATCGTAACCGAGAGTGAACTCAAGGTTTTTCGCGAACCGCTCGCCAAGGCACTGTTGCACGCCCACGAAGAAATTGATCGTCTATACGCGATCGTCCGCCAGGAGGGCTACGTCGTTTTGTTGTGCAACACCGACGGCGTCGCAATCTACCACCGCGGAGATCAGGCGCTGGCAGACCAATTCAAGTATTGGGGAATCTGGCTGGGCGGAGTCTGGTCGGAAAAAATCGAAGGCACGAATGGCATCGGGACCTGCATTGCCGAACAGAGGCCAGTTCTCGTTCATCGCGACCAACACCTCCGGACGCGCCACATCGGCCTCACTTGCGCCGGGGCTCCCATCTTTGACCCAACCGGTCGGATGGCCCTCGTGCTCGATGCGTCCTCGATGACCTCGAGCGAATCGCATCCAATGGTTTTGGCTGCGACAAAAGTTGCGGCGCGCGGAATCGAAGAACGACTATTTCGCGACTGGTTCCAAAAAGTGTGGACGATTGCGGCTGCGCCATTCGACGACAGCGATCTCGCCCTGCTTCTTGCCGTCGACACCGACCTGCGAATTGTCGGAGCAGACCACGTAGCGCGGACAACCTTCGGTTTGACAGACGGTAGCCTGAACGGTGACCTGTATCTCTCGACGATTTTCGATTACGATCGCTCGGTTTTTCGCTGCAATCGCGAACTGGATGTAGCGGCGCGTTTGAAACCTGTCGCTACCGCTGAGGAGTGGAATGCTTTGATCACTCCTCCTCTTTGTGGTTCGAAGGGTTGGCGCTCTCCCGCCGACGTCGCGATTCACGCGCGGCCGAGGATTGGCCTGCTCCGTAACTTGCCCGTACCAGAGCCTGCCGCTCCCAGTCGTGGTGGTCTCTCGCCCGTACGGACCCAGCGCATTTGCGAATACATAACCTCCAATCTCGACCAGAACATCAGCCTCGAAGCGCTGGCCGAAATCGCGGGGTTGTCGACGCACCACTTCGCGCGGGCATTCAAGCAGTCGGTTGGCATGCCGCCACATTGTTATGTACTGCAACGCCGCATCGAACGTGCCCAACATATGCTGGTCAGCACCCAGCTTCCGCTTTCGGAGATCGCACTGTCGGCAGGATTCTCCGACCAAAGCCACCTCGCCAGACATTTCCGTCGCATGACCGGTCTCTCCCCCAGCCTGGTACGCATGGAGCAAAGATAGCCCGGGGCGAAGACGACTCGCAGTAAAATAACGCGTTTCTTTCCATGGACTTGCAACCGCATTCCCGCTAGATTGGCCGCTTCCGCACTGCGCCTGTTGATGAGCCGAATCAGAAGTGCGGCATTTCCTGCCGTCCGTCACAATTGAGCAAGAACCTCCCACCCGCGGCAAAATCGTCCAAGACCCGGCCGCACCTTCCTGACAGGATTAACCCATGCTCGCAGTGTGGAGCTCGAACGGGTCGATGACCCTAATCGAGAAACGAAGCGTTCCGGTTCCCCATCCGGCGAGCCCCAGGGAAACAGCAAAGTGGACTTCGGTCAGGAAGAAGGAGGATATGCCATGCGGCTCGATGGATTATCGATATCAAGAAATCCCTATCTCTTTCACTTGTGGTCAATCCGTAAGAAGGAGCAGGTCCGTCGGGACGAACGCCTCGCAGAGCGCATGCGAATCGCCCACGCCCTGCACGATACGGTCTTGCAGACTTTCCAGAGTGCGTTTCTGCAACTGCATGTTGCAGCGGATCAGCTACCCCCGAATTCTCCGACGAAGCTGCAGTTGCGGAAGGTTCTCGAACTGATGGAGCGTGCGACCGAAGAATTCCGTCGCGCGGTTCGAGGACTCCGCTCTTCTGAAGGAGAATCCAATGACCTGGAAGAGTCGTTCCTGCGCATCCCGCAAGAGCTGGGTACTCAAGAGCAGATTGCTCTCCGCATCCTCGTGCTCGGTTCGCCCCGGCAGCTCAATCCGGTGGTCCGCGACGAGATCTATCATATCGGCCGAGAAGCGCTCGTGAACGCGCTACGACACTCCCGGGCGAGCTCGGTTGAAGTCGAACTCGAGTATGCCCCCAGGCGCTTCCGGTTAGTGGTTCGAGACAACGGTTGCGGCATCGGCTCCGAAGTCTTGCGTTCTGGACGCGAGGGACACTGGGGCCTTTCGGGTATGCGCGAACGGGCCCAAAAAATTGGAGGAACGCTCAGAACCTGGAGCCGTGAGGCAGCCGGAACGGAAATCGAGCTCTCCGTCCCGAACTCGACGGCCTTCGGCTCCGGAAAGCGACGCCCCGCGTCCTAACGCTACTTTTGCGACAAAAGATACAGGTCGAACTGTCCGCCAGGACGGGCGTAGACGATTTTTGATAGATCGCGGGCGATGTCGTAAGAGTTGCCGTCATAGCGCTGGGCAAAGGCGAAGGGCAGCTTCAATACGGTCTGGGGAGCGCCCGTAACCTTGCCGTCGATCCAGGGCACGCGATACAGGGTCACCTCGCCGCGCGTCGAGACGGTGTAGAGCACAGATTTTCCATCGCTGCTGATCCGCGGCAGGAAAGTCACGACGTCGGGTACGAGCGGTGTGCATTTCTTATCGGCGACCGAGATTTCGAAGATGCCGAGCTTGTCTCCATACATCATGGATGTGAGCAGATACTTGCCATCCGGAGAGGAGTCCATGGCAAATCCACAGCCTTCGGCGAACAACTCTGCCGAGGAACCGTCGGGGCTGATTCTCCAGGTCTGCAACGGGAATGGATTCTGGCGATGTTGATCGCCAGTTACAAACAGGTCTTTTCCGGTCCGAGTCCAGGTTAGAGATTCAGAGTTACCGAGCGAGTGTGGGAGCTGACGCAGGTGGCTGCCGTCGGCGTTAACCACGAAATTTTCGTCGGCATCGCGCACCGTATTGGTGAAGGTTAATTGCGTACTATCCGGCGACCAGTCTCCCGTGGAGAGGGCATCTTTGGAAGTAGTGATCCTGATCTTGTTGTTGCCGTCCGTGTCAGACACCCAGAGTTCAGCGCGGGATACGTCAGGCTTGGTTACGTATACAACGCGCTTGCCGTCGGGCGAGAGCGTGGGCTGCGTCGCGAGGTCTTCCACAATATCGGTCGAAGTTTTTGTGTGCAGGTCGTAAACCGAGAGATATCCTGAATCCCTGCCGTTGACGAAGTAAATCCCTTTGCCAGTGGGATCCTTCATTCCAAAATAATCGGGGCCCGGACCTGAAGTCAGCTGAGTGTACGTTTTGTCGTTGAGGCTGTACTCCCACAGATTGATAATTCCGTTGACTTCACGATGGAAAAGCAGCGTCTTTCCGGGATCTCCCCAACTGAGCGACCCTGGGGATCCGGAAAGCTGACCGATCTCCCTCGCTTTACGGGTCGCCAGATTCCACAGGTGCAACCGAACGGTGCCCTGAGCGTCTTTGTCCTTGCGGTCAAGGAGCAGAAGGTCGGCGCCATCCGGAAACACAAGTAGGTCGAGCACATCAGTGCCAAGCTCTTTGGCTCCCAGAATCATCTTCCCGCCGAGGCCATCGGCTGGCGATTGCATGAGGTCATTTATCTCGGGAGTGAAGTAGAACAAACTCTTGCCATCGGGAGAAGGATGGACGTCGGAGCCTCGCAGAAGGCGAGTGGGAGTTCCGCCCAGAGTGGGTATCGCCCAGATTTCTTCTCCAACGCCGAGTTCGCGCTGATAGTAGATTTGCGTTCCATCAGCGGAAAAACTGTCCAGAGATTTGCTGCCCTCGTCGCTGGTGAGTTGTAGAGGATCGCCGCCGGAAGTGAGCATCAAAAAAACCTGCTCGTAACCCTGAAAATACGAAGTGAAGGCCACGGTGTGTCCATCCGGGGAAAGAATGGCTTGCGCGATCGGCTTGTGCCAGTGGCTGATCTGAGTGACCGCTCCCGGACCAGACGGCGCACGTTTCGCGAAGAGGTGAAAAATTCCGTAGCCCGCTAATGCGAGAACCACAAGAACCGCAGCCACCAGGCCAACCACTTTGCCCTTGTTGCGCGAGGCTGTCTCTGCGATGACAGACCCACTCGATCGCTGGAAGCCGGATTGTTGAGTGCCCGAAGGTTGAAGCGACACCCCTGTCTGCGATGCAGCCGCAGAGGTGCCGGAACGCGGAGACTGGGTCGTGTGGCGCTCGGCAATCTGCTGATCAATCTGTTCGGACGACGATGCCGGGCTCGCCGCGCGAGCGCTGGTGCCCGAACCCGTGTCGCGCTTCAAGCGCTTCAGATCACTGTGTATGTCCGCGGCGTGCTGGTACCGGAGATCGCGATCTTTCTCGAGCGCCTTGCCGATGATGCGTTCCAGTTCCGCCGGTACTTCCGGATTGAGCCGAACCGGCGGCAGCACCGCGCGGCTGAGGATCGCTTCGAAGATGACGCCGGTCGTATCTCCGCGAAACGGGAGCGCTCCGGTGCACATTTCGTAGAGCACCGCGCCGAATGAGAAAAGGTCGCTGCGTGCATCCAGTTCTTTCCCGCGCACCTGCTCCGGCGACATATAAGCAACTGTGCCCAGCGCCATCCCTGGACTGGTCAGGTGGTCTTTCTCGACTGCAACGGTCGCCGTATTTTCCGATCCGCCTTGATCCGATCCACTCCCAAGGGACGCGGGCGTCACTTTGGCCAGTCCGAAGTCGAGAATCTTGGCGTGGCCGCGCTTGGTGACGAAAATGTTCGCCGGTTTGATATCACGATGCACGATCCCGGCCGAGTGCGCTGCATCGAGGGCATCAGAAATCTCGATTCCGAGAGACAGGAGGGTTTCGGTGTCCAGCGGTTTCGCTCCAATGCGATGTTTCAGCGTCATGCCATCGAGAAACTCCATGACGATGAAGGGCTGATGGTCCTGCTGGCCGATTTCATAAATTGTGCAGATGTTGGGATGGTTCAACGCGGAAGCCGCCTGCGCCTCCCGCTGAAAGCGGGCCAGGGCTTGCGGATCTTTGACTACGTCGTCGGGAAGAAACTTAAGTGCGACAAACCGATGCAGCGTCACGTCTTCGGCTTTGTACACTACACCCATCCCGCCGCCCCCGACTTTTTCGAGGACGCGATAGTGCGAGATGGTCTGTCCGATCATTACTAGAGGGCGCCCCCGCTTTCAGGTCGCTCAATCTTACGAACGCGCCATCCGCGAGTCAACGAATCACTGGCTCCGACGCGATCAGATCGAAACTCAGAGCAACTTGCTTCTGGGAATTGCGCTTGCCAGAAACAAAACCGGCGGCACCCTATGCGGGCGCCGCCGGTTTTGCCGAGTCGCGGTTGTTTACTGCACAGTCAGCGCGACCGAGGTCGTCTGCGAGATGCCGCTCGCGCTTCCCGTAACCGTCACGGTGTAAGTGCCCGCAGGTGTCCCCGGAGTGGTTGTAACCGATTGCGAGGCGCCGGCGCATGCGCTTTCGAACATGCAGCCAGTCAGCACCAGGAAGACAACCCCGAAGGCGAGAAGTCTTCGGCGGTTCGGTTTGTTCCATCCCGCGCCGCAGAGAAACAGCCCCGGAATCAGCAGAGCCAGCGCGAGCAGCTTACTCGAACCGCGTTCTGCTGCCGAAGCCAGAGTGGTGCGCGGTGCCGTAGTGCCGACCGTGAGCGTCGCGGAGCCCGTGCCGCCTGTCACCGAGATCGTCCCCGAGGAACAGGTGACTGCCGGGGTCACGACCGGTGAAACGCTGCATGCCAGCTTCACCGAGGAGGGATTGAACCCGCCGGCCGGAGTGATCGTGATCGTCGATTGACCGGAACCACCCGGCGCAACCGAAGCCGGAGACAGCGCCGAAGACGACAGGCTGAAGCCGGAGGCGGTCACTACGACGCTTGCTGCGGTGGAGGTGCTGCCGTTGAAATTGCCGTCCCCGCCATACACGGCGGTGATGCTGTGCGAGCCCGCGGCTAGCGTAGAGGTTGAGAATGTCGCGGTTCCACTGCCATTCAGGCTCCCACTGCCGATCTGCGTCGTTCCATCCAGAAAGTTCACCGTGCCGGTAGGCACGCCGGAGGTCCCGGATGCAACGTTCGCAGCGAGCGCGATGATCTGGTTCACGTTCGCAGAGCCGGGTGCGTTCAGCGCTACCGTTGTGTTCGCTTTCTGAACCACCTGGCCCAGCACGGTTGAAGCGCTGCCAGTGAAATTTGAATCCCCGGAATACGTTGCAGTGATGGAATGAGACCCGGGGGCCAGTGACGCGGTCGAGTAAGTCGCAGTACCTGCGTTCACTGTTCCTTGTCCCAATGTGGTGCTGCCATCGCTGAAGGTAACCGTGCCTGTCGGCGATCCGCTGGCTTGCGCAGTGACCGTCGCCGTGAAAGTGACCGATGCGCCGAAAGTGGAGGGATTCGCGGACGCACTCAGCGCAGTGGTTGTGGTCGCTTGCTGAACCACCTGGCTCAGCGCGGTTGAAGTGCCGCCGGTGAAATTCGAATCCCCGGAATACGTTGCGGTGATGGAATGAGACCCGATGGCCATTGACGAGCTCGAGTAAGTCGCAGTACCCGCGCTTACCGTCCCCTGTCCCAGTGTGGTGCTGCCATCGCTGAAGGTGACCGTGCCTGTCGGCGTTCCCTTGACCTGTGCAGCGACCGTCGCCGTGAAGGTGACGGATTGTCCGAAAGCGGAGGGATTCGCCGAGCTTGCGACGGCAGTCGTGGTCGGGAAGACGAATCCGCTGGAGACATTTAGCAGCACGACGACCCCTCCGACGGCAAGATCAGGCCGGCCATCGCCGTTGAGATCGCCCGCCGCCATGCCCGCGCCGCTCGCCCCCAGTGCGATCGGCGATTGGAAAGTTCCATCTCCATTGCCCAGCAGAAGCGCGTTGCCGGCTCCGGTAGCCACGTCCAGTTTGTGATCGCCGTTGAAATCCGCCAGCACAATGGTCTGGAGGTTGCCGAGCTCCGGCGTAGTCGTGGTAGTCGCGGTCTGGAACGTGCCGTCTCCATTGCCGAGCAGCACGGCGATGGAACCAGACACGCAAGAATTGTTGTTGCCGCACTGATTCGTAACGATCAGGTCGGGGTGGCCATCGCCGTTGAGGTCGGCAATGGCTATAGCGTAAGAATAATATCCGCCTGAGTTATAAAGGACCGGCGTCTGGAAGGTTCCATCCTCGTTGCCCAGGAACACGCTGATCACACCGTTCGTGCAGTTGTTGTTGCTGGCACACTGATTCGCAACCACCAGGTCCAGTTTTCCGTCGCCGTTCACATCTGCCATGGCCACGGTAAAGGCGTCGACCGCGGCTGTGCTGTAGGGAACTGCCGTCTGAAATGTGCCGTCTCCATTTCCCAGCAGCACGCTGACCACGCCATTGGAACAATTGTTGTTATTGTTGCACTGACTCGAAACAATCAGGTCGGGGTAGCCATCTCCGTTCACATCGCCAACGGCGAGCGAATAGGAATAGACTCCGCCCGAACCGTAGGTGACCGCGGCCTGGAACGTGCCATCGCCGTTGCCCAACAGGATGCTCACCGAACCACTGGAACAGTTACTCGTGCACTCATTCACGAGCACCAAATCGAGCTTACTGTCACCGTTCACATCTACCGCCACAACCGTGAACGTATCCTGGTCCCCCGAGTTGTAAATGGCCGGAGGCTGGAAGGTGCCGTCGCCGTTGCCTAAAAGCACGCTGGCCGTTCCATTCGAACAGGAACTGCTGTTGGCGCACTGATTCGCCACCAGCAGGTCCGGCTTGCCATCTCCATTCACATCGGCAATCGCCACGGAGAAGGAAACCCAGCCATTGACGTTGTAGTTGATTCCCCCGCGCACCGTGCCGTCTCCATTGCCCAGGAACACGCTGACAGCGCCCGTGGCGCAGTTATAGTTGTCGTCGCAAGCGTTCGCCATCAGGAGATCTGGCTTGCCGTCTCCGTTTGCATCCGCGACGACCATAAACGAGCCCTCGACATTGCCCGAGCTGTAACTCGCCGCTGGTTGGAATGTGCCGTCTCCGTTGCCCAGCAAAACGCCGGCCACACTTCCGTCCATCCAATTACCATTGTTGTCAACCTGGTTTGCCGTTAACAGGTCCAGTTTGCCGTCTCCGTTGATGTCGGCCAGCGCCACGGCAGAGGCATATTCCCCTCCTGAAGCGTAGTCGATCGCGGCCTGAAATGTGCCGTCGCCGTTGCCCAGGAATACGTTTACGTCTCCGACTGAGCATTGATTGGAATTGTTGCACTGGTTGCTGACGGCCAGATCAGGATGTCCGTCCCCGTTGATATCTCCGATCGCAATTGAATTGCTGTACACCCCGGTTGCGGCGTAGTTGACCGCCGTATTGAATGTGCCATCCCCGTTGCCCAGCAGCACGCTCACCACACCATTGTTGCAGTTGCCATTGCTGACGCACTGATTCGCCACCGCCAGATCCGGTTTCCCGTCGCCATTCAGATCGCCAACTGCCACGAAGGTGGCGCTTTGTCCACCCGAGTTGTAGACAACCGCCGCCTGTAGCGTGCCATCGCCATTGCCCAAAAGCACGCTCACCGAGCCATTGGTGCAATTGTTGGTGGCACAGGTGTTGGCCACAATTACGTCGAGCTTGGCATCCCCATTGACGTCGGCAATCGCAACCGATGCGGCGCTCTCTCCACCGGAGTTATACGCAACCGCGGATTGGAATGTGCCATCACCGTTGCCCAGAAGCACGCTCACCGAACCATTCGCGCAATTGTTATCGACGCAGTTGTTGACCACAACCACATCGGGCTTGCCGTCGCCATTGACATCGCCAATCGCAACCGCGCTGGCGTCCAATCCGCCGGAGCTATAGCTGACCGCGGTTTGAAAGGTGCCGTCGCCGTTGCCGAGAAGCACGCTCACGACACCATTTGTACAGTTACTGTTGCAAACGTCCGCTGTTACCAGATCGACATGGCCATCGTTATTGAGATCTGCGGCCGCCATGGAACGCGAGTTCTGCCCCGCCGAATCGTAGTCGAGCGCAGCCAGGAAAATCGAACTCCCGGAAGATAATGGCGGGCTTAGGCGGGGATGAACCTTGCTCGCCTTCTTCTGAGCGGCTTTCAGTGCCAGCTCTCCCGGAGTGACCGGACCTTTGCGCAATGCCCGCGACTTGGTTTGCTCTTGCGAGGGAAGGTGAAACGTTACAGGCTTGATCCCAGGAAAAACGCCAGGCGCAACCTGCGCCACAGCGAAAGGAAGACAGAATTCACAACCGATAGCTACGACGACCACAGCCAGAGACGACAGGACGCGCTTTGCAAGCATCGATCTTAATCTCCCAACTCGTTTTTGCTCAGAGTCGCGCCACGAGCAACCTGGGCTCACCGACGGCATGTGAGGGGTGGTTCGACCTGAGAGAGTGGGATGAAGCATATGTAGGACCAGTTCCTGCTGGCCGATGCTACGGACGCGGTCTTTCACCGGATCGAATCGATGCACTTTGCATTTGAGCGGCTATTCATGGCCGAGAAACGCTGCTGGCGGCTGCCAGTTACCGCGGTAACGAGAACATCTGACGAGGTTCGAATAGAGTGATTCCGCGGACGCCGACACGCGGGAAATGTTCTGGATCAAGACGGCATGTGTCTGAAACGAATACAGAGTTCCGCTCTGGCTGGGGTCGGTGCGGGATGCGCACTTGAAGGACTCCATCCATCGGGAAGCTAAGTATGGTCTTGGCTTACCAGAGCTCTGTTGCTAACCTTGCGTCATCGCAACCAAGATTTGTCGCCAGCGCTTAATGATGAGCGTCTCGCGTCTGCCAAGGCTGTACATGTGCCGCTTAAGGTTGCTCGACGCCTGCTCAGGGCTTGGCGCTGACTTATAGGGAGTGGCTCTATTTTGAATTTCTCTGCGAACTCGGCGGCCTGTACTCAGGGTTCTCCGCGGTTAAGCGCTGTTGCTTTTGCGTGTAAATCGGGATAAATCAAGAGACCTTAACCGCCGAGTACGCAGAGTAAACGCCGCGGAGT
>Ga0070765_100001115_pt1 | contig 16081 bp, 10 predicted proteins | sample HubBroMetageWFT5_FD_71516 | JGI IMG/M metagenome (GOLD analysis project Ga0070765, IMG submission 71516) | Warmed and freeze-thawed soil microbial communities from the Hubbard Brook experimental Forest, New Hampshire - Hubbard Brook CCASE Soil... | ecosystem: Environmental > Terrestrial > Soil... | reverse complement strand
AACGCGTGATTGGTTTGCCGGGAGAGACGATCGAGCTGCGCGGCGGGCGCTTGTACGTGAACGGTACGGAACAAAAAGAAATTTATATTCCGCCAAGCTATCTGGACGGTTCGAGCTACGGCCCGATAACGATTCCGGACGGAAATTATTTTGTGATGGGCGACCACCGCGATAGCTCGAACGATTCGCGTGTGTTTGGACCTGTGGGCCGGCCCTACATTTACGGTAAGGCGGTGTTCGCATACTGGCCGGTGGATCACTTTGGATCGCTAACCATGTCATCAACAGTAAATGCGGCGTCGCGATGAAATTTGGAGGAACCACTGACGCAAGACCCCGAAGTACGCGGTATCTTAGCGCTCGAAGACGGGCGAGTTTTTAAAGGCCGCGCGGCCGGCGCCCACACGCGCCGCGGCGGAGAAGTCGTTTTCAATACAAGTATCACCGGCTATCAGGAAGTTTTCACCGACCCCAGCTATTCCGGCCAAATCGTCTGCCTGACCTATCCGCACATCGGGAACGTAGGCACGAATCTTGATGACGAAGAATCCGCCAAACCATATATCGAAGGGCTGGTGGTGCGCGAATTCTCCGCCCTTGCGTCGAACTGGCGCTCGCGGGAACCGGCGCAGGAGTACCTGGAACGTCATCGCGTGCCGGTGATTTGGGATGTCGATACGCGCGCACTGGTGAGGCACTTGCGCGACGTTGGGGCGCTGCGCGGGGTGGTGGCGACGGACGGAACTTCTGTCGAAAAGCTTATCGCAGAGGCTCGCGCTTTGCCGACCATGGCGGGGCTCGAGCTGGCCAGCCGCGTCACGTCGCCAAAGAAATATGAATGGAGCCGAGGCTCGATTGAGCTGGCTGCTTCCGGCGGGCCGGTTGAGGCGAAATCGCAAGCCGGAGCAAGCTCCGAAGCTGAATCGCGCTACAGAGTTGTCGCATACGATTTTGGCATCAAGCGGAACATTCTGCGGCTTTTGGTGGACCACGGGTGCGATGTCACCGTAGTCCCGGCGCAGACTACTGCGGAAGACGTCCTGGCGATCAAACCAAATGGCGTTTTTCTCTCCAACGGGCCGGGTGACCCTGAAGCGGTCGGCTACGCCGTGGCGAATATTCGAAGGATGCTGGGGCGCGTGCCGATTTTTGGTATTTGTCTTGGGCATCAGCTTTGTGGACTTGCGCTTGGCGGGCGCACGTTCAAGCTGAAGTTTGGCCATCACGGCGCGAACCATCCGGTGAAGAATTTGAAGACGCAGAAGGTGGAGATTACCTCGCAAAATCACGGATTTTGTGTAGATCCCGATTCGTTGCCGGCGAGCGATGTGGAAATCACGCATGTGAATTTGAACGACCACACGAATGAAGGCATGCGCCACCGTTCGCTGCCCCTTTTTAGTGTTCAGTATCATCCGGAGGCTTCGCCCGGGCCTCACGACGCGCGCTATCTGTTCGATGATTTCATTTCCATGATGAAGGCCGGCGCGTGAGCCGGGGCATCACTGCGAGACCGACGTCTTGTTTACTTTGAATCTTTTCAATCTGTGCGCGATGCGATTGCAAGGGAAAAGCAGAGGAAGGGTGGGCGGCTTTCAGCGAAGGTAGCTTTGATTGACACTCGGCTGAAATCGGGCTCGGCATGACAAGTTGTAGTGATTTTCCGAACCGGGATGCGCGGAAGAAGGCCAACATCAAGGACCATGCCGAAACGGACTGACATTCAGAAGATTTTGATCATTGGTTCGGGGCCAATTGTGATCGGACAGGCGTGCGAGTTTGACTACTCGGGGACCCAGGCTTGTAAGGCACTGCGTTCGGAAGGCTACGAAGCGGTGCTAGTCAATTCGAACCCGGCGACCATCATGACCGATCCGGAGACGGCGGACCGCACCTACATCGAGCCGCTAACCAAGGAATATCTCGAGGCGATTATTGCCGCAGAACGGCCCGACGCTTTGCTGCCGACGGTCGGGGGGCAGACCGGACTGAATCTGGCGGTGGAGCTGGCCGAAGCGGGCATACTCGAAAAATATAATGTGAAATTGATTGGCGCGTCGCTGCGCGCGATCAAAATTGCGGAAGACCGCCTGTTGTTCAAAAATGTTTGCCGCAAAATCGGGCTGGAAGTTCCCGCTTCAGAGGTTGTAACGACGATTCCCGATGCCGTGCGTTTGGCAGACGAGCTTGGCTATCCAGTCGTGATTCGGCCGTCGTTTACATTGGGCGGAACGGGCGGTTCGATCGCTTACAACCGCGAAGAGTTCGCCGATCTGATTGCGCGCGCGCTCGATGCTAGTCCGGTGCACCAGGCGCTGATTGAGGAGTCCGCGCTGGGCTGGAAAGAATACGAATTGGAAGTGATGCGAGACGTTCGTGACAACTTCGTGGTGATCTGCTCGATTGAGAATTTCGACCCCATGGGTATTCATACCGGCGATTCGATCACCGTCGCTCCGGCGCAGACGCTTACCGACAAGGAATACCAGCGAATGCGGGATGCTGCGGCCGCGATTATTCGCGAGGTGGGAGTCGAAACGGGAGGATCGAACATTCAGTTTGCCATCGAGCCGGGAACCGGACGCATGGTTGTGATCGAGATGAATCCGCGCGTGTCGCGAAGCTCCGCTCTGGCCAGCAAAGCGACTGGGTTTCCCATCGCGAAGATCGCCGCGAAACTGGCGCTGGGTATGACCCTGGATGAAATTCCGAACGACATTACGAAGAAAACACCCAGCTCGTTTGAGCCGACCATTGATTACGTGGTGGTGAAAATCCCCAAATGGCAGTTCGAGAAATTCCCCGGAAGCGACCCCACACTGTCTACGCAGATGAAGTCGGTGGGCGAGGTGATGGCGATTGGGCGTACGTTTCAAGAGGCGCTGGGGAAGGGCATTCGCTCGCTGGAGCCTCACACGCCATGGCGCGCTCCTGCCGAAGTATCTACCGCGCTCTTGCGAGAAAAACTTACAGTGCCGGGGCCCGATCGCATTCACTGGCTCTTCGCAGCGCTCGAGCGCGGGATGACCTGCGAGGAAGTCTGCTCGCTGACAAAAATCGATCCCTGGTTCATCCGGCGAATGATCGGGATGATCGAAATCGACCGGTCCGTGGCTGCCGCCGGTTTAAAGAACGTCTCGGCAGAATTGCTTCTGGCGGCAAAGCGTTCGGGAACCAGCGACGTCGAACTCGCAAAAATGTGGAACACGACGCTTGCCGAAGTACGCGCGCGCCGCAACGACCTTGGCGTTCGTCCCGTTTTTAAGCGCGTGGATACTTGCGCGGCGGAATTCGAGTCCTTCACACCTTACATGTATTCCACCTACGAGGAAGAAGACGAAGCTCGAGCGGTTGAACGGCCGAAAGTTGTGATTCTCGGGAGCGGGCCCAACCGGATCGGACAGGGAATCGAGTTTGATTATTGCTGCTGTCACGCTGCGTTTGCGTTGAAAGAGGACGGCTACGAAACCGTGATGGTGAATTGCAACCCGGAAACGGTTTCGACCGATTACGACACTTCCGACAGGCTTTATTTCGAGCCGCTCACTCTGGAAGATGTTCTCGCGATCATCGACCGAGAAAAACCGCAAGGCGTCATCGTGCAATTTGGCGGGCAAACCCCGCTGAATCTGGCGCTGGAGTTAAAACGCAACGGCGCAAAGATTATCGGAACCGATCCTGAGTCGATCGACTTGGCCGAAGACCGACGGCGTTTTGGAGCGCTGCTCACGGAACTGAAGATTCCTCAGCCGCTTGGGGGCACCGCACTCGCACCACAGGAAGCCGCGAAGGTTGTGAGTGAGATTGGATTGCCGGTGCTGGTACGTCCGAGCTATGTGCTCGGCGGTCGTGCGATGGTGATCGCCTACGATTTGAAAACCGTGGAGGAGTATGTCGCTCAGGCTGCGCTGATCGGAGGAGCATTGGATGCCAAGCGGCCAATCCTCATCGACCAGTTTTTAGAAGATGCCACCGAGGTGGACGTAGACGCTCTGGCTGATGGCGAGGATGTAGTTATCGCAGCGATTATGGAGCACATCGAGGAAGCCGGGATTCACTCGGGAGATTCTTCGTGCGTGCTTCCGGCGGTCACCCTCAAGCCCGCGATTCTGGAGCGCATTCGCGATTACACGGCGCGTCTCGCGCGGGCGTTGAATGTGGTGGGGCTGATGAACGTGCAATACGCAATCCAACGCGACAAGGTTTACGTGCTGGAAGTGAATCCGCGCGCGTCACGCACCGTGCCGTACGTTAGCAAGGCCACCGGCGTGCCGCTGGCGAAAGTGGCGGCGCGGTTGATGACTGGACGCAAGCTGCGCGACTTGAAGCTCCCCTGCATTGAGACCAAAGGGGTTAAAGAGTTGGCAGCCGGCAATTTCTATGCCGTGAAGTCGCCCGTTTTTCCGTTCAACAAATTTCGCGGCGTAGATACGATTTTGGGACCGGAAATGCGCTCGACCGGCGAAGTGATGGGAATTGCTTCGACCTTCGGTTTGGCATTTGCAAAGGCGCAGCTTGCTGCCGGGCAGCGTCTGCCGCTGGAAGGCACTGTGTTCCTCAGCGTGAACGATCATGACAAACGCCATCTCGCCTTCGTGGTTCAAGATCTTCTCGCGGGGGGGTTGAAGGTGGTCGCCACACGCGGCACAGCAGCAGCTCTGGCCAGCGCGGGGATCGAAGTGGAAACTGTGTTCAAAGTGAATGAAGGCCGTCCCAACATCGTGGACTTGATTAAGACCGGTAAAGTGAATTTAGTTATCAATACTCCGCTCGGTCGCGAATCCTTTTGGGATGAGAAGTCGATTCGCCGCGCGGCGATTCGATACAACATTGCGTGCATCACGACTCTTTCGGCCGCAAGCGCCGCGGCACGAGGAATTCGGGCCATGGCCGGACATGCGGCGGAGGTTGGAGCGCTACAGGACTTGCATCGCCACAAGAGTGCGGCGGCGGCTGAGCGGTCCTAACCACACGGCGTCACCCTCTTTATCTGCGAACTCGGAGGTCTAAAATCGCAGTTTGATATAAAATCATCGCGTGAAACTCCACGGCATATTTGCGCCTCTGACGACTCCCTATGCGGCCGATGGAAGCGTTTCGCTTGCGCATCTGCGCAATAACATTGCGCGCTATAACCAGACGGGGCTCGCGGGCTACGCCATGAACGGGTCAACCGGTGAATCCGTTCTGCAACTCTGGGATGATATTTACCGCATGTGGGAAACCGCGCGGGAAGTCGCCGCGCCGAGTAAAATCCTGATTGCGGGGACCGGCGCTGAATCCACGAGCGAAACAATCGAGCATACGAATCGGGCAGCTTCGCTCGGGTACCCGGTGGCGCTGGTGCGCACGCCGAGTTTTTATAAGCCGGCGATGTCTGAGAGCGCGTTGGCAGAGCATTACCTCCGCGTGGCGGACGCTGCGAAGATTCCTATCCTGGTCTACTCGGTTCCGGTCTTCACGCACATCACGGTGGAAGCGCCGCTGGTCGCCCGCGTTTCGAAACATGCAAACATTGTTGGGATGAAAGACAGTTCCGGGAGCGTGCAGGGCATCGCCGATATCATCGCTCGGGCGCCGAAAGAGTTTCAGACGCTGGCGGGTTCGGCGTCCACGTTATACGAATCGCTGGAAAAAGGCGCGGCGGGAGCGATCCTCGCTCTGGCCTGCGCTTTTCCGGATCTGTGTGTGGAGATTTACAAAGCCGCCCGCGCCGGCGACAAAGCTAAAGCGCACTCCCTGGCCCAAAAGCTGATCGCGCCCGCAAAAATGTTTGGCCCGCAATACGGAATCGCCGGCCTGAAATATGCACTGGACCGCCTGGGCTACCATGGCGGGGCGTCGCGAGGCCCGCTCTGGCCTGTCGATACGTCCGCGCAAGCCGAAATAGACACCATGCTCTCGAATCTCATGACCCAAACCGCGCATCAGTTGTAGTGTACCTCTTCTCAAATGATGAAAACCGGATACGTTTGGGTGCGCTTGTTTGCCGCCGCCAGCGAGCGGCGTCACACTGGCGGAGTTTGCCGGTGCATTGCTAACGTTGCGCCTTTCCATGCGTCCCACTTCCATTCCTGCGCACAGGGTGCGCGTGTATCATGAATTCCTCCATGGAATGCCACTGTCTTCCGTTCAGTAAGATCCCCCATACCACTAAATTGTTTTCGACATTCGCGGAGGATTTCCGGCGCGTGGCTCGCTTTTACGACGAGCCTCCGACCATAGCAGGAGTTGTTGCCGCCACGCAAAAAATCGATCTGGATCCAGGAGTGCGCCGCGGAGTGGTGGAGGTTCTGCGTGAGCAGAATCGGGCATTCGGCGCGGGCGGGGACACAGAGCGAAACCTCGATCGGCTCGCTAAGGGAGCTGCGGCTATCGTTACCGGGCAGCAGGTGGGACTGTTCACCGGCCCGGCGTATAGCGTCTATAAAGCCATATCCGCGGTTCGTTACGCGGAGGAAGCATCCAAAGCGGGCGGCGATTTCGTGCCAATTTTCTGGCTAGCGACCGAAGATCATGATCTGGCTGAAATCAATCACCTAGCGTGGAATACGCGCGATAGTCTCACGGAGCTCGCTTTGCCCGAGCCTGAAGCTGAAGTGGGTCGCAGCGTAGGTGGGATAAAGCTCGGGACCAATGTGAGTGCGCTCGTTACCAAGGCCATCGAAAGTCTCGAAGGATCTTTCGGGAAAGAAGTTGCGCGAGCGCTGCGCGAATCCTACACGTCAGAAGAGACCTATGGATCGGCCTTCGGAAAATTAATGGCGCGACTTCTCGCCGGGCGCGGTATTGTTTTTTTGGATCCCCTTGATCCCCGTCTGCACAGATTTGCAGCGAGTGTTTACCGCCGCGCTTTGGACGGCGCCGAAACCCTCCGCGGGGCGCTGCAGGCGCGCTCGAAGCAATTGGATAGCGTTGGATATCACGCCCAGGTAAAAGTTACGAACGAATCCACGCTTCTTTTTTACAACCTGGACGGGCTTCGCCAGCCGCTGCGGAGCCGCAACGGGAGATTCGTCGCCGGACGCACTTCGTTCACGCTCGCCGAACTGCACGAGGCAATCGAGAAAACTCCGGAAGCTTTCACGCCCAATGTGCTTTTGCGGCCTATCGTTCAGGACACGCTTCTGCCGACGGCCGCCTATATCGGCGGACCCGCCGAAATCGCCTATATGGCGCAGGCTCAGGTGGTTTACGACAAGCTGCTAGGACGCATGCCGACGATCCTCCCGCGTGCAAGTTTTACGCTGGTCGAACCGACCGTCGCGCGATTGCTGACGAAATTCGGACTCGAAGTCGGGGGCGTTTTCCGCGGGCATCAATACTTGCGCGCCCGGATGGAGCAAAAAGCTCTGCCGCGCGGCCTGGCAAGCCGTTTCGAAGCGGGCGAAAAAGCGCTGCGCAAGCTTCTGAAGGGTTATCGCGCACCGCTGACGCGGCTGGATCGCACACTGGCCGGCGCGCTCGATTCCGCCGAAATAAAAATGCTGCACCAGTTTGCTAAGTTGAAAGGCAAGGCAGGGCGGGCCGAAAACCTGCGGATAGGCGTCCTCGACCGATACGAGCGCATCCTGCTTGACTCGCTCTATCCTCATCGAGCTCTGCAAGAGCGCTCCGTTTCGCCTCTACCGTGGCTTGCGACCTATGGCCCAACGCTACTCGATGATCTAACCAAGCTCTCGTCGTTGGAGGCGCCTCAGCACCACGTTGTTTATCTCTAGTGCCACAGAGCAGGGCCCCGTCGTACATCGTTGTTTCGCCTATTCCCACGCCTGCCTGAATCCCGTGCTAAAATGCGCGCTCATCCCAAGACGGCAATATGATTGGAGGCACACATGAAAATCACGCCGGGGAAGCAGAAGGGCATGAAAGCGGTTTCGGATGCGCGCGGAGTAATCGCCGCGGCGGCCATGGACCAGCGCGGGTCGCTGAAGAGCGCCATCGCCAAAGAAAAAGGCATCGACAAGAAAGACGTCAGCACGCAGATGCTGGAAGAATTCAAGACCGCCGTCGTGCGTGTCCTCACGCCTCATGCCAGCGCGATATTGCTGGACCCGGAATACGGCCTGCCGGCGGCCAAAGTTCGTGCTCGGAATGCGGGGCTGCTGCTGGCCTACGAAAATAGCGGGTACGACAACACGCGTCCGGGCCGGCTTCCTGACCTTCTCGATATTTGGTCCGTGCGCCGCCTGGTTGGGGCGGGCGCCGACTGTATTAAAATTTTGCTGTATTACACGCCGTTCGATCCGTTCGAGGTGAATGACATCAAGCATGCATGGGTGGAACGTATCGGAGGCGAATGCACGGCCGCCGACGTGCCGTTCTTCCTCGAATTCGTAGGCTACGAGGAGAATGGCGACGAAAAAAGCGCCGCGTTTGCGCGAAAAAAGCCGGAGATCGTTACGCGCAGCATGGAGGAATTTTCGAAGCCACAATATGGCGTGGACGTGCTGAAGGTCGAGGTCCCGGTGAACATGGCTTTCGTTGCAGGGTCGAAGGCTTGCAAAGGCGAATCGGTTTATACGCGCGACCAAGCGAAGGACCATTTCCGCAAAGCTGCTGCGGCCGCGAAGAAGCCGTTCATCTATCTTTCAGCCGGCGTGAATAATGATGTTTTCGCCGAAACGCTCGAGCTAGCCGCCGAATCTGGAGTGAATTTTTCGGGTGTGCTCTGCGGCCGCGCTACTTGGAAGGAGGGCATTCCCGTTTACGCGAAACAGGGCGCAAAAGCGCTCGAAGATTGGCTGCAGAACGAGGGCGTGAAGAACATCGACAACGTGAACTCGAAACTCTCGGCGGCGAAACCGTGGTTCAGCTTTTACGGTGCCAGTTCTGCGACGGCTCTTGCCGACTAACGATTCGAAATGCGACTCCCATTTCTGACCGAGGTGCAGCAAAACAGCCTCACAACTCCTGCGCTGGCTGGTGCGTCCATTGTGCTCGTTGCCGGCACGCGGAATCCGCAATGCGAAGTTCACCGTTGTAGTGCCATGAGCATTTTTCGCTGGTCTAAGAGCGTTTGCGGAATGCGCGAGTTTCCGTTAGAATCATTGTTTAAGCGAATGCATCTGATGCGGCTGTGTGTGCTACGCGCAAAGCTGCCGCCTCCTTGGCTCCCGGACACTCTGAGGGAATGACGGACGAAAATCACGGTAGCAATCTAACTTTCGACGCAGCCGACGAATATTGCCCCGAAGCACCGCCGCCTCCTGAAATTCCCGCTTGGAAAGACGGCAGCACACGGATTGGCATCCACACTTCGATCGCCGGAGATATTTCCGGAGCCCTCGAAATAGCCCACGGATTAGGGGCTAACGCGCTTCAGATATTTTCTTCCAGCCCGCGGATGTGGGTGCGCGGCCCTTCCAGAATTTCCGAGGCGAACGCGACTCGTTTTCGCGAACGTCGCAAGGAACTCGGACTGGGTCCTGTGGTTATCCATGACAATTATTTGATCAATCTGGCTTCGCCGAACCCGGTGTTGCGGACGCGTTCGGTTCAAGCGTTTCATCAAGAAATTGTGCGCGCGCTCGCGCTGGGCGCGGACTTTCTGGTGGCGCATCCCGGCTGTTGCATGGAAGGCGGAGCGGACGCGGCAGTTGCCTCGATCGCGAACGGACTGAAGCAAGCCACGCGCGGCTTGAGGCTCGATACCCTGCAAATCCTGCTTGAAAATACCGCCGGGCAGGGAAGTTCGATGGGCTCGCGCTTTGAAGAATTGCGCGCCGTTTTGGATGCGTGTCCCGATCTGCCGCTAGGCGTTTGCATCGATACGGCGCACACTTTTGCAGCCGGCTGGGACATTCGGACCGCCGCAGGTTTGGAGAAGACCTTGCAGGCGATTAACAGCACGGTTGGACTCGACCGCGTTCGCGTCCTGCACGTGAACGATTCGAAGACGCATCTCGGCTCTCGAGTAGATCGCCACGAGCATATCGGCAAAGGGAAAATTGGTTTGGAGGCGTTCGATAGGATCTTGAATCACCCTTTGCTCGCGGGCCGCGCTTTTATTCTCGAGACGCCCATCGACAAACCTGGCGACGATCGCAGAAACGTCGCCGCGTTGTGGAAACTAACCGGGGTGATCCTTCCTGTCACAGGCGGACGCGATGGGATGAAGTCTCGGCGCAAGAAGAAAAGCCAGGCGAGTGCACCTGGGAATGTGAACACACGCAAAGCGCTCGCGACGAAACGCCGTCTGAAGATTGCGCGCAGAAGGGCCCGGGGGAAGTGAGCTTGTCCGAATACGATCCAAGTCAGGTCGAAGCCAAGTGGCAGAAGGTGTGGGCGGAGAGGAATGCCTTCCACGCCGTGGAAGATCCTTCCCGGCCGAAATACTACGTCCTTGAGATGTGGCCCTATCCTTCCGGAACCTTGCACATGGGTCATATGCGCAACTATACGATTGGCGACGTGGTTGCGCGCTACAAGCGGATGTGCGGATTGAACGTGCTTCACCCCATGGGCTGGGATTCCTTCGGCTTGCCCGCTGAAAACGCTGCGATCAAAAGTGGAACGCCTCCGCGCGAATGGACGAACTCCAACATCGCGCAGATGAAGGCGGTGTGCGAGCGGTTCGGCTTCGGTTACGACTGGCAGCGTGAGATTTCGTCCTGCGAGCCGGAATACTACCGTTGGAACCAGTGGTTTTTTCTGCGCATGCTGGAAAAAGGATTGGCTTACCGCAAACGCAGCCGGGTGAATTGGTGCCCACAATGCGCGACGGTTCTCGCGAACGAGCAGGTAGTAAATGGTTGCTGCTGGCGCCACGAAAATACCATTGTCGAACCGAAGGACGTTGAACAATGGTTTCTCCGTATCACGCACTATTCCGATTCGCTGCTGGACGGAACGATCGAATTGGCGGGCGGCTGGCCGGAACGCGTGCTGGTGCAGCAGCGCAACTGGATTGGAAAATCTCACGGGACGCGCGTGAAATTCGACGTCTCGCAGATACCCGGCAGTTCGCTCGAAGTCTTTACCACCCGAGTGGACACTATCTTTGGGGCTTCGGCGATTGTGCTTTCGGCGAACCATCCGCTATTGGAAGCGCTGCTGGAAGGCGTGCCCGGACGTTCAGCGATTGAATCGCAGCTCAGGGCCATGCGTCATAAGAGCATGCGCGCTGCCGATATTGCCACGGCCGAAAAGGAAGGCTTTTTTACCGGACGTTTTGCCCTGAATCCGTTTTCCGGCGGAAGCATTCCGATCTGGGTCGCAAACTTTGTTCTAGCGGATTATGGGACAGGCGCAGTGATGTGTGTGCCGGCGCATGACCAGCGCGATTATGAGTTCGCGGAGAAATATCATTTGCCTGTAAAAATCGTGGTCCAGCCGCTGAATGCCGCGCCGCTGCGTCTGGATCGCATGAGTGAAGCCTCCACGGAATACGGGAAGCTGGTGGATTCCGGCTCGTACACCGGATTGACGTCTGAGGAAGCCATCAAAAAAATGTCGACGGAGGCGAAGGCAAAAAGCTTCGGTAACGCCGAAACGACTTACCGGCTCAAAGATTGGGGAATTTCGCGCCAGCGTTATTGGGGCACGCCGATTCCGGTCGTTTATTGCGATCAAGATGGCATCGTGGCGGTTCCGGATGGCCAACTTCCGGTGCGCTTGCCGGAGAACGTAAAGCTTACCGGAGAAGGCCAGTCGCCGCTTGCTGCGGTGCCCGAGTTTGTAAATGCGACCTGTCCGAAATGCGGCGGACCTGCGAAACGCGAAACCGACACCATGGACACGTTCGTGGATTCCTCCTGGTATTTTTATCGCTTCACAGATCCGCACGACAATCGTGCCCCGTTTGAGAAAGAAAAAGCGGAGTACTGGTTTCAGATCGATCAGTATATCGGCGGCATCGAACATGCCATCCTGCATCTGATCTATTCGCGTTTTTTCTGCAAAGTGATGCACGACCTGGGAATGGTGAAAGAGACCGAGCCGGTAAAGCGGCTGTTCTCGCAAGGCATGGTGCACAAAGACGGCGCGGTCATGTCGAAATCGAAAGGCAATGTCGTGGGCGCTCTGGAGATGGCCGACAGGTATGGTTGCGACACAGCGCGCATGTACACCTTATTTGCCGCTCCACCCGAGCGCGATCTGGAATGGAGCGAACAGGGAATCGAGGGCTGCTCGCGGTTTCTAAACAAAGTGTACCGCCTGATTGTGAAACACGCAGATCGGTTGCGCGACATCCGAACCGAGCAATCCGCTCAAACCGATTTCGCGACGGCCACGGCGAAAGAGAAGTTGCTGGTGCGGAAAGCGCATAAGACGTTGAAGCGCGTCACCAACGATTTCGAAGTTCGCTGGCATTTCAATTCTTCGGTAGCGCTGATTATGGAGTTGCTCAACGAGCTCCAAGGGCAGGAGCCGCTGGACCTGGAATTGTCGCCCGTAATTCTGAAGCGCGTGCTTGAGATTTTGGTGCTGATGCTTTCGCCCATCACGCCGCACATTGCGGAGGAGCTTTGGGAAAAGCTGGGCCACCCCACGGGACTTTTAAGCGTGAAATGGCCGGCCTACCGCGAAGATTTGACCCACGAAGAGCAGTTCGAGGTGATCATTCAAATCAACGGACGTTTGCGTGGGAAGATGCTCGTCGATGATGGACTGAGCGAGGACGAAACGTCCGCCAAGGCGCTGAAGGATCCGCGCATTTCCGTTCTGATCGTCGACAAAGAAATTATGAAAATAGTAGTCGTGCCGAGGAAGCTTGTGAATATCGTGTTGAGATGAGCGCGAGGGATAAATGAGGTCGAGCAGCGGCGCGGTTCCCGCCAAGTCTGGCGGAGAGGGTGAAGCGGGAGGCATCGTGAGCGCACGCCAAGGAATTGTGGTCCTTGATTTCGGCGGGCAATATACCCAGCTGATTGCGCGCCGCATCCGCGAGCAGCAAGTATTTTCCGCCATCGTGCCTTGTACCGCTTCGATCGAGGAGATTCGCGCGCTTGAACCCGCCGGCATTGTTCTGTCGGGTGGCCCGAGTTCTGTTTACGACGCGACCGCTCCGGTGTGCGATCCGAAAGTTCTGCAGCTTGACGTTCCCGTTCTGGGGATCTGCTATGGCATGCATTGGCTTACGCACACGCTCGGCGGGAAAGTGGAACGTGCCGAACGTCGCGAATACGGTCCCGCTCAACTCGATATCGAGAGCGAATCGAAGCTTTTTTCGGGCTTTCCGGTTCGGTTCAGAATTTGGAACAGCCATGGAGATCACGTGGTCGGCTTGCCGGAAGGATTTAGCGTGACCGGACGCACCGACAACGCCATCGGCGCGGTAGAGCACGTGAGGAAAAGATTTTATGGCCTCGAATTTCATCCGGAAGTGAACCACACCGAGCGCGGCGCCGAAATTCTCCGTAATTTCATCTTTGAAGTGTGTGGCGCCAAGCAGAATTGGAATCGCGCCGGGTTTATCGCGTCGATCGTCGATGCGATTCGAAAGCAAGCGGAAGGCACTCGTGCCATCTGCGCTCTGAGCGGCGGAGTGGATTCCGCTGTCGCCGCGGCGCTGGTGCATCGAGCGATCGGAGATCGTCTTACAAACGTCTTCGTCGATACCGGTCTTCTGCGCCGCGATGAATTCCGGGATACGCTCGAACTCTTGCGCGCGCGCCTGGGATTGAACGTGATCGGCGTGGACGCTTCCGAACGTTTCCTCGGCCGGCTTAAGGGAATTACCGACCCAGAAGAAAAGCGCAAACGCATCGGCGGAGAATTTATCAGCGTCTTCGTGGAAGAAGCACGAAAGCTGGCCGCCGCAACCGAGGGACCTCCTGTTACGTTTTTGGTGCAAGGAACTCTTTACCCGGATGTAATCGAGTCTGTTTCAGTGAAAGGACCCTCGGCGGTTATCAAGACCCATCACAATGTGGGGGGCCTTCCGGCGGACATGCCGTTCAAGCTGATCGAACCGCTGCGCGATTTGTTCAAAGACGAAGTGCGGCTGATCGGCCGCGAGCTGGGTTTGCCGGGAGAGATTCTGACCAAGCATCCGTTTCCGGGCCCCGGGCTCGCTGTGCGTCTGCTGGGCGAAGTCTCGCGCGATCGACTGGACACGCTGCGCGCCGCCGATGCAATCGTGGTGGAAGAAATTCGCCGCGCGGGCTTGTACGAAAAGGTCTGGCAAGCTTTTGCAGTCCTGTTGCCGGTGCAAAGTGTTGGCGTCATGGGCGACGGCCGGACCTACGGCTACACAATCGCAGTCCGCGTAGTGGATTCCCAAGATGCGATGACGGCCGACTGGTCGCGCTTGCCGCGTGAAGTACTCGAGCGGATTTCGGTGCGGGTCGTAAACGAAGTTCCCGGCGTAAATCGGGTGGTCTACGACATCAGCTCAAAACCGCCAAGCACGATTGAATGGGAGTAACCAGGACGCAGACACACCGCCGTGCGGTTCTCTGCTCTTACCGAGAAGGCCTAGCGGTTGGCCATTTTCTGGGCCATGTAAAGCAGGAGCCGGCGGTCGCCTTCGTCAACTCGGCTAAGCAACCGGCGGAAGCGGCCCAGGAGCCGCGCTTCTTTCCCTTTGCTTCCCCACGCGATATCGTCGGCAGTCTTCCGCTTCGGAAGATTCGGCAGTACGGGTGGTTCCTCGCCGTCGTAGAATAGCTGGTAGAGCGGAACTTCCATCGCTCGGGCCAGCTTTTCCAGAGTCTCGATCGCCGGAACGGTATGACCATTTTCGACGCGCGAGATATAGCAGCGAAGAAGCCCGGTGCGCTTCTCGATGTCGCCTTGGGAAAGTTTTTTCGTTTCACGCAGTAAACGGATGCGTTCTCCAATTATCATGGCGGGTATTGTTACATGGACTACTGACTCCCGCAAGAGCCAATCATCAGGTTCTGGGGTGAAGCGGGCTAAGATTGACTATAGGTCAGCGACTTAGATCCGCTCGCTCTGTTCGGTTTCACGCCTTATCGCCTGGAATCGGTTATATTTCACGGCGTAACCAAAATTGTATGCCAGACGTCCCAAAGAATATGGCAGCCAGCGTCTCCGCTATCTCGCTCCCGGCCCGAGCTAGAAAACGGGAAGAAGAGGAGGAACTGGTCCGCTTAGCCCAGAGCGGCGAAGAGGCTGCCTTTGAAGAACTGATCCGGCGGCACCAGCAGCGCGTGTTCGGCCTGGTGAACGGAATCCTGCGCCGCCGCGAAGACGTGGAAGACGTGGTGCAGCAGGTTTTCCTGAAGGTTTTTGTTTCGCTAAAGCGCTTTGATATGCGGTCGGCGTTTTCGACCTGGCTGTACAAGGTCACCGTAAATGAATGCTGGGACTATTTGAGAAAGAGGAAAGTGCGGCCTCTGGTGTACGAGACGGACTTGTCCGAGGACCAAATCGCGCGGCTGGATGGCGCGGCCTCGGCGGAACGTCCGCCCGAAAGTCCCGCACGACGCGCTGAAGTGCATGACATTCTCGACCAGCTGCTCGAGGAACTGCCCGAGCGCGACCGCGAATTACTCGTGTTGAAGGAAGTGGAGGGATTTTCGGTGCAGGAGTTAGCAGAGATTCTCGACGTCAACGTAAATACCGTTAAAGTGCGGCTGTTCCGCACGCGCGCGCGCCTGATGGATGTTTACCGTCACCGTTTAGCTGCCGATCCGAATTTTCGAGCCGCAAAAGGAAGGGTTAAAATCGATGGAACCGGAAATTAACAAGCCTGCATGTCTGGAATTCGAAGCGCTGCTTGAAGATCATCTGACCGGGGACTTGAGTAGTGCCGACGCCGCCAAGTTGGCGGAGCATCTGGAAAACTGCGCGGCTTGTACTTCGGCTCTCGAGCTCACTTCTCCGAGCGTGCAATTGTTGCGCAATATTCCGCCGGCGGCAGACCCTGGCCCGGGTTTTTCGCGCACGATGATGGCCCGGATTCGCCAGGAATTATCCAGGCGCAGTGAACAGAAATCCGTCTGGCAGATTTTCGTTTCGCTGGGCTGGCGTTTTGCGGCTACGGCGACGCTCGCGCTTGCCGTGCTGGTTACCTTTGACGCGGTTCGGCACAGCCAACTCGACCGTGAAACACTGGCATACACTCACGTCAGCGAACGTCGAGAACTGTTCCCCGATCCCGGGCACGTTC
>Ga0070765_100001114_pt1 | contig 16097 bp, 13 predicted proteins | sample HubBroMetageWFT5_FD_71516 | JGI IMG/M metagenome (GOLD analysis project Ga0070765, IMG submission 71516) | Warmed and freeze-thawed soil microbial communities from the Hubbard Brook experimental Forest, New Hampshire - Hubbard Brook CCASE Soil... | ecosystem: Environmental > Terrestrial > Soil... | reverse complement strand
GGCTTCGCGGCGGGCTTCTCGACCGACAGCAACACGTCGCGTCCGACGACCAGTCGCGCGAGGCTGCGCTCGGTCGCGCCCGCGCGCGGAACGGTGTCGACCTTCTTGCCACGCCTGAGCACCGTGATCCGATCGGCGACCTCGAGCACCTCACCGAGCTTGTGAGAGATGAACACGATCGCGGTCCCGTCCTCCTTGAGGCGGCCCAACACGCCGGTGAGCTCCCTGACCTCCTGTGCGGTGAGGACGGCGGTCGGCTCATCGAGCACGAGGATCCGCGCGTTGCGGTAGAGCGCCTTGAGGATCTCAACCCGCTGCTGGGCGCCGACGGTGACGTCTTCGATCTTGGCGTTTGGATCGACGGCAAGGCCGTACCGGTCCGAAAGCTCCGTGACCCGAGCTCGTGCCGCCTTCAAGTCGAGCCTGCCGCCGCCCTGGGTCGGCTCTTGGCCGAGCACGATGTTCTCGGCCACGGTCATCACGGAGACCAGCATGAAGTGCTGGTGGACCATGCCGATCCCGAGGTTGATCGCGACGGACGGTGAGCTGATCTCGACCGGCTGTCCGTCGATCAGGATCTCGCCGGCGTCGGGCTTGTACAAGCCATACAGGACCGACATCAGCGTTGACTTGCCCGCGCCATTCTCCCCGAGCAGCGCGTGGACCTCTCCGGGGAACACGTCGAAGTCGACCCGGTCGTTGGCAACGACCGAGCCGAACTTCTTCGTGATTCCCTTCAGCTCGAGGGCCGGAGGGTTTGACCCGGACACGGCGGGTGTGAGTCTTACTACTTGACCGCCACGACTGTCGCCGGCTTGATCTGTCCGGATTTCATCTTGGCGATGATGGAGTTGATCTGCGCCTCGTACTGAGCGCCCGCGGGACCGATCTTGCCGATCCCGACGCCCCCGTTGGTGATGTCCTCCTGCAGGTTGCTCGAGAACTGACCGTTCTGGAGGTTCTTGATCGCCGTGAACACGCCGGTGTCGACCTTCTTCTCGGCCGATGTCAGCACATAGGTCGGCGAGAGGTAGCTCTGGTCGGCGTCGACGCCGATCGCCTGGTCCTTGTTCTGCACCGCCGCGGAAATCGCGCCGAGCCCGCACGCGCCGGCGACCTGGAAGACGACCTTCGAGCCCGCGTTGATCTGGTTGAGCGCGAGCTCCTTGCACTTGTCCTCAGCGACAAAGTCCTGCGAGTACGCGTTGAGCAACTTCGCGGACGGGTCGGCCGCCTTGACCCCATCCTGGAAGCCGGCGATGTAGAGATCCACGGGCGGGATGCTCTGACCACCGACCGTGGATGCGGTCGTGTAGTTGTGTGCCTTCAGGTAGAGCCCGGTGAGGTAACCGGCCGGGTAGCCGGCCTGCTGCTCGGCGAAGTCGATCCCCTCGATGTTCTTGGCCGTATCCGGGGCGGTGCCGCCGGGGCTGTCGATGATCGCGAAGTGCACGTTCGGGTACTTCGTCGCGACCGTCTGGAGCGGTTGCGCCATCAGGAAGCCGACCGCGATCACGAGCTTGTTGCCGGCCTGCGCGAGCCGGGTGAGGTTCGGGATGTAGTCAGAGCCGGACTGCGACTGCAGGACCGTGCCCTTGACCCCGAGCTGAGACTCGGCCTGAAGCAGGCCTTGATACGACAGGTGGTTGAACCCGTGGTCGTTCAGACCGCCGATGTCGGTCACCAAACCGACCTTGAAGCCCGAGCCACTCGACGACGCGGCCGTCGTGCTGCTGCTGGTGGCCGCGGCGCCGCCGCTGCTGGTGGTGGTGGTGGTTGAACTGCTGTTACTGCTGCCACACGCGGCGAGCCCCAGAGCCAGCGCCGCCAGGGCCACAGAAAGGGGGCCTACCGGCCTGATCCTCCCCATCACAACTATCTCCTTTCGCCCACAAGACTGAATGGGCAACCATATTCGCTAGGCGAGACAGCAGGGGAGTTCGCCTAACGTGCTCTTCACATATGACGACGATCGTCCGGGCACAGGTGGCGCACACGCCTCGCAATCCATTTGTGGATGACCACGCTTTGCAGGCGTTTTCGGATGGAGCGGTGGCGTTTCACACCGGTCGGATCGTGGCGTGTGGTCCGTGGGCCGAAGTCCGTTCTTCGTTCGCCGATGCGGACGTCCTGGACGCGCGGGACGCGATTCTGCTGCCCGGATTCGTCGATTGCCACGTCCACTTCCCGCAGATCGGCGTGATCGGGGCCTTGGGGCTCGAGCTGATGGAGTGGCTGCAATCGGTGGCGCTGCCCGAGGAGGCCCGGCTGGCCGATGACGCGTATGCGGCGCTTGTGGCGGATCGCTTCGTCCGGGGCCTGGCTCGGAATGGGACGACCACGGCGCTCGTGTTCGGGTCGCATTTCGTCGGGGCCCAGGACGCGCTCTTCTCCGCCGCGGAGGCGGTTGGGTTGCGGGTGGCGAGTGGGCTCGTCGTGTCAGACCGAGGTCTGATCCCGGCGCTCGAGGTGTCGCCGGAGGCGGCGGTTGAGGCGAGCCGCGGGTTGATCGAGCGCTGGCACGGGCGGAGTCTCCTGCGCTACGCGGTCACCCCGCGGTTCTCGGTCTCGTGCTCCGAGGAGCTGCTGTCGGCGTGCGGCGAGCTGGCCGGCTCGGTGCCGGGGCTTCTGGTGACGAGCCACCTGAACGAGACGCTCGGCGAGATCTCGCTCGTGAAGGATCTGTTCCCGTGGGCTTCCGACTACCTGGAGACGTATGAGCGCTTTGACCTGGTCGGCGGGCGGTCGGTGTTCGCTCACGACGTGCATGCCGGCGAGTCTGAGGTGCGCCGGCTTGCCGGCGCCGGCGCGGCCGTCGCGCACTGCCCGTCGAGCAACGCGTTCCTCGGTAGCGGGTCGTTCCCGCTGCGGCGACATCTCGATGCCGTGGTCCGGGTCGCGCTCGGGACCGACGTCGGCGCCGGCACCGGGCTCGGCATCCTCAAAGAGGGTCTGATGGCCTATCAGGTGCAGATGCTTCTTGGTTCTGATGGCGTGCAGTTGGGTCCGGCTCATTTGCTCTGGCTTGCCACCGGGGCCGGGGCGTCGGCGCTTGGGCTGTCGGACGAGGTCGGTGCTCTGTCGCCGGGGTTGAGCGCGGACTTCGTCCTGCTCCGGCCGCCGGCGGGGAGCACGCTGGAGGCCGTGCTCGAGCGGGCCGACTCCGTTGATGCACGGCTCGGCGCGCTGTTCGCTCTGGCCCGCGAGGAATCCGTCGTCGAGGTCCGGGTCGCCGGGCGGGTCGTGGGCTGATGCGACGAGCCGCGGTCGTCGTGTTGGATGCCTGCGGCGTGGGGGAGCTTCCCGACGCGGCTGAATACGGCGACGCCGGCTCGAACACGCTGGTGCATCTGGCCGAGCAGGTCGGTGGACTTCGGTTGCCGGCGTTGGAACGGCTTGGGTTGGGGTCGATTGTGGGGGTGCGAGGCGTGGCGCCGGTCGTTGGGCCAGCGGTGTTCGGCCGGCTGCGGCCGCTCGGGCCGGGCAAGGAATCGACGACCGGGCATTGGGAGCTGATGGGAGTGGTGCCGGATCAGCCGCTCCCGACGTATCCGGACGGCTTCCCCGCCGACGTGGTGGCAGCTCTCGAGCGCGCCACCGGGCATCGCTTCTGCTGCAACCGGCCCTACAGCGGCACCGAGGTGATCAAGGACTACGGTGCTCATCACCTCGAGACAGGTGAGCTGATCCTGTACACGTCGGCGGACTCCGTGCTCCAGATTGCGGCCCACGTTGACCGCTTATCTGAGGACGATTTGTACGCGGTTTGCTCGGCCGCGCGCGAGGTGATGAGCGGAGAGAACGCCGTGGGGCGCGTGATCGCGCGGCCGTTCGAGGGCTCGCCCGGATCGTTCCGCCGCACCGAGGGGCGGCACGACTACGCGCTGCCTCCGCCCGGACGTTCGTATCTCGAGGAGCTCCAGGCCGCCGGCGCGCCGGTGCACGGCGTCGGCAAGATCCGCGACCTCTTCGCCGGCGTCGGGGTAGACGTCAGCCACGCCGGCGCCACCAACGCCGCCGGCATCGCCGCGACGACCGAGCTGCTCCGCGAGCTCGAGTCCGGCCTGATCTTCGTGAACCTCGTCGAGACCGACCAGGTCTACGGCCACCGCCACGACGTCGCCGGGTTCGCGCGCGCCCTGGTCGAGATCGACACGGCCGTCGGTGCATGGCTGACGCTCCTACGCGACGACGACCTCCTGATCCTGACCGCGGATCACGGCGTCGATCCGACCGCCCCGCACACCGACCACACTCGCGAGTACGCGCCGCTGCTGGCCACGTACGCCGGTTGCCGCGGGCGACGCCACGACGGGCTGCTCGCCGACGTCGGAGCCAGCGTGCTCGAGTGGATCGCGGGGCGGCGCGCGCCGGAGCTGCCGGGCGAGCCGTTCGTCTGAGCCGGCGAGCCGTTCGTCTGAGCCGGCGAGCCGTTCGTGTGAGCGGGCGAGCCGTTCGTGTGAGCGGGCGAGCCGTTCGTGTGAGCGGGCGAGTGGTTCGTGTGAGCTTGGGGGGTGATTTTCGGCGCCCCAAAGGCTCTTATGGGCATGACCGATCTCGATGCCCTTCCCACCGACGACTGCCTCGATGCACTCGTCACCCAACTCATCGCCTGCGGCGGCCCCCTCAGTCAGATGATCAGCCACATGCACGAGGCCGAGGCGTCCGGCCTGTGCTCGCCCGATGCGCCGCCGATCTTCGAGGTGGCACACAAGTTGATCCGCGACGTGGTCGACGACCTGTCCGAGCGACACACCGAAGACGAGATCCGCACCTCTGCGGGGATCGTCGAAGAGGTCACGAATGCGATCTGCGAGAACATCTTCTTCGTCCCGCCGTCGGAGATGCGCCGGATGACGCGCGGACGAGGTTCGGCGCGTCGGGCGAACCGGCAGCAGCGACGGTCGCGGCGCCGGCAACGGTGAGCTGTCGCCATGGCAACGCTCGCACAGAAGATTTAGGCTGAGCCGAGCAAGGTCGTCGTGGTCGTCGATATCGCTGACCCCGGTGGCGCCTCGGGGACCGGCCTCGGATGCCCCGGACCTGCAAGACATGCCAATCGATGCGTTGGGAGCGGACCGTGGCAGACGACGCGTGCCCCGCATGCGCCATCGGCCACCGTCGGTCAAGATTGCCGCGAGTGTCATAGCTTGCAGGTGATTAGGCCCGCCGGCCGCGCCACAGCTCGACCAGCGCACCGGCGGCCCCGGTGACCGGGTCCTGGTCGGGCGGCGGGACACGAGCGATGTTCGCAAGGACCTCGTCATGCTCGGCCGGGTCGCCGCGGCGGAGGTCCCAGCGCATCCCATTCGGGTAGGCACCAACCACGAGCAGGTCACCGCTCGAGCCGAGGTTGCGGTGGCCGGTGCCCGCTGGGAGCACGACCACGTCGCCGGCGGCGAGCTCGAATGACCGGCCCTCGGGGCCGCCGAGCATCACGTTCGCGCGCCCGGTGGCGATTCCGAGCGCTTCGTGGGCGGTCGAGTGGAAGTGGTGAAACGGGAAGATGCCGTCGCGCCAGGCGCCGAGCCAGCCGTGGCGGGCGAACAGGTCCTCGTACGCGGCGGCGCCGGCGTCGGGCTCGAGCGCTTCGTGGTAGACGATCACCGGGAGCGGCGAGTTCGGGATGCTCCCGTCGTCCTCGAACGTGTGCGTGTCAACCCTCATCTGATGCCAGCAACGTTGTCTGTGCCGGTGGATACGTAAGCACGCCGTCCGGGCCGACGACCGCGAATTCGGTGAGCGAATGGACGGCGGGACCACCGTCGAGGCCGAGGTGCTCGACCCGCCACCCCCGGACGACGAGCGCATCGGCGATCAGTCGTCGGTGGCAACGCCACCACAGCGCCTCGGCGCACATGATCGCGGTCGGCGACTCCGACGCCACGGCTTCGAGATCCGCAAGTGCGCGCTGAAACCCGTCGGAGCTCATGTAATCCGCATACCCCTGGAAGCCACGCTCATGCCAGCCGCCGTTGACGGATCCCGCAACCGGCACGCGCCGGCCGCCGAGCCCAGGGAAGTGGCGGTAGCCGATCCCGGCGGACGCGAGCCACGCCGCCAGCGCGCCTCGATTGAACTGCGGATGCCGGCGCGAGCTCGGGAAAGCCCGCACGTCGGCGACGAGCTGAATGCCCGCGTCGCCAAGGATCGCCAGCAGCTCGTCGGCGGAACGCGTCGAGTGCCCGATCGTGCAGATACGCTTGGGCTTGTCGATGGAGGGCGTCAAGGTCACGATCTATACCGATCCCGGCTGTCCGTTCGGATTCAACGCGCAGCGCCAGGAGACACAGCTCGAGTGGCATTACGGTCACGGGCTCGACATCAGGCGCCGGATGATCGTGCTCACTGAGAGGAGCTCGACGTTCGAGGAGCGCGGGCTGAGCCGCGAGATGGTGGCCGGCAATGCGCGGCGCCTTCGATCGACGTACGCGATGCCGATGCTGACCGATCCACCGGAGAAGCTCACCGCGACGATCGAAGCATGCCGTGCGTACGTCGCCGCACGGATCCACGACCCGGCCCGCGCCGACCTGCTGCTCCGCGCACTGCGGCGGCGCGTGTTCTCGGAGGGCCAGCCGCTGGACGAGCTCGAGACGATCCACGGCGCCTCCGCCGACGTCGGCATCGGGACCAATGCGCTCGACGCCTGGCTCGCGGACGACGAGGTTGAAAAAGCACTGCGCGAGGACATGGCCGCCACCCGCTCCCCGGCGCCGGAGGCGCTCGCTCTCGCCCACCGGCTTTCAAGGAGCGACAGCGGTCTGCGCTACTCCACCGGGTCGGCGGTGTTCGAGGCCGACGGTCGGCGCGTGGTGATGCCGGGCTTCCAGCCGTTCGCGGTGTACGAGGTGTCGGTCGCTAACGTGGCCCCCGCTCTCGAGCGCAAGCCGGCACCGAAATCGGTAGACGAGCTCCTTGCGTGGGCGCCGTATCCGCTCGCTACCGCGGAGGTGGCCGAGGTTCGAGGGATCGGCGTCGATGAGGCTCGCGAGGAGCTCGAGCAAGCGGGTGCGAAGCTCACCGACGCGGCCGGAGACGGCTACTGGTCGACCACGTAAGCCTCGACCTGCCTGACCCACCGGCCGGCTTTCGAATCGGCCACTGGACCGACCCGGATGCTCGGACCGGCTGCACGGTCGTGATTCCGCCGAATGGGAGCCGGGGCGGAGTGGACGTCCGCGGCGGCGGAACCGGGACGCGCGAGCTCGAGTCGCTCTCGCCGCTCGCGAACGCCGAGGGGCCGACGGCGGTGCTGCTCACGGGCGGAAGCGCGTTCGGCCTGGCGGCGGCCGACGGGGTCGCGCGATGGCTCGAGGAGCGCGGGCTCGGGAGACCGACCCCGATGGGGACGGTCCCGCTCGTGTCCGCCGCGGTCGTGTACGACCTCGCGGAGGGCGAAGCCGGCCGCCGTCCCGGCCCCGACGAGGGCTACGCCGCGTGTGGCAGCGCCCGGGATGCGTTACCGCAGCGTGGTCCGGTCGGGGCCGGCGCCGGCGCGGCCGTCGGGAAGTTGTTCGGCCGCGAGCGGTCGACCCGCGGCGGGGTGGGCTACGCGGCGACCCGGCTCGGGGACGGAACGATTCTCGGCGCGGTCGCCGTCGCCAACGCCTTCGGCGACGTGATCGACGAGGACGGGAGGCCCCTCGGCGGAGCGCACGACGAGAGCGGCCGGCTCGTCCGCACCGCCGCCCTGCTCCCACAGATGGCCACGCGACCCGCTCCGGGCGCCGCGCGGGAGTCTGGCCTCGCCACCGGGAACACCACCCTTGCGTGCGTGTTCACCGACGCCTCGCTCGACAAGCGCAGTTGCGCGATCGTCGCGCGGGTGGCGAGCGCCGGCATCGCGCGCGCCGTCGATCCGGCGTTCACGCCTGTCGACGGGGACGTCGTGTTCTGCCTGGCGTCGGGACCCGAGCCTCCGCGCCCCGCCGGCTTTGAGGCCACGTGGGCGCTCACGGTGCTCGGCGCGGTGGCGGCGACCGTCACCGCCGAGGCGATCAGGGACGCCGTCCGGCAGGCCGCCTGACCGTACGCGCTCCGGCAAACCATCTGACGGTTGATTCAATGCAGGCATGCTGGAGATTGAGGTGGACAGCCTCGAACTGCGCCTGGACCGCTTGCTCCAAACCGCCGCCGCGGGTGGCCTCGACGCCGCCCTGATCACCAGCGACGAGTCGATCGCATACCTGACGGGCTTCCGCCCGATCCAGATGGAGCGGTTCTTCGGCGTGGTCGTCCGACCGGAACGCTCCGCCGTGATCGTGCCGGCGCTCGATCGGGGACAGATCGACGACGCGCCCGCCGGTCTGGCCCGCATCTCCTACGGCCCGGAGTCGGACGGCCTGCCGGAGCTCGCCGACGCCCTCACCGGCGCGAGCACCGTCGGGGTCGAGGAGGACCATCTGATTTACGCCCGCGCCCGCGCGCTCGAGCAAGTGGGATTCGAGCTCGCGCCGGCCGGGTCGGCCGTGATGGGCTTGCGGATCCAGAAGGACGCCGGCGAGATCGAGCGGATTCGCCACGCCTGCGAGCTCGTCCAGGAGGGGCTTCGCCGGGCGTTCGAGTGGATGAACCCGGGCGTGATCGAGCACGCGCTGAACGCGCGCGTCGAGGGGTGGCTTCGCGAGCAGGGCGCCACCGCGGCCCATCCGCTGATCCTGTTCGGCGAGAACGCCGCCAATCCGCACGGCGAGCCCGGCCCGCGGGAGCTCCGGCGAGGCGACGTGGTGTGCGCGGATCTGTCGGCCTGCCTCGACGGCTACTGGGGCGATCTCACCCGGAGCGCGACCGTCGGGCCGCCGTCCGAGTGGGCAGCGAGCGCCTGGCAGGTCGTGTTCGAGGCTCAGCGCGCGGCCAACGCCGCCGCGCAGCCCGGGGTGCCCGGGCGGGACGTCGACGCCGCGCAACGTCAGATCGTCGAGGCGGCGAGCGAGCTTGGCACCGTCCTGCACGGCGCCGGACACGCGATCGGCCTGTCGATCCACGAGCCTCCGTTCCTCGTTCCCCGCGCGCACGAGCCGTTACCCGAGCGCGCGGTCCTGACGATCGAGCCCGGCATCTACCAGGCCGGGGTCGGGGGGATCAGACTCGAGGACGACGTGGTTGTCACGACCGGCGGCCCGGCGATCCTCTCGGATCTGCCGCTCGAGCTGTTCGACGTCAGCGCCTGATCCAGCTGTTCGACGTCGGCGCCTGATCCCGTTCCTCCGTTGGCCGGGACGAATACTTTTCCAGCCGAGGAGAGGGCGGTACCCTAACCCGATGGCGAACGCGCCTCAGGTTGTCGGGATCAACCTCCTCGGGCTGCTGTACCTCGTGCTCGTGATGGCCATGGTGTTCTTGCCGATGATCCTTGGCCGCGGTGGTCCGTCGCCCGGCCAGTCTGATTCCGACTCAGACGGCGGCGGAGGTGGCGGGCGGCCCCGGCCGCCAGCGCCGCCGGACGCTCCCAGAGGCGGGATTCCGCTCGACGATGCGGAGCCGGCGCGCGTGCGACTCCGAGGCCACGACCGGTTCGTCGATCTGCTGCCGGCGCGCGTCCGCCGACCGTCGCCCGAACCGGCTCGGCGGCGGGTTCGGACGCTCGGCCGGGGCTAGCCACCCGCGCGGTCGTTCCGACAGGGATAACGGCGGCGGCGTGCCGCTTCGGACCTCGGTTCCGGTGAAACACTTGGCGTCGTCGCGGTAAGGTCGTCGCGGGATGAACGCAGCGGAACGGGCGGCCGAGCTGGCCGCCAACGGTGTCGTCGGCGTCGCGGCGTCGTATGTCGACAACAGCGGGGTCGCGCGGGTCAAGGCCGTGCCGGTGGCGCGACTCGAGCACGCCGCCAGGCACGGAATCGGGATGTCGCCGGTGTTCGACGTGTTCATGTTCGACGACGCGATCACCGCCAGCCCGAGCTCGACGGGGCCGGTCGGCGACCTGCGGCTGTTCCCCGACCTCGACCGCCTGGTCGTACTCGCGGCCCAGCCGGGTTGGGCGTGGGCTCCCGTGGACCGGCGCACCCAGGAGGGCGGGCCGCACCCGGGTTGCCAGCGGACGTTCGCGCGGCGGATGGTCGAGCGGGTGGCCGAGCTAGGCCTGGAGGCGAGGATGGGGTTCGAGGCCGAGTGGGTGCTCGACGCGGGGGCCGGAGACGAGTTCGTTCCGGCGACGTCAGGTCCCGCCTACGGCATGGACCGGCTGATCGAGGTGTCGGACTACTGCCGCGACCTGTTGCAGGTCCTGGCGGCGCAGTCGCTGGAAGTGCTTCAGCTCCATCCCGAGTACGCCCCGGCGCAGTTCGAGGTGTCAATCGCGCCGGCCGATCCGGTGACCGCCGCCGACCAGATTCTGCTCTTGAGGCATACGATCCGGGCGGCCACGGCGCGGGCCGGGCTGCGCTGCTCATTCGCTCCGGCGATGGCTGTCGGGGGTGTCGGCAACGGCTCCCACCTTCACACGAGCCTGTGGCGCGCCGGCGAGAGCCTGATGACCCGCGGCAGCGGACCACACGGACTCAGCGACGAGGCGCAGGCGTTCCTCGCGGGCGTGCTCGACGGGCTGCCGGCGCTGCTGGTGGTCGGCGCACCCAGCTCCGCCAGCTATCTGCGCTTGATCCCCCAGCGATGGTCGGCGCCGTACCAATGCTGGGGCCGCGAGAACCGCGAGGCCGCCGTCAGGTTGGCCGCGTCTGGTGAGCAGGCGAACGCAGAGATCAAGTCCCTGGACGGGGCCGCGAACCCGTACCTGCTGGTCGGCGCGGTCCTCGCGCTCGGGCTGAATGGGATCGAGCGAGGGGTGGCGCTTCCGCCCGAGATCACCGTCGATCCCGCGACGATGTCGGAGGAGGAGCTCGAAGCCGCGGGCGTCGCGCGCCTGCCCTCCAGCCTCGAACAGGCGCTCGAGCATTTCCGGGCGTGCGAACCGCTCGCCGAAGCGATGGGCAGCGCGCTGTTCGAGACGATCGTCGCTGTGCGCGAGACCGAGGTCGAGCGCTTCGCCGACGCCTCCGACGTGGAGATCGTGGCGGCCACGCGCTTCATCTACTGAGCGTCGGAGGCGCCGACCGCGACCGGATCGTGGCGATGATCGGCTCAGCGAACGGTCGACTTGGCGCCGGGGGCGGCGTCTACGCTTAGGCCGATGACCAGCAGTTCCCAGCGCCTCCCGCGTGTGCTGTTCGACCCGTCGACGATCGATGGGTTCCGGTTCGTCGGGCGCGATCTCGCCGAGGACGGTTCCGTCAGGCTGCGGTACGCCCTCGACGACGCCTATGAGTTCGAGGAGCGGTTCTCGATCCCGGTGGCGGCGGCGCTCTCGGCCGGCGAGCGAAAGCGCGTCGAGGGGCTGCTCGCGCTGCTCCATTGGGTTGCCGGCGTCAGCTACTACAAGGCTGCGGCGCCCCCGAACGTCGCGTGCGAGACTGGGAACCCGCGGCCGGCAACCAGTGAGCTGCTAGCGGCGCTCTACTCCGAAGGCCTCGGGGAGTTCGCGTTCGTGAACGGGCTTCCGGGCTTCCCGCGTCCGGACTTTCCCCGGTCGTCCGCGCCGGCCGGCGGCGCCCCGGTAGCAGAAGCGCCCCGGCGCGTCCTGGTCCCGGTCGGGGGAGGCAAGGACTCGGCGGTGGCGATCGAAATCGTCCGTGCCTCGGGGCTCGAGATGGAACTGTTCTCGGTCGGGAACGCTCCCGCGATCGAGGGCACGGTCCACGCCGCCGGCCTGCGGCGGCTGCTGGCGAAGAGATCGATCGACCCGCGGCTGATCGAGCTCAACCGAGCGGGCGCGCTCAACGGCCACGTGCCGATCACTGCGATCGTCAGCTGCGCCGCTCTGCTGACGGCGGCGCTGAACGGCTTCGACACGGTCGCGCTGGCCAATGAGCGGTCCGCGTCCGCGGGCAACACGACGCTCGACGGCGTCGAGGTGAACCACCAGTTCAGCAAGAGCGCCCGGGTCGAGCGCCTGCTGTCAGCAGCGGTGGCGGAGGTCGCGCCCGACGTCCGGATCTTCTCCGTGCTCCGCCCCGCCTCCGAGCTGTCGATTGCTCGCGCGTTCGCCCGGCTCGATCAGTACCACCCGGTGTTCACGAGCTGCAACCGCATCTTCAAGCTCGACCCGGCGCTGCGACTGACGTCGTGGTGCTGCGACTGCGACAAGTGCCGGTTCGTGTTCCTGATCCTCGCGCCGTTCATGGAGCCCGACGCACTGTGGCGGATCTTCGGCCGCGCGATGCTCGACGACGAACGGCAGTACGCCGGCTTCGCGTTGCTCACCGCCACCGGTGGGCACAAGCCATTCGAGTGCGTCGGCGAAACCGTCGAAGTGCTCGCGGCGATCCGGCTGCTCGCCGACGACCCTCGGTGGCGAGATCAGCGGGTGGTACGGCGGCTCGCGAGCGAGGTCCTGCCGCGGTTTCCGTCGGAGGCCACGGACCCCGAGCCCGTATTTGCGCTGAGCGGCGACCACCAGGTACCGCCGGAGCTTTTTGCGCAAGTGGATGCGCTTCTCGGACCTTGACGGCAAGACGGTCGGGGTGTGGGGCCTCGGCCGCGAGGCGCGCTCGCTCGCGCGGCAGCTGACCGAGCGCGTCCCGGGCGCACGGCTCACGGTCGTGGTCCGCGAGGACCCGAGCGACTCGGCCAGCGAGCCGTGGTGGGAGGCCGCGGCGATTGTCGGCCCCGAGGCCGCCGTCGCCGCCCTGAGCAGCTGCGAGGTTCTCGTCCGCTCGCCGGGCGTCTCGATCCACAAGCCGGAGCTGGTCGAGTTGGCCGCCCGGGGGGTCGCGACGACGACCGCGACCGCGTTGTGGGTCGCCGAGCGGGCCGGACAACACGTGATCGCGGTCACCGGCACCAAGGGAAAGAGCACGACCGCGTCGCTCCTCGCGCATCTGCTGTCCGCTGATCGCGTGGCCCATCTCGCGGGGAACATCGGGCGGCCCGCCCTCGACCTGCTCGACGTCCCCGACTCCGACTGGGTGGTGCTCGAGCTCTCGAGCTATCAGATCGCCGATCTGCGCCAGGGGCCTGAGGTCGCGGCGATCACCAACTTGTACCGCGAGCACATCGATTGGCACCGATCCGAAGACGCCTACCGCCGCGAGAAGCTCCGTCTGTTCTCACTTCCAGGTCTCGCGGCGTGCGCCTACCCGGCAGGGTTCGCTGACATCGAGGCCGCGGTGGCGGCGTGTCCGAGACGAGCCGCGTTCGGTGACGATCAGGGCTGGCACGTCACAGGTGACGGGATCGCTCACGGTGACGGCACGGCAGTCGCCTCCGTAGATGTACCGCTGCGGGGCGAGCACAACGCCCTCAACCTGTGTGCCGCGCTTGCCGCGATCGACGCCGCTGGTCTTCCGCGGCCCCGGCTCCCGGACGCGTTGCGCGGCGTCGCCCCGCTGCCCCACCGGCTCCAGACGGTGCTCGAGCGCGACGGGGTCGAGTGGATCGACGACAGCATCTCGACGACGCCCGAGTCGAGCCTCGCGGCGATCGCTGCCTTCCCGGAGCGGCCGGTCGTCCTGATCGCCGGCGGCGTGGATCGCGACCAGGATTTCAGCGAGCTGGGAAGGACGGTGGCCGAGCGCGACGTCGTGCTGGTCGTCCTCCCGGTGGCCGGCTCTCGGGTCGCTTCGGCGGCGCGCGACGCCGGGCTCGAGCCCGGGCGGATCGTCATGGCCGACGCGATGGAGGACGCTGTCGAGGCGGCACGCCGTCGAGCCGCGCCGCGCTCGGTCGTGCTCCTTTCGCCGGCGGCGCCTAGCTATAACAGCTACCGGAACTTCGAGGAGCGCGGCGACCATTTCGCCAGCCTGGCCGGCGGATCGTCCTAGTGCATCGTGGAGCCGCCGTCAGCGACGAGTGACTGCCCCGTAATCGCGCCCGCGGCATCGGAGGCGAGAAACGCGACCAGTGCGGCGGTGTCCTCGGGGAGGAGCGACCGCGGGACCGCCTGCCGAACGCGAACGTCCTCGAACGCCTGTGGGGGCAGGTTTGCCTGGGTGAACGGAGTGCGCGTTAGCCCTGGGGGCGACGCAGTTGACGGTGATGGCGTGCTCGCCAAGCGGCTTGGCCAGCGCGCGGGCGATGCCGATCAGGGTCGCCTTGCTCGCCACGTAGGGCAGGAAGTCGGCGGCGGGCGGTCTCCACACGGTGTTCGATGCGATGAAGATGATGCGGCCGAAGCCGCGCGCGGACATCGCGGGCGTGAGCGCCTGGCAGAGCCACAACGCCGATTCGACGTTGACCGCCTGAACATGGCGCCAGGTGGCGAGATCGAGGTCGCCGAGCGAGGCACGATCGAACGCGGCGGCGGCGTGCACGAGCACATCTCGCGGGCCGAGCCGCTCGGCGATCCCGCGTACGTCCTGCTCGTCGGCGAGATCGACCGCGAACTCGCCTTCGCGGTCAAGGATGGCGACGTCGTGCCCGGACGCGGACAGGGCGCGGACGATTGCTTGTCCGATCCCGCCGGCGCCCCCGGTTACGACGGCCGTGCGCTGCACCCTGCTCACCCCAACGACGCGATGCGCGTGACCAGCATCTCGCGGAAGACGCCGGCGTCGATGCCGACCGCGACGCTGCAGTTGCGCTCCCAGGCGCTGAGTCGCGACAGGTCGACGTGGGTTCGCCCGCGCGACGGCTCGGGACCGATGTCGACGACCACGCCGAGGTGCTCGGTGGTGAGCAATCCGGGATCGATCACGTGGGCCATCGCGACGGCGTCGTGCACGGGTGCGCCCTCCCAGCCGTAGCTCCTGCGGTGGAAGCCGACGTAGAACTCGAACAGGTCGGCGACGAGCCTGCCCGCCCGGCCGGAAGCTCGCAGGCGGTCGACATCCCGGGGTCGGAGCAGTGCCTGGTGGGTGACGTCGAGCCCGACCATCGTCAGATCGATGCCGCTGGTGAACACGCGGTGCGCGGCCTCGGGATCGGCCCAGATGTTGAACTCGGCGGCCGGGGTGACGTTGCCCTCGCCGTAGGCGCCGCCCATCAGCACGATCCGCTCGACGCGGCTCGCGAGCTCCGGGTATCGAGCCAAAAACAGCGCGATGTTCGTCAGCGGTCCTGTGGGCACGAGCGTGATTGGGCTCCGGCTGGCCGTCAGCGTCATCGCGATCCAATCGATCGCATGCGCCGCCTCCGGCTTGCGCGAAGGCGGGGGGAGGTCCGGGCCGTCGAGCCCGGTCTCGCCGTGCACGTCCGCGGCGACGTGCCGTTCGCGCACGAGCGGACGGTCGGCGCCCGCCGCCACCGGGATCTCGGTGCGCCCGACGTGATCGAGGACGCGGATGGCGTTTGCGGTCGTCTTCTCGAGCGTCTGATTGCCGGACACCGTGGTGACGCCGAGCAGGTTCACTTCAGGGCTGGCGAGCGCGAGAAGCAGGGCGATCGCGTCGTCATGACCCGGATCGCAGTCGAGGATGATGTCGGTCACGCGCTCAGGGTACGGACCCGGGCGCCAGTGGGTCTCATCGCTGGCACACGGGGCACCAGTACGTGGTCCGGCCGCCGACCTTGCCGCGCTCGAGCCGCTGGCCGTCCCGCGGGCACACCCCGTCGCGCCGGCGGGCCTCGATGAAGTTGCCGGTGTGGGCGCCGCCCTTGCGGATCGCCGACCGGACGGCCGAGCGGAGCTCTCGGCGGAGACGGTCGAGATCGTCGACCGACAGGTCCGACGTGCTTCGTAGCGGCGATATCCGCGCCTGCCACAGGATCTGATCGGCGAGGAGATTGCCTATCCCGGAGATCGCCCGCTGGTTCAGCAGCCGAGCCTTGATCGCGGTGTGGCCCGAGCCGATCAGGCGGCGGAAGTCGTCGCGGCCCACCTCGGCGGCGTCGGGACCGACGTGGGAGAAGTTGGGGTTCAGCACCGCGCGGCCGAGTCGGCGCTTGTCGCGGAGGACGAGCCGGCCGCCGTCCTCGAACTCCATCGTGAAGCGATCCCAGCGCGTGGTGTCGTCGGGATCGACGAGGATCCGGCCGGACATGCCGAGGTGCAGGCCGAGCGCCGGGCCGTCCTCGGTCTCGAGCCACATGAACTTCCCGCGCCGGTGGGCTGTGGCGAGGGAGTGGCCGATCAGCGCCGAGGAGATCTCGCCGGGCGTGTGCGG
>Ga0070765_100001110_pt1 | contig 16151 bp, 16 predicted proteins | sample HubBroMetageWFT5_FD_71516 | JGI IMG/M metagenome (GOLD analysis project Ga0070765, IMG submission 71516) | Warmed and freeze-thawed soil microbial communities from the Hubbard Brook experimental Forest, New Hampshire - Hubbard Brook CCASE Soil... | ecosystem: Environmental > Terrestrial > Soil... | reverse complement strand
ACTCGAGCGGCGGCAACCGCGGTAGCGGCGGTAATCGGGGCAGCGGCGGCAATCGAGGCGGCAGCGGTGGGGGCGGTCGCGAGAGATTCTCGAATGAGGATTATCGCGAAGTCGCGCGCCAGCCTCGCGAACCTCGCTGGTAATTTTTTGAAGTAATTGTGGCGATGACGTTACTCGCCTTATTCCAACCCAAGGAGATAGCCATGACCACCACGTTCAAAAAGCGCCAGAAAGAAATGAAGCGCATGGACAAAGCGCGCGCCAAAGCTGAACGCCGCGCGCAGAAAAAACTCGAACCTCGCGAGGACGGATCATCCGTCGATATATTCGACACTCGCATCGAGGACTTGCAGCCCCTTGCCCTCGAGGACTCGAATCTTCCGGCCGACAGCGAGTAATAGCCGCCAACGTCCAGTTAGCACTGGACTTGCACTCGTTTCTTTGAATTGAGCAATCTGAAGCTTAGAGCCCGGCGCCACGCTCATCATGCGCCGGGTTTTTATTGTTAGGCCGAATCTTCTTCCCATTGGTTCCATTTCGGCCCAGACCTAACGCTCCTCTTGCCAACAAAGGCAATCCGCAACTCCCCCCGCTTCGCCGGGTTAAAATCAATGTTATACTTGCAATTCACCGCCTCCGCGTTTGCTTTTGGCGCGTTTCATTTTCGGCGCAATCCAAAGGAGTTCGAGCATGGCTATTCAATTTCAGGAATTATATAGTTGGATTCGGCGCCGAAAAATTTTCGCCACATTGCTGATCATCGCGACCCTCGGAATCGGCATCGTGATCGGCACTGTAATTTCCGGCCGCGCCATGGCCACGCATGACCAAACCGGCTCTGGCGGCGCCTCGCTTCTGGTTATCCCTGACCCTGTTACGCTCTCCAATGGATTCGCCACGATTTCCAAAAAGGTCGGGCCATCGGTTGTAAATATTTCCACCACGCAGATAATCGAGAAACCCAAGGGCGCCAAGCGCCCGCATGCTCAAGGTGATTTCCAGGATTTCTTCGACCGCTTCTTCGATTCGCCCGACCGCGGTGAAGACGCTGAACGCAGCCTCGGCTCCGGCGTTATCGTTGACAAGAAGGGCTTCATCCTCACCAACGATCATGTCGTTGATCAAGCCACAAAAATTCAAGTCACCATTGACGGCGACCCCACTCATTACAGCGCGCACGTAATCGGCATCGACAAAGACACTGACCTCGCCGTTATCAAAATTGACGCTGACCACGAGTTCACCACGGCCAAGCTCGGTAATTCCGATGGCGTGCAGGTCGGCGACTGGGTCCTCGCCTTCGGCAGCCCATTCGGACTGAATTCCACGGTCACCGCCGGAATTATTAGCGCGAAAGACCGTTCCAACGTCGGCCATCAATTTCAGCGCTTCATCCAGACTGACGCCGCCATCAATCCCGGAAACTCCGGCGGACCGCTCGTAAATATGGCCGGCGAAGTAATCGGCATCAACACCGCCATTTACACCGAGAGCCGCTCGTTCGAAGGCGTTGGTTTCGCCATGCCCTCCAATGCGGTGATCAACGTTTACAACCAGCTCATCACCAGCGGAAAAGTTACGCGCGGTTCCATCGGCATCACTTTCCAGGACGAGCGCAGCAATAATCCCGTGCTCTTGAAAGAACTCGGCGCGCCCTACGGAATCGTCGTAGAAGCAGTGGAACCCGGCAGCCCCGCCGATAAAGCCGGATTGCAGCCCGGCGACGTGATCACCAACGTCAACGGAACGCCCGTACACACCGGTTCCGACCTCGTGAACCCCATCGCACAAACAACTATCGGCCAGTCGGTTCAGATCGACTACGTTCGCGGGAAACAAGCCAAGAGCGTTTCACTCGTGGTTGCGGATCGCTCGAAAATTTTCCCCCAGTCCGCGCAGGCTGGAGTTGACGACCAGCCTGAGCAGGAAGAAACACCCGGAGAGTTCGGCTTGCACGTGGAAGAGCTCACTCCAGACTTGGCTCACAAGCTCGGAATGGGCAAGCTCACCGGCGTGGTGGTTACCGAAGTTGATCCTGCAAGCTTTGCCGAAGACATCGACTTCACCCGCGGCGACGTAATCACAGAAATCAATCACGTCGCGATCAATAGCTTGGCCGACTATCGTCGCGAAATGGCCCAACTCAAGCCGGGCCAGGATGTTTTGTTCAAGGTCGCCCAACGCGGCAACAACGACCGTGTCCTAACAGTTTTCCTGGCCGGCGCCGTCCCCGCCGCCCAGTAGGTTTTTCAGGAGAACGACACTGGCGCGCCCATCACTTGCGCCGGCAGAGGTCGGGTTTTCGGCCTCGTTCTGTTCATTGTCTGATACGCGCTCAGTCGCCACGCCCCCGCTTGTCCGGGTCATTGATCGCGCGATAATAGGGCAGGGAGTTACACATCCATGAAGCGAACGGTAAAATTCCTGGCGCTCTCGGCGATTCTGCTGGCGGCGAGCCTTCCCGTCTTTGCCCAAGCAAGCTCTACTACCGGCTCCGCTTCGTCTTCAACGCACTCGACAGCCACAGCTAAAAAGAAAACGGTCTCAAAGAAGCATCATTCGAAACGCGAGCCGACGCAAAAAGCCCCCACGCCCGCGCGTATCACGGAGATTCAAACCGCTCTGGAACGTCGCGGCTACTACCAGGGCGATCCCAACGGAAAATGGGATTCCAATACCGTCAACGCCATGCAGAAATTTCAGTCCGAAAACGGCCTGGAGTCTTCCGGCAAAATCAACGCGCTAAGCCTGCAAAAATTGGGCCTGGGTTCAAGCATCGCAGGCGTTTCCGCGCCCAAGCCAGTTCAACCTCAGCCCAACAAGCCCGCGGCATCGTCGCCTACCGCGACTCCGGCGGCCGCTTCTGCATCTGCGGAATCCGCGAGCGCCGTAAACACCAGCGCAGGCGCCCCATCATCGTTCTCCTCAAGCTCTGCGTCACCGACGGGCGACTCCAAACCTCAGCAGCACTAATTCAGACATTGCCGTTCGTGGCGTAAAAAAAAGAGCACATAATCACGATTTGCGACTCTGTCGCACAAACTTTGACTCGAATTGATAGCCTGAACCAAACTGCAAAAATCATCCATGCGCACGCGAGCGCGCCGAATTCTTCACGTTTTCGTCCAGGGGCACTAAACACACATTCTGCTCCAGCCGTTTTGTACCAAACCGCCTGAGTCGCACGCCTGCAGAAGGTTTGGGAGACAAAACCATCGAAGGAGTGCAAGCGCACGGCGAGCGCGTAAGCCTGCCTGTGCCTGGAGATGACCGCGGAGATTTAATGAATAACACCAGCAGCGAGCGCTGGTGCTCCTCTCTTCCAGATTCCCGCCCACTACGCGGTAAAGGAATCCGTCGCCGAAGCGCGCGAGCGTTCCACCGGCCACCCAGCCCAGCTCCAACCCATCCCTAACGCTTCATCTGTTTTGGAACGCAATGCCAAGCCGCGTTGAATATTTCATCGGCGAGATGACTAATTCAACCTTAAGCAGCCGGTCGTTCCTGTGTATAGCTCTGGGCGCCACCCTGCATATATCTGGTTTACAAGGAGATGGCGAATTTTAGATTTGCTGACAAACTTGGCATACAAGCTGCATAGCGTTCTGCGTCGCCATGCAATAGGGCAGACCAAACCGGAGGACGAGAACATGGCAAAGAAAACCCTGAAGAAGGCAAAAAAGCTAGAAGCCACCAAGCCGTTGACGATGATTCGCTAATCTTAATTTCCTGCAAGCTTTGCTGAATGGGAGGAGCCATGGCCCTTCCGTTTTTTTTCCACCGTACGTCTAAAATAGTTCAGCGGCGGAAAAGGGCATCCGCAGAGTAATCGTTGTATTCGCATGCGGCAATCAGCGCAGCATAGATCGCGCAATAAAGAAGCTGTATCGCGACGATGTTCCAATCGGAGCGCAGCGCGGTCCCGAAGATCAGCGCAGCCATCGTGGCGGAGCCGACCACCAGCGCGGCCCGTGTAAAAAGTCCCACCAGGACGAGCAGGCCGACGATCGTTTCGAGGAAAACGAGGCCGAGTGCAAACGGCCGCACGATCATCGCCTGCAGCACCGTGTTTGCGAACTCCTTGACCATGTTGTCGGCGAAGGCAACCAGGTGCGGCAACCGCGTTAAGCCATGCATGAAGATGCTCAGTCCCAGTGTAAATCGGAGTACGAGGTAACCGATCTTGCGGTCGAGCGCCGCGGCGCCAATTCCTGCCGCCTTCGATGATCCTTGAAAATCCATATAGAACCTTAGATGCTGGACCGCCGTCATTTGTAGCAGGTGAACCGGGCGGGACGATTCGTAGGGAGCGAAACCGCCGGGTAGGGATCCATGGACGCGAAAACCTCGAACCAAGAAATTCAGCAACTCAGTAAAGCCTGGAACACAGCGTGGCTTGAAAACGACGCCGCCACCGTGGACCGGCTCATGGCCCCCGAATACGTTTACGTCGCGCCCAACGGGCAAATCCTGGACCGCGCCGTCATTCTGGGCGTCATCCTCTCGCCCAGCTACAAACTTCATCAAGCCACTTGGACCGAGATTCAAATCAAATTGTTCAGCAATGACGCCGCCGTCATCCTCGACCGCCTGCAAGGCACCGGCACCTTCAACGGCAAAGCTTTTACCGACGATAACCGCTGCGCCCGCGTCTGCCTCCGCCGAAACGGCGCCTGGCAAATCGCCTTCGAGCAAGCCTCGCCCGTAATCTCTTAGTTTTAGGTTCCGATTCTCTACCTTTTGCGCGGCCTCAACAGCGCAATGTTTTCGCGTTTGAACGTGCACCCTTTGCGCTTGTCCGCGGTAGAGTGCCGGGTTGCTCATCTCCATTGAATAATTCATCGCGAGTTGATTAAATCAACGTCCAGGCACCCGCTGCGCCGCGCACCAACCGCGGCGTGGCGTGAATCCGCCACAACTGCAAGGATATAGGTAACGTTCAATCCGCTGACAAGATTTGGCATGGAAGATGCATAATATGCTGCGTCCGCCGAGCACTGAGGCCGACAAAAAAACTGGAAGAACAAGACCATGGCAAAGAAATCGCTGAAGAAGGCAAAGAAGCTCGAAGCCACCAAGCCATTGACCGCCGCTCTCAAGGGTGGGTTCGGCAGCGGCCGCTAGGTTTAAAACACCGCCACAAACATTTGATGATCCTACGGGAAGGGCCTCCGCTCTTCCCTTTTTTTGGCCCGTGGTTGGGTGGCCCGCGCTAAATCGAAAGCAACCGGGCCATTACCTCAGAAAGTTCAGGCGCGTTATCTACTACTGGTCCTTCGACGTAGGCGGCTCGCGGAAGTTGGGCGTCCCAGCGAGCATCCTGGTCATAGACAATAATCTCATCCCAATGGACACCATCGCGGGTGCAACACCCCGGCTGCGGGTGATCCGCATCGGAACGCAATTTGCGTGCCAGCTCCAGCGCGAATAGATGGTTTTTATCCCAGTACTGAGCCACGCGCGGATCTGACAATCGTCCCAGGACCAACGTGCCGGGACGGGCGTAGTCCGTGGGCAGCATGGCTTCCCATATCGCAAAAACGCGAAGGTGCGGATTGCTGTTTTGCTTCAGTACATTCTCCACCGCGGCAGAGCCGCGCAGGCACGTTGGGCAGGTGGGAGAAAGCAGCAAAACGACTCGAACATCACCGGCTGAAGCGTTGAATGCCTTGCGAAGCTCGTCAAAATTTTGCGCTGTGAGCGACAGCAGCGCAGGCTGCCCGGCGGGAACCGTTTTCCCGCGATAGAAATGCCAACCCACAGTTAGCAACACGACGATGGAAAGAGCCGCGATCAGACTGAGACGTTTGTTCATCGACGGCCGCCCAAAAGATTCGCAAATAGGACGGCGATAACTTGGGGAAAGAGAAGAAGAACAATCATCGTCAAGGTGGATACCACCAAACACGCTATGGCCCACTTGCTCGGCCCCGTCCGGCAGCGTAGCCCGCGATAGACTTGGAAAAAGCCGACTCCGAGAAGCACAACGGAAAGCCCCAAGAGCCACGGCCGCGCGCCCGCGAAAAATACAGACGCCCCGGCAACGCCTGCCGCGCCTATAAATGGCAACGGCAAACAGCAACCCAGCGTGAGCAGCGAGGCGAATATCGCGCCTACGGAAGCGCCTGTTGTTTTCCAGTCACCCATCAGACTTTCCAGCCGCCCGCTCCGGCGAATGGGGCATGCGTCGATCTTCTGACGCCTAACCCGGGCACCAGAATCGTACACCTTTGAGGGCCGCCCGGAGCGCAGCATAAGCTTACTCTTATCCGCGCCCGGTTTTCGAGTTTGAAGTTCCAGACCTCTTGCGCGGCCTCACCCGCGCGGTGTTTTCGCATTTGAAGTTCTACCTTTTGCCACCAGCCTGAGAACAAATATGACTAGTCAGCTAACTCTAAATGGCTGCGCGTGTGCAGTTTTGCACACATAGGTTGCAGGGATTTGCATTACCGTCGACGTCCTCGGATGTGCCCAATTCCGGGGGCTCGGCGCTGAGCCCGGCTCCCGTGAATTTTACGCGGCTCTACTAACTGAGCGTTTCCAGACTAGTGAAAATCGATCCCTCCAATCCCCGCGCAGGAGGCCCGCAATCCTATGAAGTTCCCGTCGAGCACACTCGTTCCCATTCCTGTTGTGGGAGCGCGACCGGACCTGACATTCACGCTAGAGGAAGGTAACGTGATGCGGGCTCTGGTCGCGGGAGAGCCTGTCAAACAGATTTGCGCCAGGCTCCGGTTGACGGTGAATTTATTCCCCCGGCTGATGCGCGACCTGCGGGAAAAGACTGGGACCGGCACCAACTTGTCTTTGACTATTTTGGGCGCAGCGACGTAAGAAGAACTGCGATTAACGAGTGAGATACTCTCTATTGCGAATTTGTAGAAATACTCAGCAAGCAACCGTGGTTAGCGCATTTGCCATACGTGTGAGGCCTCCTTACTGTCTGTATATCCATGTACGAGTAAAGCTTTGACTGCCAGTCAGTGTGCGGTACCGTACATAGTTGGTGCTGAGAAAGGCGGGAGTTCGCTCGAGAGTTTGGGCCATGAATCAAGTCCGCGGACCAACCATCCGGACATCGCTTAGAAGAGCTGCGTTTAACGCGCAAGCGTTTCTCGATTCCGCAAGCGTATCTAAAAAGATCACGCACTTCAGCGTTCGCGAAGTTATCTTCCGTCAGGGCGACCCGTCTGAGCATATTTTCTACATCCAGAAAGGCGGCGTAAAACTCACCGTGTTGAACAAGCTGGGCCGGGAGGCCGTGATAGCGGTACTGGTGCCCGGCCAGTTTTTTGGTGAAGGATGCCTGCTGGGAGTGCCCACCCGTATAGCGACTGCCAGCGCCATCTCTCATTGCACTGTGCTGGCTATACAGAAAGACGAGATGGTTCGCGAACTCCACAACGAACATAGCCTCTCCGACCGTTTTCTTTCGTACTTGCTGTCCCGAACTATCCGCCTAGAAGAGGATTTGATGGATCAGCTCTTCAACTCCAGCGAGAAGCGCCTGGCGCGTACGCTCCTGTTGCTTGCACGCTATGGCAAGGACGACCGGCCCCAGAAACTGATAGCCACAGTATCGCAAGAGATGTTGGCCGAAATGATCGGCACCACCCGATCTCGCGTCAATTTTTTTATGAATAAATTCAAGAAGATGGGATTTATCCACACCGACGGTGGACTCCATATCAACCCGTCACTTCTAACGGTCGTCCTGCACGATTAAATCTTCACGCCTGTTTCTTTGCGCGCTGTTTCCGCGCCGCATCTGCACGCCGTTTGGCCTTCGCATTTCCACCTTTTGCACTGAATTTCTTGCGCAAGTGTTTGATTCAAAGTTCGCCGTTAGAAATCGAGTTTGTCTAGAGGCTGATTCTCGCGATCGGAGTGGCGGTCGTTTTTGGTCTTCGTGGGTGCCGGTACACCTGCCTCGGTGGGCAGGCCTCTGTATTGGTGCTCGATTATCTGGCGGCGGACTGGAGGGGTCCATTAGCCTTGGTTGTTGATTTGGGCGTAGAGGGCGGACGGCGGATACCAGGGCGTGGGCGGTGAAGCGGACGTTTCGGCTTCCTTGATGCCCGCCGCTCTTCTTCATCGCCCGAACCGAGGCATAATTCTTTAACGCGCGACAAAATTACTCCTTCGGCGATCGCCACCCTGGCCCCAGGATTCACTGCATCTGTTTCGAGCAACGCTTCCACGTGGCGCTGCTGCCATTCCGATCCCCATTGCAAGGCCCTGGCGAATCCTCCACGCGTGGAAGGAAGTGTAGAAAAGATGGGTGGGAATTGTCTGCGCGGTTTTGCACTCTTATATTTGTTGAGGACTTATATACCTAATTAGATCACTCCGGAATGAGTGTGCAGTTTTGTACACAAGCCATCGGGCGATTACCGTCGAAATGCTTGGATGCGCCCAATTTCCAGGGGCTCGGCGCTAGGCCCGGCTCCCGTAAATTTGGGCTGCCCTACGGAACGATCGGATTGCGCGCCTGCAGGGTGCCGCCAATGTGGCGACTCTTGATTTCAAGTTAGTCAGCGTACGTCGGGGCTTGGGCTGGCTCGAGTCTTTCTGTTGTGATTTCGCTAGCCTGCGATTCGATCTCTCTCTTGAGCACACAGAGACCTCGTTCGGCGTCCGAGATAGCCCACCGTTCCTCTACTCCTTCGACACTCATGCGCAGTTCTTCGGCTCGCAGATGCAGCGCCTTCTCTGCGCGCGCAACTCGGTCAACAAGCGTCAATATGTTTGTCTCTACCAACGCTTCTATGTAGAGCCGTTGCCACTCACTCCTCCAATTTAGAATCATTAGTGGTACCTCCCAGGATGGCGGAAGTGTAGAAGATCGATTGAGCCTTTTCTGTCCAGTTTTGCACAGTTTGTGAACTCGCAGGCGCGACAGCTGACAGCGAGCATTGACGCCGTTGCGGCGGGATTGTTACTCTGAATCCTCGATTCGGCGGCTGAATCCAATCGAAGTACGGAAAGCATTACCGCAAGAGCAAATCCCTCAGCAAGCCCGTGAACTACGCGGTTCGGGATGACAGCTCAAAAAGCTACGAGGTAAGGCTAGGATAAACAGGTCCACGGAGGAATCGCATGGCTACGGCAGTAGCGCCTAAGGTTTTCAAGAATTACATCAATGGGGAGTGGGTGGAGACGCGCGGGGGAAAAGGGATCGAGAATCGCAACCCGGCGAACACGAACGACCTGGTGGGAGTGTTTCCCGCGTCCACCGAAGAAGATGTGGCGGGGGCGGTTGACGCGGCCAGCGGCGCGTTTGAGAAATGGCGGCTGACTCCGGCGCCCAAGCGCGGCGAGATTCTTTATCGCGCGGCGGAAATCCTGACCGAACGCAAAGAAGATTTTGCGAAAGACATGACGCGCGAAATGGGCAAAGTGTTGGAAGAAACGCGCGGCGACGTGCAGGAAGCCATCGACATGACGTATTTGATGGCGGGAGAAGGGCGGCGGCAGTTTGGGCAGACCACTCCTTCGGAGCTGCCGAACAAATTTGCGATGTCGGTGCGCACGCCGGTGGGCGTGAACGGATTTATTACTCCGTGGAATTTCCCGATGGCCATTCCGTCGTGGAAGATTATGCCCGCGCTAATTTGCGGGAACACGGTGGTGATCAAACCGGCGGAAGACACTCCGCTATCGACGTACAACCTGGTGCACACCATGGCGGAAGCGGGGCTGCCGCCGGGCGTGCTGAACATTGTGGCGGGGAAAGGCACGGTGGTGGGCACGGCGATTCTGGCAAGCCCGGGGACACAACTGATCAGCTTTACCGGGTCCACGGAAGTGGGGCGGATTATCAGCGAGGCGTGCGCGCCCACGTTTAAAAAGTGCCATCTGGAAATGGGCGGGAAAAACATCATCATCGTGATGGACGACGCGAACCTGGACCTGGCCGTGGACGGCGCGATATGGGGCGGGTTTGGAACGAGCGGGCAGCGTTGTACGGCGGCGAGCCGTGTGGCGGTGCATAAGAAAGTTTACGGTGAGTTTGTGGCGAAATTTACGGAGCGCGCGAAATCGTTGCGCGTTGGCGATGGGCTAGATCCGGCAACGGACATGGGGCCATGCGTCAACGAGCAGCAATTGAAGACGGTGATGAGCTACGTTGAGATTGGGAAGAACGAAGGAGCGAAGCTGGCGGCGGGCGGAAAGCGCATTGAGGATGGAGATTTGCTGCGCGGATGGTTCCACCAGCCGACTGTGTTTACCGACTGCGACCCGAAGATGCGTATTTGCCAGGAAGAAATTTTCGGGCCGGTGGTCAGCGTGATTCCGTTTGCCACCTTTGACGATGCGTTGGAGATTGCCAACGGCGTGCAGTATGGGTTGTCGGCTGCGGTTTACACGCGGAATGTGAATAATGCGTTCCGCGCGCAACGCGACTTGCAAACGGGGATTGTTTATGTGAATGCGCCGACGATTGGGGCGGAGACGCATCTGCCGTTTGGCGGAATTAAGAATACGGGCAACGGGCATCGCGAGTCGGGCGAAGCGGCACTGGATTTTTACAGCGAGTGGAAGACGATTTACATCGACTACAGCGACCGTCTGCAGCGCGCGCAAATCGACAACGCGGAGTAACATTTTCCGCTCACTTCGTAGGCTCATCTCCAGGCTCGACTAACCGTCGGGCCTGGGCAGCCGCATTTTGTCTCGCGTCCCTGAAAAACCGAGGAAAAAGCAAAAGCGCGCGTGACCCCGCTCGGGATGACAGCTTAAAAATAAGGGCGAGAAAAAAGCCCATTCTTTGCTCGGGGGAGTGCAAGAACGCAAGGGATGGGGCACCGGGGAAAAATCGACTTCAACTGCAAACCGAAAACGAGCAACCCGAGACGCCATCCCGGGATTTAAAGCCCCATCCTTTGCCTGGGGAAATCGGGGGTGCAAAGGATGGGGCTCCCAGGAAGAACGACCTTCAACTGCAAACCCTGAAACCCACCCACTAAAAACCCAAAGAACAAAAACGTCGCTCCGCGTTATGGCTTGAACGAGATTACGCCGAAGGTTCCGGCATTATTGTTGTCCGGGCCAGCGGTGAAAAAGAGCTGGTTGGTGGCACCGTCTGCTGAGCTGCCGCCGCCGAATTCAATTCCCCAGATCTGATTGATCACGATCGCCTTGTTGTTCTCGTCCTTCAAGGTGCCGACGAATTGGCCGGTGATGGCGTTAAACGCGTTGATGGTGCCGCTGTTGGTGTTGTTGGAGACGAGCAGCGTGTTGCTGAGCGGCCCGAAGTCCTTGGGCGCGACGGCGAAGCCCCAGGGCTGGTTGAGCGGAGCGCCGTTGGCGAGCTGTTTGAGTAGCGTGCCTGACTCGCTGTAGATGTCAATGTAGCCCCCGGCCGCGCCGGAAGCGCTGGCGAACGCCACGTAAACGAGGCCGCCGAAATCCTGTATGCCGAAGGGAGCGAAGCCGGCCGGAAGGGTGGTGTCAGTGAACGAAGTGACGAGATGGAAATTACCATCGTAGATGTCCACTTTGTTGTTAGCGTTGTCGGCGGCGAAGATGAAATTTCCGGATGTGTGATTTGTAATGGCCAGACCGGTGTACACCGCGCCGGGAGTGGTCACGGCGATGATGGCAGCGTGGGGATTTGACTGCGGGGCCCAGCCGCTGATCGTCCCGTCAAGAGTGACGAAAAGAAAAACCGAAGACCAGCCCTGGACTTGGAATTCGCCATCGGCGGGATTGTGGAAGGCGATTCCGGTGGGCGTGCCGGGGCCGTCACCGCCTGCCGTGGGAATCAAAACGTTCAGCGGGACCTTTGTGCCGTTGGCGTCGTAAAGAGTGGACCAACCGGAAGCTTCGTCGCTGATCCAGAAAGGGCCGCCGGGGCCGTAAGCAAGTCCCCAGGCATTTACCAGAAGAGGATCGGTGGTTCTTGCGGTTTTTGCCTGGTTTGAAACCAAATTTGTGACTTCATATTGCGCCTGGGCAGCGGTGGAACCGAACAACATTGCGAGGCCTAGAAAAGCGGCGAGTGTTATGGCGCGGCGTTGCATTTAACCCTCCTTTTATGGCGGAACAGCTCCTACTGGCTGTCGGGCAGGAACGAAGAGTCGCTGATCCGCTCGGGCAAGATGCTAGGAGAGCCGCCACGGCGGATTGTCACGGAATTGTCGCGAGGTTGTAAAAAGGTGGTCAGGATTTTGTTTGCGAGCCCCGACAAATGACCTGCGGGCGTGGAATTGTTTGGACGCTGGGACTGCGGAGCCGGGTGTATTATCAATTGGCGATGAGTGAATTAATTTTAATGCGGAGAAAATGAACATGGCTGAACCGACGAAAGAAGAATTGCTGGCGCGTATTGCGGAGCTGGAAAAGCAGGCTGGCGGGTCAAAGCGGGGCGGGACGCTGGAGTTTCGCGTCGGAGAAAAGGGCGGCGTAAGCGTTTATGGGCTGGGGCGGTTTCCGGTTACGTTGTACTACGAGCAGTGGGTGAGGTTGTTGGACGCGTCCGATGGGTTGCGCGCGTTTTTGGAAGCGAACAAGCATAGATTGAAATTGAAGACGAAAGAGTAGGACCGGTACTCCTCTTTAGAGCTGGCCCTCGGATGGCGTGCTGAAGTGTAGTAGTGGATTGAACCGCAGATCCCTCAGGTCAATCGGCAAAGAAGCGCCGATTTTAGGGATGACAACCTAAGAGCGAAAAACGAAAAGCAAAATGCGAAACGCAAATGCGAAAGCAGAAGAGCCGGCAAGATGCCGGTGCTGCAAAACGAATCGTCAAGCTATTTGTTAAGCCGAGTGCAATCGGAGGTTGCAAAATAGAAAAACCAAAACGTTTAGTGGAGGGTGCCCAGGCGCGCTTGCCACCGGGCGGCCAGGTCTGGGCGGTTGGCTTTTAGAGCGACTCTTATAGCTTGGGCTGCTACTTGTTTGCGGCCGTATGGGCCGAGGTCGCCCCAGGGCTTGGAGTGGTCGGCGACATAATTGTAAAGCGATTCGGAAGTGGCCAGCGCGGTTTCAATTTTGCCTTCCTGCGCGTAGGCCTCCACGAGCCAAGACAGAAGCATGTCCTTCTCGGAGAGCGCCTGTATCAGGGATGGATCGTTATCGGGCAGGTTGGAAAGATGGGCGATCACTTGATCGATGTTGGGCCAAGCAATCAGGAGAGTTTGTTCGGCCATGTCCCAGCGATTGGCTTGCGAGTAGGTTTCGGCAAGCTCCATATATTTGCCATGCAGGGCGAGGTCGGAGGGACCGGACGAGGCGCGAAAGTAGTCGATCATCTGGTGCGAATTTTCTTCGGCGTCGTCGAATTGTTGCAACTCGCGAAAACATTCAACGACTGCGCCGCTGGATTCTACAAGCGCGGCTTGCTTGCCCTCGGTGAGGTGCTCGGAGAATTGTTGGGCGTCTTGCAAGCGCGGCAAGGCTTGCGCGGGTACGTGAGCGCGCGACAGCACGTAGCCTTCCTGAAGGGCCGAGGTTTGCAGGGCTTTGTAGACTGCTTCGGCGTCGGCGGCGCGACCTGAAGATTCGTAATGGGTGGCGATTTGCTGACGCGCATTCTTCAGCGCCGCGTATTGATCGTCGGAGAGCTGGCCGCTGGATTGCTCCGCTTCCTGAAAACTTGCGAGAGCTTCGGTGTATTCCGCGTTCTTGAGTTGTTTCGAGCCCGTGTCATAGAGCGAACGGAACTTCTTGGAGTTGGCGGCGTTGAATTTTATTTCGATGGCGTCACGAGCGGAAGTAGGTTTTGAGACAACATACCGGATGAGGGCCGAAGAGGCCGCCATAATCAGTAGTACTTCCAAGACGTACATTAAAACGCGCATGGGACGCATGACTGGCCCCCTAAGCCATGGTTATTTAACTTGTTAACAAAAGTATAAGCCGGCCGCGGACGCGCACCGGCGGGATGTTAGCATCGGGTTACGAAGTAGGACTGGGCCAGCTCGAATTCGAAAATGTGCGCTGGGAGCGTTGCAGACTTGCGCGTTTGGTGACGGCGCGGAGTGCAGCGAGGGGCGGGCGCGTTCGTGACACAAAGAGTTTTAAACTTCTGCGTGGTGATCGTGGTGGCGGCTGGATGTGTTTTCTATTGGTATCGCCTGGTGCGGCGACCGGTTCCTGCGTACGACAAAATTCCTCAAGTAAAATGGACGAAATATTTCGGCCCCATGGACGGATTTTATACTTCGCCGACGGTGGGGAAGGATGGAGAGCTGTACATCGCCGGCAGCGAGATTTACTGCGTGGACCCTTCGAGCGCGCTGCGATGGGAATATCGCGTGGATCTGCACGACCAGATCGAGGGAGCGATATTTCAGGACCAACAGCGGAATATTTATTTTGGAACGTCGAATAAAGTGTATTCGTTGACGCCTGCGGGGCTGAAGCGATGGGAGAGTTCGTGTGCAATGCAGAAGTTAGCCTCGAGCGATCAAGGCGGGACGTCGGACGGGAGCGCGGTGTACACCATCTGCGGGCAATCTTTTTCGGCCTTCAATAAGGAGGACGGGACCCTGCGATGGTCGTTACCGGCGTTGGGTTACAGCAATTCGCCGGTGATGCTGAAAGAGGGGGAAGTGGCGTTCGTGCGCGAGCGAAGAATTTTTGTGTTGGATCGGGATGGAAAGACGCTATGGTCCTATCCGCATGTTTCGTTGTCAGGGTTCGGCGTACCAGCGAACGGGTCTGTCGATGTATATATCGACACCCCGCTTGCTGTTGGCGAAGACGGAACGATTTACGGCGGCTCGCAGCTATACAGATTTTTGGCGCTGGACACGCAAGGCCAAGTGAAATGGACCTACGACAGCGGTAATAAGACGGGATTTCGGACACCTCCCGTGATCGCCGCGGACGGAACAATTATCGCGGTGTCGATGCAAGACGTGGTGTATGCGTTCGCGCCGGAGGATGGCGCGGTGAAATGGACATTCCGTTTGCCGCAGACGCGTCGCGGCGTGCACTCTCCGGTGCTGGGAAGTGATGGAACGATTTACGTCATGGCGGAAATGCGGCTGGTTGCGTTGACCGATAAAGGCCACTTCTATTGGGATTTGCCGCTACAGGGAACTCCGGTCGGGTCACCGGCACTGGCGCCGGACGGAACGCTGTACATTGCGATGGTGGAAGGCACGTTGTATGCAGTGCAGACCGCGAGCCACGGACTTTTGCAAAGCGCTTGGCCGAAGTTCCAACACGATTCGCTGAATTCGGGACGAGCAGTTGGCGCGGGTGAAAAATGAAAAATTTTGCGGCGAAATGGACGAGTCGTTGGTTAGGCGCGGTTTTGCTGATTTGCGCCGCTTCGTGGCTACAAGGATGCCGGCAAGCGGCAACTCCGGAGTTGAAGTCGCAGATCGTAGGCGATTGGGAAGAGGTGCACGGCACGAAAGAAACTTTGCATTTCAAGGCGGATGGGACCTTAGTCATGAAAAGTCCGCACGAGTTCCATGAATGCGTTTACGATTTTCCGGATGAGAAGCACATTCGAATGAATTGCGCGCCTGCGGGATCGCCGGCATATTTTCAGGTTTGGAATTTGGGGTTTACGGAGGACGACAAACTGCAGATTGGTACGGTGCATGAGACTGGCACGTACCGAAGACAAGAACAGGTATTCTAAATAGCGCGGGCAGCGGAATTAAAGGTTTGAGATTTTAGCTAAGGCCGGTTACGGCAATGCGCTTGCCGGAATGCCTATCCGCAGCGCCTGGTCCTGGGCCTGATCAAGCTGATTCGCGATCTGTCTCTGCTGAATGTCGAGCTGCTTCAGATAATCCACGGTAAAGCCTCCACCGTATTTTGTTTCCGGAAGCGGCGGGAGGAGCGTGATGTTCTGCGCGGCAGCTAGCTCCACCATTTGCGATTTCACGTCGCGCACTTCGTTAAGTCCGGACTGTAGCCGTTGCACCTGCTCAATGGCGATTTTTTCCTGCACCGAGGCGGGAAAACGGGAAATGTCCTGGGCGCGGGCGGCAACTTCCTCTGCATGGCGCAAGGCGTCGGACGGAATGCCGTTGGCACGGGCGCGATCTTCCAGGTCAGAAATTTGTGCCACGATGGCATCGCGTTGTAGCCGAAGCTGCTGGATCAGAGCGTCAGTGCTAAGTGCCGGGCACGGCGCGTAAATATTCAAGCCGACGTCCAAACCCGGAGCGGTTTGTGGCGGC
>Ga0070765_100001109_pt1 | contig 16165 bp, 15 predicted proteins | sample HubBroMetageWFT5_FD_71516 | JGI IMG/M metagenome (GOLD analysis project Ga0070765, IMG submission 71516) | Warmed and freeze-thawed soil microbial communities from the Hubbard Brook experimental Forest, New Hampshire - Hubbard Brook CCASE Soil... | ecosystem: Environmental > Terrestrial > Soil... | reverse complement strand
GGTCATCTTATAAGGAACGTAAGTGCCATTTTTACTTGGACTTGCATTTTAGGAGATTCGATCATGGCTACCCTTCCGAGAACGATGACAGGAGAGCATCTTGCCTCCCGCCCGCTTGTTTCCAGTCAAGTCGACGAGCTGCTCAAGCTGCAAAAGGCGGCGCAGAATATCAGCTCGATTCTAGACCTTGATCGACTCATCGACAAAGTCGTGAACGATGTGGCACCGTCTTTCGGGTGCGTCGAGGCGGATATCTACCTGCACGACGAAGAACGCGGGGAACTGACGCTGGCTTGCGCGCATGGTTGCGCCGGCTGCGAAATTTGCGGCACGGGAAACAGCCTGAAGATCGGGAAAGAGGGCATGGTCGGCTATGTTGCGGCCACCGGCCAGATGCGCTATGCGCCGGACGTGCGAAAAGATCCGTATTACATCGGATGCGAAGAGTCGACGCAGTCTGAGGTTGCGATTCCGCTGCACGTGGATGGAAAGCTGATTGGCGTGTTCACGGCTTCGCATCCTGAGCTGGATGCGTTCCCTGCAGAACAGCTACGATTGTTGCAGGCGCTGTGCGGTTACGTGGCAGTTGCGGTACACAATGCGCGGCGTTTTCAGGAAGAGCAGCATCAGCGGCAGGAGATGAGCCGCGAGGCCAATGAAGCGCGCAAGATTCAGCAGGCTTTGTTGCCTCGGTGCTCGCCGTACATTCCCGGCTTCGCGATCTCCGGTTTATCGACTCCGGCGGGTGCAGTGGGCGGAGACTGGTACGATTTCATTCCCTTCGACGACGGCCGCTGGGGATTGGTGTTGGCGGACGTTTCGGGAAAAGGCATGGCGGCAGCTCTGCTCATGTCGGCAACTCGCGGCATGCTTCGCTCGCTGGCAAACGCGTGCTGCCCCAGCCAGGTGCTGACGAAGCTGAACGAGTTGCTGGTCAAAGACTTCCCTTCTGGCAGATTCGTGACCATGGTGTACGGGATTCTTGATCCGGCGACGCGGGTTTTGAGGTTCTCGAGTGCGGGGCACTTGCGTCCACTGTTGATTGCAAATTCGCAGGCACGCTTCCTTGAGACGGAGCGAGGATTGCCGTTGGGTATTGGATTGGGCGAATATTCCGAGGCGCAAGTACATTTGCCCGAAGGCTCACGTCTGCTGTTTTATAGCGACGGCATTACCGAGGCGACGAATCCGGAAGAAGATGAGTATGGAGCGGAGCGGCTGGAGCACCACTTTCGGCGAGAGGATGCGTCGGCGGAGAGCATTCTCGCGGATGTTCGGACATTCGCCGATGGCGAGGGTTTGCATGATGACGCTACTGTGATTTTGGTGAAGGCGTAGATTCTGTAGAAGTTCTCCTTCTCTTTTCTGGTTGACGAAGTAGAAACGCTTTTAACCACGAAGGACACAGAGATACGCAAAGGATGCACCGACATTCGTCATCCAAAGCGGGCTTTGTGTTCTTTCAGGATGCAAAGATCCATGATTACGAACATCCCAGCCTTGCGGGCTTTCTCTGCGGCTTTTTCGTGAATGACTTCTTCCTGCATCCAAACGGCGGGAACCTTTAATCGTATCGCCTGATCGACAACCTCTTCCACGAACTCAGAGCGGCGAAAGATATTCACGAGGTCGATCTTCTCCCTAAGGTCGAGCAGGGATGGGTACGCGGTTTCGCCTAATACCCCTTTAATTCCAGGATTGACCGGAATGATGCGGTAACCATTCGCCTGCATGTACGCGGAAACGCCGTAGCTGGGCCGCAGTGGATTGTTGGAGAGCCCGACTACAGCGATGGTTTTGGCGCGCTGCAACAAATCCGCAATGGGATCAGGTTTAGGCGATGAAGACATCCCAAGCATTGTAGCCACGGCAATTACGGGAAGCCAATTCGGGGCGGCGTCTGTTTAATCCTTGTTGGCTGTTTCCGACTTCTGCCTGAACATTCTGAGCGCCATTTTACGTACCGTGTCCGAGACTTCTTTGTTGCCGGCGAGATTCTTGAGATCTGTGGCTAGCAAATGCTTAATCAGGCCCAGGGAGACATCGATGGGGGTTCGAGGGTTGTTGGTAAGGTTTCGCACGACGGCGTACTGCTTCATGAACCGCCGTTTCAGAGTGATTGCACGGAGAACCGCCTCGAGCACATTCTTTTGATTGGCAAACTTTTCAACTTCTCCGTCGGTCAGCTTGGGTGATTCAAGCACGGCGAGAGCTACGATTTTTGTGCCGTCACGAATGAGCAGCGAGCGTTCTTCTTTGCTGCCTTTCATGGCGAGTTGGATGCGTCCGGTGATGCCCAGCTTGGAAATTTTCTGGAGCGCGCTGCCTCGTTGTTCTTCAGGGCTGAGATAAGCCTTTTTCACTGGAGACGGCGCTTTTTTCGCAGCCGTGGCTGCGCCTTGGGAGCTCGAAGCAACCGCTTCGGTTTTGGCCTCGACCGGCGCCAGTTGAGGAGCAGCAGACGGAAGTTCTTCTACTCCGCCGACTGGCTGGAACGGTTTGTCGCCTTCGGCGGAAATTTCGGCGGCGTGCTCGGTCAGATATACGATAGTCGTTTTCTCTGTGGCCTCGTCCGTGCCAGGATCGGTGCTCGCTATTTGATTGGGCGGTGGCTCGGGCGGGACAATTTTCGCCGCAGCTGGCTGCGGTGCCGGCGCTGTTTCTTTAACTGTTGGCGGACTGAGCGACGCCAACTTCTCCGCAATCGCTGACGATTGCGCCGAGTTCAAGCTCGGATTGGAGCTGAGTGCGCTCAGAATTGTTTGAGACCGATTCACGCGCGGGCTCTTGGCCAGAGTTTCCAACATGTAGCGTGAAGCTGCGGCGGCGAGCTCGGCCAGAGATTGCTCGGAGACCGAGGGGTTCTCAAGCAACCCGGGGAGCAGGGTTGGCCGAAGATTCCCCGGCGTGATCATGTAGGCTAGGACTTCTTTGGGCGTCGACGGGTCGGCTGCCGCCTTGCGCGAAGAAGATTCATCCCATCCGGCCAGAGTCAGGCGGGCGCGCTCGGCGAAGATTTTGGTCTGCGTCGCGAGGTAAACCAGGATCTCGATCATTTCCTGAGGAGGCACAGCGAGTGCTCCCCGGGCAGCAGTCTGCATTACTTGCGAAGACGCCATGGAGGAGCGAATGGTGTCGATCATGCGCGGCATAGATGTTGGTCAGCTCCGAAAATACTGGAAGGTATAGGATCACGCCCCGCAGGGCTGTTTCGCCAGCAATTTGGTGAGGAGTAACGTTACGAAAGGCACTGGGATCTAAGCGTGAATACTCGTCATCCCGAAGCGGAAGCGAGGGATCTAGGCTCTTTCCTGCCACGGCGGTATCGTCAGCGTGAGAAGAACCCAGATCCCTCGCTCTGCTCGGGAGACAATTTGTGGTGAGGTCTAGGCGGAGGCAGCCAAAGTTTCCAGTTCGATTACGACTCGCTCCAGTTCATCCACGATGCGGTTGGGTTTCTTTCGCTTGAATTCGTCCAATAACGCGCGGTAGTACCAGAGAGTGCCTTCGCGTTTTCCATGGAAGCGTTTCCAGATTCGTTCTCCGTGTTCGCGATAGTCGGCGACGATGGAACGCGCGTTGTGCAACTTGTCGGCTGCCGATACCAGGCGTGTGTCGGCGTCGGCGGTGCGGAGATGCCTGATGTATGGCTCTTTGCGCTCGCGCCACGGCGGCTTGGTTGTGGTAAACGCGTCACTACAGCCTTCGACAATATGCGCCACTCGTTTGCCGAAACGGCGACGGACTTGGTTGAGCATGGGAACACCGCCGCAGTCTTCAGCGACGTCGTGTAAGAGCGCGGCCATGGCAAGATCTTCGTCGCCTCCTGCTTCGAGCACCAGACCGGCGACTCCAAGCAAGTGTGAGATATAGGGAACGCTGCCTCCCTTGCGGGTCTGGGCGGCGTGTTTGCGCGTGGCGAACAGCAGAGCGCGTTCAAAACGGGGGCCGAGACTGGTAGTTGTTTGTTTTTTGCGTTTCATCGGACGTTCTGCTACTTCACATTATTGATCAAGACTACATCGCTGTTTACCGAGCCGCGGGCCAGGAATAGTTGTTTGCCGCCGGCGGACCACCCTCCGCCCAACTTCTCAAGGTTGCGGTAATGCGAGATGGTTTGGTTCAGCAGTTGGTTCAGGCCTCAGGGATGAAATGTAACAGTCGGCGGAAAGAAAGGCGACTGCGGTAGTTTGCGGCTCGGCTGTCCCCACATGATTATTGTTGTTTCTCGCTGCGGCGCATTTGCAAATAGGCGCGGATGAAAGGTTGCAGGTCGCCATCGATTACGCGGTCCACGTCGCCGATTTCCGTTTTGGTGCGGTGGTCTTTGATCATGCGATAAGGCTGCAGAATGTACGAACGAATTTGTGAGCCGAAGTCGATGTCGAGTTTCGAGTCTTCGATCTTCTTGGTAGCAGCGCGCTTCTTCTCCAGTTCGTTTTCATAGAGCTTGGAACGGAGCATGCTCATGGCGCGATCTTTGTTTTTGTGCTGCGAACGCTCGTTTTGACAGGCCGCAACGATTCCTGTGGGAATGTGGGTGATGCGCACGGCGGAGTCGGTGGTATTGACGTGCTGTCCACCTTTGCCGCTAGAGCGATAGGTATCGATGCGCAAATCTTCGGGCTTGATGACGATGTCGATGCTGTCATCAATTTCCGGCGAGACGTATACGCTCGCGAACGATGTATGGCGGCGCTTGGCTTGATCGAACGGAGAAATACGCACCAGTCGGTGCACACCAATTTCGCTGGTCAGCAGACCGAAGGCATACTCCCCATTGACCGCGAAGGTGGCTGATTTCAGCCCGGCTTCTTCGCCGGGTTGGTAGTCGTACAGCACAGTTTCGAATCCCTGACGCTCGGCCCATCGCAAATACATTCGCAGCAGCATGTCTGCCCAATCTTGCGATTCGGTGCCGCCGGCGCCGGGATGGATGGTGACGATGGCGTTACGAGCGTCGTTTTCGCCCGAGAGCAGAGTTTCGGTTTCGAGGCGGTCGACGAGTTGGCGCAGTGAGTCGATTTCGCGGCGCAGATCGGCGTCGACGCTCTCGCCTTCGCGAGCCAAGTCAAAGTAGGCGGAAATGTCGTCGCTATGGCGGATGAGATTGGCTTCGTTGGCCAACATATCTTCAAGGCGCTTTTTCTCGCGCATGATCTGCTGGGATTTTTGCGGATTCGACCAGAGATTGGGGTCGGAGGCTTGCTTCTCGATCTCGGTCAGATGTTGGCGCAGATTGCCCGCGTCAAAGATACTCCCGAAGTTCGCGGACTTTATCTTTCAGGACTGTGTATTCTTTTTCTAACTCTTCAACCATGGTGTTTCCTCTTGAACTTTTCGCGGGAGACGTTGCTAGCAACGTCTCTACAGCTGCCGCTGCTACGTTTCTTTTGGTTTGCGAACAAACAGCCGCATGAATAATGCCACTACGGAAATTATCGCACACGCGTAGGCGAACCAGTCACCGTGGCGGGTGTAGAACGTGGTTGTGTTCACGAGTGCGTACGGCGCTCGCAGCGCGGTGCGTATTTTGCGGGGTACGCTGGCGACGATTCGTCCGTTGGGATCGATTGCGGCGGTAACGCCAGTGTTCGTGTCGAGCAGCAGCCAGCGGTTGTTTTCAACCGCGCGCATTCGGGATTGCTTCAGGTGTTGCGCGTAGGCCCCACTGTCGCCGTACCAGCCGTCGTTGGAAATGTTTACCAGGACCTGAGCTCCGTTGTTGGCGAACTGACGGATGTCGTCGGGGAAAATGGATTCGTAGCAGATGAAAACCCCGAGCTTGGTCCCGGCATCGAGCGCTGCGCGGGATGTGCCACGGGAAAAATCTCCGACTTCTTTGGTCAAGCCTCCGGCAAAAGAAAATATTTGTTTGAAAGGCACGTACTCGCCGAATGGGACGAGATGAATTTTGTCGTAGCGAGAAAGCCAGTCGCCGTTCGGACTTACGAGCGAGGCCGAGTTGTAGATTTCAGTGGGCTGATTTGGCGTCGCGGTGGCATTGCGAATGCCAATGCTGCCGGCGAGCAGCCACGCGTTCGATTGGCGTGCGAGGTTGCTGACCGCATCGCGGAAGAGTGGATCGCTGGAGTAGAACGGGGCCGGATTTTCCGGCCAGACAATCAGGTCAGGGCGCGGCGAGCCACTTGATGCCAGACTGATTTCAGTTAAGTCACGCAACGTGTCATTAAAATATTGTTTTGTCCAATCGGCGCCTTCGAGGATGGGCACATTGGCCTGCACCAGAACCGCGGCGCGGTCAGCAGGAAGTGCAGGCACGGGAACCAAACTTCCGGCTTGCAAGATCAGCGCGGCGGCGACGGTAGCCAGCAGGAGCCGTTTTCGCTTATCGCGCGGGACCAGAAAAGCGGCCGCTAATGCCGCATTCACCAGCATGATCTCAAATGACAATCCGTAAACGCCCGTAACTGAGGCGATGCGAGCCAGCGGAATATTATCCACTTGTGTTGTGCCCAGCAGGCCCCAGGGGAATCCGGTGATGCGAGTGCGGGCAAGTTCGACGGCCACCCAGAGTACGGGCGAGAGCAGCAATACTCGCAGGTTGACTGGGCGGCTCCCCGCGACCAAGCTCATCAACAGTCCGAAGAAGCCGTGGTAAATCGCGAGGTAAAGGCAGAACAAAATTAGAATGACAATCCCGACTGGCGTGCTCACGCCGCCGTATTGATGCATGACGCTGTAAATCCAATAGCAGGTGCCGGCGTACCACAAAATTCCAGAAGCGTATCCGAGCAGAAACCCTTGCAGCGGCTTGGCTGGAAGGAGCTTTATTCCGGCTCGCAATTGGAGCGTGTCTGGTTGCCGAGTTCGCAAGAGAGCGATCAGCAGCGGTGTGATCGCTACCCAGCAGAGCATGTAGAGATTGGGAAGCGGGAAGATGAGAATCTGCAAAACGGCGGAGAGCAGGACGAGGAGCCAGGCACTCTTGTGAATGTGGGACACGTCAGCAGGATAGCAAACACTGCGTGTCAGGCACGCGCGTTGCAAACTCAGCCGCGCGGCATTCTCACCAGTTCTTAAGGGGATTTGCTCTCAGAACACCCTGCGACTGCTCGGCCCAGCCGACAAACTCGGGGTCCTTCGACTCCGCAGACTCTCCGGCTTGCGGAGAATCTGCTGCGCTCAGGATGACAAGTGGCCTATCCCACTCGCAGCTAAGCTCTTTCTGACAAACCCGGCGATCTCTTTGGTTACGTATTCGGGCGGATGAATTTCGAAGATCGGACGGCCTGCAACCGGTTTCAGTGAAATGCCCGTCCATGCTGATTTGCCGGCGCCGGTCTCTTTCGGCGCGTGCAAAATTACCGCGTCGGCTCGGTCGAGGAATTCCTGGGCAGTGCGTTTGAAATCTGCGGTGGCTGGATCGAGGACCGTCAAGTAAAGATCCGGGCGGACGAACTTTAGAATGCTGTTTGATTCGAGGATCGTATTTTCTGATTCGGCGAGTCTACGGCGGATGGTTGGGACAGCTTCCGCAAGACGGCCCTGTTCGGTGCGCACCCAGAGAGCGCGAACCGCGCCGGCTACGAGAAAGCGTGAAGTGTCGGAATCGCCGGAACGATCTTTTTCTTCCGAGATCGCCCAGCCGTGATCGTCGGTGGCGCAGTGGCAGGATTCGCCGTTGAGCGAGCAGACTCCGTGTCCGTATTGCGTGATCTTCAGCGCGGTCCAGTGATATTCAGGCAGAGCTGCGATCAGGCCAGCGACAACGCTGGTCTTGCCTACGCTGCGGGAGTGTCCGCCGATTACGACGATTGCCATAGTTATTTGATTCGCGGGCTGGGGGGCCCGCGACATAACGACGTCTAATCCTTCTTTGCTAATCTCGCTAGCACGGCCAGCTCTTTCAGGTATTCGCGCAGCGGTCTTGCCGGAGTTCCCCAAAAAACTACGCCTTTGCCGCGAATTACTTTGTTGCTTGGAACCCCGCATTGCGCGCCCAGGATCGCTCCCGCCTCGACGCGAACATGATCGGCAATGCCAACCTGACCGGCCACCACCACTCCGTTCTCCAACACCGCGCTGCCCGAGAGCCCGGTTTGCGCAGCGATCACAACGTCTTCGCCGATCTGGCAATTGTGAGCGATGTGCACCAGATTATCGATTTTGGTGCCTCGCCCAATACGGGTTACATCGAGAGCTCCGCGGTCGATGGTCGTGTTGGCGCCGATTTCGACGTCGTCTTCGATTTCGAGACGTCCGACTTGCGGAAACTTTTCGTAGCGTCCGGTCGCCCGATCGCGCACGCAGCCGAAGCCGTCGCTGCCGAGGACGGCGCCGGAATGAACGATTACGCGGTTTCCCATTCGCACACTGGGATAGATCGTGACGTTCGGATATAGATCACAGTTAAGTCCGATGTTTGCTTTCGCGCCGATTACGCTGCCGGCCCCGATCTGCGTGCCTTCGCCAATGGTCGCGCCCTCTCCGATCACGACTCGCTGCTCAACCGAAACGTCGCTTGCCAGTTTTGCCGAGGGATGCACGATTGCGCTGGGATCAACGCCGGGCTTCCGCTGTGGTTTCGGACAAAGAAGTCGCGCGGCGCGGGCAAAGGCCAAGCGGGGTTGGGTCGCAAGAAGTAGTGGCTTGGAGCTCGGCTTCCCTGTCGCAAAATCGCCCGTGATTACGGCCGCAGCACGCGATTCGAGGGCTGAGTCGAGATGTTTTTCGTCGTCCACGAAAATCAAATCGCCCGGCCCTGCCGAGTGAACGCTCGCTATGCCTGTCAGTCGCGTAGTTTCGTCTCCCAGTACGCGGGCCTGTACAAAGTCGGCGACCTCTTTGACGGATCGGGCCCTGACTAAAGTCATGGCACCTTTTTATACGTTTGGCCTGGGAAAGGAAAGCAGGGGCTAGAATATTTGCATGGAGCGAAGGATTTTCTGGATCAGCTTCACCGTGCTGGGATTGGCCGCGGATTTTATTTTGCCTCTTTGGTGGGCTTTGGCAGCAACCCTGCCAATTGTCTTTGTGAGTTGGTGGATCGCGTATCGGAGTGACTGGTTTTAAGCGGGGAGACGTTGCAAGCAACGTTTCTACAGTTTTTTATTAGTAAAGCGGCGGTTGGCCTTCCGGCCTTGTCTTCCAGCGGCGATGAACCCATAGCCATTGATCCGGGTAGCGGCGGACGTAGTCTTCAATTACTTTCGTAAACAAAGCAGTGTTCGCAAGAGCGTCGACATCATCGTTTCCCGTGCGCACCAAATTGATCGCAGGATCGAAACGCAGGCGGTATTTTCGCAGGGCGGGATCCCAGATGGTGAAACCCGGCACGACAGCCGCGTCGGTGCGCAATGCGATTCTCGCCAAGCCGCTCGCTGTGCACGCCGGAATTCCAAAGAAGTCCACGAACACGCCTTGCGGCGGAGTCATGTTTGTGTCCATGAGAATGCCCACTGTTTCTCCGGCTTTCATAGCCGAGAGCAGGCCGCGAACGAAATCGTCCTTGTCGACCATGGAGTTGCCGTGCATGGTGCGATATTGGCGGGTCAGGCGATCCAGGTAAACGTTGTCGAGTGAGCGCATCACGACGTGGAGGGGATGTCCGTGCAGCGAGTGGGTAAAGGCTGAGAGCTCCCACGCCCCCAAGTGCGCGGTCAGAAATAGCACACCCTTGCCGCGTGCCAGCGCTCGCTCGAAATTCTCGAATCCGTCATAGACTACGACTTTGCCGACATTCTCTGGCGTGTATTTAGGGAAGAGACACACTTCAGCGGCTTGCCTTCCAAAGGAAGTAAAAACGCCGCGCAGGATTTTCGCACGTTGATGATGGCTCTTATCGGGAAATGCCAGCGCCAGATTATGCATGGCCACACGCCGCAGCCGCACGTGCAGCGCATAAACGATCCATCCAAGAGTGATCCCAGCGGCGCGGGCCAATGGACGTGGCAATGCCCCTATGAATTTGATGATTACCCAGGCGAGGGCGTACTCGATGCGCTGACGCATGTTGGGGAAAGGGTGACGGTAGCACCGGTGATATCCCGCGTCAAACCAGCCAGGGCGCTGCGCTGGCGTCCGCGGAAGAACGATCTGGCGTTACTTGCTGGCATCCTGTGCCCATTTGGCCAGGGTTTGCAGGAATGGATACGCGGCTGCCGGCGGCTGGATCTCCCCTTGAAGCGCGGCTTTCGTGGTCACCATGTGCCCGTAGAATTCGCGGGTGCTGTCTTTGTCCTGACGAACCACTCCGCCGTCGAGCGCCACTCCGGCGAAAACTCCGCGCGCCCGCGAATAGCTCAGGATTTGAGCGCGCATCTTCCAATCGGTACCCGCCGCAGCCTGGCGACCTACCGGACCGGCGGCGACGCTGGCATCCGCACCTAGCTTGAACTGGCTGGAGAGAAGCTGGCGCATGCCGTCGTCGTTCATGACGAGCATGACCAAATCGATCGCCTGGCCTCCGATCTGCAGGCCGAAGCTTCCTCCCTTGATGGTGAAGAAAGCCGGGGCGCTCCACCCTTTGGGATTTCGGCAACTGGCTAATCCACGACCGTAGCGAGCGCCCACGACGAAGCCCCCATTCAACATGGAGGGCACCACGGCCACACACTCGGCTGAGCCCAGCACATCCGAGGGAATGCCCTGATCAGGCGCCGACTGGATTTCGTTGAGCACGTCTGCAGCGGCCTGAACGCGGTCCTGGGCTTTGCTTGGCTTAGCCGTTTGGCTCTCGTCAGCGGCAAAAGCGAAAGCAGCTAAACCGACTACGGCGCACAAGAGCAGAACTCTCTTCATCATTTCTCACCTTCTTATTTGTGCGTTGCTTGGAAAATGGCTGGAAATGATTCTAAAGGATTCTTGAGGTTCGGTGAGGCTTGTCGCGAAGGGAAATGGACTGGGCTATTGCTGATTCGGGCACGTACAAAAAATGCGGGGTTGGCAACGGTGACCCTAATCTCCGCTCCCAACCCCGTCTCCCAGGTTCTGTGGTAGGTGAAACGAGTATGCGTCAGGGCTGGAAAGCCGGCAAGATTACCGGGGGCACTGTACTTTGGTAACCGAGAACGCGCCACTGTGAAAGGTGCTGCTTTACAATTTCACGCCGTTGTCTTCCTCGTTGCTGTCTCCGTCCTCGCTGTCACCGGAGTCGTCGCTGGACTTGTAGAGCTTGTAGTCCATCTCGACTTGGTCCGCTTCCGTTTTTCGACCCAGACTATCGAGAGCTTTGATCAGGCAAGGTCGTGCCATGTTCCAATGTGGATCCATATCAAGCATTTCGCGAAATTCCGCCACGGCATCGGAAAACAGATTGAATTGGCACATGGTGTAGCCGAGGTTTTGCCGAACCGCCATATTTCGCGGAGCCAAAACCTTGGCCTTGTTGAGAGCAGCCAGCGCTTGCTGAGGGTGTCGCCATTTCGTGTAAAGATTGCCAAGATTGTAGTAGTACATAGCGACGTTGGGGTCCAGTTCGATGGCTCGCTTGTATGCCGCCTCGGCTTTGGCCCACTCATTCTGCTGCGCTAATGCGAGCGCTTGATTGTTCAGATTCTTCGCCTCGGTATTGCTTCCGGCCTTAAGGTCGGATAGGTCTTCCACGTTATCACCACCGGCAGCGGCTCCTCCTGAATCCTGCATTTGTATGGTGGAGGACAGGGCCAGGTACTTGTGCGCTTCGGCATTGGCAGGTTGCAGACGCAGTGCCTGTTTTGCCTCGTCCGCTACCTGAGAACCTTGCTCGAGCCGGTAATAAATCTGCGCCAGCCGGACATGCGCATAGGCAAAGCCAGGATCCAATTCTGCGGATCGGACGAAAGCGGTCTTTGCGGAGGCGAAATCGCCGCTGATGAAATTCAGGTTGCCGATGGCCGCGTACAGGTTTGCGTCCTGATTCCCCTGAACACAAATTTCTAAACTGTGGCGAGCCGTGGCGTAGTCCTTGCCACTGAAAGCTTGGGCGGCAGCGATCAAAGCCTGCGGAACCTCTGAGGAAGCGGAAGCGTCAGGGTGCGAAGGCACATTAGGCAAGGCGGCAAGAAGTTCGGGCGCGACGTGGGCCTCCCTTAGACGATCCAGGTGAGTGTTGTCGGGCACAAAGGTTATTCCACGGGTTCGCACCTCGTTCAAGATGTCGGGCATCGCCATTCCGGCGATTTGCCATGTCACCAGGGTGGCTGCGGAGAGCGAAGGCTGCGCCGGGTGCCCGGTGTCATGGTTAGCTTGCGCGGCGCGCCTGGCACGGAAGGCGCGGGCCGCATCGCCGACCGATTCCGTTTCCTGGGCACGGACTGGAAGAGCGGTACAGATAGCCAGAGCCAGGCAAAAACCTGCGAGCAACCACGACCGCTGCGGGCGCGGACTTTTCAGCACAGTATGTGTATTGAAGCCAAAAGGCCAAGCGTTGGCTGGTAAGAGAGAGTTGTGCATCGCGACGTCCCCTAGATGAGAGTTTTTCATCTGCCTGGGGGGACGAGCAGAGGAGTTTACGAAAAGAGCTAATGCCTATTTTGCCGCGACCAGGTTATGCGTAATGGCATGAACCGAAAGCGCGATGCGGTTCTGCACCCCGACTTTTCGCATTAATTTCGCGACGTGGGCCTTCACGGTTCGTTCTTCGATGCCCAGCGCGGAACCGATTTCTTTATTGGAGCGTCCGGCCACCAGCATTTCCAGAACTTCTTTTTCGCGGTCGGTAAAAGTGACGCGGCCGGCGGGGAAGATGCGTCCCGGAGATGACGACACGCGCTCGATGAACATGGAAAGCACACGCCGGGGCGCCCATACCGAACCCTCATTCACGACCCGGATGGCCTGCACGAATTCGGTTGGGGAAGCGGCCTCGTCCACGTAGCCCTTGGCGCCAGAAGCGATGGCTTTCAGAATAGTCTCTTCGTCGATGCCGGAACCTGTCACAATAATGCGCAGGTCGGGGCGCGTAGCCTTCATCGTGGCCATGAGATCGAACAGGTTCTGGCCATTGCGGTTGCCGAGCAGGACGAGATCGATACCCTGCAGGGCGGAGAGATCGGGAAGCGAGGCAGAGATCAACTCGAAATCCGACTCGTTGTCGAACAGGGCCCTAAATCCCACGAACCGTAGCGGATCACTTTCCACTACGGCAATACGGATCGGCGCTTTCTTTACCGGTGCAGCTTTCGTGGCCATTGCTGATTTCATAGCTTTCCTACTCGATTAGATGGTTTAGCATATCTGCATTCGTCCTCGATGAGAAGCACGGTAACGGTTTCGCAATTACGGCAGTAACATGCAACTATTCGTCAGAAAGAGGCAGGAAACTCATGAGGTTACCCTACGGATTACGGTCTCCAAGGCTCCTGGTCGGGATTGCGACGTTGCTGGTCGCAGGAACGCTGTTTTCCGCGGCACAGACGGCATATCAGCCAAAGTTCAAAGGAGACCCGGCGCGATCGGATTCCGAAGCAAACGCGCTTGGGTACATGCGTACCGTAATCCGGGCACAGCAGCAATACTTCAAGAAGAATAATAAGTACGCGGCTAGCCTGGCGGATCTGGTTCACACGGGCTCTTTCACCAAACGCATGACGCAGACTGATCGGGGAGATTACACGGTGAGTTTTCGCTCTCGCAAGGATGGATATGAGCTGACGCTGACGCCCAAGCAACAGGATGCTGAGCATCGCGCGTTTTACGCCAATGAGGATGGAGTCATGCACGCGGATGAGAGTAAAGCGGCGGATGAGAATTCGCCGGCGGTGAAGTGAGGAGTCTCGCTCCGGTCGTGCCGGGATCCTGCCCGGCGGGTGCGGACGGGACGCTTTCACGACAGCCGCCGGGACGGCGGCGCTACGAGGATCCAGCCGGCCCGGGTTTGATTTCTACAGCTTTGTCGTTGCGGTAGGTGACGCTGAGCGGGCTGCCACCGTTCGGATAGTTCACCGTACGATTCCCGGGCTCGCCTGATTTTTCTGGAATCCCCAAGCCAATCGAAAAGTCGGTTTGCAATTCACTCATGCCCGGCTTGACTTGATGTTTGTCGATCGCATCCCAAACGTCGGCAGGCCAATGGTTGTAGAGTTCGTGGGGATCCTGAATGAATAGCATGTCGTCGGAATAAAACTTGTAGTCGATGCCTTTGATCGATCCGACGGAAAAGGCGTAACTCTTGCCATCTTTTTCGAATGTTGCCATGACCTGGCGCTCGCCGGGGGATTGCGGAGCGTCCGCCGTGATGACGTCTTTGATTTGCAGCTTTTCTATGGGCAGGAGTTTGCCGGCTTCCTGCGAGAAGTCGACACGATGCCGCGTCGGGTCGTAGGGATAAAAAGTGTAGGCATAACCGACCTTGACCCAAACCGGTTGCTCGGTGAGTTGGTGGGCGGAGTTGACATCGTAGGGATAAAGTTTCTTGGGAGTTACAAAATAGTCCGGATTCAACGGAGGCGCTTGTTTTTTTGCTTGCTCGATCTGGCTTTCGTGCCGTTGGTACAAGATGTAGGCGAGGCGGCAACCCGAGACGAGGATCGCCACGATCATTACGAGCTGAAGCCTTTCTTTAAGTTCGGGACTCATCTGCATTCAACGTAACCTTACCAGAGTCTGCGTGTGGGCCGCGCACCTGAATCATATTTTCGCAAGGTGCGCGCTGACCGGTAATCACGCAGGCGTGGGCGTCCGCCCCTGCGCGTTTTATCCCGGATGCGGTAAACTTACATGTCTGCTATCTGCGCCATTTCCAGGAGAAGACCATGTCTGTTGTGACCGAAGACGAAGTTCTGAGCGCTCTGAAACAGTGTTATGACCCGGAGATTCCTGTGAACATTGTGGATCTCGGCCTGATTTACGCCGTCCGCTTTGAAGCAGTTGCTGAGGATCGGCAGGATGTCTCGGTGGACTTGACGCTGACTTCGCCGGGCTGCCCATCGCATGTCATGATCGGCGAGCAGGTCAAAGCCAGGCTGGAGCAATTGCCCGGCATCCGCACGGCAACAGTGAACGTGGTATGGACTCCGCCGTGGACCCCGGATCGTTTGAGTCCCGAGGCCAGGACGCAATTGGGTATCGAGTAGAAAGAAATGCGTGAGTTGCGGTGTTGATTCCGACCGCAACTCACAAAATCCCACTTAGATTGCCGCAATTCCGTTGAATCCAGCGTTTTTAGGAAGTTTACCGATGGTCTTCGGAGTAGTCAGCGTGCCATCGGACTGGATACCGAAGATGCTGATCTCGCCGATTTCGCCGTCCAGGCTATAGAGGAATTTGCCGTCTGAACTGACGGCGATGTCCAGATTCGTAGCCCCGCTCGGATTCGTACCCACGATGGTTCCGGGGAGCGCGGTCAGCGATCCATTTGCATTGATGGTGAAACCGGAGATGTTAGAGGTTCCGGCGTTTGAGGTGTAAACCCAATTGCCGTTTGGGGTGACGGCGTTCCAGCAGGTTGCAGCGCCCAGGGTTGGGACGCTGGCGCTGATCGTGTTCAGTGTCCCGTTGGAATTGATGGAGTAAGAAGAGATGGCGGAGGCGTCATTCCCTCCGGCTGGACCGGTTTCTGTCACCAATGCGGTGCCGTTGGGAGCAAAAGTAACGGAGAAAGCTCCGGCGCCGGCGCTGGGATTGATCACGATCGCGGACAAAGTTCCATTGCTCTGTACCACGAAGGCATCAATATTGTTGGTTTCGCGTTCGGTGACAAGTAGGAACTGGCCGTTGGGGCTGAAAGCTAAGGATGCGCCGCCTGAAATATTGGTACTCAGGTAGCTAAGCGAGTTCGGAATTTGGTGGAGGGTTCCGTCGTCATTGAGGCGAAAGCCGACCACGTTGCTGCTGCCGCCGGCATTGAGCACGTAGACGAGGTGTCCGTACTGAGCCACAGCATTGGGTTCGCTGCCTCCGGAGAGCTCCCTGTCTGTAAGGGAAAGGTCCGCGCCTTGAACTCGAAACACAGAGAAGTCTCCGCTGGCGGCGTTGACGGCAAACAGTAGCGTGCGATCTTGGCTAAGGGTTAGGGAGCCTTGCGATCCGAGCGGATCGTTGTTGCCACCGCTGCCGCGACCGCCGGTAGCAAACTTTCGATTTTCTTGCAGGGAGCCATCCGCGGCTCGTTTGTAGGAGATGACTTCATTCCGGTTAACCGCGTTGGTCATGACGAAGACTGCACCGTGAGAATGCTCGTCCTCTGCGTTACTGCGGGTTGGAGAGAAGACGCTGATCGCTA
>Ga0070765_100001108_pt1 | contig 16167 bp, 12 predicted proteins | sample HubBroMetageWFT5_FD_71516 | JGI IMG/M metagenome (GOLD analysis project Ga0070765, IMG submission 71516) | Warmed and freeze-thawed soil microbial communities from the Hubbard Brook experimental Forest, New Hampshire - Hubbard Brook CCASE Soil... | ecosystem: Environmental > Terrestrial > Soil... | reverse complement strand
TTTCTAGATCGATTCTAGCACTTCTTATGAGAGATGCATTGCCTTTGAGTATCGCAGACGGCTAAACTTCCGCCACAATGAAACGTTCACTTACTTCATTTATTCTAGTTGCCGCACTCACTTTCCTAGCGCCTCCGGGCCATGGGCAGCAGCCCAAATCACTTTTTTACATGACGCGCGAGCCGAAATCGGTTCGATCGTTTCTGGCGCATGCGGACAAAATCGATCTGCTGGTTCCCGCTTGGTATGGCGTGGATGCGGATGGGCTTCTCTCCGGAGGACCGAACCCGCTTGTTCTTGAGACGGCGAAACAGCACCACGTTCCCGTGATGCCGATTGTGGCAAACGGCGATTTTGTGCAGGAAGAGTTTCACAAGCTGCTGAAGAATGCGTCTGCGAAAGAGAGCATGATTGCTGAATTGATTCGCGCGTGTAAAGAGAACGGCTACACGGGATTTCAATTTGATTTTGAAAACGTGCATTGGACGGACCGCGACGCGCTTTCGGAGATGGTGCGCGATGCCGCAGCGGTATTTCATCGCGAGGGTTTGCAACTGACGATTGCGACGGTGCCAAACGCGCCGGGTGAGCCTGGTGAAGGCGGTTTCTCGGCGTGGATTTATGAAAATTGGCGCGGGGCTTATGACCTGAAGGCGCTGGCGCAGTCGGTTGATCTAATTTGCTTGATGACCTACGACCAGCACACGCGGTGGACGGCGCCCGGGCCGGTGGCGGGGTGGGCTTGGACCACGGGCAACCTGGACTACGCGCTGAAATTTGTGCCGGCCCAAAAAGTGTCGCTGGGGATTCCGCTGTACGGATACCACTGGTTCGCGGGGACGCCGACGAAATCGGATGACAAATCCGGGGATAAGCCGAATCCCTCGGCGGAATATATCGGCACTGACGACGCGTTGGACCTCGCAAAGGCGTATGACGGGCATGTCGAGTGGGATTCCACGGATCGAGCGGCGTGGTTTTATTTCTATCGAGCGGACATGCGGGAGTGGATTTTTTTCACGGATGCTCGCACTTTTCGCGAACGGTATACGCTTGTGAAGGAGCGCGGGATTCAGGGATTTTGTTCGTGGGTGCTGGGGACGGAAGATCCGGCCATCTGGGACCTGCTGCCTTCACACAAGTAAATCTGCGTTCAAGACATCTCAAGCAACTGACGGCTGACCGTTTCGTTCGGACAGTACTAGTGACGGCGTAGGGGTTTTGTGGTCTAACATATACTCAGAGGGATGTCGTCCTCTTGGGGTCCTGTCCTAAGCTGTTCGCTCACCGCCCGGTGAGGCTGTACGCCGGCAAGGCGCCCCATTTTGCAGACTTGGGTGGCCCCAGCTCCGCCCCGAAGACGTCGATAAAAGACGACAAGGGGGAACCGTGAAACTCCAAAGTTCAATGATCCTTCGCAGCAGTTTGTTCGCACTATTCCTAGTTCTGGTGGCGCACGACTCGGTTGCTTCAACTCCCAACAGATTCGTCGTGAGCAACAATCCCGCGGTATGTCCCGGCGCTAAGTTCACATTAATTCAAGATGCGATTAATGCCGCGTCGCCGGGCGATGAGATTTTGATTTGCAATGGCATTTATGCGGAGCAGCTTTCGATCACTAAGTCGCTGGACATCGACGCAGATTCGGGCGCGTTTCTCGTGCCGGCTTCGATTCAACAAAACGCGATGAGTCTGGCGACGGGGGATGCGATTGCTGCGGCCGTGTTTGTGAGCGGTGCGACGAATGTTTCGATTTCGGGGCTGACGGTCGATGGGATCAACAATGGAATTACGGAATGCGCGCCGAAATTGATTGGAGTTTACTTTCAGAATTCTTCGGGAAATTTGCGTCATGCCGCCGTCCGTAACTTTACGCTCGGAGCTGCTTTGAACGGATGCCAGAGCGGGACGGGCGTATTTGTTGAAAGCGGAGGCGGGCAAACCTCGGATGTGGAGATAGCGGACTGTTCCATTCACGATTATCAGAAGAATGGAATCACCGCGAATGAAACGGGAACGACGGCCAGAATTCACAACAACGTTGTTACTGGCATCGGGCCGACGCCCGGAGCCGCGCAGAACGGTATTCAGATCGGATTTTCGGCGGGAGGCGCGATTCGCGAGAATGTGGTGGCGAACAATGTCTGGTCACCGTGCACGGCTGTGGCTACCTGCCAAACGGTGGCGACGGATATTCTGGTGACGCAATCGGACAACGTGCGCGTCGCGGATAATACGGCTGGGATAAGCCAAGTCGGGATCTTCATAGATGGAAATAATGCCGAGGTGCGCGGCAACAAAGTGTTCGCTGCGAGCATTTTCGAAAACATTCTGCTGCAAGGCAATGGGAACCGCGTTGCAGAGAACACAGTGTTCAATGGTGGAGATGCGGACATTTACGTGCAGGGCAACAACAATTCGGTGAAGAATAACTCCATCTCGGAGGCTCCCATTGGCATTCTCGAGGCCGCAGGCTCAACTGGCAATCAGTTTATGGGAAATGCGTTTTTTAATGTGAGTGTGAAAATTCAGGATCCGGCGGCGAACAACTTGAGTAAGCGAGTTGTGCCCGACCGATAGTTTCCGCGGACGCGCATTCCTTCGAGGCACCAGGCAGAGCGCGGTCAGATACCGTTAGGCACGGGGAACAGTGTGCCCTCATAGATCTTCATGCCTTGACCAGCCTTGTACAATCTAGTGGAGTTCAAACCTGCTAGATGCCCAAAAGCAAATCGCACTCACGCGGCTTGATGTTGATCGCGGCCTTCAAACTTTTGAAGGGACTCGCGTTGATCGCTGTCGGCATTGGCGCGTTGCACTTGTTGCACAAAGATGTTGCGACCGTGGTGGATCACTGGATCAATGCATTTCGCGTAGATCCTCACAATCGGTTTATCCTCTGGCTGCTCGCGAAAGTGCCGTTGGTGGATGACAAGAAGTTGAAAGAACTGAGCGTGGGCACGTTTATCTACGCGGCAGTTTTTTTGACGGAGGGAACGGGGCTGGCGCTACACAAGCGCTGGGCGGAATATTTTACGATCATTACGACGGGGTCGTTTTTGCCCTTGGAAGTGTATGAAATTATTCATCACGCGACGGTGGCGAAGGGCGTGGCGCTGGTCGTAAACATTGCGGTGGTCGTTTATTTGGTGCGGGAACTGCGCCGATATCCGAAGGCGTAAGTGCGGGGCGTGACTGCGGCGGCCGAGTTATTCTTGGATTGCGATCATGAGGCGCGACCAGCAGCGGCAGCTGATGCCCAGGCCCATTGAAAATTGAAACCGCCCAAGTGGCCGGTGACATCGACGACTTCTCCGATGAAGAATAACCCTGGAACTTTGCGACTCTCCATTGTTTTGCTTGAAAGCTCATCCGTATCAATTCCGCCCGCGGTGACCTCAGCTTTTTCGTAGCCTTCGGTGTCGGCGGGGACGACAACCCATTCGTGGAGGTCGCGTTCAAGCCAATCCAAGGCCTCGTTGGTCCAGGTGGGCGGCGTGTGAAGATCGAGCCAGCGCTCGGCGAATCGTTTTGGCAAGACTCCCAGAAATGCGGCGCGAGCGGCGGATAGATTTCTGGCCTTCGCTTCGCGAATGGAAGGAGTTACCTTGCGGCCCGGGGCTAGATCGATGCGTATGGGCTTGCCTCTTTCCCAGTAGGAAGAGATTTGCAGAATGGCTGGGCCGCTCAGGCCGCGATGCGTGAAGAGCATTTGTTCGCGGAACGATTGATGAGCCGTGGAGGCGACTACGCCAGCAGAGACGCCGGCGAGGTCAGAGTAGAGATTTTGTTCTCTTTTGGAGAGGATGAGAGGGACTAGCGCGGGGCGCGTTTTTACGATCTTCAGGCCGAATTGACGCGCAAGATCGTAACCTTGGGCAGTTGCACCGATTTTGGGAATGGAGAGGCCGCCTGTGGCGACTACCAGGACTGGAGCGCGGAATTCTGCCGAGTCTGTGCGCACGACGAACTCGGTGGCGTGCTGAACTTCCTGGATTTTCGTGTTTAGAAAAAGTTGGACTCCAGCATCGCGGCACTCGGCTTCCAGCATATTGGTGATGTCTTGGGCGGAGCGGTCGCAGAATAGCTGGCCGAGTGTTTTCTCGTGGTACGGGATGCGATACTTTTCTACGAGCGCGATGAAGTCGGATGGGGTATAGCGGGCTAGCGCGGACTTCGCGAAATGCTCGTTGGCGCTAAGGAAGTTTTCAGGGCGGCAGTGGATGTTCGTGAAGTTGCAGCGGCCGCCGCCGGAGATGAGAATTTTTTTGCCGATGCGGTCGGCACGCTCGAGGACGGCAACGCGGCGTCCTCGTTTGCCTGCTTCGGCCGCGCAGAAAAGCCCTGCGGCGCCGGCACCGAGGATGAGGGCGTCAAATTTGTGCGTCAAAGAAGCCAAGCTTTCATCGAGGCTCGCGGTTGCAAACTGTCCTTGAGTTCGTTCCTCAGGTTAAACTAAGAGCAGGAGAAGACCGAGAGAATTGCCACCCATCATCAGCGCCCAGGGACTGTCGAAAAGGTACGGGGTCGCTCCGCTATTCAAGAATATATCGTTCACGGTGTCTGAAGGAGACAGGATCGGCGTGATTGGCCCGAATGGATCGGGCAAATCGACGATGCTGGAAATTCTTTGCGGAAAGACGAAGCCGGATAGCGGCGATGTCGCTGTGCGCAAAGGAACGAAGCTGAGTTACGTCAAGCAGATCTCGGAATTTGAGGCCGGCTTGACCATCCAAGCGGTGATCGAGAGCGCGCTGGACCGAGTGTCCGTGCCGCAATCGGAAAGGGCGGGGCGCTCTGCGGAGACGCTGGGCCGCGCGGGATTTACGGATCTGGAGATTTTGGCGGCGACATTGTCTGGAGGGTGGCGCAAGCGGCTGGCCATCGCCGAGGCGCTGGTGCAGAAGCCCGACATTTTGTTGCTGGACGAACCGACCAATCACCTGGACCTTGCGGGGATCGAATGGCTGGAGAGACTTCTTCAGAGAGCGGCGTTCGCAACGGTGGTAGTGAGCCACGACAGATATTTTTTGGAAAACGTGACCAACGAGATGGTCGAGATCGACCGCGCGTATGAGGATGGCGTGCTGCGCGTGAAAGGAAACTACAGCACCTTTCTGGAGGCTAAAGAACAGCATTTGCACGCCCAACGAAACCGGCAAGAGGCCCTAGAGAATTTGGTCCATACGGAGATCGAATGGCTGCGGCGCGGGCCGAAGGCGCGCACGACCAAGGCAAAAGACCGTATTGGTAAAGCACACAAGATGATCGGCGACCTTGCGGTGATGAAGGCCAGGACCAGCGTCAGCACTGCACAAATCGATTTTTCAGCCACGAACCGGCAGACGAAACAGCTGATTCAACTCTCGGCTGTGAAGTGCAAGATCGGCGAGCGCGTATTGTTCGACAATCTCGATTTTACGGTGACTTCGGGAATGCGCGTTGGACTTGTGGGACCTAACGGCAGCGGAAAGACGTCGCTGTTGCGCATGCTTCGCGGCGATCTGCAGCCCGGAGCTGGCGAGATTCGAAAAGCGGACCCTTTGCGGATGGTTTATTTCGATCAAAACCGAGAGCTTGATCCGGAATTTCTGCTGCGGCGAGCGCTGGCGCCGGATAGTGACGCGGTTATTTATCAGGATCAGGTGATTCATGTGGCCTCGTGGGCGGCACGATTTTTGTTCACGGGGGAAGACTTGAACCGGCGAGTCGGTCAGCTTTCAGGCGGCGAACGCGCTCGCGTGCTGATCGCTCAGCTTATGTTACAGCCAGCTGACGTATTGCTTCTGGATGAACCGACGAATGATCTAGACATTCCTACGCTGGAAATTCTTGAGCAGAGCCTACTTGAGTTTCGCGGGGCGCTGGTTCTGGTGACGCACGATCGGTACATGCTGGATCGCGTCTCGACGATTGTTCTTGGATTCGACGGGCTAGGCGGTATCGAACGTTTTGCGGATTATTCGCAATGGGACGATTGGCAGGAATCGCAGCGGAAGGAGAGCGGCAAGGCGAGCTTCCCTGCGGCTGTCGCCCTCTCACGCGCGAGCACGGATGCGGTGCCTCTCCTCTCGGCAAAAAAGAAATTGTCGTACAAGGAGACTCGAGAACTTGAAAGCATGGAGGAGCGTATCGCCGAAGCAGAGAAGGAACTTCACGCCCGACAAGCTGCCCTGCAGGACTCCGCGATTGTGAGCGATGGGGCGCGGCTTCACAGCGCTTCGATGGAACTGGACGAAGCGCGAAAGACGGTCGACAAGCTCTACGCACGATGGGCCGAGCTCGACCACAAGAAAAGCTGAAGCTCCGGCGATTTGCAACTATGGAATCGCTGCGGATGTCCCGGCCACTTCAACGTAAGTTCCAGATAAAATGAAATCGTGCAGAAGAAGATTTTTTGGCTCACATTCACGGGATTGGGCCTGGTGGCGGATTTAACGCTGCCCTTCTGGTGGGCCGTATTCGCGACAATTCCCATCGTGTATGCAAGTTGGTGGGTGGCATATCGAAGCGACTGGTTTTGAGCGGCGGCGGAGATGCGAGTTTAGCAATGGACAAGACTGGCGCGGATGAGAATTATCGGGACGAGTGCAGGAGAGAGGAAGCAATTGATTGGGGCTCAATTCCCTCTTCAGCTTTCCCATTCTGGAATACTTCCTGTATTGGGAAAGCGAGCAAACCACAAATCGCAGCACCCCTTGCGAAAACAAGAAGCGAGATTAGGCCTGTTCAAGACTGATTTGTCGTCCCATTAGATTGCTTCGTGGTTCAGCAACCTGCTGGAGCAGCGCTGACTGAACCGGCGTCAAGACGCTCCGTTCAGCCTCGATCCCGGGAATCCGAGTAAAACCCCACATATTAGGCCTTTCGGGCGTTGCTTCTTCCCGCCACTCTTGGCGGACCTGCCGCGGAACTTCAAATAGTGAGTGCCGCTGGCTAAAAGCGCACCGGGGCCGCTTATCGCTGATATGCCAATTCATTCCGTTGAGAACCGGCCGAGAAGCTGGCAAGAAGGACGTGACATCTTCAGAATTATTGCTAAATAGGCCGTGCCGATGGCCATCGTAGTGCTCCCCTTGTAGGTCACAACTGTGCCACGCCTGGCCCCTGGTGCACGGAGGCAACTATGAAAATTGCCAGTCTAGACCGCCGTCTGTCTCGTCGTCTGTGTTTCAAGACTCCCTTGCGCCTACGCATCTGGAAATCGGCAGCGCCGGAAGAGAGCGCGGAGTCGCTCAATCTTTCGCAGAACGGCGTGTACTTGGCAACAAATTCGGCGATCCGCGAGGGTGAAACCGTGGAGATCCTTTTAAACATGCCGGAGGAAATCACTGACGAGCCGGCCACAGAATGGCGATGCACGGGCCACGTCGTACGAGTGGAACGTGTCGACTCGACGCGGGGTACGTTGGGAGTGGGCGTGCAGTTTGATTGCTATGAAGTTTCGCGCGCGGAAATGCCAGCAACGAGCTGAGACCGCGCATCCATGACGAAAGCGAAGTCAAACTTCGCAGCCAGAAATGCGATATCGGATGTGATTCGCTGGCCGGAACCAGGAGGGTAAGATGCAAAGACGAGCTCTTGTGGTGGACGACGAAGCAGCGACGTGTGAACTGATTCAAAAGGTATTGTACGCGGCCGGTGTGGATGCGCTGACATTGACGAAAAGCGGTCAAGCTGTAAGTTTCCTAGAAGAAGGAAAATTCGACATGCTGTTTTTCGATTTGCATATGGGATCTCCGGATGGACTCGAACTATCGCGGGAAACGCGACGAGCCGGATCCAACCGTACAACGCCGATCATCCTGCTGAGCGACGACCTGCGGCCGAGCGCCATGTCGCAAGGATTTGCGGCTGGGGCGAGTTTCTTTCTCTACAAGCCGGTCGACAGAGAGCGTCTCTTGAAGCTCATACGGGCCACGCAAGGACGAATGGACCATGAGAAACGGCAAACAAGGCGTGTTCCGCTGCTTTCCAAGGTGCGGCTGCGATTTGGATTCGAAGAGATAGTGTGCGAAACGGTGGACGTCAGCCTGGACGGAATACTGGTTAAGGCGCCGCGGACCATCCCTGCGGGAACACCGGTGCAGATAAGCATTGAGCTGACCCAAAAGATGAAGCCAGTTGTAGGGGCAGGTTCGGTGGTGAGGGTCCTTGGAGGGAATCAAATGGGAATTCATTTGGATCGGCTGCCTGTCGAGGAGAGCGCAAGATTGCAGGAGTTTCTTTTGCCGATGATTCCGCGCGAGTAAGGCGAAGCACAAGCAAGAGTGATGAACTCGAAACGAATCAAGGTTCTGCTGATTGAAGACAATCCTGGGGACGCACGGCTGATCCGAGAGTCACTCGCTGAGTCCACTCACCAACCCTTCGATTTGGAGATTGTCGACACCCTGGCGACGGGACTCGAGCGTCTAGACGCTGGGGGCGTTGACGCCATGCTGCTTGATTTGGCGCTTCCAGACAGCCTTGGGTTCGATACATTCCTCAAGGCGAGACCTCAGGCGCGGGGCGTAGCCATTATCGTGCTGACGGGGCAAGACGATCAGAGTCTGGCGCTGAAACTGGTGCAAGAAGGCGCGCAAGACTTCCTCGCCAAGTCTGACGTAAGCGGAAACAATCTGACCAGGTCAATTCTGCACGCCATCGAGCGGGAGCGCCTGGAACAGAAATTCCGCAAGCTGAATGAAGAACTGGAACAGCGAATCAAAGAGCGCACGATGGAACTTGAAGCGACCAATGCGGAGCTCGAAGCGTTCTCGTATTCGGTATCACACGACTTACGCGCGCCGCTGACTCAGCTTCATGGTTTTTCCAGTCTGCTACTGGACAACTACGCGTCGCATCTCGATGAACAAGGACAAAGGTACCTGCGCAACATCAAAGACGGCGTCATGCGAATGTCGGCTTTGATAGACGATCTGCTCATGTTGGCGAAAGTAAGCCGGCAAGGGTTAAGAGTTCGAGACGTCGGGCTAAACACACTGGTCGAGGAGGTCTTGAAAGAATTCAAAGACGAGACGAAGGACCGGGAGATCACATGGAAAATCGGGACACTGCCGTTCATTAAGTGTGACTACGGGTTGATGCGGCAAGTGCTGGTCAATCTACTATCCAACGCCGTCAAGTACACGCGAAAGCGGGAGCACCCTGCGATTGAGATTAGCAGCAAAATCATAGACGGCAAACAAGCCGTTCTGGTGCGGGACAATGGCGTGGGTTTCGACATGAAATATGCGGACAAGCTCTTCGCGCCCTTTCAGCGCCTTCATCGCGAAAAAGATTTCGAAGGAACGGGAATCGGCCTCGCTACGGTGCAGCGGATTATTCACAAGCACGCCGGACGAATCTGGGTGGATTCTGAACCTGGATTAGGCGCAACGTTTTATTTCACAGTGGGTTCGGAGGAGAGCAAACCGGCGGCTAAGAATGCCGTGCATACGGTCGTGGTTTGAATACCTAAGACTCGCCGCCCGACGATCGCAAATCGGGCTGTGTTTTATTGCTGCGTCGTTCGTCCCACTGAGATTCGTATTGTGCTGGCTTTCTCTCCCAACGCACAGGGCCCTCGGTCTATTCGCGGAGCTGCCGGTCCGATTTGCAAATCCTCCGTTCTTCGCTCATCATTACTGGTTTGTCCGGGCGGAAGATAGCCATCTGATGCCCGCGCTGGTGTTTGCAAATCTCTGTCCTCGAGGAGTTGCATGGAAAAGCCTGGGAAAATTGCGCCGCCGAAGGGGAAGCTCGGAATACTCATTCCTGGCATAGGCGCCGTCAGCACTACTTTTATGGCCGGAGTGGAATTGGTCCGCAAGGGCAAATCGCAGCCGGTCGGTTCGCTCACACAATTGGGCACCATTCGTCTTGGCAAACGCACAGATGGGCGGTCCCCGCTGGTCAAGAACTTTGTGCCGCTAGCGGAATTGAAGGATCTTACGTTCGGCGGCTGGGATATTTTCAAGGACAACGCCTACCAATCCGCGGCAAACGCGGGCGTGCTGAATCCGCAGGATCTCGCGAAGGTGAAGACTTTTCTTTCCGGCATCAAGCCGATGAAAGCAGCGTTCGATCATGACTACGTCAAGTTGATCGATGGCCCAAACATCAAGAAGGGCAAGAATAAGTACGAACTGGCGCTGAAGATCAAGGAAGATATCGCGAATTACCGGAAGACATCCCGAGTCTCGCGCGTGGTTATGTGTTGGTGCGGCTCGACGGAAACATTTGTAAAGCCAGAGGAAGTGCATTCGACGCCGGAGAAATTCGTGGAAGCCATGAAGTCGAATCATCCCGCCATTGCTCCCTCGATGCTGTATGCGTGGGCGGCCATCACGAGCGGAGTGCCGTTTGCCAACGGAGCACCGAACCTGACTGTGGACTTCCCGGCGATTCAAGAACTTGCGCAGGAACACAGTGTGCCAATTTGCGGCAAGGATTTTAAGACTGGGCAGACGCTGATGAAGACGATTCTGGCTCCCGGCTTCAAGGCGCGCATGCTGGGGCTTGATGGATGGTTCTCGACAAATATTCTGGGGAACCGCGACGGAGAAGTGTTGGAAGATCCCGGTTCGTTCAAGACCAAGGAAGAATCCAAGCTCAGCGTGCTTGAGTACATTCTCCAGCCCAAACTTTATCCAATGCTCTACGGCAAGATGCATCACAAGGTGCGCATCAACTACTACCCACCGCGCGGCGACAATAAAGAGGGATGGGACAACATCGACATTTTCGGCTGGCTCGGGTATCCAATGCAGATCAAGGTGGATTTCCTATGCCGCGACTCGATTCTGGCTGCGCCGCTGGTTCTGGATCTCGTTCTCTTTCTGGACCTCGCGCAACGGGCTGGAATGAAGGGCATTCAGGAGTGGCTGAGCTTTTACTTCAAGTCGCCGATGACCGCTCCCGGCCTGTATCCCGAGCACGACCTGTTTATCCAGTCGATGAAGCTGAAGAATACGCTGCGCTGGATGATGGGCGAGGATTTGATCACGCACCTCGGGCAGGAGTATTACGACTAGCGCAGATTTGGGACCCGGAACAGGACAAATTGTCCGGCTCTTGATTCATTTTTTCGATGGCGCGAAATGATTTTTCGATTTGACGCTTGCAAGACCGCCGCGATACCCTACGGTCCGATGCTGAGCGATTGTATGCCTCGTCTTGCACCGCAGTCCCCTATTTCATCTCATTTTGAGGAGATTCATGTCGAACGAACTGCGTAATTTCCTTGCTCTTTCCTATGACGAACTCGAAGAGCTAAACCTGAAAGCGAAGGAGCAGCGCAAGAACCGGATTGCACCGCACAAAGTCCAGGAAGAGCGGATCAAATACCTGACGGACGAGAAGCGGATCAAGGCTGTGACGGTGCTATTTAGCGACCTCGAAGGCCGTCTCCACATGCTGGACTACGACAAGAAATTTTTGATCAAGAGCTGGGACAACCTGACTTTTGACGGATCCTCGATTCGCGGTTTCACGGCGCAGCGCGAGAGCGATTTGCGACTGGCGATGGATTGGGGCGCGTTTTATTGGGGACCCTCGGATGTTTTCGGGTCCGGCAAGGTGCTAGTGTTCGGCGAAGTGATCGACAAAGACGGCTCGCCCTATAGTGCGGACATTCGAGGAGTGCTGAAGGGGTACGCTGGCGCGCTGCATAAGAAGGAAGGCTACACACTTAACGCCGCCAATGAGATTGAAGGTTTCCTGTTCAAGGGAGAAAACGCGGAGCGGCATTACCATGAGACGGGAAAGTTTGAATACGTAAATACTGGCGGTTACTATCATTCCCTTCCCGGCGATCCGCTGCGCATGTTCATCGACACGACCGCGGAAGTGCAGCGGGCGATGGGCTTCCAGAACGAGAAGGACCACCCAGAAGTGGCGCCTTCGCAATTCGAAATTAATTATGGCTACGGCGAAGTGGTGCAGGCCGCCGACCAGATCCAGCTATACAAGCTGATTTGCCGGCAAGTGGCGACTCGCATGGGAACCACCGCGTGCTTTTTACCGAAGCCGGTCGTTGGGGTCAACGGCAACGGCATGCACACAAACGTTTCGATCAGCGAAGACGGCAAGAACCTTTTCTGGGATCCGAAGGGAGAGGAAAAACTCAGCAAGATGGGTTGGGGGTTTGTGGACCGCATTTTGACGCACGGCAATGACAACTGCTTGTTGTTGAATGCCAGCGTCAACGCGTATCGCCGGCTGGATCCGCACTTTGAGGCGCCCAATCAGATCAAGGCATCGCCGGTGGATCGTGGCTCGATGATTCGCATTCCCATCGGCAACGAAAAGAGCATGCGCGTCGAGGTGCGCTCGGTGGCGCCGGACGCGAATCCTTATCTGGTGATGTACTCCATTTTCAAGACGGGCCTCGACGGAGAGACCGCGAAGATCAAGAACCTGCGGCAAGCAGAGCGCTATCTGCCGGACAACATTTATACGGCGCTGGACGACTTCAAGAAATCGGAGTGGACTACGAAACTGCTTGGCGCGGATGTAAAGGGGCGCTACGCGGACTTGAAGCAAGCCTCGGCGGATCGTTGCTCGCGGCTTTTGGGCACGTTTGTTAAGGCGCCCGAAGTGCAGTATCACCACGAGGTTTATAACCAGTTCCTGTGGAATATGTTCTAACGCGTTGCTGGTGGAACTAGCGAGCCGGCCAGATTGGGCCGGAGCCGAAGACTCTCTAACTGCAGATAATAAAAACGCCCTGGCTTCGGCCACGGGCGTTTTTGTTTTGAGACCACTGAGAGGCAATTATTTATGGTTACGCAATCTCCCTTATGTTAGGTTATCGCAACGCGTAAGTACCCGCGATAGAACTAAGGAGGAACAGACAATGGCCAGCCCCGGCTTTGCATTTGCAAACCCTCAGCCTTCTCCCGACGACTACGACGAGTTCGACCCGCAAGATGTTGCCGCAGACTCGAAGATCCCCCAAAGTCAGACTATTCAAGTTATCGAGGCGATCCCCGCGCCTTGGAGGAATCCACCGGTCATATCGCTGAGCGACGTGATTGGTACTAACGCGGTTCAGCAGATTCAAAACGCCGGGGAGATTGTGTTTCACTCTGTAGGCGACACGGGTGGCATCAAGGAGCCATCGCACCAGTTTGCCGTCGCGGACGCCATGTCGAACGAGATCGGCACGGAGACTTACGCCAACGGACGGCCTGCTTTTTTGTATCACCTTGGGGACGTGGTCTACTACTTCGGGCAGGAACGCTACTATTACGATCAGTTTTACGACCCTTACCGAGACTACGCCGGGCCCATCTTTGCGATACCTGGAAATCACGATGGCGTGCTGTTCAAGAGCGAGCCAGTGGCTTATTCGTTGGCTGCTTTCTACGAAAACTTCTGTTCACAGGCGCCTGCGAAGGATCCGTCCGCAAAAGGATTTTCGCGGACGACCATGACGCAACCGGGAGTGTATTTCACGCTGAACGCGCCGTTCGTGAAAGTCATTGGACTTTATTCAAATACCGGCGAGACAACGGGAGTGATTAACGACGCGACAACCGGGCCCGCGCAGCTGCAATTTCTGCAGAGCCAGCTGGCGGCAGCGGCGGCGCAACGCGCGCAAAATGGATCCGCACCATTCGCGTTGGTGCTCGCCGTACACCATCCGCCATTTACCGTCAGCAAATCGCATTCACCGAGCCCGGCGATGCTTGCGCAAATTGATGCCGCTTGCGTGTCGGCGAATATCTGGCCGGATATTGTGATCTCCGGCCACGCCCATCTTTATGAACGGTACACGCGGGTGATGAAAGCCGACGGACGGCAGATACCTTATGTGGTCGCCGGCAATGGCGGCTATTACAATTTCAGCGACCCTCGAAAGGGAAAGAACGGGGTGAATCCTCAGCCGGGGATTCCGGGCAACGATGCAAAGGGCAACGAACTAACTCTCAATGTTTTCAACAACACCATGCACGGCTATTTGCGGCTGACAGTGGGCGAAGACTCGATTCTTTGCGAGTCGCTGGGCGTCGACGAAACCACCGACAAAACTTCAAGTATGGATGCGTTTACCGTGGACTTGACGAAGCACATTGTGGCTACAAAAGGCACCCCTCAAGCAAGCCGGACGCGAGCAGGTGATGTGCTTCGGCCGAAGCCTCCGGGACCTTCCTAAACATCAAAAACAAGAAGCCGCGATAAAGCAGGGTCAGACCCGCGTAGCAGAGATCAGGATCCCTGTGCTTTAGCGGTATGAGCGGCGACCGCGTCCAGCACTCGGGTCGAGTAAACGAGGGCGGCGCCGGCGTTCATGGCCACTGCTACGCCAAGGGCTTCGGCTATCTCTTCCCTGGTAGCTCCCGCTTTTAGCGCGGCGTCCGAATGGACGACGATGCAGCCATCGCAATGGGTGGTAACGGCGACGGCCAGCGAGATGAGCTGACGAGTCTTTTCGTCAAGTTTGCCGGTCTTGGAGTTGGCGGCGCTAAGCGTTTGATATCCACGGACGGTGTCCGGGCTGAGCTTCATAAGCTCGCCAATTCTGGCGCCGAGCTCTTTGTGGTATTCATTCCAATCAAGCATCATGAGCGGGTCTCCTCGCCGCGCGTTCTGAGCCTGCGCGCAGCCCTATTTCGCAAGTATATAGCGCAAGAGCGTTTCATGTTGGAACAGCCGAGATTTTCCGCCGACCTTTTGAGTTGCCAATTTGGCTGTGCATTTCGAACTTCACGCGCGTTGTGGTATGTTTTCTGGTTCGCGAAGACGCACGGAAATCGCTTGGTTAGGCGACGCCGGCGCGGTTTTCCAACAGGAAGCAGTCGAAAACCAGGGAGGATTTGCATTCATGAAGAGTTCGTACAACGGTCAGGCTGTTCCTGCTGGAGGCAAGGGGATCGGATATAGCGGTGGCGAATTGCTGGTCCCGGACACGCCGATCATTCCCTTCATTGAAGGCGACGGCACGGGGCGCGACATCTGGAAGGCTTCGAGGCGGGTTTTTGACGCGGCCGTGGAGCATGCTTATGGCGGCAAGCGCAGTGTGGCGTGGTTCGAAGTATTTGCCGGAGAGAAAGCGTTCAATGCTTTCAAAGAATGGCTGCCGAATGAGACTGTGGATGCCATCCGCGACTTTCGCGTGGCCATCAAGGGGCCGTTGACGACGCCTGTGGGTGGGGGGATTCGCTCGCTGAACGTGGCATTGCGGCAGATTCTGGATTTATATTCCTGCGAACGCCCGGTGCGCTATTTCGAAGGAGTTCCCTCCCCTGTCAAGCAGCCCGAGAAGATGGATATTGTGATTTTTCGCGAAAACACGGAAGACGTTTATATCGGGATTGAGTGGAAGTCCGGTACGCCGGAAGTGAAGAAGCTACTCGAATTTCTGAATCACGAAATGCTGAAGGACGGCAAGAAGCAGATTCGCTGGGATTCGGGAGTGGGCATCAAACCGATTTCGCCGACGGGGACAAAGCGTCTAGTACGGCGGGCCATTAAGTTCGCGTTGGCGCACGGTCGGAAGAGCGTGACGCTCGTACATAAGGGGAATATTCAGAAATTTACTGAGGGCGCGTTCCGGGATTGGGGTTACGACCTGGCGCGCGAGGAATTCCGGGCGCAGACGGTTACGGAGCGCGAGAGCTGGATTCTCGACAATCTGGACAAGAACGCCGGGCTGACCGTCGAACAGAATGCGGCGATGATCGAGCCCGGGCTGGAGCAGGCGACGGAAGCTTTTACTAAGGCCATTTGCGACGAAGTGAAGCAGACGCTGGACGCGATTTACGCGACGCATGGCAAGGGGCAGTGGAAGAAAAAATTGATGATCAATGATCGCATAGCGGATTCGGTGTTTCAGCAGGTATTGCTGCGGGCCGATGAATACAGCGTGCTGGCAACTTCGAATCTCAATGGCGATTATCTTTCGGATGCGTGCGCGGCGCAGGTGGGCGGGCTGGGGATGGCGCCTGGATCGAACATTGGGGATGGCTTTGGCGTGTTTGAGGCTACGCACGGGACGGCTCCGAAGTATGCAGACAAGGATGTGATCAATCCGAGTTCCGTGATGCTGTCTGGGGCGATGATGTTTGAGTTTCTTGGATGGAAAGAGGCTGCTCAGCTGATTGAGGATGGAATTGCGCGGACCATTCAGCAGAAACGTGTTACGTATGATCTAGAGAGGCTGATGTCGGGCGCGACGAA